>Ga0310121_10004759_pt1 | contig 11848 bp, 8 predicted proteins | sample CB27_Tmax_986_MG_FD_203504 | JGI IMG/M metagenome (GOLD analysis project Ga0310121, IMG submission 203504) | Marine microbial communities from Western Arctic Ocean, Canada - CB27_Tmax_986 | ecosystem: Environmental > Aquatic > Marine > Oceanic | place: Canada: Western Arctic Ocean | collected...
AGTGTATTGGCCGCAAGTCGTGCGGGAGCCAATCTTAGCTGTGGTAGTAGGGTTGATTGCGTAGACATTGAAATCATCTCCCTCTCATTGTTTCGAGTCATTTGCGAGTGTCTCTGATCCGCTCGACAAGCTGCGGATGTTACGCAACTGGTTGGTTTGGCCAGCCAAAACGTTTGGCGAAACGGACCGCGCGATGCAACGCATACCAAGTCCTTTTCGCTTGGTTGGCTGAATGTCGTCGTTTTCGTTTTCCGTCAGGCATGATTAAGTCCTCGTTGGTGGATAGCAGATAGAGCGTTGCCGCAGAAGACTTGTTACAGGCGATGATCGTCTTTTTTCCAAGTAACATCGGACCGCAACGCACGCTTTACTCGATAGATGATGACGCCATGGAGGCGACCGAGCCAAAAACCATTCCCCTCGAGGGGCACGACTGTCCCGGGAGAAACCCTTATGTCCACCGTCATGTACCCCAGGCAGAAATCGCAAGATAACTGGTTACCGGAATCGGAACCGACTGAGCAAGACTCCACGGTCAGGATGGCAGACTTCCACCAGCAGCCTGCTGTCAATGGAAATTCCTTGGTTGACATTATGCGAGCAAGGAATCAGGGCATCGGCATTCGCGAGGCAGCCAAGCAATTCCAAGAAGTCGTCAAGCAGCTGGAAACAGAAGGCATGAATCTGTATCGGCGAACTCTGCTGGACCCGAGCGACGCCCAGGCAAGAGTTCACAATCCGCGCGAATCGCACTATCGCGAAATGATCATGCTTGCTTCCAACAACTACCTCGGACTGACGAGCCATCCGCAGGTCGTAAAGGCCGCCCAACAAGCCGCCGAGCAGTATGGCACGGGTGCTGGTAGTGCACCGCTGTTGGTCGGAACATTCCCCATCACACGGCAGTTGGAATCTCAATTGGCCCGTCTCAAACGATCGGAAGAGGCGTGTGTTTTTGCATCAGGATACCAGACCAATGTCGGAGTCATTTCCGCACTCGTACAAAAAAACGACCTGGTTGTCATCGATCAGCTAGGACACGCGAGTATGTGGGACGGCGCGAATATGTCCGCCGCAAAAGTGCGGGCATTTCGACATAATGACCCCGACCATCTCGATCGTGTCCTCAGACGAAATCGCAATGCCGGAACCAAATTGGTCTGCGTCGAAGGTCTCTATAGCATGGACGGGGATGTGCCTCCTCTACGCGAGATTTGCGAAGTCACGAGCAGCCATGGTGCCATGCTGCTCTTAGATGATGCGCATTCGACCGGGGTCCTCGGCGCCAATGGCGGCGGAGCGGCGGAACACTTCGGGGTGGAAGGACAGATCGACCTGCACGTGGGAACGCTCAGTAAGTCACTGGCAGCGTGCGGCGGATTTGTCACCGGCGAGAGTGCGCTCATTAACTATATTCGCTACTTTGCTCGCTCGGCAATGTTTTCGGCAGCGCCGTCTCCCATGGTTACGGCAGCAGCCAGCGCAGCGATTGAAATAATCCGTAGCGAACCTGAACGTAGAAGACGCCTGTGGGAGAATTCGCAATTCATGCATAGCGAACTGAAGCGATTAGGTTTCGATATAAGTACCGAGGTTAGCCCGATCATTCCGGTCATCGTCGGCACGATGCAGAGACTTCGCCAGATGACGCTGGAATTACACGAGAGAAACATTTGCGTGAATTCGATTCCCTACCCAGCGGTTCCTCACGGTAGCGAAAGGTTGAGAATCAGTCTCACAGCAAATCATACGCGCCAGCAGCTTACGCAAGCCATCAAGGCATTTCGAGCAGCCGGTATCCACGCAGGATTGATTTCCGGCGCTGGCGAAAAGGCATAACCATCATCCCCAACACGAGCATGATCCCTGTCGCCGGCTCGGGGACGATCGAGTTTGGCGAGGATACGACTCCTAAGTTGCCGGTGTATTGTTGTTGCCAGCGGAGAAAGTCGGCGCCGTCGACATCGAAATCGCCGTCCGCATCGCCTTGCGAGCGCCCTGCACCTCCCTGACTGCCGAAGTTCTGCTCCCACGCTCTCAGGTCGTCGAGATCGACGTCGACGTCGTTATCGAAGTCGGCTTCCAGCGTACTGTTGACCAGTAGCGAAACCGTGACGCCGCCCGGATTGATTAACCATTCCAGATTCGGCCCCAGCATCGGCAAGTCGAGCGTGCTGAACATGCCCCCCGCGCCGCCGATCGCCGCGAGAAAACCGAAACTGTTGCCGGCCTGCGGGACAAAATCGTCCAGCAATTCCACCGCGAGCTTGCCACCGAGCGAAGTCGTGCCACCGACGAGCAATTGGTCGAACTGGCCGAAGGCAGTACCGGCGAGTTCAATGGCAAGTGTCGAGCCCGGTTTGAGAAGTAGCGAGTTGACAATCTCAAGCGTACCGACCGAAGCACCAGGTGCCACCGTTGCCCCCGCCTCAACCGTAAGATAGTCGAACGATCCGTCCCCGCCCAATGTGCCCGACTTGGCGACCGTTTGACCGGCAGTGCCGTCGACCAGGAGTGTTCCGTTGCCTAGCTTGCGGAGGCTATGCTGCTGCGATTCCGCTTCCAGAGTTGAGGCGATGGTGGCGGTGACGCCAGCGTCGACCGTGACGTTGCCCGACAAGACTCGCAGCGTGTTGTCTTGTAGCGTGTAAGCAGCCTGAAAAGTCACTCCCGAAACCGTCCGATTCGCATCGAGGCTGACCTCGGATTGCGAAGAACCAGCAGCGAAAATTACGGCGTCTTCCGCAACGAAACTTTGGTCAGCCGATCCGCCGCGTGTCCAATTATTAGCGCTGCCCCAACTGACGCCATCACCGGCCGCGCCGACAGACGCATCGTCGCCGTTCCAGACCACATCTTTGGAACCAGTCGTAACACGGAAGATCTCGCCGCTCAGCTCCATGAGATAGAGATTGCCATCGTCATCTTCGCCAAAGCTCGACAGCCCACCGACCGACCCAGCATCCGGCAGCAACAGATCGTTGATGCGAGTGACCGAAGCGCGCGGATCGACGGCTTCTGGATCGAGTTTCCAAATATTCGCACTGCCAGCGTCAGAAAATAGATAGTGTCCTTGCAGCGCGGCTACCGGGCCACGATAGACGTAGCCGCCGATGACCACATTACCGCGAAAATCTGGGTCGGGCTCGACCCCCGTTAGATGATCGTAGTCGTAGATCGGTTCGATGTGACCGAGCGGCGGGTTGCCTCCTACTCCTGGTGTTTCGATCGTGCCCTCGCGCAGCCGCCAGCCGTAGTTCTCTCCACCGGGGCTCGTCGCAGGCTGAAAATCGATCTCTTCTTTCCGCCCCTGGCCTACGTCACCGATCCACAAATCGCCCGTCGCGCGATCAAAACTTGATCGATACGGATTTCGCAGCCCATAAGCCCAGATTTCACCGTCCCCCGCTTGGTTCACAAACGGATTGCTGTCAGGAATAGCATAGTTACGGTTGGCATCGTCGGTGAAAGCATCTGAATGGACATCGACCCGCAACATTTTGCCAAGCCAATTATTGGTCAGATCCTGTCCGTTACCGATATTGGCGGTATGGCCACCGTCGTCGTCGTTACCACCGCCGCCATCACCACTGGCGATGTAAAGGTAGCCATCATTAGGACCAAATCCGATCCAACCACCATTGTGATTGCTTTGCGGCTGGTTGAACGACAGAATCTCAAATTGGCTGCCGGCGTCGGCGACGTTGGAAGTCGCGGGATCGCCTTGGACATGATAGCGGCGGATATGTGTGTCACCGCCATCGGCTGAAGTCGTCACATTCACATAGAAAAAACCATTGTTGGCATAGTCGGGATCGAAAGCGAGGCCTAGCAGGCCTTGTTCATTGCCTGTCGACAAACCGCCCAGATCTAAAAAGGCCGTATTCATCACCGCGCCGGTCGTGCGATCCAGAATTTCGATGCGGCCCGAGTGCTGTTCGGCAATGAAGAGTCGATCCGAATCGCCTGCCGGTGCGGTCACAAACACGGGGCGCCCCAGATCGGCCGCTTCGGTGATCCGCTCGGTCGCCGTTTGAGCCATCACCCAACCAGGCGTGACCATCCAACAGATAAGACCTAATGGCGGTACTATTCGTTTCAACAACGACACTGCCTGACTCCTCTCGATCGCCAAGAGTGGAAACTTTAGGGAGGTTCCGAACTCCCTCGCGTGATCGCTGTCACACGTGTCGCGCCGGTACATCAAAACCGAGCAACGCGGTATTCGCGCCAGGTTTCAATAACGCTGCCCGCATGACTTTATCAATAGGCTGCCAGCGCTGCCAGTCACTATTATAACCGTGCTGAGAGCCAAATGAAAAAGAGTTCAGGATTTTGCGGGGCGTCCGGCGCAATAAACCGTTAGCGGCAATAGAGCTAGCGTCAGAGCTGTCGGTTCGGGGACAGCTCCTAAACCGCCGGTTGAGACCGCTTGGAACTGGGTTTGCCAGATCAGAAAATCGGCGCCGTCAGCGTCGCCGTCGCCGTCAGCGTCGGCACCAGAACCCCCGAAATTAGTCTGCCACTGCGCGAGATCGTTGGCATCGACCATCCCGTCGCCATCAAAATCGCCTGCGTAGACGTCGGCTAAGAGCCCGATTTCGACAATCGATAACGGCTCCATTGGCCTGAGACCGTCAGGAACATACCGCTCGTTAAGTGTCGCGATTGCTTCGTTGGCAATAATACCCTGAGCAAACGAAGAGGGGTGAACGTCGGGCAACAGCAAGTCGTCAAAGAACACGCAAAACTGGCAACCGGTATCCGCATTCAAAATGGGATCGTGCCCAAATATCGAGAACGGACTTGGATCGACCGCCAGCTGGCCAAAGATCTCGAACACGTCAATTACCGTCGCGTCGTAGGTACTCGCCAGCGATTCAAGACGATCGTTCCAGGCGACCGTCGCGTCTGTGATGTTTTCATAGGCGCTGCTGCGCAGAAAAGGAGTCAAAATGGTAGCCGCATCGACAGTAGCGATGACCCCTGGGATCTGGGACATGTCCGGTAAATTGAAAAACGCGACCTCAAGCCCAGCGCTACGCAACGTGGAGATCGCCAAATCGGCGTTGGCCTCAAGCGTGACCAGAAAGTCGTTTTCTCCGAAGGCGATCTCGAAGGGATTGCTGAAAAAGTCGTTGCCGCCAATCCAGAGCATGGCGAGATCGCCAGCGCCAAAGTTGGCAGCTGCTTCAGTAGGTTGTCCGTCGAGAATCAGATCGTCCGAGGTCGATCCTGAGCGCGCAAATTTGGTCAGCGGTACGCCCAAGCGCGCGGCGACATGCTCCGCCGCCACGGGGCTGCGGCCTCCGCCCGGATCGTCGAGCAGGCTATCACCCAGCGAAACCACATTGTTAAACGTCACCGCCTGAGCACCGCTGCAACTGAGTGCCAGCAGCAAAAATCCCCATCGAAAACGCTTGCCCGGCACAGACCCACCTCCTTTCCAACAGTAATTCATCAAGAGCAGGATCGAACCGACTGCTTTGACGCAATCCAAAATGTGGATATCGAAGCACTCGATTGTAGCGCACTTAGGCCCTCAGGCAAATCGCGTGAAACTCTTGGCGGAAACTGAGGAGTAACATAATTAGCCAACGCCAAGATTAGATGTCCAAAGACCCAGCCCCAACGACCACTGGAAAATCCCCAAACTGTGCTTCAACAATGGTCATTGGGGCTTGGTCCGTGGTCATTCTCACCGTTCGATCTGGCCGGCGGACGAGGCGTCAGGTATGCTCGCTATCGCTATACACCTGATCATCCCCAAGGTACCAAGGAAAGACCTACGACTAGTGGAACGATTTCGTTTGTGTTATCGCATGTTGATTTTCGCGACCTCGACCCTGGTGTTCTGGATCTGCTTTGAACTGGAGGCGCTTGGCAAACGTCAAAAACGGATCGATGTGATCAACAAGTGGGTCCCCCGTTGGGCGAAATTCAATGTAAAAATCTTTGGGGTCCAGATCGAGGCACAAGGTAAATACCTCGACGATGGGCGGCTCTACCCTGGGGGCGAAGCGGGCAAAGTAGGGCGGATTTTTGTGGCGAATCATCGCTCGGGAATGGATATCCTGATTCTGTTTAACGTCGCAGAGACGCGCGTCATCAGCCGACACGACCTGGCCACCTGGCCGCTCTTAGGCCGAGCAGCCCGCCGGGTTGGCACGTTGTTTGTCGATCGTAAGTCGACACGTAGTGGCGCTTCGGTACTGCGAGCAGTCGACAACGCCTTGAAGCGTGGTGAGGGCGTGGCGATGTTTCCCGAGGGGACCGCGCACGAAGGCGACCAAGTGCATGAGTTTCGTCAGGGAGCCTTCAACGCCGCACGACGCGCAGGCGCGGAAATCATTCCCATTGGCTTGGCTTATGGCGACGACACCGCTTACTATGCAGGACAACCGTTTCTACGGCACATGACCCGCATCGCCTGCCTGCAACGCATGCGCGTGGCCGTTGAAGTTGGGGAGCCGTTGAATTTCGACAAGCACACCGCCGTCGAAATCAAAGACCAAGCGCGCGAGCGGGTACAGGAACTGGTCAACCGAGCGCGAGCGCGGTTAGATGCTTAACGGCGCGGCCGCAACCAGATCTTAAACGCACTCTGCATAGAATCAGAGCGCGGAAAAAATTAGGCACTTTTTTCGTCGCTGGGAGCTTCTTCACATTTAATGTCTCGCCGGGGACATTCCTACATGGCATCACGACGGTGCAAGCTAATCGGCCAAGACTTGCTTGAGTCGTTTAGTACTATTGGCATCCCAGCCAGGTGGGTCGGTTATGACGATCCAAGCGTCGAGGTAGTTTGCCGGCGCGTAGTTGTGTCCGTAGCCAATCGGCACACTGGTTGCCATGGGCAAGTCAAAGGCGATCTGTAGAAAAGTGATGATGGGATAAGAATACTGCATACTTACGATCGCAGTGTCGCCGCCGTGCAGATACTCCAGTGTATCGGTAGCACCAGGGTCAAGCCAACCCGTACCAGTAGGCGTCGCAACCACCAGCAACGAGCGTTTGAACCCGCCGACACGCTTGAGTTCTTCTAAGGCAAGTTGGGCACGCTCAGGCGCTGTTTTCCTTGATCGTAGGCCGACGTAGACACGGAGCGGATGTTGCGCAGACTGACCCGAGTACTCACTCAATTGCTCTTTCGTGGGGCCACTGGTAATAAAGTCTTTCCCCTGGCGTCCAATCGATTGCCAAGGCACAAGAGAGCAATGCATGAGAGTAGCGCCTGCCAACGATGAAGAAGTTCTGTTCGTTCGCCGTCACTTGCCATGTGAAGCTCTACTTGCGAATTTTCATTAGTCAATCTGTCAACAAGTCTAGTCGTCGACGATCACATCTGGACATGGGTCGCCAGCTACAGTTCGGTGTGGAATCGAGGCACGGGCAAGCGTTCGGCCCAACTGTCAATCCTCTTCAGGGCCAAATACGCATCGGCAACAACCCGTGGAGACGGCTGACCAGCAGCGTCCATTGTCCGGCCAGGAATGTCAAATACAAGACCCGAGTGCAGATGAGTTCGTCAGACAGGCGGTCGACGCTTTAAGGCGATCAGGTTAGATCGAAGCGAACGTGCGTTGGCCGGACAAGGCGTCAGCGACCTGCTTTGTTTCCTCCAAGTGATCAAAGCGGCATGGCTCCTCAAAGAATCCATAGTCGTGTTCTTCCATAAGGCGACCGATGCGAATCGCGTGTTCCGCGTCATAGGAGCTGTTGGAGTCGGCGTACAGGGTCACGTCGTCGCCCAACGCCTTGCGAACCAGCGGAATCAACGTCTCGGTTCAGCCCTGCAAAGAGTCAGCGTTTTTGCTCATCCGCCCGCCCAATCGGAACTTGACTGCCTTCGCCCCAGTTTCCGAGATGAGCTTCTATGACTCTATTATTGCCACCGGTAGGCAACGATGGCGTTTCGCTCACGGATGTAGATGTCCTTCCCGGCAATCGCGAGGTGTCCCCAAGTTTCCACAGTAGAGACAGTTCTCGAGTCAGCGAGAACGAATCGGTCCGGATCCGCGTGCACCAAAAATAGCTCACCGTCGTTGTTTAGCGCCAGGATGCGATCTTCGCAATAGACCATACTGCAGTATTTGCCAAAAGTACGGTTTGAGATCCAGTTGATCTTTCCGTTTCGCAAATCGACACACGCGAAGCGACCGTTCTTCAGATGGGCATAAGCGAAGTCACCGACAACCAGGGGCGATGACATGTAGACGGTGAGTTTGTTCTTCCATCCGTCTGTTATTTCGAACTGCTCATTTCGCCGCGTCAGCGGGTAATAGCCCGTCCGGCTAGCCCGGGTACTCGTGAAAACGCCGTTGCGGTAAGCGCTGGGCGCCACGATACACCCCTGATCATAGCTATCGAGCACCCGCTTCCAGAGGATTTTTCCGGTTGATGGGTCTACGCCCGCAATCGCATCGATGTTCGCGACAAGCAGTTGCGGCCGGCCGTCGATCAGGGCGAAGTCCGGAGAGGAATAAGAGCCTTGCCCCATTCCCTCCTGACTGCCCTTTTCGTGACGTTCCAGAGATCGCCACACGCTCTTGCCGGTCTTCTTGTCAACTTTCACGAGCGAGTCAGCAGTCTGAACATAGATGCCGTCCTCAACCACTAACGGCGAGCAAACGAATCCGAGCTCGGGGAGAGGAGTCTCGTACCGCTTGTGGAAATCGGCGCGCCACCGCTCAGCTCCCGTGTTTGGGTCGAGACAGACGAGTACGTCTTGCATTCCGGCGACGAATAGACCTTCACCGTCATAGGAGGGCGTTGCGCGAATCCAGCTACCCATACTGGCGCCTAGGGCGGCAACCTGCATGCCGCCTTCCCACTCGGCTTCCCAGACTTGCTTGCCACTCTTGCGATCAAAAGCACGAATGCCCTCGTATTTCTCGTCCCTCGTATACGTCGCAAACACTTTGTCAGTCGAAACAACAGGCCCGGAGTAACTCGGCGGAAGTTGGATCCGCCAGCGCTCTTTCAAGGTTGGCCGTTGAAGGCTAGCTGGCCACGAGCCGGCATCCACGCTTCCATCGCGCTTCGGCCCACGCCATTGCGGCCAGGTCCCCGCGTCGCCGGCCGCGGGCAGGCTGCTACTCCCATAGACCAGCATTCCGACCAGCAGCGCCGCCGCAGTCGGTCGCACAATCGCCATGGCCTGGCAAATTGGGGTGCCATAACGGGACGTCCCTAATAAGCGTTTATGCATCGGCGGCTTCCTTGGGTCTGCAATCGAAAAAACACTGCCACCCTGCGTCCGGACGGCACAGGGAGGGAGTGGCTCTTTTCGAAATCGATCGCGTACTAGCGCTTCCTTCTGCCAACCAGCGTATCAAAACTGGCCAAGCAGTCAATTTGATGCCCCGTGGGGCCGCGCATCGCCCGCTCCGAACAATTGGTATCCAGCGCTGCCAAAATCTTAATACTGAACCTGTTTCCTATCCCCGCTTAACGAATCTGATTTGCATGAATTTGGTGAATTCGTTCTTCTGCTTACTTGGGACTGACAAAACGAGCACTCGTTCATCGGCGTTTTTTTGGGTAACCAACGTCCTCTGCAGCATCGGTTTTCCGTTCGGGTCCTTGGCTTCCGTCTTCCAGCGGACAGTTTTCGACTCCTTGTCGTAATCGCCAGTCATGCTTGCAGCATACGGGCCGTGATCAATGATCGTGCCGACCATCTTTTTTCGGTCCAGATCGTACCCAACGATGGAATGGACTTTCATGGTCTGACCCATAATTTCAGAGTCGAAGTCAGATGCGATCCAATACTCGCCGTAAGGGCGATTCGTTTCCACGCCCTTGAATTTGATCGAGGACGAATCTGGTCCCTCCGGCCAAACCTCAATTTCAGCGTCCCAAACTCCAATGGACGCCTTCAATACTTCCAGTTCAATCGGCTTCGACTTTGGCTTTTCCTGGGCAACGCTGGAAAGCGCTAAACCGAATATTAGGGCCGTGGGGAGAATGGACTTAATGAGCATGTTTCACCCGTGCAATTAGGAATTAGACAGCAACTTCAGTGTGCAACCCACCCATTCTAGCGGTTCGAGGGATACGAACGAGCCCCCTTAAGGAGAGCTGTAAATCCATGAGGTCTCGCTCAATATTTTTACCAGTGGGTTATTTCTGAGCTTAAGAGGACGGTCCACTCTCTGCCATTTGATTCATCCACTCGGCACCACGTTTCTGGACTTCACTGTCCCAATTCGACGGGTCAACGAATTCAGGTGTCAATTCGATCGTCACGATGAAACTTGCATCGCGGGTCTCGGCCGTGATCGCCCCGCCTAGCATGTGAACGATTTTTCTGCAGAGTGCCAAGCCCAGCCCAGCGTGCGATCCTGTCGCTGACCGTGCAGCATCTGCCTGCCAAAATCGATCGAAAACTCGACGAGTCTGCTCCTCGCTTAACTTACAGCCTGAGTTGCTAAACGTCAGACGAAGTGTTTCGTCGAAAGCTGCCCAGCGAACCTCCATCTTGCCGGCTAGCTCGGTGTAGTCGACAGCATTGCGAAGCAAATTGGACAGTACGACTCGCAGTTTGTTCGCGTCCGTTTTAATGAGCACCTCTGCCAAGCCACTGAAGCTGACTTGAAGCTTGTTCTCCATCGCTTTGCTGCGAAGAGGCTTCCAGGACTCCTTGATCATCGCGGGGATGTCGACAATCCCGCCATCGATGGTGGCCTGTCCCGACTCTATTTTGGCCAACGAAAGTAACGTCTCAACAAGCCTATGAGTGTCTACGCTGATCTCTTCACAGTCTTGGAGAGATTGGCGATACTCGGCATTGTTGCGATCCTTGCTCAAAGCGACCTCTAAAGTTGATCGCAGGCCAGCCAGTGGAGTTCGCAATTCATGCGCGACGTCAGCAGAAAAGAGTCGCTCACGTTGAAATGTCTCTTCGAGTCGAGCGAGTAGCTCATTCAATTGAGTAATGACAGGATCCAATTCACTAGGAGCGTCGTTCACCTGAAATCGGGTTGTCAGCTCTTCTTCGTCCAACTCAGCGATCTGCTTGGCTAATGCATCGAGTGGATTGAGGCTACGTTTCACCAGCCAAGCTATGACTCCCAGTGTTGTTGCAATTACCGTCGCTGAGACGGCAAACATTAGCCAGCCAAGCCGAGCTAAAGCCTGATCGATCTCCGCTGTTTCGCGGGCAACGACCAGCGTTACCCTTTGGCGCCCCCTGAAATCAATCTTGTCAAAGTCATCATCGTCTTCGTCATCAGCTTCGTCCTCCTGCTCCAGGCTTTCGTCTTCGACGGCAGGCAAGAACTGCACTGCTACTTGCCGTCCTGGGCGACCATCGGGGAGTGTGGCAAACTGATGCCCTGGCGCTGCCAGTGAGCCAGCAGCTTGTTGCAAATTATCATCGCCTAGTCGTCTCGACTTGGCGAGGACTCTACCCGTTTCGTCCCAGAGTTGGTAATACTCAGGACGAATTTTTCGAGCAAACTCTTGCATTGGGTGTTCGATGAACTCAATGTCAATTTCGTTGCCAGTTTGCTCAATGAGTGTTGCTAGGGCACGTGCTTTGGATCCAAGCAGTGCATCGAATTCGTTCATCAAGCTCGCTCGCATCAGCACAAAAACCATGACTGCGGCAACTGCAAAGCCTGCCACGATAGTTGCGGCAAGGCCGATCATTAGACGCGAACGTAGCGAGCGATTCATGCGATCTGCCCTTCGTCAGCAAGACGATAACCGAATCCGCGTCGCGTATGAATGAGCGCAGGCCATTCTGGCCTTTCTAGCTTCTGACGGAGATATCGTATGTAAACGTCGACTACATTGCTCTGTGCACTCGAGTTGAATTCGTAGAGGTTGTCCCATATATCAG
>Ga0310121_10004760_pt1 | contig 11848 bp, 8 predicted proteins | sample CB27_Tmax_986_MG_FD_203504 | JGI IMG/M metagenome (GOLD analysis project Ga0310121, IMG submission 203504) | Marine microbial communities from Western Arctic Ocean, Canada - CB27_Tmax_986 | ecosystem: Environmental > Aquatic > Marine > Oceanic | place: Canada: Western Arctic Ocean | collected...
GACCAGACCAAATAGCTCACTGTCGGGCCGGATGCCCAAAACACCCACAAGACGATGTCGCGGACCGGCGCGCATCCGTACCGAAACGCCCCGATTAGGCTCGCACTGGATCACACCCGGCAAACTGCCAAGCTCATAGACGGCCCTATCGGCGACCGCTTCGGTCATCGATACTGACATGTCATAGCGCTGCACCCAGTGGAATTGGGCCGCCATCATCGTCCGCACGGAGTCCTGGAAAAAATTGCCCAACACCAAGACGGAAACGGCCAATGCGATGGCGACGACCGACAAGGATGTCTTCACCGGATGCCGTTCCAATTGCCGGAGGACCATCAGTGCCATCGGGGAAACCCAGCGCCCGAGGCCCAGTCGTTCGAGCATCGTCGGCCCGTATCCCGTCGGAGGCTCAGGGCGCATTGCTTGGGCGGGCGGTAGTCGCACCGCCCGCATCACGGCGCTCAACGTCCCTACCACGGCAGCCGCCACCGCAACGCCTGCTACCGACAGTATCACCGCGGGGTAAATCCGAAACGTGAACTCCGGGAAATGGAACAGTTTGGCGTACATCCTCGTGACAATGCTGCCAAACCAGATACCGAGAGGTAAGCCCACGACCAGTGCCCCGCAGACGATCAGCAAGACGCTCTTCAAATAGTGCCAGCCCACTTCGACATTCGCATAGCCGAATGCCTTAAGCGCCGCAATTTGCTCGCGTTGGGTATTGACGGTGCGCGTCATCACAACATTTAATAGAAAAGCAGCGACGGCGAGAAAGAGCGTGGGGGCGAACATCCCCATGTTGCGGTTTTGCTCAATTTCGTTGTCTAGAAACTGATGTGACAGGTGATCCTGACGATCGTAAGAACCCAGTCCACCGTACGGCTCGAGCAAATCGTCCACCCGCCGGACCACGTCGGGAATCGATGCCCCCCGCATCAGTGACAACGACAAGTCGTTGAATGCCCCGTCCAAATCATAAGCCGTCGCCAGCGCCTCATGATTCATCCACAGCACGCCAAAATGTCGATTGTCGGGCAACAAATCGCCAGGCTTGATCTCATAGATGTACTCCGGCGAAAGAGCAATGCCGACAATCCGCAGATTTTTTTGCCGGCCATTGATCACCGCCGAAACGTCGTCGCCCAGCTGCAACCGATTGGCCAGCGTGAATGCCTCGCTGGCGATTACCTCGTCGTCTCGTCCAGGTGCCAGGCGCCGCCCGCGCCGATAGTACAACTGATTGAGCAGTGGTCGGCCTCGGTCAGGCAAAGAGATTAACTTGCCCGAGGCCGGCTCGGCGAGGCCCGGAACAGACAGGTTGACGTTCTGCACGATGCGAGTTTGAACCCGGCCCACACCGGGAATCTCGGCAAGTCGTCTTTTTAGCGACTCAGGAGCACGTTTCAACGAAGCAAACACCTCGGCAAAACTATACCGCGAATAGTACGACTCTTCGGTAAGTTGCAGGGAATGCACCATGCTTCGCGACAGCACAAAGGTGGCAACCCCACAGGCCATCACCAGCGCGATCGCCACCGCCTGGCCTTTCAATTGCCATAAATCTCGCAACATTTTGCGATTAAGTGCGCTCAGTAACATTCGCCGAATGTCCGCTACCAGTTCAACTCTGCTGCTTCCCGCTTTTGCTGATTCACATCGATGCCGGTGATTCGGCCGCCCGAAAGATGCACAACGCGATCGGCCATCTCCGCAATCACAGCATTGTGTGTGATAACTGCCGTGGTCGTGCCCAGTGTGCGGTTAATCCTCTGAATAACCTCCAATACCAGCACGCCGGTTTGGACGTCGAGCGCGCCGGTTGGTTCGTCGCACAAAAACACGTCAGGCTGCTTGGCAACCGCGCGGGCAATCGCAACGCGCTGCTGCTCGCCACCGGAGAGTTGCGCCGGAAAGTGGTCTGCCCGATCTGAGAGATCGACTAGTTCTAGCGCCTCGAGTGGCGCCATGGGACTGCGGGAAATCTCCGTGATCAACCCCACGTTCTCGCGCGCCGTAAGGCTCGGAATGAGATTATAGAATTGGAACACAAACCCCACATGTTCGCGACGATAACGTGTGAGGCTTGCATCGTCGAAATCGGTGACGACGCGATCCCTATACTGAACCGTTCCTGACGTCGGAGTATCGAGACCGCCAAGGATGTTGAGGAGCGTGCTCTTGCCACTCCCGGATGGACCGAGCAGGACGACAAACTCTCCGCGATAAAGATTAAGATCGACGCCCCGAAGCGCGTGCACTTCCACCTCACCCATGGGATAGACTTTAGTGAGGTCGCGCGCCACAAAGACAGACTCAGCGCCGGTTCTAGAAAGTGGACCCATGACGTGCTTTTTTCCGATGTGCGCCTACTTCAAGTCCGTGCCGACTGTCAATTGGGCAAGTTCTGTGCTGCCAGCAAATGGCTCGGGCACCGGCTTCCGATTCTAACGCTCTACGGATTCCGAGAAAATGACGTCTCTTGTCAGCTTAGCAATACGATTGCGAGGGCTGGGAGGGTTGTGAGATTTCCCATGGCAGACAGCGTTGACACCGTGATTCTCGGGGATACCATGAAGGTAACAGGGCTGTATGCTGAAGCTAAATACTGAAACTGTGTTTCGGCAGAAACAGGATGACACGCCTCGGCACCGCTTACATGACGCTTCGCTACCGGGTATTCGCTATTGGGTGGTAGAAGAGGCTTCCAGCCACGATCTCGCGTGAGCAGCCGATCTAAGAGTCCACCCACAATTCACTGGATGCCAACAGATGCAACGGTATCGGATCAACCATCGCCTCATCGTGGGCTTGTTCGTCGGCACGATCGCTTTCGGGGTGATCGCCTATTTCTTGCGATCTTGGCAGGTCGACCGCAAGGCTGGCTCTTTTCGAGATCTCGCTGCCAAAGAGATGGCCAACAATGAAATCCTGAGTGCGTTTGAACATCAGACCAATTATGTCATGTTGCGCCCTGATGAGGATGATGCGCGGATTGAGCTCGCCAATATTGGCTTAGAAATCATCAATTCTCCCGACGCACAACCAAAAAATCGCGGAGAAGCCTGGGGTGTACTGGAGGATGTAGTACGTCGCACAGGGGATCCCAAACTACGTCGCGAATTGATCAAACTGATAGTCAAGTTCCAGCCCACCGAGCGCGTCGTCGATGCACTCCAGCACATTGAAGAATTACTGAGCAATAACCCTGGCGATCCGGAGCTCAACGAACTTAAAGTCCAGGCACTGTACCGATCAAAAGATATCCATCGGGCTAACGAGCTGGCCGCTGACTTAATCGGCCTCAACTTGAAGAGCAAGGAATTCAGCGACGATAAGATGAGCGTGGGAGATCGACCTATTGTTTACGCTTTGCTGGCCCAATCAATTCTGCAAAACTCGCCAGACACGGATCTCGCCCGGAGCGTTGTCGATCGCATGATCGAACTCAACCCCGAGTCCGCGACTGCCCATCTCAGACGATCTATCCTCCTCAATTTACTTCAGGATCCGGAGGAAGCCAAGGTGGCTCTGGAAAAGGCCTCTGAATTGGACCCCATGGATGAGGACATCCTCATCCAGATGGGTTCGGTTGCTCTTCAAGACCAGAAATACGACGATGCCTCTCGTATTTTCCAGGACGCCCTGGAGAAGCATCCCGACAACATTCGGATCTATATGCTATTGGCCCGAACCGCGCTCGCCAGGTCGAAGTTGGACGAGGCCCTGGCGATTTGCGAAAAAGGCCTCCGGGAATTCGGGCCCAAAACCGGCGTTTCGCTAACCGAAATCAAGATTGAAATCCTGCTTGCGAGCAATGACGAGGCAGGTGTTAAGAAGGCTATCAAGGATATTGAAAATCTGAGTGTCCCAGAGTACGGCCCATTTATCGATTACGTAGGAGCACGGCTGAAATTGACGAAAGGCCTTTGGGTTGAAGGCGCCAAAGAATTGGAACGCGTGCGGCCTTTGCTGATTAATTATCGGTATCTCCAAAGTAGAGCGGGTAACTTGCTCGGCTTCGCCTATGAAAGACTCGGCAAGCTGGATCTCGCCAGACAGGCCTACATGCTTGTTACCAGGGATTTCCCTGGTGACCAGCGCGCCATTGACGGTCTTAAGCGAGTGCAAGGGTATCTGGCCCCCCCCCAGCAGGTTGACCCAGATGAGGGACTCACCGGTTTGGTCAAGGAACAGCTCGCCCTGCCTGAGGACGAGCAAGACTGGAAATCGATTGACCGCTATATTGACGAGACTGCGGAAGAGCTTGGGCATTCGGAATGGCAAATAGTTCTCACCCGCGCACAGGTTTTTCTGCAGCGGAAGAACTTTGAGGAGGCAGCGAAACTGATCCGCGCTGCCACAGACCTTGCACCCGGCAACGAAATGGTGCTCTTGGGTGCCGTTTCCGTAGCAGCACTGGACCCGGAAAAGGGCCCTAAGTATGCCCTGACGCTGCTGGATAAGTTGGTTGAGAAACATGGGTCCACATTCCAGACGAGAGCCAATCGCGCGTCGCTGCTACTATCGATGGACCTGACGGACGAAACCCTGGTCCCACAGCTACTGGGACTGGCTGACGGTATAGAAGACTGGAAAAGGGGCGAACAGTTGAGGATCTGTACGATTCTCGCAAGGCAACTGGAGCAATTAGGTAAGCTCGACGAGGCCGGCCAACTGTGGGCCAGGGTGGTCGAAATAAGTCCAACCAGTCTGCCCTTGCGGATGCAGGTTTTTAATTTTGCCTTTCAGAAGCAAGACGACGAGGCGATGCAGGATGCCCAACAAGCAATCTTGGATCTGGTAAAGGATGAGAGCGACCCCAGCTACGTTCTCACGCAGGTCAAGCGAATGCTGACCCGCTTCGTGCGCGGCGCTCTAGCGCGTGAAGAGCTTACCGCTGGACGAAATCTGCTCGACAAAGCGCTGCTCCGGCAACCGCAGTGGCATGAACTTCATATCGTGTACGGACAGCTTCTTTCGGTACTTAAGGAAGATCCCGCTGTCGCTCTGGAACATTACGAAGATGCCTTGAGGTATGGCCCTCCCAATCCGTCGGCTCTGGTACAACACATTAGGCTGCTCACTTCAGCTGGCCAATACGCGTCCGCACGGGAAAAGATGGATCTCCTCCCTAAGGCGATCAAAGAGCGTGCCTTGGGGCAGATCGAAGCCACCGTACTTTGGGAGATTGGAGAGAAAGAAGCTGCGTACGATGTGGCAGAGAAAACTGCATCCTTGCGCAAAGACAATCTCGCGACCCAAGTCTGGTTTGCGAATTTTGCGTTTCAGGCGGAGAACCTGGAAGCTGCCATCGCAGCCTTGCATGGGGCTATTGAGCTCGATCCATCTCAGCCTCAGCTATGGACGCAGCTTGCTACGTTCCATCTACAAGCGAAAAACGGGAAGCTGCTATATGAATCCTTACGCGATGCGCAGCTCGCTGTTGACGCCGAATTCATCCCGTTACTGACCGGGAAACAATATGAATACCGCAACGAAAGTGCCTCTGCAGAAGACATTTATCTTACCCTATTCGCAGATCGATTGACGGAACTCAAGATAAATCGGCAAATGGCGGATTTCTACTTTCTCTGGGGACGCAGAGATGCGTCGAAGGAAGCGAAGGCCATCCCCTACATCAATCGCATGCTGCGGCAGGCCAACGAAGGACAAGTTCCACGCAATGAACCGCAAGTTGTCTGGGCACGCAACACGGCAGTGCGTCGTTTGGCGAGTACTCGAGACTATCGGCAGGTTATGAAGGCCTTGCAACTGCTGGAGTCCGGTGCGACCGATGGCAAGCTTAGTGTCGGCGATCAGCGTCTGCGTGCAGCAATACTTAGCGATCAACCTGATCCAAAATCGCAGTTTAACGCCATCGGTATTTATGAAGATCTTCGCCAACAGGGAGCGCTCCAGCGCCAAGATATCCTTGGGCTCGCACAGTTGTTAAATCGGACCAAAAACCGGGAAGGTTGCAAATCCCTACTTACCGAAGCGTTGGCAAAATATCCAGAGGACGCCGAACTATGGTCGGCGTACATCACTACGCTGATCGACGATGGTGACTACTCGACAGCAAATGCCAGACTCAACCGTTACAAGGAATTGAATCCCGATAAGTCCGTCATTATCAGACTGGGTGCCCGGCTGGCAGCCGAAACGGGAGATCGAGACCATCTACGTGAGTTGCTCAGGTCCTTGTTGCCGAGTGGAAGCAACGTCCTGGATGCCACGCAGCTCAAGAACATACTGGCCGTCGCAATCATGGCCAGCCAGTATAAGGACTTTGAGCTAGCCGAGGAGCTCCTCCGCTTTTACGTGAAGCGATCTCCAGAATCCGTTTTTCAGTTGACCAATTTCTTAGCCATGTACGGAGACTACGAAGAAGCGTTCGAGATGATGCAGGACCAGTTCAGAAACAATCCAGACGTCATTATGCGTCTGGCGATTATGATGCTACGAACGCGGCGTGCAGAGATCGGAGATCGTTTCGACGAGGCTCTCGATAAAATGTTTGCGTACGCGATTCGTAACGATCCTGATTCTTTCGGACGCCAGAGTCTGCGCGCCGAGTTATCGGAGCTTCAAGAAGATTACGAAAATAGCATCAAGGTCTATGACGATCTCCTGGCAGGCGACGAACTGACCACCACGGTGCGGGCTAGGGTGATGAATAATCTGGGATACTTACTTGCTGTCAAGGGTGTGCGCCTGGACGAGGCGAGCCAACTGGTCAATCAAGCCATGGAAATTCTTGGGCCAGTGGACGACATGCTCGATACGCGAGCGGTCGTCAGGATCGCTCGCAAACAGTATGATCTGGCTGTCGCAGACATGGTTTTGGGCACCTCTATTAGCCGTGACCCTGTCAAATACTTTCATCTAGCGCAGGCCCAACTTTATTCGGGAAATGAAGATGCCGCCCTGGAGGCCTGGGAGGAAGCACGGCAACTCGAATTTGAGGCAACCTTGCTTTCACCACTTGAACAATCAAGCTTCCGGGATTTCGAAGAGCGGATAGAAAAATTGCAATAGGGGAGTGGCCGACTGTCCGAAGCTTAAATCGTGGGGGCAGTGGCAGTGCCGTGGGTGCGATGGCCAAGGGTCCCAGTTTTTCATGGCTCGGTTGTTCAAGGTTAACGCGCTGGGTATCATGACTGTTTCGACGTCTTCCACGTATTACAGGGAGTCTCCGTCCATGAATCCCTTTCAGCTGAATTACGATCACATGAATCGCTGGCACATGAATCCGAGCCAAGTCGGCCGAAACACTCTCCCGGCTGCGGTACTCCGTACGAGTTTGGTTCTTATCGTGATAGCGGCCGTCTACGCGGCGTCTTCGCGCTCCGCAATTGCCGCGGACTCCCGTGATTTAAGAGCAATCTATGGCAGAGGTGTCCACGCCTTATTTGCCGGTAAGTTGCAGCAGGCCGAGCAGTACTTCTCCCAGACGATCGCTGCGGGATCGACGGATCCGCGCGTGTACTATTTTCGATCGATCGTTCGGCTACGGTTAAGTCGACGATTTGAAGCCGAAAATGACATGCGCATCGGTGCAACACTCGAAGCACGGAATCCGGGCTACCGACACGCGATCAGCAACGCATTGCAACGCGTTCAGGGTTCTGGGAGGGCGACGCTTGAGAAGTTTCGTCGACAAGCCAGGCTTGACCGCGCCCAGCAACTCCGCGCGCAATCGCGCAATCGCTACGAGCAACTGAAGAAGCGGAGCACCGCCGTTCTTCACCAAGACAATCCGGTCCGGTTGGAAACGCTCATGGAACACTCGGGCCGCGTGGACGTTCCCGCCACGGCGCCGTCGGCTGCGCGAGACCAAGACTTGTTCGCCCCAGATTCTGGCGACACGGATGTTGGAGATATCGGTACCGGGAAGACGGGGACCGAAGATACCGAGGCTGGGGATACGGGGAGTGGGGATACAAGCGCTGCGGAAGGCGATGACGAAAGCCCCTTCGGTTTCGAAGAACCTGTTGGGCGGGGCGAGTCGGAAGATGCGACCGAAGAAGATCCGGCGGATGAGGATGCGAACGATGACGATTTTTTCGGCGAAACTCGAGCGTCGACGCCTGCCGAAGACGATTTTTGGGATGAGGAGGTTTTTTCGGTAGCGCCCACTGAATCTCCTACCGCATCTTCGACTGCTTCGTCTTCCACTAGTTCTTCCGCGCCGGGCGCCGTCACTGTGCCACCCTCGGGCGGACCCTTCGAGCCGGAAAGCCTGTTTTTTGAATTGGGTCGTTGGCTAAGCCGGGCTGCTCCGCAGCAGCCAGCTACGGAACAACTACCGGGATGGCCCGCGCTCGATGCTCAACCCGGCGGTGTTGCCCAGGCTGATTTTGAGCTAGGCCCGGCGGAGACGGAGGACGACAAGTTGCCCGACACGGAATCCAAACCGCTAGACGAAGACGACGTGTTTTCGGATTTCGAATGAAACCGCCTGATCCGTTCGTTTCCGAGCATGCGTCTCCCAGAAGATGGGTACCGGATGACGCGCGAATTGAGTGGCAGCCTTCCGATTACACCTCCATCCCATCGCAGTCGGAGCCAACGGAGTATCACACGCGGGTGTTGGACCCGTCTGGCTTCCCAATCGAGTGATTGAGCAATGGCCGAGACCCGGGCGACCACTGAAAAGTACCGTTTATCACGCTCATGCGTAATCCGGCCAGTAGACGTCGCGCATTCATCGCCAGTCGCTGGCGGCGCGAATAGGACTCCCTGCTCACTGCCCTGGGCCCTAGGGCTTTTCTTTTTGGCGTGTGGTCTCGCCAGCTGCGCCGACACGAAATCCGACCCTGTCCAACCGGTCTCAACGCCCAAAGCCGATCTCGAATTGGCCATGGCACGCCTGCAGCGCGCGCTCGACCTTTCTCGGCCGTCGCGTCGAAGCGGTTTGCGAATCAAACGCGACATGCGGTACGAATACCTGGCTCCAGATTCGCCTGAAGCGAACCACACCGCAGTCGTTTCCATCGATACGTTGGCAATTTACCTGCCCAATCGACCGGCCGCCAAAGAACCCACGGATCCCACGGATGCCTCGCAATCAAATGTAACACTCGATTCATTACTCTTGGATTCCGCTGGGACGGATCCATTCTCCGATCCTGACGCTGGGTACTTCGCCGTTGCTCAACACGACGCCGCTGGTAAGCAATGGAAACGGCCCGTGGCCGATGCACGTGTGCCAGACCTCCGTCAAGAAGAATCGCAAGACTTCCATCTCGTTCACCGGCAGGGGAAGTGGCAACTGGAAAATGAACCAGAGGTGCCCCACGAACGATTATGGTTCAATTACGCACTAGGGAACTAGATGGCTCCATTTTGAGCCGACGCTTCGAGATTGCCTTCTCGAAACGCATGGGCCATTGCCTTAGGCACATCGGCCTGAGCGAGCAAGACTTCAGCGCGGTTTTCGGCGACGTTCGCCTTCATTTCCTGCTCGAGGGCGACGGCATTCGCCCGTCGCTGCTCAGCCAATGCCTGGGCTTTGCGGGTATCGGCCTCTGCTTGATCAGCCTGCAGGCGGGCGCCAATATTCTCGCCAATATCGATGTCGGCAATGTCGATCGAAACAATCTCAAAGGCGGTATGCGCATCGAGTCCGCGCGCCAACACAGCTTTGGAAATGCGATCCGGGTTTTCCATCACTTCCAGATGACCAGAGGCTGAGCCGATCGAAGTAATGATGCCTTCGCCCACACGCGCGACAATCGTTTCTTCGGTCGCGCCGCCTATCAGCTGGCCTAAATTGGTGCGGACGGTCACCCGTGCGCGAATACGTAGCTCAACGCCGTTCTTGGCCACAGCGCTAAGCGTTGTCTTCGATGATTTCTCGGGATCCGGACAGTCGATCACTTTGGGATAAACACTGGTGCGTACCGCATCGAGCACATCTCGACCAGCCAGATCAATGGCGGCAGCACGATCAAAATCCAAATCGATGTCCGCGCGCTGCGCGGCAATGATGGCATTGATAACCCGCGGAACGTCTCCGCCGGCGAGAAAATGGGCCTCCAGGCGTCGCGTGGTGATGCCGGTCTGAGGATCGGTGCCCACGCCCGCCTGCATCGCCATTATTTTGCCTGCCACGATCGTGCGGGCATGGACCTGTCGCAAGCCCATGCCAATCAGGCTGAGCATGCTCACGCGGGCATTGGACATATAGGCTTGAAGCCAAAGCGTAAAGTATTTTGCGATGGCAATCAGCAACACGATGCCGACGAGCACCAATAAGCCAATCGCAGCCAACAACACGAGTTCTTGACCGTCCAGGGCTACCAGCACCGGCAGCCGTGGATGCACACTAGGCGAAGCTTGGAGACTTGTGGCTATCATAGTTTTCAATTCCTAAATGGGGAGGATCTCACCAGATGGGGGATTCGCGGGGCAGGACTGGATTCTTGCAAGGGGCGCTAAAAACTGCCTCCGCCCACAATCATATACCATTTCTCGGCCACATTGAAGCAGCCCTGTGGCTTTCCTTTGCACCAGCACCCTCTATTCGATCCAGCCTCCGCCGAGCGTACGCTGACCAGCGTAACAAACCACTGCCTGTCCCGGCGCAACTCCACGGTGGGGCTGCCGAAAGTGAACTTCGATGCGATTGCCGGATAGCCGTTGAATCGCCGCTGGCACCGGATCCGTGTTGTATCGGATTTGCACATCGCAATCCACCGGAATGTCGTGGGGATCCACGAGCCAGTTCGCGCGGGCGGCCGTCAAGCTGGATCGCGCCAGCTCTTCTCGATCACCCAATACCACGCGGCGTGTATCCCGCTCAATTCGCAGAACGAACTTCGGCACGCCCAGCGCCACCCCCAATCCTTTGCGCTGACCTACCGTGAACCCTTCGATGCCCGGGTGCCTTCCCACGACCGTTCCGGTCGTCGTGACCAATTCGCCGGACGTGTCAACGCCTGTACGCTGATTGCGGACAAACTCGTCGTAACGGCCCTGCGTCACGAAACAAATCTCCTGGCTGTCTTTCTTCTCCGCAACGTTCAATCCCAAACTGGCTGCTATTTCGCGGACAACCGGTTTTTGATACTCGCCAACAGGGAGCAACATACGAGATAAATAGCCACGATTGACGCCGAAAAGCACATACGACTGATCTTTGCCCGCATCCAGCCCGCGTAACAGTGCGGGCGGTCCGCCAGTTTGTGCCTGGATGCGCGCATAGTGCCCTGTGGCCACAAACTCCGCTCCGACACTTTCGGCATAGTCGAAAAGCTTCCCGAATTTTATCCAACTATTGCACTGCACGCACGGATTGGGTGTCCGCCCTGCAGTGTATTCATCGACAAAGTAGTCGATGATCCGACTGAACTGTTGGTCCAAGTTGATCGCGTAGAAGGGAATAGCCAGCCTATCGGCGACGCGGCGGGCGTCGGCGGCATCGGCGGCGGTGCAACAGCCCTGTTTGTGATCCAGGCGCTGCTGAGAAGCACTTGCAGCGTGAGGACTTGTCGTGGGCGGTCGATCAATAACAGGTAGCTCGACGACCGTGGACGTCGCCGGATCGTCCCCCGCTTTGGCGCAGGCGACCGGCGATTGGTGCCCGTGGCGCATGAATACCCCGATAACGTCGTGCCCCTGCTCGATCAGCAGATGGGCCGCGACGCTCGAATCGACTCCGCCAGACATTGCCAGGACGACGCGCGCCATAGATGATGAGTCTAGAATTGGGGCGGCTCGGAGGCAAGCGGCGCATGGCAGCAGCGAGTGGAGAATCCACGGATCACCACCCTCGATGATTCCCAAGAATGTGATACAATCGCCAGCAAGATAAGTTACCCAGTTAGGCATTAGTCATCCC
>Ga0310121_10004763_pt1 | contig 11845 bp, 9 predicted proteins | sample CB27_Tmax_986_MG_FD_203504 | JGI IMG/M metagenome (GOLD analysis project Ga0310121, IMG submission 203504) | Marine microbial communities from Western Arctic Ocean, Canada - CB27_Tmax_986 | ecosystem: Environmental > Aquatic > Marine > Oceanic | place: Canada: Western Arctic Ocean | collected...
GATTGGGTCGGCCCGCTGCCCAATCGTCGACACCTGGTGGCAGACTGAAACCGGCGCAATCATGATCTCACCACTTCCCGGCTGCACACCCACCAAGCCCGGCACGGCGACTCTCCCCTTCTTCGGAGTGGACGCCGCAATCCTCGATGAAGAGGGCAACGAATGCAAGGCGGACCAAGGCGGCAAGCTCGTGATCCGAAAGCCCTGGCCGTCGATGCTGCGCACCATCTACCGCGACAAGGGCCGCTACCGGAAAACCTACTGGAACGACTACAACGGGATCTACACTGCCGGGGACGGAGCCCGCATCGACAAGACGGGCAATTTCTGGATCGTGGGCCGACTGGACGACGTCCTGAACGTTTCCGGCCACCGCCTCGGAACCGCCGAGGTCGAGAGCGCCCTGGTGGCCCACCACGACGTGGCGGAAGCCGCGGTGGTGGGACGGCCCCACGAGATCAAGGGACAGGGAATCGTGGCCTTTGTCACCCTCAAAGAGGGCGTCAAGGCCGGTGCCAACACCGACAAGGACCTCAAGGCTCACGTCGCAAAGGCCATCGGGGCCATCGCCCGGCCCGATGAAATCCACCTCACGCCCGCCCTCCCGAAAACCCGCTCGGGTAAGATTATGCGCCGCCTCCTCAAGGAACTGGTCGCCACCGGCGCGGTCACGGGGAATATCACCACGCTGGAAGATTTCGGCGTTATCAGTAACCTGCAAAAAAAATTGATGAAATAGCGGTTGCCGCCCGGCTCACTGCCCCGCAGCATCCGCAGCTCCCGCATGACCAGGTTCCGATATTTCGGTTGGCGCGTCGCCAAGACATTCGGTATTTCCATGACCGGACGTCATGCCTCGAACGCCGCCTCGGAGCTGCACCTCCTCCGGGAAGCGGAGGAAATCCTCGGCCGCCTGAGCTGGGAAGACACCGAGAATGTCGAGGAACTCTCCGTGGAGTACTGGAATCTCCGCAAGCTCACCAAGAAGTTCGACGACCTTTACGGGAGGATCAACAGCGCCAATGATTCGCTGCAACGCTCCCACGACGAGCGTGCCTCGCTGCTCGAGATGGTGGTCGACAGCACCAAGGACCTCGTTGCTCAACGCGAGGAAATCATCCAGAAGACGGAACGCCTCGGGTCGGAACGCGAGACCATCCTGATGGAAGCACGCACCGTGAAACGCCGGCACGACGGCATCAAGGCCAAGTTGGAGGTCCTCGCCGAGGAAGGCTCACAAAACTCCTCGGAGATTGAGAATTCAAAAGAAGAACTCCTGCAGCTCAAAAACCGGTTCAAAGCGCTTCGTGAACGGCGCGACTCACTGGCGGTGCGCCTCGAGGACCTCGATCGTAAAATCGAAGATCTGGACGAGGTGATCGAAATCCGGCGTTCCGAGATGCGGGACGAGGCATTCGGAAGTTACCGGAATATCGGCAAAGCCAATCGCGATATCTCGCAGACGCGGGCCGAACTCGGAGTCCTGGAAAACGAGATGGTGATCCTCTTCGGGGAAATCGGCCGCTTTATTCTGATGAATCCCCAGCACCCCGAAATAGCACCGGCGGTGCGCAAGCACCGCAACCTCCTCGCCCAGATGAGTGCCCTCCGGGTTTCGATCGTCCTGAACAACCAGCTCTCCGGGAGGGCAACTCCCCATTCCGGGTAAGGCCGGCCGCCCCTCCTACCCGGAAACGGCAAGTCTCTCCAGCAACTTTCCGTGCAGCCCCCCGAAGCCTCCGTTGCTCAGGACTGCCACCACGTCGCCCTCCTCCGCTTCCGCCGCCACGTGGGCCGCGATCTCGTCCACCGTCTCCAGGTAGCGGCCGCTTCCTCCTCGCGCATTGACGTCCCGGATCAGCCTCTCGGGATCGAGCCGCTCGTCATCCGCGAATTTTTCGGGATTGGCGATGGCAGGCACCACGGAGCGATCCGCGGTGGCGAGGGCATCCGCCAGTTCGTCCTGAAAAATATTGCGGCGCGTCGTGTTGGAGCGGGGCTCGAAGATGACCCAGAGGCGGGCGCCGGGATAGCGCTGCCGCAAGGCGCCCACCGCCTGGCCGATCGCAGTGGGATGGTGTGCAAAATCGTCCACTACCTTCACGCCACGCACTTCCCCCCGAAGCTCTTGCCGCCGCGCAATGCCCTCGAAGCTGGCAAAGGCGGTCCGAATTTCCTCCGCGCTGAGACCCGCAAAGAGCCCGCCTGCCACCGCCATGGCGCCGTTCCGCACATTGAACTCGCCGACCATGGGCAGGAAGTAGCGCTCGCCCAAGAGCGTGAAGCTGCTGCCTTCCGGTTCATAGAGAACCTCCTCGATTTTCACCGCGCACCCCTCCCCGAAACCGAGAGTCCGCACCGGACAAGGGGCGTCCTGCACGACCTCGCGGACATTGGCATCGTCTCCATTCACCACCGCCAGCCCGCGGTTCGGAACGATGCCCAGCAGGCGCCGGAAGGTGAGCTTGATATCGTCGAGCGAGTCGTAGATGTCGGCGTGATCGAACTCGATGTTGTTGATCGTGATGAACTCGGGAAGGTAGTGCAGGAACTTGGAGCGCTTGTCGAAAAAGGCCGTATCGTATTCGTCGCCTTCCAGCACCACGAACTCCGAGGCGGTGAACTGCGCTCCGCGCCCCAGGTTGGCGGGAATCCCACCGATCATGAAACTGGGATCGCGCCCCGCGGAGCGAAGGACCCAGGCCAACATCGCACTGGTGGTGGTCTTGCCGTGCGTCCCGGTCATGACAAAGTTCCGCTTCCCGCGCAGAAACTGCTCTTTGAGCACCTCCGGCAGCGATTGGTACAGCAGCTTGCGGTTCAGGACTTCCTCGGCTTCCTCGTTGCCGCGGCTGATCGTGTTCCCGATAATGGTCACATCCGCGGTCTCGGGAAGGTTGGAGGCCTTGTAGCCCTCCATGATTTCCACTCCGCCCTCCTGCAGAAAGGTCGACATGGGCGGGTAGACGTGCTCATCCGATCCCGTGACGGTGAATCCGCGCGCTTTCATGGCGGCCGCCACCGATCCCATCGCGGTACCGCAGATCCCGATAAAATGATAGTGCCCCTTTCCCAACATGATCTCCCGATTCGCTCCGCCTGCTTTCCACCTCCCGTTCAGAATCCCGGCGCCGCCACCGTCGCGTTTTCGCGCTCTTCCTTGCGCCGCTCCAGGATGCTGTCGGCCGTCTCGCGCACCATCTCTTCGAGAAGGAGCCGAAGGTGGCTCCCTTTCCGGTAATCGGCCGGCGCGATATGCTTGACCCGGTTGGCGTGTGTACACAGCTGGAAACACTTCTTGAAACTGCGGCCGGAGGGATCATTCGGGTTGTAGACCGCTATGGCATGCCCTCCATTTTTTTTCATCACCGTGAAGCAGGGGACGTCGGTCGGCCCGTCTCCCACGTAGATCATGTTCTCGAAGGGTATCGGCCGCAGATCCGGCGGCATATGGTCATTGACGTCGTCGTGGTGCTCCAGCATGCCCTTATTGATGCGGAAAAGAAACTGGGTCTTGGTGGTGTGCGAGATGGTCCGCTTGGGAAAGCTGATGAGCCCTTCCTCGTTCTCCCCGAACTCGCAGCCGAAAATGGCCTTCACGTAGGACTTCAGGCTGCTTCCCTCCAAGAGGGCCTTGAGGCCAGAGGAGAGGATATAGTGTTCGATGAGGACCCCGCCCGCCTCGTGTTCGGGACGCAGCACCGCGGCCGGAATCTCGTCAAAGAGCTCCGGCACCCCGGGGAAGTAGCGCAGGCCGCGACCCAATTCGGTGAGGCGCAGATTCGTGACGCGGTCCATCTGCAGGTAGTCCAGCAGACATTTCATGTACGCGAGCTCACCGTCCCACTGCTGGTCACGCACCAGGGCGTCGCAGCGCTTCCAAAACTGCTCGGGGTCGATCCCGAACTCGGGAAACAGCACGTCGTCCTGCATGTAGCTGGGGCTGAGAGTCTGATCGTAGTCGTAGATCAGGGCAATCGTGCTTTGCGGAACCGCCATGAGCGCTCCCAAAGCAAGCAGCCGGGCGGGTACGAAACAAGGAAAACGTCCGGCGGCTGCCACCGGATGTGGGCAGCGTCATCGAAGAGCACAAGGGTTTGACCCGGCCGCAAGCGGTTGAACGTCGAAGCGCCGGAGATCCGATCGTCGAACGGCGCGAGCGAGAGAGTCCCGCGGATCGCCGGCCGGGGCATCAGGCCTTCGTCCCCCGTTTCCAAGTACGATTCCGGTCCGCAACCGCACCACCCGCATGCCCAGACTTTCCGCCACCACCGCCGCGGCCTCCCAATCCCGGCACAAAGTCCCCAGCCGCCCGGTTCCCGGTCCGCTGGTTTCCGGCAATTCCCGATCACCGCCCGGCGCAAAGTATCCCAACTGTTCCGATCTCAGCACGCATCGATTCCTCCGCCTGGGCCCTTTTACGGCGCCTTTGTCCGGCCCTGGAAGTTGTTCTGAATTATTCACACCGCCATTCCCCTCCCTTTTTTGTTGTTTCGACTACGCGAATAAGAGTCCTTGTCTCCATGCCCTTGGGCGGAGTGGAGGGGTGGCAGGTGAGATTCTCCGATCAAGCGCCCGTCGGCGCTCTCGTTGCGGTCGTCTGCGCCCTCATCTTGGCCATCCCCTCGATTGGCGCCCAGCCGGAGGACCCCCCTCCCAGCGAGGAGGATCTCTTGACCCTTCCGGGACCCGAGGCGAGCGAGCTGGGGCCCGCCGCCGATCCGTTCCAGATTGTTCCCACCCTCCCCGAGAGCATTAGGGTGACCGGCGACTTCTCCCTGGCCTGGGACGCCGCCCAGGAAATCGTCCACTACAAGGGCGACGTCCAGGTTCGCGCCGATAACGGCATCCAGCTCTTTGCGGACGAGGCGGTGGCCGACCTCAAGAACAAGTTCATCCGCTTCATCGGGAACGTCAGCGTCTATCAGGGGGCCGTCCTGCACCGCGGAGAGACCGCCATCTATCACTTCGAGGAGGAACGGCTGGAGGCCGATGGTCTGCGCTCCGGAATGGATCCGATCCTCCTCGAAGCCGGCCGCTTCCGGATGGTGGAGCACGAGGGCCAGCAGTATTTCATCGGGGAAGACGCCGGGGTCACCACCAATGACCGGCAGCATCCTTCCTTCTGGGCCCGCGCCGAGAAGACCGTCGTGCTACCCGATGATCGCGTCATTTTCCGCAACGTGAAGTTCTATGTCGGCGAGACGCCCGTTTTCTGGCTCCCCTTCCTCTCGCAGCCCCTCAACAGGGAACTCGGATACCGTTTCGTCCCCGGAGCCCGCTCGAACTTGGGCCCCTACTTGTTGAATCGCTACGGGATCATGCTCGGCGGCGAGCACCATTCCGAGACCGGTGAACGGCGCGGCGCGTGGCTCCTCTCACAATGGCACCTCGACTTCTTCTCCAGGCGCGGGATCGGCACCGGAGTCGACTTATTTGACACGCGCCTCGGCAAGAATCCGAACCTCGGCTGGCTCAAGCTCTACTTCCTGGGGGATCGCGACCCGACGCTCGACCGGATCGGGGAGGACCGCCGGGACGTCGATGCGCATCGCTTCCGCGCCCAGCTGCGCTATCGCCTCGAATTTGACGACCTGATTCCGGGGGGCGAGACGTGGCTCGACGCCGACTTCACCCTCCTCAGCGACCCCTCCTACCTCGAGGACTTCGACCCCGCCACCTTCCGCCTCGAGCCAAATCCGGACAACGTGCTGAGCCTCACCCACCAGCGGGATCGCAACCTGTTCACGTTCTGGACGCGAATCCGGCCCAACTCCTTCTACCAATCCGACACGCGGGTCCCCGAGTTTGCCCTCGACCAAGTCCGCCATCCCCTCTTCGGCGGGCCCGTCCTCCACGAGGGGCAGACCACCTTCGGAATCTATGACGAGTACCTTCCGGATTTCCAGCGGCGCAATCTGAGAGCCGAAGCCGCCATGCTCCCGCCCAACCACCCCCCCCACGCCGAGATCAATGGTCTCCTCGTCCCGCGCGGCTTCACCCGCTTCCACACCTGGCAGGAGATCTCCATCCCCCTCGTGATCGATAACTGGCTCAATCTCGTCCCGCGGGCAGGCCTCGGTTACACCGCATACCTGTCAGTGGACGGAAACGGGCGCAACTCCGACCGCACCCACCTCTTCGCCGGGGTCGACGCTTCTGTGAAATTCTCAAAGGAATTTCCGGAGGTCGAAAGCGAAGCCCTGGGCCTCGATGGATTGCTCCATGTCGTCCAACCCTACGCCAGCGCCTCGTGGCTCGCCACCGGCGAACTCGATGCCAGCCTCCCCCGCATCGACCGCCTCACCGCCACCACCCGCCCGCGACCCCTCGGAGTGGGCCGCTTCTCCGCTATAGACAGCTTCAACGACTGGGCCATCGTGCGGCTGGGAGCCCGCAATCGACTCCTCACCCGCCGAGACGGCGGCACCCACGAGTGGCTGACCCTCGACAGCTACTTCGACTGGTTCCTCGACGATCCGGAATTCAACCGCACCTTCTCGAACTTCTACAACGACCTGCATTTCCACCCCCTTCCCTGGCTCGAGATCGGGCTCGAAACGCAGTTCCCGCTCCTGGACAAGCTGGGCGATTTCACAGAGGTGGCGGCCTCCCTTCGTTACATGCCCACCGAAGACACCCAGGTCACCGTTCGCAATCGCATCCTCAACAACCATCCTCTCCTCCAGAACTCGTCGCGCTTCGAGTATGACGTCTACCATCGCTTCAACGAGGACTGGGGGGCCGGGCTGATTCATCGCTGGGAATTCAGCGATGGCACGCTCGAACTGCAGCAGTACTCCATCAATCGCACCATGGAAAGCTGGGCCATCTCCCTCGGCGTCTTCCACCGCGACAGCCGCGATGAGAGCGAGTTCGGATTCGTGCTCGGTTTCACCCTCAGGGATTTTCCCAGCGTCAACTTGCCATTGCAGCTGGATTCCGAATAGTCGGCCCATGCCGACCCTCTCCGCTTCCACCCTCGTGGACCGATTGAACTGGCGCTATGCCGTCAAGGTCTTTGATCCTGCCCGCCGCATCCCCGCCGATACCTGGGACGCTCTCGAGCAATGTCTCGTCCTCGCGCCTTCCTCCTTCGGGATTCAGCCGTGGAAATTCCTGGTGATCACCGACTCCAGCCTGCGCCAATCCCTGCTCGAGCATTCCTGGGGCCAGCGCCAGGTCGTGGATTGCTCGCACTTCGTGGTCTTCACCGCTCCAACCAACCTCGGCCCCACGGATGTCGACCGCTTTGCAGACCGAACCGCCGAAGTGCGCGACGCCCCGCCGGAAAGCCTGGACGGATTCCGCAAGATGGTGAAAGCTTTCCTCGACAATTTCGACGACAAGGAGCGCCTGAACTGGGCCTGCCGGCAAATCTACCTCGCCCTCGGACAACTCGTGACCAGCGCTGCGGTGCTTGGAATCGACACCTGTCCGATGGAAGGATTTTCCCCCCCGGACTACGACCGCATCCTCGGGCTGACCAATCAGAATCTCACCTCCGCCGTTTGCTGCGGACTCGGCTACCGGGGAGAAGGTGACAAGTACGCCGCCCTTCCGAAAGTCCGGTTTCCCAGGGAGGAGATGATCGAGATCCGCTGATGCGCCCGCAACCTGAGCCCCCTACGGCGTCGGCGGTGGATTCGTACGCACCCGGGGCAGCTTCCCTCGCGCCGAGGCGTCATAGCGGGCCCTCGCAAAGCGGCGGTTGATCGCCCCGAGAATCTCCAGCGCCCGCTCCTGGCTGCGGTCACGGTAAATGACCATCACCCGCTCGTTCGCAGAACTCCCCTTGACGGTCAGCTTCGATCGCAGGCGTGCCAGGGCTTCCTCTTCCGAGCCTAGTTTCCAGCGCGTCAGCAAATCCAGCTCCCCGATCACCGGTCTGAGCACCCCCTCGCTTTTCAGCAAAGCGGCCTCACCCTCCGCGAGTTCCGACATGTTGGCACCCTCGGGCATCACCAGCCGGTAGGACGCCACCGCCGCCCGGTCGCGGCTGATGTACATCCAACCCAGGATCCCGGCCCCCACCAAGCCCAGCAGCAGAATAACCGCTATGGCAGCCAGGACTCCCTTCTTCGACATGCCGGTTTCTAGCAAATGACCATTGCGGGCCAAGGGAATTTGGTCCTCGGTTATTGCCAGAGCGCCCTCGCCGCTCCTCTCCGACGGTCCAGGCGTGGCAGCCCCGTCCAGCCCGGGGGTTCGACCGTGCCGGAAATTCCCTCCCGGACCATTAGCGTTGACCTCCCCGCTTCGCCCCCCAATAACCAATTACCAATCACGAACTATCAATGGAGTTCCCCGCCACGCTCGCTTCGCTCCACTCGTTCCCCAACGGCCTCACCGCCATCCTCGACGAAGATCACGCCGCGCCCGTCGTTTCCGCCCAGTTCTGGATCGAGACCGGGAGTCAGCACGAGGCTGCCCTGGCCGGAAGCGGCCTCTCGCATCTCCTCGAGCACATGGTGTTCAAAGGGACGAAATCCTATCCGGGCCCGGAACTTGCCACCACCGTGAACGCGGCAGGCGGGCAGTGGAACGCCTACACCAGCTTCGATCGCACCGTCTACTTCATCGACGGACCCAGCGAGGGGCTTCGCACTTTCCTGGAGATTCTCGTCGAACTCGTCTTTTCCCCCAATTTCCCGCCCGGCGATTTCGAGACGGAGCGCGACGTCATCCGGCGCGAAATCGACATGGGAAAGGACGATCCCGATTCCACCGCCAGCCACCTACTTTTCCGAACCTTTTTCCAGCGCGACCCGCGCCGGCATCCTGTCATCGGTCATCTCGACCTCTTCGACGCCCTCGGCTACGAGGACATGACCGCATACCACCGGCGGCGTTACCTGCCTTCCAACAGCTTCTTTGTTCTTTCGGGCGACTTCGAGCCGGCCGCCGTGCTTGATACCCTCGCGAAGCTCACCGCCGACCTGCCGGCCCACCCGCTCGGCGCTGCGAACGGCCTTTGCGAACCGCGCCAGCTCGGCCGCCGGGAGTCCCGCCTCTCCTTTCCGGTCCCTGTCAGTAAAACCACTCTCGCCTGGCAGACGCCCGGTCTCGACCACCCCGACTCCTCCGTGCTCGAACTCCTTTCCGGGGTGCTCGGCGGCGGCCGTTCGTCCCATCTCTACCGGATACTGCACGAAGAGAAGGGGCTCGCCCACCACATCGGCACCTGGGCCTGGAGCCCCCCGGAAGGCCCCGGGATGTTCAGCGTTTCCGCCGAGGTGGATCGCGACAAGCGTGACCGGCTCGAAGCCGCGGTGCTCTCCGAGATCGAGGCGGCCCTCGAGGGGGACCTGCAGGGCGAACTGGACAAAGCTCGCCGCCAGGTCTTCGCCCAGCAGTTCAAGACCCTCTCCACCGCCTCCGGCCGGGCCTCCGACCTTGCCTCCAACTGGCATGAGGCTCGCAATCTCAACTTTACCCGCGATTACCTCCAGCTGCTTGACGCCGTCACGGTGGCCGACCTCGTCCGCGTTGCGAATCACTACCTACGCGAAGAGGGCCTCACCGTCATCTCGCTCGATCCGGAGGAAAGCCGCGCCAGCGCCACCGTCCAAAAGAACGGATCGACGCCGGGTGAGATCACCACCCACGAGCTGTCCAACGGTCTCACGCTCGTTCTGCGTCCCGACCCGCGCGTGCCAACCGTCCAGTTTCAGGCCGTCTTCCAGGCCGGCCGTCTGGCCGAGAATGCAGCCAACTGCGGCATAAACGCCTTGCACGCCTCGCTCCTTACCAAGGGCACGAGGGCCCGATCTTCGGCAGAATTTGCCGGTGCGGTGGAAGCGCTGGGAGCCAGCATCCGTGCCAGTGCGGGCAACAATACCAGCATTCTTGCTTCCTTCAGCCTGAAGCCGGACCTCCCCACCGTCCTCTCTCTCGCCGCCGAAGCGCTGCGCAGCCCGGCTTTTCGTGAGGCGAATCTCGAACTGGAGCGCGAAGCGCAACTTGCCGACCTGCGCGAAGCACTCGAAGATCCCCTCAAGACCGCCTTCCGCATCCTGCGGGCCGGGATCTTCGGCGCAGAACACTACGGCCTGCCCCGCCTCGGCACCGAGGACTCCCTCGCAGCCCTCACCCCGGATTCCCTTCACGCCCACCACCAGGAATTCGTCACCAGCCGCAACGGTGTCCTGGCCGTCTTCGGCGATATCGACCCGCACCAGACCGCAAATCTCTGCGAAGAGATATTCGCAGACCTGCCCGATGGTCCGCGCCCCACCGCCACCGCCGCTCCCTCCGACCAGTCCGGGGAGGTCCGCGCCACCCTCGACAAGGAGCAGGCCGTGGTGGCAATCGGTTTCCCGGGCGCCCATGTTGTCTCCGAGGACGTCCCCGCCCTCGAACTCATCCACGAGTATTGCGGCAGCATGGCGGGGCCGCTCTTCTCTCGGCTGCGCGAAGAACTCGGTCTCGCCTACTACGTCAGCGCCACCCAGTTCCACGGGATCGGGACGGGACTCTTCGCCTTTTACATCGGCACCTCCCCCGATCAGGTCGCCCTCGCCCGCCGCGAATTGCTTTTGCAAATTCAGCGTCTCGCCGACGATGGCGTCCCCGCCAAACCCCTCCAGCACGCCAAGACCAGCGTCCTGGCGGCCGATGCCATGGAGAACCAGTCCAATCACGCCATGGCCCAGATGTGCGCCCTCAACACCCTCTTTGGCCTCGGGCCCCATCATCACGAACAACACGCCGAGCGCGTCCGGTCCTTGACCGCGGAGGAAGTGAAGGAAACCGCCGGGAGGTACTTTGGCGCGGCCAAACCGGTGATCGCTACCGTGTGGCCCGAGGCCTAGCTAACGCGGGAAGTGCGCACACCCGCTTCCGGCTAAACCCGGGATCGACAGACGCTGTCCCGTCAGAGACCTTGGGCCCGGCCCCATGGACAATGATCCCCGCTTCGCCGACTTCGTGATTCTGCAGGCTCAGAACGCCGGCATGTTCCTCGGTCAGATCCCCAATCCCGCCAGCGGCAAGCCAGAAGTCAACATCAAGGCTGCCCGCTCCGTCCTCGATTCGCTCGAGATGATCGAGAACAAGACGCAAGGCAACCGCACCGCGGAGGAGGAGAAACTGTTGCAGACCGCCCTCCTGAACCTCCGGAGTCTTTACCTCAATGTGGAGGCCCTACAGCAAGGCGAGGAGGAGGAAGGTTGGCCGCTGGTCAAAGAGGAGTCTTGATGTCCCTCCCGTCAACTGGCCCAGCTGATCCAGCCGTCTCAAAGGAAACTGGTGAACCCAGTTTTCGAACCCCTGAGGGACGGTCTGAACGAAGGAAGTTTTCTGGAATTACGTAAGAAAAACGCCCTCTCATGGTTGGAGCCGACGGCCTTTTCGCAGGCTCCACCAGCCCGGAGAACCAAAATGCGACGCGCCCTCCTCCTGCAAATCCTGACAGCGGGGTTTGTTTGGACCCTGCCGGCGAGTGCCACAAACGGTGAACGGAAGAGGACCGAGTCCACCGTGCCGATTCTCATCAAAACCGTCCACCAGGCACAAACTCTCCCACACCATGTCAGATCGGTCCGGGTGGATTACAATCGGCTCGTCGACAAGGACGCGAAGGCCATCACTGCGATCTTGAAAGCCCTCGTAACGCACGGCGGGATCCGAAAACTGGATTTGCGGACTCCCAATTCAAAAGGAATCACGATGGCCCACCTCGACCTGTTAAAGGACTTCCGAGGACTCGAGTCGCTGGAACTCACCGACCAGCGAGACTGGAAGTCGCCCGAGATTTTCTCGCAGGTGGCGGCGATCAAGGGATTGCGCCACCTCAAGATGAGATTCGGATGACGGGTCCCGGACGGCGCGGCCTGTCAGGCTG
>Ga0310121_10004765_pt1 | contig 11843 bp, 6 predicted proteins | sample CB27_Tmax_986_MG_FD_203504 | JGI IMG/M metagenome (GOLD analysis project Ga0310121, IMG submission 203504) | Marine microbial communities from Western Arctic Ocean, Canada - CB27_Tmax_986 | ecosystem: Environmental > Aquatic > Marine > Oceanic | place: Canada: Western Arctic Ocean | collected...
GAGATACCTCGGACGGCGGTGATCCGAGTTCTACTACATCTGAGTTCTCCAGGCCTTACTCCAACTAGCCAAATGCATCCGGCCTTTTTTTCTTTAAGTTCGGCAATAACTCATAAATGATTATATAGCAATCACTTATATGGATTACTGTGAGTTCTATATATTAATAGTACACACAGTGGTCTAAGAAATACTGGTAAAACAATGCTTTTATCCCCCCCCCCGTTGCCAATAGCAGGGGGCGGTTTGGTTAACACAGGGAGGCGGTCCGGTGATGTTGGTATTCGGATACTCCGACGACATGACGAACTGTCGGATCATTCGAGACGCTATGGTGGGGGGCAGTAGGCCACGCCGCACGGACTACACATGTATCCCTGTCAGATGAGATTTTAGCCACAGTAGCTTTAGCCCTAGTCATGCTCTGGGTGCCCGTGGATGGGGTGGCTCAGTTTCAGGCACCCATAACAAGGGACCCTCTGGTTAATGTGACTTCGCTGCGTCATAACAGGGAAGCATCCGAAACGGATACTGGCGTCTCAATCATAGAGCGGCTAACCTGCTCTTCCTGGGCTTGCTATATTCTAAATGCTCTTTCCCAAAAGTTTCAGCAAGGGCCAACAACTATGAATCGACTTCATAGAAAGTGCTCAAGCTGACGATGCAAAAAGGGGTAACTCTCATGCTTCAGAGATCGACGTGGTCACTATACGTCACAGGGGTGCTTTCCATCATCCTCGCCATGCCGATAGGAGGTCAAACACTGGCTGTGACTGGGGGCACAATCATCGACGGAACTGGCAGCGATCCTGTTACAGACGGAGTGGTCCTCATACGGGATGGCCGGATTCTGGCGGTCGGGCCCGCTGCAGATATTGCAGTCCCTGGATCTGCTACACGTATTGATGCGCGAGGAAAGTATGTAATCCCGGGTTTGATCGATGCCAACCTGCATCTGTTCCTAAACTTGGATCTAGAGACACTGATCAAGTACGAGGACCGATACCACGAGATCGTGCTGGAAGCAGCGCAGATTGCCTTGAAAACCGGTCAAACGACAGTCTTCGATACGTGGGGCCCCCGAGGTGCTCTGGTGAAGGCTCGAGATATGATCAACGCCGGGGAAGCACCCGGAAGCCGTATCTACCTCGCTGGCAACATCCTGGGTTTCAGCGGACCCTTGGGTCCCGATTTCCGGGATGAGGCGGCTCCTTATGTGAGCAAGGCATTTGCCAAACGAATCAATGACTCCTGGGAAGAAAGTACGGGGCGGAACCTGTTATGGCTCACACCTGACTCTGTAGGCACAATCATCCGGGGATACACCGGAATGGGTGTCGACTTCCTCAAGTACGGAGCAAGTGGACACGTTGATATGAACCTTATCTCGTTTTCGGAACGAGTGCAGAAGGTGATCGTGGATGAGGGCCACCGCGCGGGCATAACCGTTCAAACCCACACCACATCGGTCGAGAGTCTGGATATGGCTATTGAGGCCGGCGTGGATATTATCACTCACGGAGCGATTTCTGGACCAGAGATCCCGATTCCACAGGAGACAATCCAGAAGCTCGTCGACCGAGATATTGCAGTATCGGTGCTGGCGATTACGCAGAAGCGACTGGATGCACTGGTAAAAGAAGTTCCTGATGGAACCCTCACGCCCTATCAAGTGGTGGCTAAGCTGAACCGCACCAACATGATGAAAGCGGGCGTCCGACTCTTGGTTTCCACCGACGCAGGTATCCAAAACCCCGTGCTCCTCGCAGAGTCTGCTACCCTCGTAGCAGACACTGTGGACTCTCGGGTCAAGCTGGGTGAGGGACACTTCAATGCCATCCAAGCCTTGGAAGAGATCGGCATGGCGCCGATGGAAATCCTGAAATCGGTATCTAGTCATGTAGCCACAGCGTACAAACTCGACCACGAATTTGGAACATTGGAGTCGGGCAAAATCGCCGACCTAGTCATACTCAACGCCAACCCACTCGAAAGTGCACGGAACTACCGTACGATTCAAACGGTGATAAAGGATGGAGAGGTCATCGATTTAGATGCGCTGCCGGTGGCTCCTATCATCAGTTCAATGAAGGTGATCAACTAGCGTAATCCCAACCGAACGGTGGCACACTTCTCGCGAGGACACCTACCCATGAGTGCTCTAAAAATACGCGTCTCTATTCTCCTCCTAGCTCTCATCTCGGCGGCCACATGTGAGCCTGTGTCGCATGAGACTACGGTGGCGCTAGTCGGTGGACAGCTCATCGACGGTACAGGTACCCCGGCGATCGAGGACGGGGTGCTTGTGATGCAAGGCCAACGCATCGTTGCGGTAGGACCCAGGTCGGAAATATCGGTTCCAACTAACGCACGTGTTATCGATGTCTCTGGAAAAACGATTATGCCAGGCATGATTGAGGGTAACGGCCACATCATGTTTAGCGGCCAGTACAATCACACGCTCTACTGGCCCAGTCGGTCTCACGAGTACTACACCATCGGCGCACGCAACCTTTACACCAGTTTGCAGCAAGGCATCACCACGATGCGGGACACCATGGATCCCCTGGAAGAGATGCTGGCTTTGCGTGAGGACGTGGAGTCGGGCAAGATCGCGGGTTCACGGCTTTTCACGTCCGGGACCATCCTCAATTACCCGGGGATTTTGCGCGGCCTCAAACCGGAGAATGTCGACACATTACCGGTTACACAGGAGGAGATACAACGAGCTCGAGATGCGATGGTACTCTCAGTCCGTGACGGCACGCACGGAAGCGAAATAGTCGCGGACTACGCACGTCGAGGTGCTGACTTCATCAAGGTGTCAGCTTACTCGGGTCCGGCTAATGAGCCTCCAGTCTTGTCGACGGAGGAACTTCGAGAAATCGTTGACGAGTCACACCGACTTGGCTTGAAGGTAACCACCCACACAATGACTGTGCCTAGCGTCGTGTCGGTCCTGGATGCCGGGGTAGACGCCATGGAGCATCCGGAACTCATGGCAGACAGCTTGCCCCCAGAAGAGGAGGAGTTTACAGAAGCCCTGGCTAAACGGTTCGCGGATGAGAACGTATACTCGATTCCCTTGATCGTGGCATTTGAAGTTTACTCCACCTATGGAGAAGATCCCAGCCGCCTGGATGACCGGAGATACGTTCGCCATGCCCCCTCAGACATGGTGCAGGAGAGTCGAGAAGGATTGAGGGCAGATTTGGAACGGAACAGCAACACTTTACGAGACTGGCGATCCCGGTTGGAAGTGGGTCGCAGGAACCTCCAAAAGCTGATCGCCGCTGACGCCCCGATTGCCATGGGAACCGACAAGGGCACTCGGCTGAACTTCCACGAAAGCGGGAACCATGTTCGGGAACTCGAGGTCTACATCGAGCTAGGAATGACCCCGATGGAGGCGATCGTGTCAGCGACACGGCGCGGAGCCGAATTGCTCGGACAAGAAGATGAGTTCGGGACCCTGCAGGTAGGCAAGCTTGCGGACGTGATCGTGATAGATGGTGATCCCCTCGACGACATCACCGTCCTGCACAACATAGAGGCCGTCTTCAAGCAGGGAGTGCGGTATCGCTGATTTGGCGAGCGCCCTCCACTCACATTTTCGTCCTGAAAAGATTAGCTCTGAAAACGAGTTAGGTGGTAATCACACGACTCGGTAGGATGTAGTCAGGAGGGGCAGAAGACGATGAGGATCGAGAAAATAGGGATCCTCAGCCATCCTCTACCAGATCTGCTGTATCGCTCACTACCCCCAGTAGTTCTTTGATTCCCTCTTACCCCACCGTCGATGGGGTAAGGTACTTGGCGAACCAACGCACGATCCATTGCAGACGCTCAAGTCGGTGTAGCGGCTGACCGGACCCCGGAAGTCCGTGGCCCTCGTCTGGGAATCGAACGAAGAGCGACGGCACTCCCTCTCGAACAAGTGCCCGGTACATCTCCTCGCCCTGGTTGATCGGCACCCGAAAATCGAGTTCGCTATGTAGTACGAGGGTGGGTGTTCTTATCTCATCCGCATACGCTATAGGTGACGATTCCCAGAGACTCATAGGGACTTCCCACGGAGTCCCTCCAAGCTCAAGTTCTACCCAGGAGGGGATGTCGGCCGTTCCAAAGAAGCTCAGCCAGTTGGAGATGCTCCGCTGGGTAACAGCAGCTGAAAACCGGTTCGTGTGGCCGATCACCCAGTTGGTCATTAGCCCTCCGTAACTGCCTCCCGTTACACCTAACCTAGTCCGATCAATCCACGGATGATCATCCAGTGCAGTGTCCACACCCGCCATGATGTCGTCATAGGCCTTTCCAACGAGATCGGTCGTTACGGCATGCTCAAATCCCTCACCGTAGCCGGTGCTTCCCCGGGGGTTTGTGAACAGAACGCCCCAGCCCTGGGAAGAGAGGATCTGGAACTCCAGACTAAATCCGTTCCCATACATCCCGTAGGGGCCACCGTGAATTTCGAGGACTAAGGGGTAGCGACCATCAGGCTGGAAGTCCGCCGGTTTCATGATCCAGCCCTGTACATCCCAGTCGTCGGCACCCTGATACCAGAATTCCTCAGTGTCAGTGAGTTGTCGAGAGGTACGCCACTCATCATTGAAATGAGACAGTGCACGACCCTGGGAGCCTTCCAGGGCATTCCCTTCAGTCATCCCAGATACACCTGTGGGTGAGATGTATACCTCCGCAGGCGAGGTGGGCGTAGTCCACAGATATGCCAGTGTGCCATCCGGAGCGAGATCGAAGTCCTCGGCTCGACCTTTTCCTGCTACAACAGCGTGATGTTCGCCAGTCAGATCCAGTGTGTGGACCTCGAGATTACCTTCGATCATAAAGGTAGTTACAAGCCGACCCTCATGATCCCATCGATGAGGGGATCCGCCCACGCTGAGGTCGATTTCATCAGTGAGTTTCCGAGGCTCACCCCCGGCTGCTCCTACAATCCAGACCTGGTTCTGAGAACCATAGTCGTGCGGGTCCGAGTTCCCCTGGAAGGCAAGCCAGGCGCCGTCCTCTGACCAACGGGGCGCCCTGTCCGTGCCAGGTCCTCCGGAGAACCATTCGGCTTCCCCTCCCGAGGCCTCCACGATCCATATGTCCGTGTCTCGGTTGAAGTCCGGCTCGTTTGTTCGGTTCGAGACGAAGGCGATGCGCTGGCCACTTGGCGACCACGCAGGATCCGAATCCTCGTAGGGTCCATCGGTGACCTGAACGGGATCAACCCCGCCTATAGACACAACAAAAACGTGGGGGTAGGAAGACCCGAGATAGCTGGTACCAGCTCTATAGCGAAGCCGGTCCATCACCATAACGTCTCCCGCTTCGGAATCGACCGGCTCTCCTAGCAATCGCTCAGCTCCTGTAGGACCCTCCACCTGCGATACGACGACTAGCCGTTGACTATCCGGTCCCCACTCCAGAGCTGAAATACCGTTCTCAAACTCCGTAATTTGACGGGCTTCTCCACCGCCCGTAGGGAGAATCCAGACTTGTGGAGACCCACTCCTGGAGGACTGAAAAGCGAGCCACTCCCCGTCCGGAGACCACTGAGGTGATAGATCGCTGTCACCCCAAGTGAGTTGTCGCAGGTCCCCGGTCGTCAGGTCAGCTTCCCAGATTACCCTGCGGTAGTCATTTGACTCTCGATCCATCCGACTCACCACAAACGCAAGTCTCTGCCCTTCTGGATGAAAATTCAACTCGGTCACGTCTGCGACCCGAAATAGGTCCTCCGGTGAAACCCTGTCACTCTTCTGCAAATCGTCCGCAAGCTGGGCAGTCAGATCTCCGGCACTAATCATGGCAACCGATAGAAGAACGCTCATGATCACCGCAGCGATTGAATCCTTACTACACTGCTCAGGTCTCATCATGCCTCCTAGCTAGGCTACAAACACCCTAGTGGTCGGGGATCGCACCTTGAGGAATCCGGAGATAACGATCGAGGTACTCTGCAATACGACGGAAATAGTCAAGCCGAGCAGGAGGATCGCGGATGCCATGCGGTTCATTTGGATAGAAAATCCATTCGAACATGTCCTTGCCGTTCTCAATTAATTCGTTGACTAGTGCCGCCGCATCAAGGTGCATGGTATCCTGAATACCGCTTAGGATGAGCATTGGGTGAATTAAGTTCGAGGCGTACGTGAGCGGTGAGGCGCGCCGGGTTCCTTCTGGGTTTTCCCAAGGAAAACCGAAGTGTTCCTCGTTATATCCAGGTGCCAAGTAGAAGAACCGTTCCCAGTCAGTCACAGGAGCGCTGGAAACACCAGCCGCAAAGGTTTCTGGGGAGCGAAGGAGCGCACTGGCGACCATGAAGCCCCCGTAACTGTGACCCCATATGCCGATCCGGCTCATGTCAACATACTCCAGCCTCCTCAGGTACTCGACACCGCTCAGTACATCCTGAAGGTCCACCTCCCCAAGACGATCGAAAACGTCCATCCGGAACTTGCGGCCGTAGCCAGCACTACCCCGAAAATCCACGTCCAGCACTACATAGCCCTCTTGTGCCAGATAATGGCTGAACGCCGGGTTGGCCAAGCTGCGAGGATATCCTCTGAAGACACTCTGTGCGTACCCCGCACCATGGACAAAAACAACCGCTGGGTACCTACGTCGCTGATCAAGATCCGCAGGTCTGAAGAGACGGGCTGTCACCTCAGTTCCGTCCTCGCTATTGGGGTAGGTAACGATCTCAGGCTCTCGCCAACGATATTCGTCCAGCCACTCGGGCACTGCGAGAGAAGTGACCTGGCGCGGCTCACCCGAATCAACCCTCTGCACATACATCTCCGGTAGCGTGGTCAGATTACTGTGTAGGTAAGCCACATGTGAGCCGTCGGGCGAAAGCGTGGATGAGAAGTTCACACCTGATAGCGGCGTGACTTTCCTCCACCGCCCACCTTCAGCAGAAATTGCATAAAGATGCCGTTCTGGCGTTCCTGACTCGTTGGATGGGAAAAAGATTGTACCTCCGTCGGGTGACCAGACAGGTGTAACTTCCAAACGGTCGTAGACTTGATTACTGGTGACGGTGAACGCGCCCGAGGTGAGCTGCTGGGGCTCTCCCCCCACGGCATCAATCACATAAACGTGGTTCCAATCATCGCGCTCGGACGTAAACAGAAGGCGCCGTGAATCCGGTGACCACCGCATCCAGATGGCGAGAGGTGAGATCCAAGCCTCCACCTCCTCTCTCCAGATGGTCTCAACCTCTCCCGTCTCCGTGGACGCAACCCGGATCTCGCGAGCGGTGTGATCCAAAGATAACCAATTGATTCCGACCGATTTTCCATCCGGTGACCAGAATGCTTGGCTCCCTCCCCGGAGAGAATAGCGTTCCCCTTCAGAAGGGCCCAGCCAGGTGGTCTCACCACCGTAGACGGGGATCACCCCAACCCTGACTCGGCCATAGCCGACCAGCGTGAAGTTCACATCTAGGATCAGTCCAGAATAATCGCTGTGCCGAAAGCGGCGCTGTTCGTCAATCGACTGAGCGGTATAGAGTATCTCCGTACCGTCAGGAGACCAGCGGGGCTGAAGATTGTGCCATCCTTCTCCGTGAGAATTCGTGAGCTGTCTCACACCTCCATCCTTCACGTCAAGAACCCAGAGTTCGCTTTCATGGATGAACGCGAGCTGGCTCCCATCCGGAGATAGTACAGGATCGGGGCCATTAAATAACTGTTGCGGAGTGTAGCCTGGTGAAGGGCCACCAAGGTCCACGAGGGTCCGACTCCGTCCGCTCTCTACGTCGGCGACGTGAACCCCGCCTCCCCGAAGAAAGAGAAGCTTCTGTCCGTCCGGCGTCCAAGGTTCCGGGAGAAGCGTATTTATGACCATCTCCCCATCTGCATCCTGGACTGTGCCACGTTGAGCGAGCGAAAGTCGACGAGTGTTCCCGTCCAGATCCGTGACGAACACTTTACTGGAGTTCGTTTCCGGCTCCGTGACGGTAAAAGCGATAAGGGACCCGTCGGGAGACCATTGCGGCGCAGACAACTGGCGAGCGGTCCAGAGGTTTTCAACGGTCAGGAGCTGAGTTTCTTGGGCGCTCGCGTCCGCCCCGAGGAGCATTGTAAAGGCAACCAGCATCCCCCGTTTGACTAGCCACACTGGATTCTGGAACCTCATATGGATGTCCTCCTCTGAATTAATACGTCGCAGGCAGGCACCTTTGGGTCTTACCCTATCAGTTTCAATATTGCACGCCCAATTCGATTGACTCGCAGGATCTGAACGGGTGGAGTCAACGTCTGTTCCTGAGTCGGCCGTTGTTGGATTTGGAGAACCACATCCATGCCCCGTACGACTCGCCCGAAAGCTGCGAATCCCTGACCGTCGGGATTCCGGAAGCCTCCATGGTCCAACGAAGGATGGTCTCCTAGAACGATAAAAAAACTCGAGGTGGCCGTGTTCGGCTGACTTCGAGCCATTGAGATGATGCCATTCTGATGACGGATCCCGGTGACGCTTGTGCGTTCAAGAGGAATTGGCGGAAGACTCTCGGCCTGTCTCGTGGAGTCGATCCCGGCCTGGATCACTTCGATCTTGATATCGTCGTTCGTCAGCGGCTCGTCATCTCCTGGTTGATTATCAAGACGCACAGCACGGAAGAAGCTTCCCCCGTCATAGAAAGCTCCATCTACATACCGGAGGAAGTTAGACGCCGTGATCGGTGCCCTAACCGTATCGACCTCAACTTCGATTTCCCCAACGTCAGTCCGAATCACTACTCTTGGAAGGTCCTGCGCTACCACACTGGGCACGACTAGAGCAATGAGCACCACGCCAAAGAGCAACGCTGATCCCTTCCTCATTCGTGTCTACCTTGGCCTCGGCAACGGGAGATTCGATCGTCCCTCTTCATCTGACCCTTCTCGTTCCCAATCTCCCGTAACCGGATCCGTAGGAAGCGATCCAACATCAATGAGTTTTCCTTCCTTCATGACCATCCGAAGATCTCGGATGTTGGAGATGTCTGATAGCGGGTTAGCCCCCAAGAGAAGGATGTCAGCCAACTTACCTACTTCGAGAGTTCCGTACTCTTCGAGTGCCTTACTTGCAATAGCTCCGTTCTTGGTAGCAGCCACGATCGCCTGCATGGGAGTCATGCCCAACTCCACCAGCCCTTCAATCCCGAGAATAGTCCCAATCCCAGGCTTCTGGTGCTCAGAGATCACGTGTTCTTCACGCGTAAACTCCGGTGCATTACCCCGGTAGCCGAAAAGGAGATTGTCCGTACCAACAGTCGTCGTGCAGCCACCTGCGATCAACTTGATGGCGCTTTCCCGCCGAACCTCAAGACCTCCTCCGAGGATAGAGCCGGGTTGTGCAATTCCCGTCTCCTGGGTGATACGGCGGATTTCCGCAGTAGTTCGGGGGGTGCCGCGCTGGATGACACCGTCTTCCAATTCAGCGAGTGCCACACGTGCCTTTTCCCGCTCACTCAAACGGTACTGCCAAGCATCCCCACTGTATACGTTGGAGAGTATCGAGCAGACGACCCCACGCTCCACCATGAGATCGACGAGTTCGTCAGTGATCACCCGGTGACCCACGACCTCAGGATGCTGTACCAAGTCGAGTCCGGCCAGAATCGAGAGCCGGAGCCCTTCTAGGGTAGTGGAGTGGGTCTCAGCGACGAGTCCGCGTTTGTGGACCTCCTCGACCAAGACTCTTTGAGCCTCGGGCGAGAAACCGATAGCCGACGGATACGACTGGTGTGAAGTGCCGCCGTATTTGATGAAATCAGGACCTAAATCGAGGTACTCGTTGACGGCCACACGGAGTTCTGATGGAGTCATATGAATCCACGGCTCTCCGCTCCCCAATGCGATTGAGTCGTTGATCTGTTCCTCGAATAAGGTCAGTTCTTCCTCTTTTATCCGCGAAAATGTCTGAGAATATGGGCCGCCCCATCCAACAATATTCCCCGCTACATACATCCGAGGACCAACCAATTCACCCCTTTCAATCGCGTCCCGCACCCGCATCATCGGGAGCAGGGCACCGTAGCTGTCCCGCACCGTCGTAACGCCGTACTTCAAGTGAAGCTGCACTCCCTGCAGAACTAGATCGGCATTCCGGCTCCAATACTTGGCGTTCGTCTCGGTCCAACTGAACGCCAGGGACATATGAACATTCGTGTCTATAAAACCAGGAGTCGCGTACTGTCCAACTCCCTCAATCACTTGAGCACCTTGAGGCACTTGCACGGTAGAAGCCGGGCCGAGCGCAATGATGCGCTCACCCCGGACGACGATGGCTCCGTTCTCAACGGGTGCGCCCCCGTTACCATCAATGATAGTGACCCCAACGATGGCCGTGGTCTCTTGCGGAATGAGTGCAGACACCCGAGATGGGGAGAATGCAATCAGAGCCGCAAAGCCAGAAACTAACAGGGTCGCAAGAACCGATTGGTATGCGCCTCGGTGCGTCATGCATCTCTCCGACATTGCCATCACCAGATCCTGTATACTCTTTTTGTAGGCATAGATTTCGGGTCGATCAGTCGGCCTTCGGTCATCACCCACTCGACTCTACGGATGTTCGAGATGTCAGCCAGCGGATTCGCCGTGAGCACAACTAAGTCGGCGAGCTTACCCACTTCGAGCGTGCCATAGTCACTCAACGCTTTGCTCGCGAGCGCTCCGTTCTTGGTAGCAGCCACGATCGCCTCCGACGGTGTCATGCCCAACTCCACGAGTCCCTCGATTGCGATAATCGTCCCGATCCCCGGCTTCTGATACTCGGGGTTCTTTTCCCTGACAAAGTCCGGCGCGATTCCTATCAAGTTGTCGGTTCCAACCGTAACCGTGCATCCTCCTTCGATAAGCCTCTGTGCGTTCCTCCGGTGGTATTCTAGACTGCGTCCAGCGCCGTCGTGGCCTCTCCGTATCTCCGCTGTCGTCTTGGGTGCTCGGCGTTCGATTCTTGCTTCCTCCGTATCTAGAACACCCTGCCCCTGCTTCAAGTGATCCCTCCAAACCTTGCCGGTCCAACGGTTGACGAGCATAGAACAGATAACCCCTCGGTCCACCAACATCTCGATGAGTTGATCTGTAATCTCTCGGTTTCCCAGCACCTCGGGATGTTGTACGAGATCCACACCGGCTTCGATCGCCAATCGAAGGCCCTCGAGGCTCGTCGCATGTGTCTCGGCAACCAAACCTCGCTCGTGCGTCTCGTTAACGATCACCCGCTGTGCTCGCGGAGAGAATCCGATGAGGGACGGATAACTGGAGTGGGTGGTTCCACCGTACTTGATGAAGTCCGGACCCTTGTCCAGGTAGGCGTTCACGGCGGTCCGGAGCTCCTCCGGAGTCATGTGCATCCACTCTTCCCCACTTCCCTGGGTTATAAAATCGTTGACCTGTTCCTCGAAGAGGGTGAGCTCTGATTCGGGTAAGACTGAGAAAGTCATGGAATACGGCCCCCCCCACCCCACGATGTTCCCAGCTACGTACATCCGGGGACCGACCTCTTCGCCACGCTTGATCGCGTCTCGAGTTTCAATTCCTGGAAGAAGGGCTCCGTAGCTGTCCCGTACCGTCGTCACACCGTATTTGAGCTGGAGTTGCATTCCCTGAAGCACAACATCGGCATGTCGCTCCCAGTAGCGGGCGTACGTTTCATTCCATCCCCTGCCACCCGGGATCGAGTGGTGGACGTTGGTGTCCACAAAACCAGGGGTAACAAACTTTCCCCTGCCATCGATCACCCGGGCATCAGCTGGAACGTCCGTAGATATCCGTGGACCCACGGCCGAAATCTGAGTGCCCCGAATCACGATAGTCCCGTCCTCGATCGGGGGGCCGCCATTCCCA
>Ga0310121_10004766_pt1 | contig 11843 bp, 11 predicted proteins | sample CB27_Tmax_986_MG_FD_203504 | JGI IMG/M metagenome (GOLD analysis project Ga0310121, IMG submission 203504) | Marine microbial communities from Western Arctic Ocean, Canada - CB27_Tmax_986 | ecosystem: Environmental > Aquatic > Marine > Oceanic | place: Canada: Western Arctic Ocean | collected...
CACGGGTCGGAGCCGACACGATGTGGGGCGGGCAGGCAGGCGCAATGGATCATATCTCCGTCGGCGATGGCGCTCGTATAGCTGGGCAATCGGGCCTGACTGAAGACGTTTCAGCGGGGAGTACGATGGCGGGCTTTCCGGCGCGATCCATCAAAGACTTCCTCAGGGCCCAGGCCCTTGTCTTACGCCTTGGCTCACTCCGGCGACGAGTACGCGTTCTCGAACGCCTTGTCGCCTCGAGCAAGCGCGAGGACCAGGATGAGGACCAACATGAGCCCTAGGCAGCATACCCTTGCCGGTGAGCACACGCTCGAGGGCGTGGGCGTGCATTCGGGAGAGAACGCATCGCTGACCATGGGGCCCGCGGAAAAGGGGGGCGTGCGCTTCCGCCGGGTCGATCTCAGCGGGTCTCCCGAGATTCCGGCCGACCTCGATCACGTTGTGGGATGCGAGATGGGGACGAGTCTGGGTGTGGGTGAAGTGAGGGTCCAGACGGTCGAGCATGTAATGGCCGCCCTCTATGCCGCGGGGGTCGATCATGCGGTCATCAAGTTGCGGGGACCCGAGGCGCCAATCCTGGACGGCAGCTTCCAACCTTACCTGGCCGCGGTTTCGGAGACGGGCACGGTGGAGTTGGAGGCGCCCGCCGAGGTAATCTCGGTACGGGGGCGTCTCACCGTGACCAGGCCAACTGGCTCAACCTACGTCGTGACTCCCGCGGACGCTCTCCGTGTGTCGGCTACCATCGATTTCGAGCACGAGGCGATCGGGCGCCAACATAATTCCTTCGCCATGAGCGAAGAGGCCTTCCGCTGTGAAATCGCCCCCGCCCGCACGTTCGGGTTCCGTCATGATGCCGAGGCCTTGAGGGCACGAGGGCTCGCCATGGGGACGTCACTCGAGAACACCGTTGTTCTCGACGACGAAGGAATAATGAACGATAGCCTTCGGTTCGAAGACGAATTCGTGAGGCATAAGATCGGAGATCTGATCGGGGATCTGGCCTTGATCGGGCGTCGCGTACGGGGACACATCGTTTCCGAGTGTCCGAGTCATGAAGGGAACATCAAACTTGCGAGGACTCTCTTGAAGCATGCCCAAGCCGCTTCGCACGACCTTCCCATCGAGGTTGAACGGATCATGGAGCACCTTCCGCACCGGTATCCCTTCCTCCTGGTGGACCGGATCTTGGAGTTCGAGCCCGAGAAGCGGATCGTTGGACTCAAGAACGTTACGATCAGCGAGCCCTATTTTCAGGGACACTTTCCGGGTCACCCGGTCATGCCGGGAGTCCTCATCATCGAAGCCATGGCGCAGGCAGGTGGACTTCTCCTGATGGACTCGGTGCCTGACCCCGAGAACAAGGTCGTGTATTTCATGTCGCTGGATAACGTGAAGTGGCGGAAACCGGTCATTCCTGGAGATCAACTCGTCTTCGAGGTCGAAATGGTCCAATTTCGCCGCAATGTGTGCAAGCTTCGAGGCGTCGCAAAGGTAGACGGAAAGGTGGTCGCCGAGGCGGACATGATGGCGGGGATCGTCGATCGATGACCACCAGCCCCTGGATTACGGGCGGGGAGGTCGAGACCCTCGTCCACCCGACCGCCATTATCGATCCCGGTGCGAATGTGGCCTCGGGTGTGGCCGTTGGCCCGTATTCGATCATCGGGCCGGGCGTTTCGGTTGGAGAAGGCACGGTTCTCGGACCCCATGTGTTATTGGAGCGAGATACCACCGTTGGCGAACAGTGCCAGATCGCCAAGGGCGCGGTCCTGGGAAGCGATCCACAGGATCTCAAGTACGAGGGCGAACCCTCCCAACTGGTCGTGGGCGACCGCACTGTCGTGCGCGAGTATGCCACGCTCAATCGTGGCACACGGGCCTCGGGGAAGACCACCGTTGGCAGTGACTGTCTGGTCATGGCCTATGCTCACGTGGCCCACGACTGTGAAATCGGCAATCACGTCGTCCTCTCGAATGCCGTGAACATGTCCGGCCACGTGATGATCGAGGACTGGGCGATCGTCGGAGGCCTCACGGCGATCCATCAGTTCGTTCGTATTGGCGCACACTCCTTCTGTGGGGGCGGATCCCGCGTGCCTCAGGATATACCGCCGTACCTCAAAGTGGCCGGAAATCCGGTCAAGCTTTATGGGCTGAACAACGTTGGATTGGAGAGGCGTGGGGTCTCCGATGACGTGAGACATGCCTTGAAACAAACTTACCAAGTCCTTTTCCAGTCTAAGCTTACGCTAACTAAGTCTTTGGACCTCGCTGAGAAAGAGGTGGACCAGATCCCTGAGGTTCGGCACCTATTGACCTTCATTCGCTCCAGCAAGCGTGGGGTCACCACCTGAGCGGTCGCGGTGGGATATGCCACCTGCGACGAGGAAAGCCATGTCGCTGATACGCATCCGCCGGGAACGAAAAAAGAACTGGATCGATAGGAAGACCGGCTGGTCCCCCCGTCGACTTGTGATTCTTCTCGTCATGCTCCTCGCGGCAATCTGGTATCTGGGTTTCAGATTCTGACAATCCCGGGCAAGAGCACGGACCCCACGATTCTGGTGCTGGCCGGTGAAGCCTCCGGTGATGAGCATGCCGCTCGCCTAGTCGCGGCCCTGAAGGCCCGGTGGCCACTCAGTCGCTTCCTCGGTATCGGCGGTGTGAAAATGAAGGGGCAGGGGGTGGAGCTACTCGCCGAACTCGACCGGTTGGCAGTCATGGGAGTCGCCGAGGTCCTCCCACGACTTCCCTTTCTTCACCGCCTCAGACGGCGGCTGGTCTCTCTCCTGGATAGCGGCGTGGTGGATCTCGTGATTCCGGTCGATTACGCCGGATTCAATCTCCCAATCGCGAGGGCTGCCCGCCGACGTGAGCTGCCTGTCCTCTATTACATCGCCCCGAAGGTTTGGGCGTGGGGTGCCCGCCGCATAAAACAACTCGCGGCCTACACGAACCATCTGGCGCTGATTCTTCCATTCGAGGCAGAGGCCCTGATACGCGCGGGAGCAAACGCCACCTTCGTCGGACATCCGCTCTTAGAGACCCCAGCCTCGGAGCCTGATCGACCGACGTTCTGCCGTAGGTGGGGTCTCGACGCCCGACGTCCGATCTTGGCGCTTCTCCCCGGGTCCAGGCCCCAGGAGCTGCGCCGTCACCTCTCTCTATTCCTCAAGGCGGGTCGCCTCGTTCAGGACCGGGGGGGCGACGTGCAGCTCGTGCTAGCACGTGCTCCGTCGATTTCGCCATCCGCATTCCCTGCCGTCAAAGTCCCGGTGGTCGATGACGCGCGAAGCCTTCTCGCTCATTCGGCGTTGGCCCTCGTGAAGTCGGGCACTGCGACGCTGGAAGCGGCCCTCGAGGCGACCCCGTGCGTAACGGCGTACCGCACGCATCCCGTTACCTTCGCCCTGGCGCGAAGGCTCCTACGAGTGGACCGTATCGCTTTACCAAACTTGATCGCGGGACGGGATGTCATGCCCGAGGTGCTCCAGAATCAGGCGACTCCCGACCGTCTCGCCGATTTTCTCCTGACGCTTCTCGCACCGGACTCCACAGACCGGGCCGAGATGATCACCGGCTTCCGGGGGATACGGGCCGAACTCGGCGAAGCCGGAGCATCCGCGCGCGTGGCCGAGTTGGCGGCCGATCTCGTGGAGAAATCGTGAAATCCGCATTTACCCGAATCGGACCAGCCGCGTTGGGCCTTGCGGCCCGATATTCACTCCGGGCGCTCTTTCGGACCCTGCACGTGGAAGGCGCGGGGCACCGTCATGTGATGAGCCTCAGGCAAGAGGGTACGCCCGCCATCTTCGTCTTCTGGCACGGACGACTCTTGCCCCTGATCCACGTCCATCGTCACGAGGGCATCGTGGTGCTGGTCAGCGAATATCGTGACGGGGATTTCCTCGCAGTCCTTCTCGATCACTTCGGCTTCAGGACGGTACGGGGCTCGAGCACGCGCGGAGGGGTCCGGGGCCTGAAAGGACTCATCCGAGCGGCTCGGAGTGGAGTGGATCTCGCGATCACCCCCGATGGCCCCACGGGCCCCAGCCGTGAGTTGAAGCGTGGCGCGTTGACCGCTGCCCGGATGACGGGCCTTCCGCTCGTCCCGGTCGGGGTCGGAGTCACCTCCGCCTGGCGAGTCGGAAGTTGGGACGAGTTCCTGGTGCCCAAGCCCTTTTCGACGGTGCGGGTCGCCTATGGTCGCCCCACCTACGTCCCGAGACACGCGGGCCAGGCCGAAATCGAGGAGGTGACCGGGTCGCTAAAACGGGCGCTGGTCGATCTCGCTGCCCAGGTCGGAGACGCAGAGCCTCCGAACGAGGTCGAGGACGCGGAGCCCTCGGGTCCATTCGCAGGTGCCGGCGCTTCATGAAGAGTCCAAGCGGGTCGCTCAGGCGGGCTTGGGACGCCCAGAGCGGTCCTCTAGGCCGATCGATGATCGGTCTATTACTTCCCGCCGAGGTGCTTTACCGGGGGGCCGTCTTCCTGCGCAACGGGTGTTACGATCTTGGTCTCCTGCCGGAATCCAAGGGGGGAATCCCCACTATTTCGGTGGGTAACCTTGCCGTCGGCGGAACCGGGAAGACACCGATTGCGTCATGGCTCCTCGCCCGTCTCACCTCAATGGGACACCGGCCCGCACTCGTCACACGGGGTTATGGGTCGGACGAAGTCCTCCTCTACAAGGCCCGGAATCCCGGCGTGCCAGTAGTGGTCCAGCGGTCGAGGGTCGAGGGGGTCGCCCAGGCGGAGGCGGAAGGGGCCACAATGGCCGTCTTGGACGACGCCTTTCAACATCGGGCGGTCAGAAGAGACGTAAATATCGTGCTTCTGGCGGCGGAGCACGGCGTCGAAGGTCCCTTGCTTCCTCGAGGGCGATTTCGGGAACCGGTGGGCGCTCTGTCACGGGCCGATGCCATCGTAGTCACACGTAAGGTTGCGACGCATGCCGAAGCGCATGCCGTGGGACGCCTCACCGCGCGCCGGGCGCCCAAGGCCGTGTTGGGTCAGATCCATCTGACGGAGGACGATTGGACGGTGTTGGGGGGTGAGCCATCGGTGGAAGCACACGCAGGAGCGCCTGCGGGCGAACTCCTGGCCGTGTCCAGCATCGCGGAGCCAGACGGGTTCCACGAGATGGTTCGCGCCAAGGCTAGCGGGGTCGTAGAGTGCATGGCCTTTCCGGATCACCACTCTTTTTCCGGCAGGGACGTCCGCCGCATCGTCGAGCGGGCGAACGGGAGGCCCGTTGTTACCACCGAGAAGGACGCCGTAAAGCTTAGGATGTTTTCAGAGGAAATGTCGCGGACGTACGTTGTGCGTCTTCGGGTGGCGTGGGAATTCGGGCAGGACGCCGTCATGGAACTCATTCAGGCGGCACTGAATAAGAACCCATGAAAATAACCATTCTCGTCGTCGGGGGGGCCAGCGCTCCCCTGAAAGAGGCCATACTCGAATACGAAACACGGGCGGGACGGTATTGGAAGTTCCATGTGATCGAGTTAGCATCGGAGCCCCTTCTTCTCGCTCGACTCCCGGAGCGCGCACAGATCGTGGCGCTTACGCGGACCGGTCGAGGCATGAGTTTGGCAGATCTCGCCGGTTATCTCCAGGATCATGCACTCCACTCGACCCCGGAGGTGTGCTTCGTCATTGGGGGGGCCCTCGGCTTCAGCGCTGATGTTCTGGACCGAGCGCACAAGCGGTGGTCGCTTTCCGATGCAACGCTTCCGCATGAAATGGCCCGACTCCTGCTGGCCGAGCAGTTGTACGGCGCCGGCACCATCATGAGAAATGAACCCTATCACAAGGGACCGACGTCGAGGGGCCAACGAGTACCCCCGTCGTCGAGGAGCCATCATGCATAGCATCTGGATCTGGAGGACCGGCTGAACTTCGAACTTCTGATAGGGCGACCCTCGGGCTCGGCCCTGTATGAGGAATACTTGCGCGGGGGCGAGGCGGTGGCTTCGTTCTACTCGGGCTCCTGGCAGGATCCGAACGCCTATCGCGCCCTCCTGGACAACGTCGACGCACGCTTCGATTCCAACGCCCGCCGGCGAGCTCTCGAAGCACTCAAGATTCCGGATGTCGTCGACCAGGAACGGCTAGACCGGTGGATTGATCAACGCGGCGTCATGGTCACCACCGGCCAACAGCCGGGCCTCCTGGGGGGGCCGCTCTACTCGCTCTACAAGGGCATTTCAGCGGTTCGCCTGGCGGAGCGGCTCGAGGGGTTACTCGCCCGGCCCGTGCTCCCCGTGTTCTGGGTGGCCTCAGAGGATCATGACTGGGATGAGGCGGACCACACCTACGTCATCGACACGGAAAACCAGCTAGTCCGTCTTCAGGTGCGAGATCCCGGCCACGGCCACCGCGCTCTACACCGTATCCCACTCGACGAAGAGATGGCGGATGTGATGGAGCAGGCCGGCCAGAATCTTCCCGCAACGGATTTCAGCGCTCCCTACGTCGACCTGCTTCGCAAGGCCTACAAGCCGGGGGCGACCCTTGCCGATGGCTTCGCAGAAGTGCTCTCCAACCTTTTGGCACCGCTCGGCATGTGCTTCGTCGATGCGGCGTCTCCGGTCGTCAAGCGGCTGTCGATGCCGCTCCTCCTGGAAGAGCTCGATCAAACCGAGGCGCACGAGGCGCTGCTCCGGGAGGACGCAGACAAGCTCAAAAGCACCGGCTATACGCCACAGGTGCCTATCTTGGAAGGTGCGGTCAATCTGTTTTTGGAGGGTCCCCAGGGACGAGAGCGGATCTACCGGAACGGAAAGGACTTCGAGCTTCGCCGCTCTCGTGAGTCCGTGTCGGCGGAGGCCGTACGCGAACGCGCCGAGTCGGATCCGCTCGCGCTGAGCCCGAATGTGCTTCTCCGGCCCGTGGTCGAGAGTACGATCTTTCCCGTGATGAGCTACGTGGCCGGTCCCGGAGAAGCGGCGTATTACGGCCAAATCAAACGACTTTTCGAAGCTCACGGGCTGATGATGCCGGTGATCTACCCCCGACATGCCGTAACGGTGGTGGAGGCCAAGGTCCGAAAGAGGCTCGACAAGTTTGGCTTGGATCTGGAGCGACTTCAGCGCCCTTTGCACGAGATCATGTCCGATATCGCTCGGGATGAGGTACCGGAGGGTGTGCGTCAGGCTCTCGGGGAGCTCAAGAGCTCCGTGGCCCGAGGCTCCGCTGATCTCCTCAAGGCCGCAACGATCATCGACCCCACGCTCAAGGGTCCGGTCACGAGCGCCCGAAATAACGCCTTATCCGCTTTTCAAGCGGCGGAACGAAAGATCATACAGAGCGTAAAGCGGGAGAACGAAGTCGCGACGGGTCAGGTGGAGGTGGCGCAGCGCCACCTCTTTCCGGACGGGCAGCCCCAAGAACGAGTGCTGGCGCCCTTGTACTATCTGGTTCGCTACGGAAGTGACTTCGTGGCATCCCTCGTCGAGGGTTTTACGGTGGATTTGGCTGAAGAGACGGAGTAGCTTCAATCACTATGATTCCGATGATTTTTCTCCTCGTTCTCCTGATTCCGATCTTGGCGATAGTCCTGGATTCTCCGATGGGGCGGGCCCTCGCAGGACGCATGGAGCGCCGCGGGCTTCCCTCCGGAGGCGAAGATGTTACCGCCGAGCGGCTTTCTTACCTGGAGGGAGAGGTGGGGCGGCTGACAACTGAAGTGCGAAAACTCGAGGAGGAGAGTCAGTTCTTGAATCAACTGCTCACCGATCGGACCGATTTACGGGCGCTCCCGCCTAGTGACGAGAACCGTTAGAAGGCTGTTGAAGAGGTACAGTGGGTCGCGCGACCCACGCCCTGACGGGGCGTGAGTGCCCCGGCGCTTGTGCGCGTTCAGACAACGTCGCGGACGTGATGGTAGCCGATCGTCAGTGATTTCCGCGGCATCTGAGCCGCAGGCGAAGAACGAACGACGACGAGGCGTAGCACCGCGGCCGGAGGCCGTGGTCCGAGGAGGAGAGACGCAGGGATCAACCGCGCGGGCACCGCGGCCCAAGGCCGTGGTCGCCCTGTGGCCACGATCATGGATGACATGACCATATACGTTGATGGGTTGCGGTGGCACGACCCCGACCACGCTTCGCACGGTGCCCCAGTTGTTGGAGCTCCTAGCCATAGCTACGGCTATGGCGTCGTCGCTCCGCCTAGGAGCTGAGGCCGTGGCATCCGCAACGCGGCCCACTGTCCCTCTTCAACAGCCTTCTCACCCCGCTTCTCGAGGTGCCCGACGCTCCCGCGCCGCCTTTACGGTGGGCGCAGGCATTTTTTTCAGCCGAATCAGCGGGTTCATCCGAAGCGTGCTGCTGGCCTCGTTCTTCGGAGCGACAGGCCTGATGGACGTATGGGTTGCGGCCTCCAAGATCCCCAATGTGATCCAGAACCTGCTGGGCGAGGGGACGCTCAGCGCCTCGGTGATTCCGGTGTACGCGGAGTTCCTCGAAGAGGGGCGGGAAGAGGAGGCGGGACGGTTCGCCGGAGCGGTGCTCGGCATCCTCATGGCGGTGGCGGGAGGAGTTGCGCTTCTGGGGATGCTCTTGGCACCGGTTCTCGTCCCGGTGGCGTTCTTCCGGTGGGATCCGGACAAGCTGGCGCTCACCACGATCATCGTTCAGGTCCTGTTTCCCATGACCGCGGTGCTCGTCGTGTCAGCATGGGCGCTCGCGATCCTCAACAGCCATCGCAGGTTCCTGGTGTCTTATATGGCCCCGGTCGCTTGGAACGGTGCGATCATCGCGACTCTGGCGGGGGTGGGGTTCGGCCTCGGTTGGTCGGGGCGGCAGCTCCTCATCGCGGCGGCATGGGGGGCCTTGGTGGGCGGGATTCTTCAATTCGCGGTACAGCTTCCGTACGTCGTGCCGCTCCTCAAGCATTTCCATCTTACCTTGGACCGGACCGTAAGCGGAGTGGCGGAGGCCATCCGAAATTTCGTGCCCGTGGTAACGGCTCGCGGCGTCGTCAACATCGGCAGTCTGCTCGACGTCATCGTCGCCGGGCTGCTCGCAGAGGGGGCGCTGGCCGTTCTCGGATACGCCCAGATGCTGTACCTGCTCCCGATTTCCCTTTTCGGGATGGCCATCGCCGCTTCCGAGCTGCCCGAACTCTCCCGACAGCGCAAGGCCCCCGCCAGCGAGGTCGCCCTACAGGTCTCAGCGGCTCTCGAGCGGATCCATTTTCTCCTCGTGCCCTCCGTCGCGGCCTTCCTTCTGCTCGGGGACGTGTTCATCGGAGGCCTGTATCAACGTGGAGAATTTCGCGCGACGGCCACACCGGTCGTATACGCCGTCCTCGCAGCGTATGCGCTGGGTCTTCTCGCTTCCTCGGGTTCACGGGTTCTGTCCTCCGCATTCTACGCGCTGCGAGACACACGCACGCCGGCTCGGATGGCTTACCTCCGTGTGATAGTGTCCTTGGTCGTCGGTATTTCACTGATGTTTCCCCTCGACCGGTTCACCTCCGGCGAACTCCACTACGGAGCGACGGGTCTCGCACTGGGCACGTCCGTGGCCGCGTGGCTCGAATACGCCCTTCTCCGGAGGCGTCTGGCGAGGGTTCTCGGGCCCCATGGTCCCGCCCCCTCAGTCCGCGGCCGCGTTCTCGCAGCGGCCGTCGTCGCGGCCCTAGTTGGGGCGGCCTCCAAGTGGGCCCTCGGATCGAGTGTTCCGCTTCGCGACGGCGTGATCGCGGGAATTCTCGGTGACTCGGCGCCCTGGCTCGTACAACCCGCGCTGGCCGTGAGCACGGCCTTCGTCTTTGGTGTTGCTTACCTTACAGTGACCGCCCGGCTCGGTGTCGGCGCGCCGCTCCGGCAGCTCCTGGGGCGAGAACCCAAAGACTTCTGAGTATCCGGTAGTGGTACGAGTCGTACTGCAGGATCAGCTCAAATCCCTTCCCACCCGCCCGGGCGTGTACCTGTTCAAGGACGTCGGAGGTGAGGTTGTCTACGTCGGGAAGGCCGGCTCGGTACGACCCCGAGTACGGAGCTACTTCAGCGCGTCCAACCCATCCCCGAAGACCCGGGAAATGATGCGTCACGTCGTGTCCTTGGAGACGATTGTCGTGGGGTCGGAAGCGGAGGCCTTGATCCTCGAGGCTAACCTGATCAAGGAGTATCATCCCCGATTCAACATTCAGCTCCGGGACGACAAACGTTACCCCTACATCAAGGTCACAATCAAGGAGCCGTTTCCAAGGGTCTTCGTGACTCGAAAGCTTCACGACGACGGGTCCAGATATTTTGGCCCTTACACGTCGGTGGGGGTAATGCGCCAGGCCCTAGAGGTAATCAAACGGCTCTATACCGTACGCTCATGCAGTTACGATCTTCCGCGGGAGGCGCCCGAACGTCCTTGCCTGGATTACCACATCGGGCGATGCCTCGCCCCCTGTGTCGGTCTGCAGGATCAATCCTCGTACGGCGAAATGATCGGGGAGATTCTCAAGATTCTGGATGGTGACACCGAGGGCGTTCGCGATCGGGTCGAGGGCCTCATGCATGAGGCCGCGGGCGGGCTGGAATTCGAGCGTGCCGGCCGTTTCCGCGACGTCCTGTCCGGGCTCGATGCCTTGGCACGGCAGCAGCGCGTAGAGCGGCTCCGGGGAGGGGACTATGACGTGGTAGGCCTGGCCCGCGACGGTGACTTGGCCGCAACCGTCGTCCTCAGGATCAGATCGGGTGTACTCCTCGGCCGCGACACCCAGAGATTCTCGGACGTCGGAGAGGAGAGCGACGCCTCGTTGATCACCACGTTTGCTTCCCGATATTACCTGAGCAGCGGGACAGGAGGGACGCGCCGGGGGACGCATCTCCCCAGGGAGATACTCATCCCGGCGGCGTTCGAAGATAGAGAGCTGGTCGAGGAGATCTTGTCGGACGAGGCGGGAAGAAGACTCCGCGTGTATGCCCCGAAGAAGGGGGCGAAAGTACGCCTTTTGGAGCTCGCCGCCGACAACGCGCGCCACGCTCTCGAGGACCGTCTCGCCGCACTAGAGCAAGTCGAAGACCGCGCCGACGCGGTCCTTTACGATCTGCGGGACCGCCTCGACCTGAAGATCGTGCCCCGTCTCATCGTGTGCGTCGACATCAGCCACCATCAGGGAGCCGAGACCGTAGGGAGCGCCGTCGTATTCGAAAATGGCGCCCCCAAGAAGAGCGAGTACCGGCACATGCGCGTCAAGGGAGAGTGGGGTAACGACGACTACCGATCCATGGCCGAGGTGGTTTCCAGATATTTTCGGCGGCGGGTGGATGAGGAACGCCCCATCCCCGATCTTCTCGTCGTGGACGGCGGCAAGGGTCAACTCGGCGCCGCCCGCGGGGCACTCCAGGAGCTCGGCGTGACGGACGTCGCCCTAGCCGCTTTGGCGAAACGTGACGAGGTCATATTTCGCCCCGACCAATCCAACCCGATTCGTCTAGGGCGAAAGAGTCCGGCCCTCCACCTCCTCCAACGACTTCGGGACGAAGCGCATCGTTTTGCCGTGTCCTACAACCGCAAATTGCGAAAAAAGCGAACCCTGCGGAGTGATCTTTCCGCGATCCCCGGGATTGGTCCCGAACGGCAGAAAATTCTGCTCTCGCGCTTCGGATCCGTGCGTGGCGTCCGGGCCGCTAACGCAAGGGAGATCGCTCGGCTTCCCGGGATAAGCGAAATGCTCGCCGTTCGAATCCTCACCTACCTGGGGAGCTGAGGATAAAGACGGTGCTGGGAAAGTCCGAATCCATGTGAACTCTGGCAGGCGTTTGCGGTATGTTGTATAGAATCATTACTTCTTTGCCGCTGTTTCATGGCGGGTTTGTGCTAGCCCGCGTT
>Ga0310121_10004769_pt1 | contig 11837 bp, 9 predicted proteins | sample CB27_Tmax_986_MG_FD_203504 | JGI IMG/M metagenome (GOLD analysis project Ga0310121, IMG submission 203504) | Marine microbial communities from Western Arctic Ocean, Canada - CB27_Tmax_986 | ecosystem: Environmental > Aquatic > Marine > Oceanic | place: Canada: Western Arctic Ocean | collected...
CGTGTCACCTTCATGAACGGAAACGCGGCCCTTGAAGCGGCCGAGGGAATCGCGCAACAATTGTCCGCAGCGGCAGCCAAGCTCACTGGAGTGCCCGCCGAACGATTTGTGTTTCACGGCAATGTGTTGAGCGACCGAGACAATCCGAACGTAGTGGTGCCCTACATGGACGCACTCACGGAAGCGTTGGCGGATACGGGAGCCCTCATTGCCAGCGGTAAATACCTGTCGCCCAAGCTCGGCGGTAAATTCAAAGGCGCAGGAGCCGGCCTGAGCCCCACCTACAGTTTTCAAGCCTTTGTGGCCGAAGTGACCGTGGATCCCGACACGGGCATTGTCACAGCGGACCACGTCTGGGCTGCTCACGATGTGGGAAAGGCGCTGAACCCACTGGCCGTGGAAGGACAGATTGAAGGATCCGTCCATATGGGTCTCGGCCAAGCACTGAGCGAGTACATGCAATACCGCAAAGGGCAATTGCTAAACGCCAGCCTGCTGGACTACCGGTGTGTATCGCCCATTGAAATGCCTCCCGTCGACGTGATCATCGTGGAAAGCGATGATCCGGAAGGTCCATTTGGTGCCAAAGAGTGTGGTGAAGGCGCCCTGGCCCCCATCATTCCCGCCGTCGCCAACGCCATCTACGATGCGGTGGGTGTCCGGATCAAACGAGTGCCGGTCGATCCGGACTTCCTGGCAAGCCAGATCGCTCGACAAAAAGGTTCGGCCGACAAGAAGCCCCGAAAGCCCCGCATTGCGGCGGTCCGTTAGGAGTGCGCCCATCATGATGACGCTTCCCGAGTTTGAATTGCATCGGCCGACCACCTTGGACGAGGCCACAGGCATTGCAGCAAAACTAAGCGCGCAAGGGCATGCCTTTGACTTCATCGCCGGCGGGACGGATCTGCTCCAGAACTACAAGAACCGCATCAACTGTGCGCCCCACGTCATCTCGCTGAAAGGCGTGAAAGAGCTGCACTCCTTGGATCCGACCCAAATCGGCGCTTTGGTCCCACTACGCGAACTGGAACGATGGGCTGACTGTCCCCAAGGCATGCAGGACGCGTTGCACGACCTGGCGAGTCCGCTTATCCGCGAAACCGCCACCATCGGCGGCAACTTGCTGGTGGATACACGCTGCTTTTTCTTCAATCAGAGCGCGTTCTGGCGACACTCTTTGGGATACTGTTTGAAAGCCGAAGGCACCGTCTGTCACGTGGTCCCCCAAGAAGAGATCTGTTACGCGACGACCTCCAGCGATCTCGCTCCAATTCTGTTGGTGTTGGACGCTTCGTTGGACCTAACAGGTCCGGATGGCACACGAAACATACCGATCCGTTCCTTTTATGTGGATGAAGGTCGGGCGGTGCACAGCAAAGAGCCCAATGAAATCCTGAGTCGTATTCACATTCCAGCCGAATCCGCCAAGCTCGCCACCGGCTACCAAAAACTTCGACTTCGAGACACCCTGGACTTTCCGGCCATGGGCGTGGCCATTGGTGTGGAATGCACAAAGAAGGGCACCCTCCAAGACTTGCGTATTGCTATCGGTGGTGTGAGTTCGGCGCCTTTGTATTTGGACTCCGTGTGCGCACCCTATCTCGGGAAGAAACCCACGGGCGATCTACTGGACGCCCTCGCCACAGACGCCATGAACGCGACCCAGCCGGTCAAGAACTTGGTGGTCCCCACACGCTATCGCAAGAAGATGGTGAAAGTGTACACTCGACGATTGCTCGGTGAGCTCGTGGGTGAGCCCCGAGTCACCGTACTGCACCCTTAATCTCTTCCGCCTGACCGCTTGAACTCACCCCAACTCCCGGTCATACTCGTCGTTCACAGACGGTTTTTCACGGGAGGAATGAGCACATGCGAGCAATGGCCTGTCTGCTGGGACTAGCGATGCTGGTTCAATCCATGGGTTGTACACTCTTGGAAGACAATTTCATTCCGGATGAGGTGTACACCTTTCTCACGGATGCCGACCTGGACGAGGTCAACAGCCTGGGCATGCCCATCTACGTGGGCAGCGATCCTCCAATCACCACGGGAACCTATTATCTCGACAGTCTCGCGATCGTGTATGACGACGAAGGAGCCACGGGCCCCATCGGAACGTACTATTTGCAAATCGGTGACAGTGGGTTCGATTACCAGGTCAGCCTCTGTGAATACACGACCGACTCCACCAGCAGTTCATGCGCCGTCCAGGCCTATGTCTCGGGCAACGGAGATTGCTTCACAATTTACGCCTACAACGCCGGACGATCGGGCAACTGCGAACACGATGATGTGAGCATTTACTCGGGTTGCTTCGATTACTATGGTGATCTTATCGGTCTTCAAAATGCGTATTATACGACCGCTCAGGCCGGTAATTGCGCGAACCGAACACCGATCGGACACCTGAGAATCATTGAGGAAATGGACGGAGTCTCCGAATGGATTGAATAAATTGGACCACTCGACGGTCTGAAGAGGACAAGTTTGACCCAAACCATGAGAAACACCCCCGTGCTCCCCCATGACAAAGCCTTCCAAAGGAGAAAAGCCATGACACGATTCCACGCAAGCCTTACAGGGTTCGCACTGCTCGCATTGAGCGCATGCACCGTCACTACAGGAAGTGGTGTGTGTGGTGTGACGCCCGGCTGTGAAGTAAACAACGGCGGATGCGATATCAACGCCACGTGCGGTTGCGTTCTCGGTCAATCCAGTCTGGATGATTACCTGACGTGCGAATGCAATCACGGATTCGAAGGAAACGGATTTTCATGCGCGCCGGTGGTGCTCCCAGGTGGATGCGATGTGGACAATGGCGGGTGCGACTTCAACGCCCTGTGCACCGAAGATGAGGACGCTGTTTGGTGCGACTGCGTGGAAGGGTTTGAAGGAGACGGGTTTACGTGCACGCCCATCACCTTCTCCGCCTGCGCCACCGACAACGGCGGGTGCGACGTCAACGCCCTGTGCAGCGAAGACGAAGAGTATGTGTATTGCGATTGCGACGTGGGTTTTGCGGGCAGCGGCTGGTACTGTGAACCGGCCACGTTCCCCGAAGCTGCCTACGATTTTATCGACGACGATACGCTAAACGAGCTCGAAGATCTCGAGGTGCCCATTCACTACGGCGATAACCCGCCCGACGTGACGGGAACCTATTTCCTCGATTCGCTGATGGATTGGCTCTACGTAGACATCACGTACGACAATTACTATGTGGCGTTCTCTGAACAAAACGCCGCGGGCATGATCAACGTATGCACCTATTCCGAAGACTCTACAGACAGCAGCTGTACCGTAGCAGCGTACATCACGGGGTGGGGTGACGAATGTTTCACCATCTTCGCCAATCTCGCCGGACGCGTAGACGCTTGTGAATACGACGCGACCAGCGTGTATTCCGGATGCGTAACCGAAGACGGTGACGTCGCAGACTACTTCGAAGCATTTTACGATCGAGATCAGCAAGGTCAATGTGACGATCTCGCGGCCATCGGTGAGCTCTCCATCATCTACGAAGACGATGGAGTGGCGGAATGGACCGAATAATGAAGGAGGACAGAATCGTGATCCAAACAAAGACAATTCGGCTATTAGCACTGATGCTGGGCGCTGGCCTGATGACCCTCGGTGGATGCATCGCCCATGTTCACCATGGCCCGGTGGATCCTCATGCCCACAAACCCATCCGAACCATCCAGGGATGCAAGGCCCGGGTTCACCTCGGTACGCGTCAGCGAAAATGCATGCGCTGTGTGGGTCAGAAGGGCCCCCATCAATACGTGAAAACTGCACGTTTGAACCAACGGTGCCAAGCCCTCAGGCGGCCACCACCACCACCGCCACGGCCAATGCCTGCGTTGGTTAAGACCGCCCGAGGTTGCAATCAAACATTGGCCAACCCCGGAATGCGAGCACGGTGCCGCTCGTGTGTCACCCGACCGGCCCGCCACAACTTTGTGCCCAAAGCCGCGCCGGGACACCGATGTCGGCGTGTCGCTATGGCACCGCCGCCACCACGGTCAATGCCCGCGTTGGTTAAGACCGCCCGGGGCTGTAATCAAACATTGGCCAACCCGGGCATGAAGGCTCGGTGCCGCTCGTGTGTCACCCGACCGGCCCGGCACAACTTTGTGCCCAATGCCGCGCCGGGACACCGATGTCGGCGCGTCGCTATAGCACCACCGCCACCACCGCCCAAGTCCATGGCGCGAGTGATTCACAGACGGACAGGGTGCAACGCAAAACTCGCCAATCCAAAGAATCGCGCGCGATGCAATGCGTGTGTGACGCGGCCCCAGCCGCACCGGTTCTTGCCTGATGCAGCACCAGGACAGCGGTGTCGACGTCGTGCGGTTGCACCACCACCGCCACCACCACCGCCCAAACCCATAGTGCGCGTGATTCACAGACGGGCAGGCTGCAACGCAAAACTCGCCAATCCAAAGAATCGTGCGCGATGCAATGCGTGTGTGACACGACCCCAGCCGCACAAGTTCTTGCCCGATGCGGCACCAGGACAACGGTGTCGACGGAAATAAGACGCTACAGTTTCGAATGGAACACACCCGGGAGCGGTCTCGCTTCCGGGTGTTTTTTTGTCTACTGGCAGGTATAGGTGCGCTTCACGCACTGTTTGGGCAGGTAGAACATCTTGGGATCGTCGGTGAGCCGTGCACATCGGTACCCATCCGGACAGGCGGTGTCCGTCGTACAGGCCACGCCACACGAGGCGCCCGCCGGGTAGCCCAAACACAAATTCCCGCCGGCCCCGCATTCGGAGTCGTCGTGGCATGGTCTGCACAGTGATTCCGTGCCGCCATGCGGGTTCAGCTTGGGATTGTTGTCCACGCCATGGACGCCGTAATGGACACTCTTGAACGACCGGCGATTCACCCCGCGAAGAATGCTCTTCCAGCTGAGCGGAAAGTGAGCGCCGTCGTCATTGGTGAGCGTAAACCAGTACAGGAATTCCCAAATTAGGTAATAGCCCGCGGAGAAAGGTGTGGTGTTCACGGTGGACACCATATCCACGTTGTCGAAGGTCTTGGCCGGATTCTTCAACATGTCGTCCACGTACGTTCGGTAGGTTCGGCACCCGTCAAACACGAAGATCTGATACTTCTCGGGCAGATCCAGCGTAGCGAAATCCGCCGCCTTGATCTCATGCTTGGGTTGGTAGTCCAAGATGAAGCCCGCGCCGGAGCCCGCGTGACCGCTGTAGATCACCACGTCGCGGTTTGCGAAGCTCTCTTTCATGGCCTCGCTCAGCTTCTCTTCTTCCGCGGCTTCCACCATGTCCGAGTGGTACAGATAGACCCGAACTTCCACATCAATACCGTTCACATGAAGGGCTTGTGTAAAAGGCGGCGAATCAATGCGAAGATCATCAAACGACGTCACGGTCGGGTTTTCCCAGCCATTTTCCAAAAGATGTTCCGTGACCCATTTTGCGGTATCGAGGTCCAAACGCTCGGTGTTGTAATCCCCACCAACGTGAATGGCGATGTCGAACACACCATCGGAGAAGAGTTCATTGTATTTTGGAAAAGCGTCACGGCTCTCACTGCCTTGTATCAAAACGGCGATCTCTTCTGAATTCCCTGTGCCAACAAGTGGGCCATACCCGTAGGTGACGGTGACGGTAAAGGAGCGCTCGAACCCATCATCGGGAGCCACAACGCTCATCAAGTAGGGGCTGCCAACCATCTCCATCTCAAAGGGAAAACGGACTTGGCCATCGGCGTATACGTCCACAGCCCCTGTGTCGAATGGGTTGCGTTTGAAGTACGTGAAATATTTAGCTTTCTCGCCAGTGATTCCGTTGTTGGCGTTTCGAAGGATACCGTCAATGTGCTTTCGAATGGCGCGCGATACCGCGTTCATCCGGGAATTGACCGTGTTTTTCAGCTTCTGCTCTTGGGCCTCAGAGTCCAAGGTGTCGTAGTCGTCAGGCAATTGCGCATTGGCCACACCTGTCAGAAGATACTCACGTGCGTTGGTGCTGATGTAATTGTCGCCTTTCCCTTCATCGACCACCGTGAATGGGTGGGGATTGCCCGGATCGAATATGGTTGGTGCTGCGTTGCACCCCACAATGGCGGCCACCAAACTCAAGATTGCAATTCGGCACATCATCGCTCGACTCCTTATGGTCCATTCGCGTTTCACGCACGCCCCATAAGCAGGGTTCGTGCCGACTTTTAGGCCCCACCCACAAAAACCTCTTGGGGAAGGTGCAAGGGCCTGTAATTACTTGTGTTTTTATTTGCTGACGTCGGGGAACAATTAATCCGTGGGGGGAGATCGGTGCGGAGCCCTCTCCAGTGGGAACCCGGGGCCCCACCCCGAACAATCGGCTGGAACCGGCAGGGAAAGGGCCTCATACAAGGCCACCTCTTCGGCGGGATCGAGCCGTCGGACACATCGAGGCTTGAGGTCACCCAATTCGACAGGACCGATGGCCAGTCGACGCAGCTTGACAATTTGGTGTCGATTGGCGGCGCACATGCGACGAAGTTGGCGATTCTTTCCCTCTCTGATGACCATGTGAACCCAGGTCGATCGGGTGCGATACACCGCTATTTCGACATCCGCCGGCAGGTACGTCGTTCCCCCCACGGTCATTCCTGCTCTGCATCGCGCCAAGCCTGGATCGTCTTCGGCCAAGTGCCCACGGATCTTGATCCCATAGCGTTTCGGCAGGGCCCAATCAGGATGCAGGATCCGTCGTGCGAGCAAGCCATCGTTGGTCAGAAGCAGAGCGCCTTCGCTGTTGAAATCCAGACGGCCCACTGGAAAGACAATGGGACTGTCTGCGGGCACATACCGTCCCAAGCCCAGCCGTTCGCCCTCGTCATCGAGCTGGGACAGGTGTTTCTTGGGTTTGTGCAGGAGGTACGTGGTTCGAGGGGCGCTCTTTTCAATCGATTGCCCGTCCAGCACTACGACCGATTGAGGTCCCAACGGCTCCGCAAAACGGGTCACAACAGCACCATCCACCTGAACACGTCCCGCCAAAATGAGGTCCCGAACCGCTCGTTTTGTCCCCAAGCCGCGTCGCTGAAGGTATTTTTGCAGGGGAATCGTCTGTGGTTCGCCTTCCACAGGCATTGCGTGCTCCCCCATGGCTACGATGCCGCGTCGCTGAACACCTCGACACGATACCCGGTGAACTTTCGCAGATTGATCACGCCGGTATCGAAGATGAGGTATTGGCCTTTGATACCCAATAAAGTGCCTTCTACGTCAGGCGTTTTGTCCAAGTTGAGGCTCTTCACCTTCTCGGGCAGACTCTCCACGGGATAACGGAAGGAGTACTGCTGACGCTCTCCTTCAGGCAACACGCCCCTCACCTTCATGCTCTCCAAACGCGCCATCACGGCCTCGGTCGTGCCCTTCAGATCCACATCGGGCTCTCGGGTTCGCAGCATCGTGGCCCAATGAGTCTTGTCCGCAAACTCCTGTGCGAGCTCCACTTCCACAAGACCGACCTCGCGCCGACTGGGCAGCTGGGCCAAGGGGATCGCGTGCACAGCGCCTTGATCGATCCAACGAGTGGGCACGTTGACCTTGCGAGTGATCCCCACCTTTACGCCGGAAGTCACCGACACGTAGAGCACATGGGGTTGGAAACAATGGGATTGGGCAAATGCATCGTCACGACAGGGATTGTCCGCTTCGAAATAGTGACACTTTTCCGGTTTTATGATGCAAATGTCCGCCTCGGGACGGGACCGGAAACACGGGAAACAATACCCGGGGCCGAAGGTCTTCTTGGATTTTCGACCACACGCGACACATTGAATGTGACCGGTGTAGCGCAACGCCAACCGAGTACCGATGAGTGGATTGAGGTGCACATCGTCGGCACGTTCAGACACTCCATGATAGCCATCGGTGAGATGGTAGGTCACAGGATCCGTCGCCTGAACACTCATCTTGGTGAGGGAACCACTCCAAATGGCCTGCATAACCTCTCCTGAACTCCCCTTGGGGCCTACCGGCGACCGAACAATCCCGCCCGGTACACAAAATACAACAATTGGGCCACAGCCGTCACGGTGGCCGCTACATAGGTCATCGCCGCAGCGTTTAATACCTTGTCCACGCCCAGCACTTCGTTCTCGTTGCGCAAAATAGCCAGGCGCTGAAGTTCGATCTTGGCCCTCCTGGACGCATCAAACTCGACCGGAAGGGTCACCAGTTGAAAGAGGACCAAACAACCAAATGCGGCCACGCCCAACACCGCCAAGTGCATCATCTGAAGCCAAATACCCAAGATGATCATGGGAAAGGCGATCCATGAGCCCACGTTGGCCAAGGGCACAATCTTGGAACGCACCGTCAGCATGGTGTACCCCTCCGCGTGCTGAAATGCATGTCCCGCTTCATGACACGCGATCCCCAGAGCCGCCACGGTTTTCCCATGATACACGTCCTCGGACAAACGCAGGGTCTTGGATCGTGGATCGTAGTGGTCGGTCAAGTACCCCTTGCCGGGCTCGATCGTACAATCTCGAACACCGCCGCCTTCCAGCATCCGTTGTGCGGCCTCGGCACCGGTCATCCCAGACTGACTCTGCACTTTGCTCCACTTTTTGTACGCCCCCTTGACACGCAACTGCGCCCAAAACGCCAAGAGCATGGCGGGCCCAACAATCACAAAGTACAAAGGATCAAAGTACAACACGGTCGAACTCCTCGAATTGGGGATCTAAACTCGTCCCTGAAAAGGTAACCCTCCATGAGAGACTGTCAAGGGCGCGTCCGGACGCCAGCGCTCCCCATACCATCCGGCTATTCCTTGGCTTCCGATGGCTCCGACGACCCCTTCTTCTTGTGGTCGTTCCCATCGTCGCCCAGCACAAATCGTTTGAACCACGCCACATCCCACGCCATCTTCGCGTACCGGTGCTTGCCTTTCCGAAGGCCGTGTCCTTCCCCCGGATACACCAACAACTCGGTCGGTACACGGATGTACTCGCGCAACGTTCGATACAATGCGCGGCTATGCTCCGGAGGGCAGCGGGGATCGCGCTCACCCACGTGAATGATCGTCGGGGTGCGGATCTTGTCCGCCGAATAGAGGGGAGAGGCTTTGTGCATGGTCTCGGAACGATTCCAAGGAAAGCCCTTCTGATAGTTGATGACATGACCCGGTGTGTCTTCGATGCCCCACTGCATCACCACATCGAACACACCGGCACCGCTCGACGCCGCCTTGAAACGGGTGGTCTTGGTGATCACGCAATTGGTCAAATACCCCCCATTACTCCAGCCCATCACCCCCAAGCGTTGTGGATCGGCGATTCCCTGTGCCACCATCGCGTCCACACCGCTCAAGATATCCGCCACATCCACATCGTTCTTTCGGCCGATCAGATCGACTAGAAAACGATCGCCAAAGCCCGTGGAGCCGCGATAATTGGGAGCAAAGAGTGCGTACCCTTGCGCCGCCATGAACGTGCGGCCATAACTCCAAAATTGCAGGCGCATCTTGGTCGAAGAGGCCGGGCCGCCGTGCAGATAAACGACCATGGGCAGAGGTTGGCCGGGCTCATGCCCCGGCGGCAGTTCCAACACGCCGTGAATGGACGTCCCATCGGGGCTCTTCCAGGTCACATCCTTGATGATCGGAAGCTTCCAACGATCGGTCTGCGGGTTCACCCGGGTGAGCTGCTTGTGTCGTTGATTGCCCCGTCGAATGGGCGACCAGAATAGATCGCCAAAGTGGGTAGGACTGGCCATAATGGTGAGCACCTTGGACCCCGCCCTGTTCACGTCAAAATGATTCACAACCACGTCGCCGGCAGTGACCGCATAACTCTTCTTCTGTTTTTTTGAGGTGGCGTCTTCGATCACGTACACGCGAACCCGTGCCTTGTCTTCGGCCAGGTACATCAAATCGTGAGAGCGGCCGCGCCAATGCACCGGCCCTCCGCCGCTGACCGTCTCCTCATTCGAACGCTTCATCTTTCGGAGTGTCGGCGCGTCCGTGGAAAAGTTCGCCACGAACAACTCGGAGGGATACCCATCAAAGTCGACCGTGAAGGCCAGCGCACCATTGTCATGGGACCAAGCGGGCGAATCCAACCAACCATAGGGCGAGGGCGCATCGGCGCGCCAGAGTGTGTCGGGCAGGGCCGTGATTGTGTGGGCGTTGGCGTCAAAAATGTCCACCCTCGATTGTCCTTCATTGCTGATCAGCGCCTCTGTCGGGCGCGTAATCATCGCAATTCGGCGCTCATCGGGCGACACGGAGAACGCGACCAAAACCCGGTTGTCATCCACCAGTTTCTCCGCACGCCACGTCGTCAAATCGAGCTTCCATATCTGTGAATACGTGGCCACGCCATGACCGTATTGAAGCGCATGAGCGTTGCGAAGTGCGGACCACTCCTCGTCCACATGTTTCTTGCCCACCACGTAGTACAACGCCCGACCATCCGCAGAGAGCTCAAAGGCTGTCACTCCCTTGGATAGACGGGTCACCGGCGCCAACCCCCCGCCCGTGACGGCAATTCGCCAGACTTGGCTCTTTCCATTGTAAGGAGCCTTCTTTCCCTCGCGCGTGCGGGAACCCTTGAAATAGAGGCGCTGGCTATCGGGACTCCATTGAGGGTACCCATCAAAGGCGCTGTCAAACGTCAGTCTGCGAGTCTTTCCCGACGACACCTCGACCACCCAAATGTCACCGTTGCGCTTACGAGTCTCGGGCTCCCATCGCAAATCCACATACGCCGCGTAGCGTCCGTTGGGAGACAGAGCGCTCTGCATGGGAATGGCCAGACTAAAATAGTCGTCGATGGTGATGTCGTGATCCCGCGCAGGCGCTTCCGCCCGGACGTTTCCCATGGCAACCCAAAGGAGCAAAATGGAAACCAGGGTGGAAATCCGTCGCATGTTCTATCCCTCTGTTGCGAATGATTCTGAGTTTCTCGGGGTACGACGAGACACGAAAGCCGTCAAGACCCGAACTAAGAAGCGACCTTCGAAACCGCTGATTTCTCGTCTGAAAGGACCGAAGGGGGCGCGCCGTGAGGGGCTCGCCCACGCTCCGATTCGGACAAGGCCCGAATCTGATAGCGCTGCCCCCCCAATCGCCGGAGAAACGAGAGGGCTTTCCACATGAAATAAGCCGCATTGAAGCGAATCGCGCTTCGGAGATCCAAATAGGGGTTCTTCGTCTTGCCCACTTGGGTGATGAAGAGGACTTGTTCTGCCACACTCACCGGACAACCCTTCGCCCGAACCACCTGCTGCTTTCGCGCACGGAATAAGCGACTGAATACGGAGACCATTTTGCTATAGATCCCCGATGTATGCGCTTTGTGTGGATCCAAATGCGCACGATCCTTGTACAGACTCTCAATAGAGACCCTTTGACCGCCAATCTCACCTTTCCAACGCGCGCAATCACCAATGAAGATGACCTTTTCATCCTTCTCGGCCTCAATAGGGCCCTCGTAGGCACCAAAGACAACCGTAAAAGGCTTCATGTCGTCGTCGGCCTTCGCATCGTATTGTCGAATGATCTCGATGGCCTCTTCCATGGCGCCCGGGCAGCCACCCCAACAATAATCGGTTCGCTCCGGCTCGGGCGGAGGACCGGCATACGCCGTGATCTTGCTCCCTTTGAAATAGTTCTCGACTCGAATGAGACCGGTTCGAAATCCATCGCAGCGGTCGCGCGCTTCTTGCAACGTCACGTCGCCGGTCACGTCGATTTGGTCCAGATTGATGGGACCGTATCCACGCTCCGACACGAGCCGAATGTGGTCCACAGCATGGGGATTCACCCCGATGATGCTGCAACACACGGCATCAAATGC
>Ga0310121_10004770_pt1 | contig 11835 bp, 9 predicted proteins | sample CB27_Tmax_986_MG_FD_203504 | JGI IMG/M metagenome (GOLD analysis project Ga0310121, IMG submission 203504) | Marine microbial communities from Western Arctic Ocean, Canada - CB27_Tmax_986 | ecosystem: Environmental > Aquatic > Marine > Oceanic | place: Canada: Western Arctic Ocean | collected...
AGTATGAGATGCAGGAAGTCGCTGAAAAGCGTGTAGATGATCGAATCCTTGATCTCCTGCTACCAGCCTTGAATCCGGATCAGGCAGAAGAAACTAATGGAGAGGGCCCTCACATCTTTGTTGCAGGACCAGCGGGAGTTTCGGAAGAGGAAGGAGAAGGGACCCAAGACCGGAGGCAGCGGACTCGCGAAAAGCTTCGGAAGCTTCTCATTGATGGGAAGTTAGATGAACGTGAGATCGAAGTTGAGGTTAGCCAATCTGCCAACATAGAGGGGATGATGATCCCGATGGGCGGGGCTGGTGATGGACTCGATCATAGTTTCACTGAGATGCTTCAAGACATGCTCCCCAAGCGCACAAAGAGCAGGGTCGTTACGGTTGCAGAAGCACGTCGAATTCTTATCCAGGACGAGCTCGACAAGCTCGTTGATATGGATGAGGTTGTGAATGAAGCCCTCTATAGGGCGGAAGAGATGGGTATCGTATTTCTAGATGAGATCGACAAGGTTGCAGGCACGCGTAGCGGCCAGGGCCCAGATGTTAGCCGTGAAGGGGTGCAACGGGATCTCCTACCGATTGTGGAAGGGTCGACCGTCACGACCAAGTACGGTTTGGTACGAACAGATCATATCCTTTTTATAGCCGCGGGTGCCTTCCACGTGGCAAAACCATCGGACCTTATCCCTGAGCTCCAAGGCCGCTTTCCGATTAGGGTTGAACTGCAGACCCTGGTTGAAAAAGACTTTGTTCGTATCCTGAAGGAGCCCAAGAATGCTCTTCTGGAGCAGTACCGGGCTATGATCGAGACAGAGGGATCATCGATTGAGTTCAGTGATGATGGAGTAGCTGAGATCGCACATATCGCGATGCAACTGAACGAGCGCATGGAAAATATCGGTGCCCGCCGACTACAAACTGTGATGACAACTCTGCTAGAGGATGTGCTATTCAAGCTTCCTGAATCTGGGATAGAGTCGATCTTTGTTGACCGGGCATTTGTGCAAGAGCGACTCGAAAAAGTAGCGACCGACGAAGACCTTAGCCGCTACATCCTTTAGGTATGTTTTATGAGCCTCGTTATGCATAAGCGAGATTTTTTGTCGATCGCTGACTTTAGCTCTAATGAGTTAACAGAACTCCTCAAACGAGCCCGTAGACTGAAAGTGGGCGAAGACCGTAGCCAACTGACTGGCAAGAGTTTGGCAATGATTTTCCGTAAAAGTTCAACTCGGACCAGGATTTCATTTGAAGTTGGCATGACTCAGTTGGGTGGCCATGCGCTTTTTGTCTCTGATCGTGACAGCCAGATCGGACGGGGAGAGCCGATTCACGATACGGCCAAAGTTCTATCGCGCTACGTTGACGGTATCATGATCCGTACGTTTGGCCACGAAGAAGTGGAAGAGCTATCTCGGCATTCCTCGGTACCGGTAATAAACGGTCTCACAGATTTGTTGCACCCTTGTCAGGTGGTTGCAGACTTGCAGACTATTGCTGAGGAGTTTGGTCCGGACTATCCAGAGCGAACTGTCGCGTGGATTGGTGACGGAAACAACATGGCAAACTCTTGGTTGAATGCTGCGTACCGACTAGGATTTTCAGTTCGTTTGGCTTGTCCTGAGGGTTACGATCCGGACCCTTCGATCTTTAAACGTGCCGAAGAAATGGCTGACATCCTCCTCACAAGAGACCCTTTTGAAGCCGTTCAGGAGGCGGATGTTGTGACGACGGATGTGTGGGCTTCGATGGGGCAAGAAGAGGAGGATCGAGAACGGATGGGAGCATTTGCTGGCTTCTCGGTCGATGATGCTCTGATGGAACAAGCGATTCCGGACGCAATTTTTCTCCACTGCTTGCCTGCTCATAGAGGAAAAGAGGTGAGTAGTTCAGTCATTGACGGAACACAGTCTAGGATCTTTAACGAGGCAGAAAATCGGCTTCATGCCCAGAAGGCAATTCTCTTGGAACTCTTAGGATGAACAGTCCATTGAAGCGTACACCCCTCTACGGCCGGCATGTGGCTGCGGGTGGGAAAATCGTCCCATTTGCAGGATTTGAAATGCCAGTGCAGTACCAAACTGGAATAATCGCAGAGCATACCGCAGTCAGAGAAACAGCGGGTCTCTTCGATGTCTCTCACATGGGTGAGTTCATCGTCCGAGGCCCACAAGCTTTGGACCTTGTTCAGTACATTACAGTAAACGACGCATCGAAAATCGAAATCGGACAAGCACAGTACTCCGCTATGTGTCTCGAATCGGGTGGCATTATCGATGATCTCTTGATCTATCGTTTTGCTGATCGGTTCATGCTGGTGGTGAACGCTGCCAATCGGGCAAAGGATCTAGAGTGGATTCAGCAGCGCGCAGACACTTTTGACGTAGAGCTTGAGGATGCTTCAGAAGCAACCGCTCTTATAGCACTTCAAGGCCCATCTGCAAGGGAAATTCTGCAGCCTCTTACTAATCCTGATGTCGATTCAATAGAGTACTACCGCTTCTCTGAAGGAGAAGTTGCCAACGTCCCGGCTATAGTTAGTGGAACGGGTTATACCGGAGAGGATGGCTTTGAGCTTTACACCGCCGCTGAGGATGCTCCGCAAGTGTGGGATGCGCTCCTCCTTGCTGGTTCCCCCCAAGGCCTGGTACCAGCAGGATTAGGTGCACGAGATTCACTGCGACTTGAGATGGGCTATTCCTTATATGGTAATGATCTAGATGAAAATCATACGACACTTGAGTCCGGACTCGGGTGGATTACGAAGCTAGATAAAGGTGATTTTGTGGGCAGGGATGCTCTCGCGGCGCAAAAAGAGAATGGAGTAGCCCGTCGATTGGTTGGTATGAGAGTCGAAGGAAGGGCTTTCCCACGGCCTGGGTACCCGATTCTGTCGAACGGTGAGGCTGTGGGCCGGATTACCAGCGGTACCATGAGCCCATCTCTTGGTGTGGGGATTGCTTTGGGTTATGTGCCATCGGAAATGGCCAAGGTCGACACTGTTCTCCAAATCGATGTACGCGGCCGCCCAGCAGAGGTCCATGTGCAGCGTCCTCCGTTCTATACAGATAGTTCAATCAGGCGCTAAAGCCTTTTTACCCTAGTCTATGCGTATCGGAATCCTGACCGTCAGTGACGGATGTGCCAGTGGCCAGCGAGAAGATCGCAGTGGATCACTAATCACGGAGTGGTGCGCGACCCACAAGTATCAGGTGGCAGCGCGTGAAGTAGTTCCTGATGAGACTTCAGCAATCACGCGGGTACTGATTTCTTGGGTGGATGAATTGGATCTCGATCTGCTAGTGACCACTGGAGGAACCGGGCTGACCATACGTGATGTCACCCCCGAAGCGACACGTGCCGTACTAGACCGTGAGGCTCCTGGGATAGCCGAGGAGATACGGAGAGTAGGTCGCGAGAGCACGCTCTTTTCAGTGCTTTCACGAGGAGTGTGTGGAACCCGTGGCAAGACACTCATTGTGAACCTTCCTGGGAGTCCAGGGGGAGTGGGGGATGGTCTGTCGGTGCTTGAACCACTGCTTGCTCATGCTGCAGAGCTACTTAGAAATGAGCGCGTGCCTCACGCCGAGCAGGGAGATCTGTCGTGAATGACGATCAAGTACTGATTTCGACCCATGACCTGTCAACTGCTGGTCTTTTGCGCGATGGTTTCAAGTCTTCCGGTTATTCCACTGACCTAGTCACGCCTGACGAAGAGCTATCAGCCGAAGACGGCGCCGTTCTACTCGTACTGACTGGAGGAGCTGAGCAAGGAGAAAATTCCCTAGTTATTCAGGCCCGTGACAAGCTCCACATACCTGTTTTCATGATCAGTTCGCAGCCGTTGGTCGCAGAGATGAGTCAGGATGTCGATGAAGTGTTTGATGATCCTTCATTGATTAGTGACGTGGTTCTTCTCGGTAGCCGTCTCATTGAGCGCCGGCGCCTTCAGCGTTTAACCGGTATTGTTGGTGAGACGGATGCGATGAGCGAAGTGCTCGAACGAGTAGTACAAATCGCACCGGTTAAATCTACCGTGCTTGTTACCGGAGAATCGGGGACAGGAAAAGAGCTGGTCGCACGAGGAATTCATGCACTCTCACCACGTCGGCATGAACCCTTTATAGCAGTTAATGTTGCTGCGCTTTCAGATACGCTGCTGGAATCAGAGTTATTTGGACATGAAAAGGGTGCTTTTACCGGTGCGATTGCTTCTCGTCGAGGACTATTTGAACTATCAAATGGTGGGACAATATTCCTGGACGAGATCGGTGATATGGCTTTGTCAACACAGACCAAATTCCTCCGAGTGCTTGAACAGCAAGAGTTTCATAAAGTTGGTGGCGAGAAGAGTATCAAGGTTGATGTTCGAATCGTTGCAGCCACAAACCAGGACCTCCGGAGACTGGTATCTCTCGGTGAATTTCGAAGAGATCTTTACTTTCGCCTAAATGTCCTCTCTATAACCCTTCCAGCGCTCCGTGACCGGAAGGCAGATGTTCCCACACTCGTAGAAACATTCGTACTAGAAGCTTCTAGTCGGCATGATCGCGATTTCCACGGTATCTCCTCAGATGCGATGGAGATTCTCGTAAATTACTCGTGGCCAGGTAATGTCCGAGAACTCAAGAATCTGGTCGAATCCATGGTTGTTCTAGCTCCAGGCGGGGTGATACGATCTGAAGATATTCCTGAGGAGGTTCGCGCAGGTGGAGGGCAAGCTCTCTTGCCCGGCTTGATTGATCAAACTGTGTATTCAGGCGAAGTCCAAAAGCATCTAAAACCGGAACTCGAGTTCGTATTCCGAACGTTGGTAGATCTTCGCCTCGATATGGATGATTTAAGAAGAGAGTTCGAGGCGTATCGGCGCAGTGAAGGTCTTACGATTAATGGTGAGACCGTCATAGGTACAGTGGGATCTATATCTGGTGATAAACCGATTGATTCAGTCATAGAAATTGGAGCTTTAACTTCACAGCCGGGCATTGAAGTCTCGGAGGAATCTCCCGTCGCAGATTCTGGATGGAAGCTAAGCTCTACCCTCGATGAGCCTGTCGTGTTTCAACCTGGAATGACTATGGAAGACGTAGAACGTCAAACAATTTCAGCCGTACTATCTTCGGTAGGAGGGAATCGCCGGAAGGCTGCTAAGCTCTTAGGGATTGGGGAAAGGACTCTCTACCGGAAGATTTCTAAGTACGAATTAGATAGATAGGCTCACCCGAACGTTACTCATGTTTCTCGATGAGTGATTGACACAGCAGGTTCAAGCTGCCCCGGATTCCGTTACTAGATCCTCTAGAGCTCCAAGTAAAGCTTTACGACCTACTCCAGTTTTTGAAGAGAAGAGGATCACCTGGTCTTCATCAAAACCCAACTCCTCACAAGCACGTTCGACGGCAGGAAGACACTGGCTTTTCTTTAGCTTGTCCATTTTTGTGAGTACGGCCACAGCAGGGATACCTAGCTCAGAAAGGTATGATGCCATCTCCAAGTCATGTTTTGTTGGCTTTCTCCGGGCATCTATTAAGTGCACTAATCCCTTAAGGTGGTTGGTCTCTCTTAGATACCAATCTATTAGTTCTACCCAGGAATCTTGCATATGCTTCGGCGCTCGGGCATAGCCATAACCAGGGAGATCGACCAGAAAGAAGCGCTTATTTACCAGAAAAAAATTGATGGTTTTTGTCTTTCCAGGCGTTGCAGACACGTGAGCTAACTTGCTGCGAGTCCTTCTGAGAAGCGTATTGATTAAGGAAGACTTTCCAACGTTCGAGCGGCCCAAGAAAGCGATCTGAGGAAGCGTGCCAGGAATTTCCCCGCCGGGCTTAGCTAGTGTTCCTGAATACTCAACAGTTCTAATCTTCATCCGTGTGAATACGGCAACCCGAGCCCAGGGGTAGTTACCTGCGTTCTTTGATTAATCGGACTTTTAACTAAAACAGCATCCATCACTTCGTCCATCGTATTAACTAGCTCAAATACCACACCCGCGTGAACCTCCTCCGGTAGAAGTTCGAGATCGGGTGCATTTGCAGCAGGAAGTACCACTCGGCGTATGCCTCCCCTAAGTGCTGCGACAGCCTTTTCTTTGAGACCCCCGACCGAGAGTACGCGACCCCGGAGGGTGATTTCTCCAGTCATAGCAACATCCGCACGTGTCGGTTTGTCAATCAAGGCTGAGATTAGCGCAACAGCGATTGTAATTCCTGCGGAGGGACCATCTTTCGGGGTCGCTCCTTCTGGAATGTGGATGTGAACATCAATTTTCTCGTGGAACTGGGGGTCGAGGCCAAGTAGGGAAGAGCGTGAACGGGCGTATGTGACCGCAGCGTGGGCGGATTCCTTCATGACTTCGCCGAGAGTGCCCGTGAGTCTGAGGTTACCAGTTCCCATAACCACAGCTACCTCGACATCTAGAACAGCGCCTCCTGCAGCGGTCCAAGCAAGGCCATTAGCAATACCGATCCGGTCACTGTTCTCGTCTCGATCAGGAGGAGCATAGGGACGAGGGCCAAGTAGTCCCTTGAGGTTCTGAGGCTCTACTACGTTGAAAACCTTGCGGCCATCTGCTACAGATCGGGCTAGTTTTCGAGCAATCCGTGATAACCGCCTTTCGAGCTCTCTAACACCGGATTCACGGGTATATCGTTCGATCACATCATGCACTGCTGCAGGAGACAGGACAATTTCCTCCACTCTCAGTCCGTGACGCTTGATCTGCTTTGGCCACAGGAAACGCATCGCGATTTCTCGTTTCTCCGTATCCAGATAGCCTGGAAGCCGTATCACTTCCATGCGGTCGCGCAGTGGCTCCGGGATGCCCTGGAGTGTGTTGGCAGTTGCTATGAAGAGGACGTCGGAGAGATCGTAATCAAGTTCAAGGTAATGGTCTGTGAAGTTCGCATTTTGCTCCGGATCCAGTACCTCCAGGAGAGCTGCACCGGGGTCTCCGTGGAAGTCCCTGGCTAGTTTATCTACCTCGTCAAGCAGGAAAACCGGATTAAGTGTACCACTTCGGCGCATGCCTTGGATTATTCGTCCTGGTAATGCTCCGACATAGGTACGCCGGTGCCCTCTAATCTCGGCTTCATCCCTGATACCACCGAGGCTCACTCTAAGGAATTCCCGCCCTAAAGCGAGAGCAATACTTCGGCCCAGTGAGGTCTTACCTACCCCTGGAGGTCCAATTAGACAGAGAATTGGTCCGCGCATCTCACGCACTAGGGATAGTACTGCAACGTGATCGAGAATCCGCTCCTTCACTTCGATTAAACCAAAGTGATCAGAATCAAGGATTTGTGAGGCATGTTCTACTGATAAATTGTCTTGGGATCTCGCAGTCCATGGGAGTTCGACAATCCAATCAAGGTGTGTTCGAATGACGGCCGCTTCTGGAGCAACGGGGTTCAACTTCTTCAGACGGCCCAATTCCTTATTCGCCAGGTCTAGAGCATGAGGAGGAAGATTGGCGTCATGAATAGCTTGTCCGATCTCTTTCCACTCGTCTAAGTCTTCCTGTGAGGAGTCCTTCCGGATTCCCCCAAGGCCAAGAACAAGATCAGGTGTTTTTTCTTCTTTCAGCTGAAGTTGAATTTGCCGGTCGAGCTTCGCCTCGATACGCATGATCTCAAGTTCGCGTGTTAGCAATTGGCGTAAGATTTTCAATTGCTGGATCGGATCTATGGTTTCCAACAGTTCCTGTTTGTCCAGTGCGGGCAAGATAAGGTGTCCGGCGACCAGGTGAATGAATCGAACACGGTCTCCTTCGGCAGAGAGAATCCCAGAAAGCTCTTCAGAAATCCCTTCGTGGAGACGAGTATATTCTGAATAGAGGCTTGCTACGGTCTGAGTGAGTGATAAAGCGTTCTCCGGAACTTCACCATCTGAGTCTGCTTCACGACCGGTCAATAGTTCGACAGTGGCTCGTAGAGCCTTGGTCCTAGTTGTTAGCCTTCGGATCCGAGCACGTCTGAGTCCTGCTAGCACTACCCGCGAGGTTCCATCTGGTAGAGGTGTGACCTGGATGATTCGAGCGATTGTTCCTATTCGAAATAGATCTCCACTTCCGGGATCATCGATTGCCGAGTCCCTTTGGGTAACGAGGAGGACTAGATCCTTCTCTGACCCTGCTTCCTCAAGGGCTGTGACAGAGCGACTGCGTCCTATGAGTAGAGGTAGAACGGAATATGGGAAGAAGACGAGGTCTCGAAGCGCGATTACCGGTAGACGGTCAGGTACCTCAATTTGATCTTCAGCCCGGATAAGCTTTGCCATTCTTTGGCTCGAGTGCGTGAGAGGGTTTGCTTAGGGCCTATCGTACACATTCGGTCGTGCTCAGAACAGAGATGCACCGAGGGGATGTTTCGGGATCAGATAAGCGTCGTATGGGCGACATTTTTTTCTCAAGTTCCAGCTGCCGAATAGGTCTTGAGATGGATTTGCAGTTCCCCTTGGCGCTACGCTTCTAGTTTTTGTTCTTCAGGGTTTAGCAATAGAAGCGGAGGTGTGCCCTGGTCAACACATTCCGAGGTAATGACTACTTCGCTAACATCTGCCCGTGATGGGATCTCAAACATCAAGTCCCGCATAATACCTTCAATGATTGAGCGGAGGCCCCTGGCCCCTGTGCCCTTCTCCAGTGCCTTGCGTGAAATGGCCTTGATCGCCTTTCGATCAAAAGTAAGACCAACGCCTTCAAGTTCGAACATTTTTTGGTATTGCTTCACCAGTGCGTTCTTGGGTTCTTCGAGGATGCGTTCGAGAGCTTGCTCATCAAGTTCTTCCAAGTCTACACTTACTGGGAGCCGTCCAACCAATTCTGGGATCAGCCCGTAACGCTGCAGATCCTCTGGCTCGACCCAACGCATGATGTTATCACCTGTCTTTTCAGGATCTTCACCTGTGAAGCCGATCTGCCTCTTTCCCAGACGCGCTTCGACGATCTTCTCAAGGCCGTCAAATGCACCTCCACAGATAAAGAGAATGTTCCGGGTATTCACCTGAATATATTCCTGTTGCGGATGCTTCCGGCCTCCCTGCGGAGGCACTGATGCTATAGTGCCCTCGAGTATTTTCAGAAGTGCTTGTTGTACACCCTCACCAGAGACGTCTCGGGTAATTGATGGGTTCTCAGATTTTCGGGCGATCTTATCCATCTCATCGATGTAGACGATACCCCTCTCACACTCTGGAATATTAAAATCGGCTGCTTGGAGGAGTCGCACGAGGATATTTTCTACATCCTCACCGACATAACCGGCTTCAGTCAGTGTCGTCGCATCTGCAATCGTGAATGGTACATGGAGCATTCGGGCAAGTGTTTGCGCAAGTAATGTTTTTCCTACTCCTGTTGGTCCGATAAGCAGGATATTTGCTTTCTCGATCTCAACATCATCGAGTACACCATGATGGGTTACTCGCTTATAATGATTATAGACTGAGACTGCTAGGGATTTCTTAGCAGCTTCCTGACCTATAACGTACTCGTCCAACCTAGATTTAATTTCTTCGGGAGTTGGGCTAGGAATTGCTTGCTCGTTAGTCGCGAGCTCGTCCTCTTCAGCCAGTATTTCGTTACAAAGTGAAATACACTCGTTACAGATATAGACGTTTGGACCACTGATAAATTTCTTAACGGTTTCTTTGTCTTTACCGCAGAAACTGCAGAGGAGGTTCTTATCACTTGTCATTGGCTACGTACCTCTAAGAATCTGACCTTGCAAGAATTTTCATTCGCTACTTTCTGAGTCCGAGGATTTCACAGTTGCTGTTTGAACTGGACCTTCTAAGACCTGATCAATGAGCCCATACTCGACTGCTTCCTTGGGGCTCATGAAGCGATCCCGATCTGCATCTTCCTGGATCGTTTCCACCGGTTGTCCAGTATGCTTTGCAATCAGAAGATTCAGATTCTCACGAATATGTAAAATTTCTCTTGCCGCGATCTCTATATCTGCGGCTGTGCCCTGGGAGCCTCCTGAAGGTTGATGAATCATGATACGGGAGTTTGGTAGTGCATTGCGTTTCCCCTTTGCGCCAGCTGCCAAAAGCACTGCTCCCATAGAAGCGGCCATTCCTACACAGAATGTCGAAACGGGCGCCCGCAGGTGCTGTATTGTGTCATAGATTGCCATCCCTGCGTAAACACCCCCTCCTGGCGAATTGATGTACATGAAGATGTCACGTTCTGGGTCCTCAGCATCTAGAAAAAGCAGTTGGGCCACGATGATATTGGCCACATTGTCATCAATACCAGTACCCAGAAAAATAATTCGGTCCATGAGTAGACGACTAAAGATGTCGTAACTGCGCTCGCCTCGGCTGGTCCGCTCAATCACATAGGGAGGGTATATAGTCATGGTTTTTCTCTCTGACAGTGCCGCTAGGCTGCTGTACCGTCGGTAATTTTTGACTGTTTTTCTATGAATGCAAAAATCTTTTTCTCGGTGAGCTCTCGTTTGAACATTTCGAGCCGACCGGATTTTTGAAGGTTCGCGTACATATTTTCTGTTGTGCTATCATTAGCTTCTGCGATTTCTGTGATTTGAGCATCGATTTCTTCGTCGGTTGCTGTTAACGACTGAGTTTCAGCAATCCTTTCTAAGATGAGAATACGCTTCACAGCTTTCTCAGCTTCTGGCCGAATCGAATCTTTTAGATCCTTGAGTTTCTCAGGCTCTAGGTTCTTCGACTCTTCGCCAACAACTCCGTCTATATAGCGGTCAACCATTGAGACTGGAACATCAAAAGGATTGGCCTCGACCAAAAGATCGAGTAGACGACCCCTCACTACCGCTTCAGCCTGATTGCCAGCTTCTTTCTGCAGGTCATCGCGTACACCTGCCTTCAGATCATCCAGCGTTTCAAATTCACCAGCCTGTTTGGCAAGATCATCCCCTAATTCTGGCAGTTCTAATTCTTTGCGGCCTAAGAACGTAAGTTCGATATGCTCTAGATCTCCTCGGCGGTCCTCGTCGGGAAAATCATCGGGAAAGGAGATGTCAAACTCTCCTTTCTTATTTAGTTCAAGACCTTTGATTGCTACTTCAATGTCAGGAAGGGCGTCTCCTTGGCCTAAGATGAACTCGTATTCCCGGCCTTCATCTGATTGATCACCATCCAATCTTCTGATGTTGACAGAGACGAGATTGCCGTCTTCTGGAGAGCCTATTTCTACAGGCTTCCATACACCGTTCTGCTCTCTAATCCGGTCTAGCACTTTATCTATGTGTTCGTTAGTGACCTCAGTAACTGGTCGCTCGACAGCAAATCCCCCGAGACGGCTGATCTCTATCTCTGGGTGAATGTCAAAAACGATCGAGAATACCAGGTCCTCCTCTGGCTTATAATTGATGTTCTGGATCTCGCCTTCACTTATTGGACGGAGCTCCTTTAAGGCCAGTGCCTTCTTGTATGCTTCGCCCACTAGGTTGTCCAAAGCTTCCTGTCGTAAGGAGCCCCCAAATCTGGATTCGATCACTTGTCTCGGAACTCGGCCCTTTCTAAAGCCTTTAAGTCGTGCGCGGGAAGCGAGTTTTTCAGCAGCACGTACTTCCTCCTTGCGCACAACATCTGCCGGAACTGTAACCTCCATGCTACGGCGCCAGTTTTCTTTCTCCTCCACGGAGATCTCAAGGCTGGAAGCGTCTACGCTCATAGGTCTTTACGGTAAATTTTCATTAGGTGGCAGAGTGCGAAAGGGGGGACTCGAACCCCCACGGCCTAAGGCCACGGGATCCTAAATCCCGCGCGTCTGCCAATTCCGCCACTTTCGCAGGCGAAAGAGAAGATAAAACCGGTACTAAGAATCGTTCAACGGAAGAGCTTCCGTTATCT
>Ga0310121_10004772_pt1 | contig 11834 bp, 11 predicted proteins | sample CB27_Tmax_986_MG_FD_203504 | JGI IMG/M metagenome (GOLD analysis project Ga0310121, IMG submission 203504) | Marine microbial communities from Western Arctic Ocean, Canada - CB27_Tmax_986 | ecosystem: Environmental > Aquatic > Marine > Oceanic | place: Canada: Western Arctic Ocean | collected...
CGTCGCCCACATCCCCTGGCGCACGATGAAGTGGCGGGAGTCGTCGAACTGCGCCAGGCCGAGTACGAAACTGGCGCTGTAGACGATCACGAGACCCGTGATCGTGAGCACCATGACGAGCGCCAGCAGTGTGTAGTCGGGGCGCCCCGCGCCCCAGCGTCCGGTCTCCGCGGCGGCTATGACGACACCTCCGCCTCGAACCCATCCAGTCCCGCCACGAGCGCGGCGAAAGCCTCGCCGCGGGCTTCGAAGCGGGGATAGGCGTCGAAGCCCGTGCCTGCGGGCGACAACAACACGATGTCGCCCGCACGCACCAGCTCTGCGGCGAGGGCGACGGCCTCGTCGAGCGTCTCGACCTGCCGAACGGTGTCAGCCGCACCTTTCATGGCCTCGCCGAAAAGGGCGCCGGCCTCGCCGAAGCAGATCACGGCACGGCAGCGCTCCGCGGCGGCCGCACGGAGCGCGTCCAAGGGAAGTGCCTTCTCGCGGCCGCCGAGGAGGAGGAGCACCGGCTCGGCGGTCGCCTTCAGCGCGGCGATCGTCCGTTCGGGCGAAGTCGCGATGCTGTCGTTGATCCAGGTGGCATCGTTGGCCCGCCCGACGACTTCGAGCCGATGGGGAAGTCCTCGGAAGCTGCGGGCGCCGGCCGCGATCGCGTGTGGAGGCAGGCCGGCGGCGGCGGCGACCGCGACCGCCATGACCGCGTTCTCGAGGTTGTGGCGTCCCCGCACCCGCAGCTCGTCCGCGCCCAACACCGCCTCCGACTGGCCCTCCCAGCGGGAGACGATCCGGCCGTCTGCGAGCCAGGCGCCGTCCCCCGCCACGGGACCTTCGAGGGAGACCTCGGCCAGCCGTCCGCGTACCTCCTCGCGCAGCGTGCGGCTCGTCTCGTCGTCCGCGTTGAGGATGGCGAGGTCGCCCGGGCCCTGGAAGCGCAGCAGGTTCCGCTTGAGGTCGACGTAATCGCCCCAGCTGAATTGATCGAGGTGATTGGGTGTCACATTCGTCACGGCCGCGATTTCGGGCGAGCGTTCGGTGTACTGCAGCTGGGTGTGGCTGATCTCGAGGATGACGGCCGTCTCTGGTTCTACGGCCTCGATCCGGTCGAGCAGCGAGCCGCCCAGGTTGCCGCCGACGACGTAGTCGATGCCTGCGGCCTCGGCCATCGCGCCGACCATGGCGGTCGTCGTGGACTTGCCGCTGGACCCGCTGATCCCGATCAGGCGCCCGCGGCAGAGGCGCAGGGCGAGCCCCAGCTGTGAGATCACGGGCACTCCCAGCTCCCGTGCACGAAGTACGCCGGGATCGGTGCGCAGCACCGACTGCGAGACCGCCAGCAGGTCGTAGCCCGTTGGGTTCAGCAGCTCGCCGGTGATGACGCGCTCGACGCCGTCGGGCGCGTTTGCGCCCGCGGCGGCGAGCTGCGCCTCGCTGCGGCTATCGGAGACGGAGACGGTCGCACCATGAGCCATCAGCCAACGCGCCAGGTCGCGCCCCTCGATGCCGAGCGAGTACACGAGCGCGCGCGCCACGTTGGGGATCGCTGTGCCGGTGGGCCGTTCGATCGCCATCGTCACTCCGGGACCGCCAACGCGAATGCGACGCCGATCATCGCGGCGACGATGCCGACGACCCAAAAGCGGGTCACGATCGTCGTTTCGTTCCAGCCGATCTCCTCAAAGTGATGGTGCAACGGTGCTCGTCGAAACACACGCGCGCCGCCGCTGAGACGGTAGTACCCGATCTGGATCACGTTGCTCATCGCCTCCGCCACGAAGACGAACCCGATCAACGGAAGCAGCAGCCAGTGTCCCGTCATGAGCGCGATGATCGCGAGGCTCGAGCCCAGGGCGAGGGCGCCCGTCTCTCCCATAAACACCCGTGCCGGGTGGGCGTTGTACCAGAGGAAGCCGAGGTTCGCCCCGGCGATGATGAAGGCAAAGCTCGCGACGAAGTCCTGGCCCTGAACGAAGGCGATGACGCCGTAAGCCAGGAACGCAAAGAGCGTGGTCCCGCCCGCGAGTGCGTCGAGGCCGTCGGTTACGGCCACGGCGCTCGTCGTCGCGACGATCGTCAACACGGCGATGACCATGTAGGCGGGGCCGAGCGCGTGGCTCCCTTGCCAGGGCACGTTCACGGATTCGACATCAAGCTCGGAGTAGAGGATCCAGGCGGCGCCAACGGCGAGGAGCGTCAGCATCGCGATCTTCAACCGCCAGGTGAGGCCTGCGTGCGCTCCCCCGCGGTGCTGAAGCGTTCCGAGATCGTCGACGAAGCCGATTGCACCCGTCGCGGCGATCATTCCGAGCGGAAGCAGGATCGATCGGTGATCGAGCCAGTCCACCGCGAAGGCCGTGACGAGCAGTGTCGGCACCCAGATGATGAAGCCGCCAAAGGTCGGCGTTCCCGCCTTCCTCTGGTGCGAAGCGGGTTGGTCCTCGCTGATCGCTTTCCCCGTCCGCTGAGCGCGCAGGTACTGGACGATCGGCCAGCCGATCGCGACGGTCAGGCCGAAGGTGATCCCACCGGAGAGGAGCGCGCGAATCATGCGGAGCCCTCCAGGGTGGGGATGACGGTTTCGAGCGCCTGGGAGCGCGAAGCCTTCACCAGGATGTGGTCGCCACAGCGAAGCAGGTCGGCGGCAAAGGCGGCCGCCGCCTCCTTCGTCTCGAACCAACGCGCCTCGCGCAGGCCGGCGCGCTGCGCCGCCTCCACGAGCACCTGGCAGAGTCCCCCCGTCGCGAGGAGTGCGTCGCAGCGCTCCGCCGCCAGGCGGCCAATGCGCTCGTGCTCGGGTTCCGCCCGCTCGCCCAGCTCGGCCATCTCGCCGAGCAGTGCGACTCGTCTCCCGCTCAATCCGCCGAGGAGTGCGAGTGCGCCCGCGACTGAGTCGGGGCTGGCGTTGTAGGTATCGTCGAGGATCAGCGCACCGCTCACGCCGCGACGGACCATCAGCCTGCCGTCGATCTCGGCCCTGCTCACTGCGGCGGCTGCCTCCGCGAGCTCCAGCCCGAGGGCGAGTTGCGCACCGATCGCTGCTAGCGCGGTCGGCACCAGGTGGGTGCCGGGGAGGCGCAGCCTGACTGTCAGTTCCTCGTCCTCGAAGGTGACAGGGAACTCCGTCCCCTCGAGCCCGAAATCGCGGATCTCGCCATGCCGCAGACAGGCCGGTGCGTTCGCGCCGAAGCCGATCACCTTGCAGTGCAACTCGTCCGCCACCGGCGCGATGCGCTCATCGTCCATGTTGATGACCGCGACGCCGTCCGCGGGCAGGCCGCGCACGAGCGAGAGCTTCTCGCGGGTGATTGCGGCCATGTTCCCGAGCTTCGAAAGGTGCGTGGCGCCGACATTGAGGACGACGCCAACGAGTGGCTCGGCGATCGCGCTCAGCTCCGCGATCTCGCCTTCGCTGTCCATCGCCATCTCGAGCACGGAGACCGCGTGATCGCGAGTCAGGCTCATCAAGGCCAGGGGCAGGCCCTCGCGCGAGTTCAGGTTGCCGGGGCTACGGTGGGTGCGACAGCGCTGGGCCAGGGCCGTTGCGGTCAAGTCTTTGGCGGTCGTCTTGCCGACGGTCCCCGTGATCCCGATGACCTTCGTTCCGCAAGCACGCCGCCAGTCGCGGGCGAGCGCGGCGAGCGCGACGCGGGTGTCGTCGACGACCGCGACCGTGCGGTCCGGCCAGGCCTGGGCCGGTTCCCGCTCGCAGACGGCGGCGGCGGCTCCGCGCTGTAGGGCCTCGTCGACGAAGTCGTTCCCGTCCAGGTGCTCGCCGCGAAAGGCCGCGAACAGATCAGCGGTTTGCACGAGCCGGGAGTCGGCCGCCCCACCCAGGATCGGCGCTTCAGCGCCGCCGCGTACGCGATAGCCGTGGGCGCGCATGCGCTCCGCCAGGAAGGTCGTCGTCAGGCCGCTCATCGGGCTGCCGCCAGGGCTACATCAGGCGGCACCCGCAGGTAAGGAAGGACCTCGTCGACAAGATCGGCAAAGATCGGCCCCGCCGCGGCCGTTCCCGTGAGGAAGTCCCGATTTTCGTCCAGCTTCACGAGGATCAGGATCTGCGGCTCATCGAGCGGCGCGAAACCCACGAATGAGGCGATCTGGCTGTCGTCGTAGCCGTTCGGGATGGGCACGCTCGCAGTGCCGGATTTGCCGCCGGCGGTATAGAGCTTGGGCTTGCCCGGGTGGAACCAGCCGGGATCGATCACCGCTCCCATCATTGCCCGGATGGTGTCGCTTGACTCGGGGGAGATCGGTCGACCGAGCACTTCCGTGCGATGGTCGTGCGCCGTGCCGTCTGCCGCCACCGTCGCCGAAACGAGCCGGGGCCTGAGGAGCAGGCCGCCGTTGATCGCGGCTCCGACCGCGGTCGCCATCTGGATCGGCGTCACACTAATCGACTGACCGAACGCCTGGGTCGCCAGATCGACGGGCGACCAGAGCGGATCCTCCGGCCGGCGGAGGATACCGGTGGCTTCACCGTTGAGATCGATTCCGGTCGCCTCGCCGAAGCCGAACGCGTCCAGGTACTCCTGGAAGCGGTGCGCCCCCAGCTTCTCGGCCATGAAGACGGCACCCGTGTTGATACTGTGCTGGAGCACGCCCGTCATCGTCTGCGTCCCGTAGACGCCGTCGCTCCAGTTCCTGATCTCCACTTCGTAGATCCGTACGATTCCCGTGTCCACGTACTCGGTGTCGGCGCTCACCAGCCCGGCGTCGATTGCGGCGGCCGCCGTGATCACCTTCATCACCGAGCCGGGCTCGTAGAGGTCGGTGACGGCCCGATTCCGCAGCAGATCGGCCTGCGCGGCATCCGAGAGGTCGAGCGTGCTGTAGAGGAGGCCGGGCGTCGTTGCGAGCGCCAGAATCTCGCCACTGCGCGGGTCCATCATGAGGATGGCCCCGCCGCGCGCGGAGTGCTCCTCGAGCGCTATGGCGAGCGTGCGCTCTGCGATCTCCTGGAGCCGCCGGTCGATGGTGAGGACGACGTCGGAGCCGGGCTTCGGCTCGGTCGTGAAGAACACTCCGTAGGGGATCGGCGATCCGGTCGTGTCTCGCTCGAAGATCACACGTCCGGGCGTGCCCTGGAGCAGGTCGTCGTACCAGGCCTCGATGCCTGTCAGGCCGGTGTTGTCCAGGCCCGTGATGCCGATGATGGAGGCGGCGACATCGCCGCCCGGGTAGACGCGCTCCGTGTTGGGCAGCGCCACGAGGCCGGGCACGCCGGCATCGAGCAGCCCACGGCCGGCTTCGTAGGGCACATCGCGTGCCACGAGCACGTCGACGAGTCCGCTCGTGCGCACGTCTTCGCGAAGCTGGGCGGGGTCGAGCCCGGTCACCTTGGCGATGGCCTCCGAGCCACGCCGGGCGACGTCGTCTTCGCGCCACACGCGCGCGGCGACGTAGAAGTCCCAGGTATCCACGCTGATCGCGAGCACGGCGCCGTTGCGGTCAAGGATCGCGCCGCGCCGGGCGAAGAGCGTATCGCTTCCGCGGAGCTCGCTTCGCGCCTGGGCGGCGTAGCGCTCGTGGTCGAGCACCTGCAGTTGCACCAACCGCGCCAGCACGACGAGGGCGAGCAGCGAAAATGCGGCGGCGGGGAGCCAAACACGCCTCGTGCGTGTGGCCTGCTGGTGCGCCATCGGCGCCCCTCCAGCCGGTCCCTCCCCAGCGACCGGGCGCGAATTCAGTTCAGCAGCGGGATCGCCTCCAAAAGCGACCGCCACCACGGAGCGGGCTCGGAGCTGGGCTCCGAAGGCCTGAGGAGATACTCCGCGGGGATCTTTGCGGGAGCCGGTCCGGCTTCCGTGACCGTTACATAAAAGGCGGTCCCGCTAGGGAACAGCCCGATCTCACGTGCGCGCCTAGCGATCCGTTCGAGCGAAGTGAGCCGCGCGACGTCCGCCTCGAGGAGGCTCATCTCGGCGCGCAGTGCGTCCTTCTCGGCTTCGAGCGACTGCAGGTCGAGCCCCCGGCTCGTGACCGAGCTGTTCTGAAAGACAGGGAGCATCGCGCTGGCTGAGGCCAGGAGTACGCCCGCCAACACCCATTTGCTGATGCCAAAATGTGGCAGGGAGAGCTCGCCTTCAAGGGCCCGTGGCGCAGGCCGGTCGAGCGCCGTCACGAACGATCGCTCCCTCGGGAGTGAATGGCTGTCCACACGGGCGTTAGCCGACCCGCTGGGCGGCGCGTAGCAGAGCGCTGCGCGCGCGTGGGTTCCGCGCGATCTCGTCCCCGCCGGGACGGATCGCCCGGCGGCTCAGGCGCTGGAGCGTCGCCCTGTGCTCACACCGGCAGACCGGGAGCTTGGGCGGGCAGAGGCAATCGCGCGATTCACGTTCGAAGAACGTCTTCACCGCGCGATCCTCGATCGAATGAAAGGCTATGGTCACGAACCTCCCGCCTTCGCGGGAAGTTCCAAAGCCGAGCAGACTGCGGGCAAGCGGCAAAGTCGTGTGGAGCGAGTCGAGTTCGCGATTCACACATGTCCGGAGCGCGAGAAAAACCTTGGTGGCGGGGTGTTTTGGGGTTCGGTCTCTCGCGCCCCCCGCAGTCTGCTCGACGGCTTTGGCTAGATCCCAGGTCGAGCGCAACGGCCGTGCCGCTAGCACCGCTCTTGCGATGCGGCGCGCGCCCCGCACCTCTCCCTGTTCCCGGAAGAGGTCGGCGAGCGCCTGCTCGTCCCACGTATTGACGATGTCCGCAGCCGTCATGCCGTCCGACGACTGGTCCATGCGCATGTCGAGGGGGCCTTCCTTCGCAAAAGCGAAGCCCCGTTCCGCGCGATCGAGCTGAATCGACGACACACCCAAATCCATGAGGATGCCGTCTACCGCTGCGAAGCCCTCGCTTGCGGCGATCGTGTCGAGTTCGCGGAAGTTCCCGTGCACGAAGCTGACCCGTCTCCCAAACGGAGCCAGCCTCGTGCGCGCGAACTCCAGCGCCTCGCTGTCCTGATCGATGGAAAGAAGCCGGCCCTCCGGCCCCATCGCCTCGGCGATGGCGGCGCTGTGGCCACCAGCACCGGCCGTGCAGTCGATATAGGTGCCGCCTTCGCGCACGGCCAGGTAGCGCATCGCTTCCTCGATGAGGACGGGCACGTGTACGGCGCGTTCGGATGTCATAACACTCACGTTAGTCGCCCTCGGCGCCGTTCGTTGGGGGCGATTCGGAAAGGCGTTGGAGTGCGCGCGCGCGGGCGGCCTGCAGCGACTCTTCCTGCGCTTCCCAGGTGGGCCGGTCCCAGAGCTCCAGGCGCTGATCGGTGCCGACCACGACGACATCTCGTTCGATGCCGCCGTAGGCGAGGAGCTTGGCGGGGATGAGGAGGCGGCCCTGTCCGTCGCGCTGGACATCGAAGGCCTCGCCGTAGAAGGCGCGCCGGAGCTGGCGGCCCTCGTCCGAGTAGGCGGGCACGCGCTCGACCACAGTGGCCTCGCGCTCGTACCCTTCTGGCGTGTACACCTCGATGCAGCCGTCCATGCCCGGGACGAGGATGGCTCCATTCGCGAAGGCCTCGCGGAACTTCGATGGCAGGGCGACGCGGTTGCGGTCGTCCAGCTGGTATTCGAAGTTCCCACGGAATGCCATTTGTTTCCCCGGAGCAGGGATACCTCCGCCGAATTAGCGAGAATCTTGGGTAGATTTCCCATCACGCCCCACTTCTCACCACGCGGATAATAGGGACGCCCCTACCCCGTGTCAACACAAATTCCCCACATCTCCCCACAAGGTGCCCTTGGCCGTTGTTTCGAGGACGCCCCTGCGTCCCAGCGTCTCCTCTGAACTCTGCCTGCTCGCTAGACTGTCCCCGTGGTTCGTATCGCCGTCCTCACCGCCTCGGACGGCGTCTCCGCCGGCACTCGTGCCGACCTTGGCGGGGATCTCCTCGAGGCGCGCTGCCGCGATGAGGGCCACGCCGTCCTCGCCCGCGCGGCCCTGCCCGATGACCGGGCGGTGATTGCCGAGCAGCTTGCGACTTGGTGCGACGAGGGCAACGCCGAGGTCATCCTCACGACCGGTGGTACGGGCCTAACGCCTCGGGACGTGACGCCCGAAGCGACGCGGGACGTCGCCGAGCGGGATGTCGCCAGCATCCCCGTCGCAATTGCGCAGGAGGGGCTGAAGCACACGCCTTACGCGATTCTCTCGCGCGGTCTCGCCGTGACCCGCGGCAGCACGCTGATCGTGAACCTGCCCGGCAGCCCGAAGGGCGTCGCCGATGGCCTCGCCGTCCTCCTGCCCCTCCTCGACCATATCGCCGAGCTGCTCGCGGGCCCGGTGGAGCACGACGGATGATCGGCGACGCTACTCTCGCCCTGCGCACAGACGGCGCTTGCAGGGGGTGGTCAGGGGGGACCGCCCGCTCGGTCAGCGGCGCCGGTCAGGTCTGCCGGGGGCTCGAAAAAAGGCGTCGCCGATGGTCTCGCCGTGCTCCTGCCCCTCCTCGACCATATCGCCGAGCTGCTCGCGGGCCCGGTGGAGCACGACGGATGACGGATCCGCTACGGGCCGCCTTCATGCGCATGGACGGCGTTCGCACGGTGTGGTCGCGAGGGACGGCCAGCGCGCTCAGCGACAGCGGTCAGATCTGCCGGGGTTGAAAGAAAAGGAAATGAGGGTGGATGTGTTGACGCTGTTCCCCGAGGCCTTCGTGGGACCGCTCGATGTTTCCATCATCAAGCGCGCGCGCGCGGACGGGCTCCTCGACCTCCGCCTCCACCAGATCCGCGAGCATGCGACTGACCGCCACCGCACCGTCGACGACCAACCCTTTGGCGGCGGCCACGGGATGGTTATGAAGGTCGATGTCCTCGACGCTGCCCTGCAGGCGGTACAGGCCGACGAGCCTGCCGGGCTCGTCGTCTACCTCTCGCCTCAGGGCGAGCGGCTCGACGACGGCCTCGTCCGCGAGCTCGCGGCCTCCCCCCGTCTCGTCCTCGTCGCCGGCCGTTACGAGGGCGTCGACGAGCGCTTCGTCGAGCACTGCGTCGACCGCGAGGTCTCGATCGGCGACTACATCCTCACCGGCGGCGAGCTCCCGGCCATGGTGCTGATCGAGGCGGTCGCGCGCCACATCCCCGGCGCCCTCGGCGCCGCCGCCTCCCCCCAGGAGGAGTCGTTCGTCGACGGCCTGCTCGAGCATCCGCAGTACACGCGCCCGGCGGAATATCGCGGCTGGACCGTCCCCGAGGTCCTCCTCAGCGGCCACCACGCCGAGATCGAGAAGTGGAAGCACGAACAACGGCTCCAGCGCACGAAAGAACGCCGCCCGGATTTGCGGAGAGGGCCGCTGGGCGGTGCTGAAGCTCCTTAGCGCGGCCGTAATGGGTGCCGATATCAGAGACGGCCGTCTCTCGGGGCGATCCGTCGCTCATTTCCTCGTTGGAGGGCCGTTCCCCCACGTCGCTCAGGAGATCGGCGCCGGTCAGGCCCTTCGCTCCGCTGCGAAGATGACGGCAAGCTGTTCCCGAATTGCTTCCTGGCCCTCCCGCGTTGGTAGGAACCACACGGCCCCATCCGGGCCGCTCTTCTCAGGTCGGTCATCTTTGAGATCGAGTCGCCCCCTGCGCTTCAACTGCATCAAGCGGGGGAGGACCTCGAGGACGTTCAACCCGAGCTCACGTGCGACGGCGGCCGGTGTTGCGCGCTCATTTCTGTCATCGATGGCGCTCACGGCCGCAAGCAGATCCAGCTCACCAGGGCCCTTGTCCGCGCTGCGCTTCGCGAGCAGCGACACCACGAGCTGATTGAGGCTAACCCCCTGGCGGCCGGCCTCTGCCGCGAGTTCACCGTGGAGATAGGGGGGCATTCGAACCAGAACCTTGCCGCTATGTGAGTGCTCTTCGAACGGCTTCGGAATTGGATCGCCCGCTTCGAGTGCGCCTTCCAGCCAGACCGTCTTGGCCAGATCGATGTTTTCGAGTAACTCTTCACGGGTCCGACCCTGAGCGATGCAGCCTGCGAGTTCCTTCACTTCTGCCACCCAGCCGGCGTCACCATCCACAGCCTCGCTCCACACGATTTCCGTGTGGTAGGGCAGCTTCAGGTACTCCTCGATCGCGGTCATCACATCACCTCCTCGATCACGCGGATGGCCTTCGTCACGTAGTCGGGCAACAGCGGAGTCCTCGGATCGATCACCAAGCGCCCGCGCCACCCTTGACGGCGGTAGACCCAATGATCGCCCTTACCAAATCGTCGCTCGAAGCCGCACGCCACGAGAAGCCTGTGCAGATCCTGAGGCCGGACGCTGCGCCTGGCCTTCTTCAGGCGCGCGATATCGACTCCGATATCCACCTAGTGATACTAGCGCATACGCTACCACCTGAGATAGCTTATGTGCTACTACTTCGGCTAGGGCGCGTGCTCCCAGTCGATCATCATCACGTCGATCTCGTCGCCGGGGTTGGCATGGGGCACGTCCTCGGGGATGACCGTGAGGCCGTTTGCGGCGCTCATGCTCGTGAGGATGCCGCTGCCCTGCGGGCCCGTCAGGTCCGCGTAGTAGCGGCCGTCCTCGCCCTCGCTAACGATGCAGCGCGCGTAGAAGCGGCGGCCGTCGCTGTTCACGACCTTGTCGCGCGTGATCGCTTTGATGAGCGGCCGCTGCCAGTCGTCGCGGCCCAGCATCTTGAAGATCGCGGGGCGCCCGAACAGCTCGAAGGCGACCATCGAGCTGACGGGGTTTCCGGGCAGGCCGAGGTGGGGCACCCGCCGCCCGTCCGGCGCCTCGAAGGAGCCGAAGGCGAGGGGCTTGCCCGGCTTCATGCGCACGGTCCAGAAATCGATCGCGCCCTCGCGCGCGAGCACGTCCTTGACCACATCGAAGTCGCCGCGGGAGACGCCCGCGCTGGTCACGATCATGTCCGCCTCCAGGCCGGTGTGGATCTTGGCGGTCAGGTCCTCGACCGTGTCCTTGGCGATGCCGAGGAGGCGTGGCCTCCCCCCGAAGGCGCGCACCAGGGCGGCCACGCTGTGCGCGTTCGCGTCGTAAATCTGTCCCGCGCGCAGCTCCCCGCCGGGCGTCACGATCTCGTCGCCGGTCGAGAGGATCGCGACCTCGGGCCGGCGATACACGGAGACCTGCGTGAGGCCGATGCTCGAGAGCACACCTATCTCTGAGGCGCGCACGACGCGTCCCGCGTGGAGGACGACCTGGCCTGCCGAGATATCCTCCGCTTGAAAGCGGACGTTCGCCGAAACCGCGGCGGCCTTGAAGACGGCCACGACATCGCCGCGCGTGGGCGCCTCACCCGGCGCACGTAATGGCTCGTCGGTCTCCTCGAAGGGCACGATCGCGTCCGCCCCGGGCGGGATCGGCGCGCCCGTCATGATGCGCACGGCCTCGCCCTCGCCGACCGCGGTGTCGAGCACGTAGCCCGCTGCGAGGTCGGCGACGACGTCCAAGCGGCGGGGGCTCTCCTCGGTCGCACCGCTCGTGTCCGCTGCGCGCACGGCGTAGCCGTCCATGGCGGTGTTGTCGAGGGGCGGGATGTCGAACGTGGCGGTGACGTCTTCGGCCACCACTTGCCCGAGCGCGTCGAGGGCGGGTACCGGTGAGGGCTCGAGCCGGGAGAAGAAGCCGAGGATGCGCGCGCGGGCGTCCTCGACGCTGATCATCGCGGAGGTGGGGATCGTCATGTCAGCGAGGCCTTCGGGCCCTAGCCGAGACGTACCGCCAGGCAGGTGGTCGTGCGTTGCACGCCCGTCACCGTCTGGATAGCGTCGGTGATGGCGTTCCCGAGGGTGTCGAGATCATCGGCTTCGATTTGGACGATCACGTCGTACGGCCCCGTGACGGTATCGACGGCCAGCACGGCGGCGCCGGGATA
>Ga0310121_10004776_pt1 | contig 11827 bp, 7 predicted proteins | sample CB27_Tmax_986_MG_FD_203504 | JGI IMG/M metagenome (GOLD analysis project Ga0310121, IMG submission 203504) | Marine microbial communities from Western Arctic Ocean, Canada - CB27_Tmax_986 | ecosystem: Environmental > Aquatic > Marine > Oceanic | place: Canada: Western Arctic Ocean | collected...
TGGTTGAGTGTTCCCAACAGTCGTCCAATCGATCCGTTGTTTCAAGATAATTTTGGGGCAACCGAAGCCGGTTCGCTGCGGGGTGGTATGCAGGCCAGGCTGACACCATGACTTTTTCCCGGTTTCGCTGCAGCGGGACCGACGGTGAAAACCTGGTAAGAAACCGCCACTCTGTAAACGCCCCTGGCAGAATCGCTCTCCCAGTCGGGCGTGGTGCATGTCTTACTGGGGTAGCCACGCGGATACGATGTCTTCCACTTGTTCACCCTCGAGCGTTTCGTGGGCCAGCAGGTGATCCACGATCGCCGCTAAAGCGGCCCATTGATCATCTCGCCCCATGGTCTTGTGAAGTTGCACCGTGATCTTCTCCAGATATTTCAGTCTGGCCACCTCATCGCCGTAAAACGCGGCTGCGGCCTGCCACGCTTGAGACCAGTCCGCAGCCCATTCAGCGACGAAGCCCGGGTGGTAGGGTTCACCACTGTAGATCATTTCTGCCACGGCACCGGCCAGAGCGACCATGACCATCTTTTCGCAGAGCTCTCGCTCGCTACATGCCCCGGCTGGCCATTCGATCTGTGCATCACCAAAACGCGCCGGCCCGTCGTCCCAGGCGGGATCGATGGTGATCGACCGGATGCGGGCGCCCAACTGGACCGCCATGAAGGCGTGGCCCGCTTCGTGATAGGCTGAAATCTCAGACACGGTTTTTGCTACCCGTCTTCCAGGGCTGTCCGGAGAGAAACCGCCAACATCTTCTCCGATTTGTGAGGAACTTTTTGTTCAGTGTTGTGCAACAGCATCAAAGTACAGCGGTGAAACAACGTTGCGCAGCAACGGAAAGGGTGTCATCATTCAGCCCTGGCTGGTCGAGGTTTGGTTCGGATGACTTGGGTGGTTGTTTTGTTCGGTTTGTCCGGGCGGTAACTCAAGGAGAAAACAGTTTGTAGCTCGGTCCAGTCCTTCGCGGATGTTCGCCGGGCAGTGGATTTGATAGAATTTGCAGTTGCTTGGGGAATTTTAGGGGGAAAAACAGGTGCGTGTCGATATCCGCTAGTCCTCGCCGGCGGGTGGTACATGCGGTGAATTTGGGGTCAACAGGCGTCAAAACGGGTCCCGATTCCCGGCAGTAGCTTCCCGGCAGCATAAAAGTGGAGTGGCAAAAAACCTAAGAAAACAAACTGTTAAAACAGCTTGGAGGCTGTAGCTCAGCTGGTAGAGCAACGGACTTTTAATCCGTAGGTCCAGGGTTCGAGCCCCTGCAGCCTCATTAGACTTACGACGGGCCAACACAGTCAGAACACAGTGGTGCCGGTCAGGAACCTGCTACCTCATGCAGGACTGAGGGTACAAATAGATCCATTGAGGTTCTGCGAACCCCGGTTTCAATATTCATGGACCGCTGATTTGTCTAACTGCTGACGTAGTTTCGAGTTGGAAGCACAATATGACAACGAAAAATCTGCGGAGGCTTGACAGCCGTAAAAGCCACATTTACTCTACCGTCTTACTGGCAGTTAGCCGCTCGACGTATTTAACAGCTCGACATTGGCTCCGCAGGCAGCGCTAATCCGTTCAATCAACGACATCTGGATCCTTCTCCCCCCCCTATTGGGTGTGGGGACTCGGGAGCATCCGGTTGTCGTTTTTTTTTGGGGCCGTCGCAATTTCAACGGGACACAATCGAATGACGTCAAGTCTGAGAAAATCGCTTCGATCACGAAGATCAGGAGACACTTTGCAAATTCTGGTTTGGTTCTGCACGGTTTTGATTTTTACACATTCTGCAGCAGTGCAGCTCCAGGCGGATGCAGCCGACCCGGCAGTCCGGATTGATTACTGCCTGGATCTGCATGCCGGGGCTAACTTAATCAGCTTTTATGCTCTGCCGGAAGACGCGTCTATTTCTAATGTAATGGCATCGTTGCTTGGAAATGCGACTGGCGTTACCGGAGAAGGTGTCGCTGCAACTTATCTCGATGACGTTGGTTGGGCGGGAAGTTTAACAACCGTAAGTCCGCTTTCAGGGTACTGGCTGACCGTAAGTGATGCTGATTCTTTATGCCTTTCTGAGGCAATCCCTACCGATCCAGGTGCGCAATATCAACTGCATGCCGGCAATAACCTGGTGTCGTTTCCTTATCAGGGAGCTGTGGAAATCGGTGACGCACTTCCGGATGAAGTTGAAGATGTGATCACGGGAATTACAGGAGAAGGTGTCGCCGCCACCAGGTTAGACGGACAGGGTTGGGTGGGAAGCCTGACAGCCTTTGAAGGCGGTAAAGGCTACTGGATTCAAACTACCGATTCTGCCGTGCTCGTTTTTAACGTCCCTGAGCCAGCCGGGCTATTGCTGATGCTCCCCGTGCTTTTCGTCGTGACAGGACTGCGACGACGAGCCGAATAACAGCGAACCGAAGTAGCATCTGGTGAAATTTTCCGGTTCAGCTTGGGCAGCCTTTTGCTGCTGGTCAGTCTCGGAAGGTACAGCAGACTCTCGCCAGTGATCCGAAGGGTCGAGGTGCCTCGTCCGAACATGGTCACACCCAAGCGTCTTGCCAATAAACCGCCAAGACTCAATGATGTAGTTCGCCAGTTGAATGTGACCACTTGAGCCAGACGATGCGGCTTGCAGCCGGAACGGTACTGAATCCAGCGGGTGCACCATCGTCCAGACTTCATGGAGCGGGCCTTATGTCGAAAAAGAAGGTATTGATCACCGGGGCGAGCGGGCTGATCGGCAGCCTGACGATCGCGGCACTGGGAGACAAGTACGACTTCAGTGGACTCAGTCGTCGGCCAGTCGAGGGGATTCCTCACTTCGCGGTCGATATCATCCAGGCCGATGCCATCCGACCCGCTTTTCACGGTGTTGACACTGTCCTGCACCTGGCCGCAGCCAACGGTGTTGACCAGGTGAACGATTGGAGTGCCACCATGGCGGGGACAGTCCAGGGGACGTTGAATGTCTACGAAGCGGCGCGCGAAGCGGGTGTCAAACGGGTCGTCCACATGAGCAGCGGGTGTACACAACTCGCCTACGAATGGGACGACCAACTTCCTTTCGGGACACTTGCCAACGGACCGGATGATCAGGTTCCTGAGACCTGGACCATGGTCGATCCGGATTGGCCGGTCCGTCCCGACTCGCCGTATGCGATCGGAAAACTGTTCGGGGAGCACCTGGGACGCTACTACGCAGACAAGTATGGCATGTCGACCATTGTGATTCGACTGGGCGCTGTTCTGCCCGGGGACAGGCCACAGGTGCGGCGCCACTATCCGGGTTACCTGTCCCAGTCCGACTGCGTCCAGATGATCGACAAGTGCATCAGTGCACCGGACAGCATTGACTTTGATGTCTTCAATGCAATCTCTGAAAACAAATACCGCTGGCGCAGCACGGATCGTACCAAAGAAGTGCTGGGCTGGCAGCCGACCGGCTGCGCCGAGGATCATCCGCCGAGCGATTGAAGTGTGCTGTCACGATGACATCGGGCGACAGACGGCACACCGGGTGTCACCGGTGGCTCACCGCAGGTCGTTCACGATGTTCACGAAGGCATGCGCCGCTGTTTCCACCTGTTCACGACGGACGTCCAGGTGGGTGCAGACACGCAACCTCGTCGCTGCGGACTGGCTGACATTGATTGACTCTGCTTCCAGACGGGCATGGACTGTAGCGGCCGCTACACCGGTCCCGGCAATGTCAAGAAATACGAGGTTCGTTTCGATCGGTTCCGGATCGAGCTGTACACCGTCGCATTGGGAAGCAATTGACGCGAAGTGGCGCGCATTTTCGTGGTCTTCGGCCAGGCGATCGACGTGATGTCGAAGCGCGTAGGAACAGGCGGCAGCCATCATTCCAGCCTGGCGCATGGAACCACCGATCCGCTGTTTCCATTTCCAGGCTTCGTGAATGAAATCGGCCGACCCTGCGAGTACCGCGCCAATGGGGCAGCCGAGTCCTTTCGTAAAATCCAGCCACACGCTGTCAAAAGGTGCGGAGAATTCCTCGGCCGATGTTCCCGAGGTCACGACCGCATTCATGAGTCGCGCCCCGTCCATGTGCAGCCGGAGTCCTTTTTCCCTGGCGGTATCTGCAACTTGACGGATCAACTCCAGCGGCCACACCGTTCCGCCTCCGCCGTTGGAGGTTTGTTCGACGAGGACCAGCCGGGCCGTCGGGGTGTAGCGGGTCTGTGGTTGAATGGCAGCCCGCAGGGCGTCAGCACTGTACTGGCCGCGCGGACCGTCAATCGGACACACCTGGACACCGGCCAGTGCCGCCGGCCCGCCCGCCTCTGAAATGAGAATGTGGGCCGTGCGATGGGCGTAGATTTCGTCTCCAGGGCGACAGTGTACCAGCAGGGAAATCTGGTTGCACATGGTGCCCGAAGGGAGAAAAACAGCGGCTTCCTTGCCCAGTAGTTCCGCCGCCTCCTGGCACAGTTTGTTGACCGACGGGTCGTGACCATATTGTTCATCTCCCACATCGGCTGCGGCGATCACCTCACGCATCCGGGGGGTTGGTCGTGTTTGCGTATCGCTCTGCAGGTTGATTTGCCCCTCTTTCCAGCTACTCACTCGGTGCTCCTTTACAAATGCGATGACCTTCTGGGCTGCCGGATTGACGGTGGTGCCCAAACAACCCGCGCCATTTGGATCTAGCCCGGGGTTTCGTAGTCCAGGTTCCAGTGACCCAGTTTGCAGAGACGCGAGCCTGCGGGTTTGTGTTCCGGCATGCCGGCGGCGAACCACTCTTCCAGTTCCCGACGATGGCCCAGGCGACGTAGATCGGTTCCCGGCCGGGAGTTGCCAGCGCCGTGGGCCATCGTTGCGCTGCACAGGCAGCAGCAGCGGCACCGGTGGAGGTTCGGATGAAACGCCGTCGGGTGAGCGGGGTCTCTGGAGCGGTCGGTGATGTTTGTCGCATGGATGGCCTCGTCAGGTCACTAGTCCTAAAAAAGCTTAATTGGGCCGTGTGCTGGAAGCAAGAGTCTGTTTGTCAGATAGGTTGTGGCCGGTGCGCACGCCGATGCTGTTGTTGGGGGTTGCCCGGATGACAGCAGACAACAGGAAACCTGCGGTCGCCGGGAGAACGCCGATTCCAGATTGAAAACCGGTGGTAGACGGTTGGAGCCTTGCGGTGGGCCAGGTGGTCTGAATCCGTGGAGCCCGTCCTGTTTGGTCCTCTCGGCCGAAGTTTTACCAGTGCCGGAACGTCTCCGATTGGCAGCCCGTACCCAAGGCGTGCACCAGGTACAGTCGCAGTACCAACGGCCCCTGGCCTGGCCAGACCCTACTCATCTATTGATGAGCCGAACCCACGTCCCGTCCCACCTCGTGCAGGGGACGGTGTCCCTGTTCATCGTCATGGCTCAGAAGCACAAGCACCTTGAAGCCGGTTTAATCACTCGCGCCGGGCACGCCCGCCGCGTCGAACTCTTTCAACACTCTACCGACAAAGTTACTGAGTCCGGAGTAGTAATAAGCGGGCAGTAGTGACGACCAGTATCCCTCGTCGGCAGCATGTTGCTGACGGGTGGTGGTGATCCATTTCTGATAGTCCTCGGCACGTTGACGGTTCTCTGCTATGAGTGCGCCCGGTTTGACTGCATTTTGACGCGTGTAGACCAGGTCGCGAATCGCACATTTTCGCCGTGCCAGTTCGAATCCGTCACGTTGGAAGGCGATCCGGTCTCGAAATCGTTTCTGGTTTTCAGGCAGGTTGGCAACCAGCGCTTCCGCTTCCTTCAAGCAACCGTCAAGTTCTTCCCACATTGCCGGAATGCGTGTCATGCGATCCTGCGCCCTGGGGCCGGGGCGCAACGTCGCCGTGTAATATTCAGCGCCCAGCCAGTATTTGCGCATGGGCTCGGCCGCGGGTCCATGGAACTTATGAATAAATTCCTCCACGAGAACGTCCGCATCTTCGTTCACGTCGTACTGCAAGCGACTGCAAATGTAAAGGTTCAGCGCGCTGGTCGCCTGGATCGGTTGGCCCTCAATGACCATGCACGTGACGCCCAGGTCATGCACTAATGGAATGTCTTCGCGCAGCTTCATCACCTGGCCATAGGGGGCAAAGTGAACGTAGTCGGTGGGGTAATCGTAATAGCCCATCATTGGTAGCAATTTTCCCCAACCTTTGACGAGTCGCAGAAATTTTCGGTTGGACGGAGCGGTGGGGTCGTTCATGGGTCGGGTGTGGTCGTAGTCCCAGTCCATGTAGCAGATGGTGCCCGTGACACCGGGGCCCGGTTGGGCTGTTTGCGGCAGTTCGATCTGATACCCGTAAACGAGAAAGCCCAACTGTTTGTCCTGGTTTTCCGGGTCGAGTCGTTGATGGATCTCGTTGGCAAAATGGAGCATCCGGTCCGTGGAAAAGCGGCCGTCAGGGTTGTCGGCGTCGTAAGACGAGTCCACGGCGCGACAGGATTCACACAAACAAAACGGTGCCAGATCGTTCGGATCGATGGAGGCCAGGATCGCATCAGGGCTACCGAGCTGATCATTGATTTTCCGGGCGACCATGTCCAGGACTTGGGGGTTGGTGGTGCAGAAATTTGTGAAACTCCAGCCGCTTGCCTGGTCAAAAATTCGAATGGTTCCTGCGCGGTCACGAGCCCACCACTCGGGATGTTGCTCGTAAAGTTCGGGCGTGCCCTTTAACAACGAGGCAAACGCGTGGCCATACATAATGCGGCCGCGGCGGGCCACGTTCCGGTTGCGGACATTCCAGCTACCACCACCCCAGTTAGTGCGCGCTGCGGAGTAAAAGGCGGGACTGCGCCGTTGATCGATCTGTCCGATCACGGCGGCCTGGTTGTCAGGTTGGGGGATTTCTTCACCAAGCGTCCCGGGGACAAACCAGTGGCAGTCCAGATGATCCGTAAGCAGTCCATAGATCCCGTTGCGCAGTCCGTCCACGTGGCCGGATTCAATGATCACATCGCCGCCGGAAGTCGTGTGGAGATGGTAGGCGTCCGGGTGCGGCCACTGCGACTGGTCGTTGAAACGTAACCGGATGGCGCGTTGACCTTGTTCCGGGGACACGACGACGGGCAGTTCCGCCCCGCCGGAGATGATCCGGATGCACCGCACCAGGTCCGCCACGGCCCCCTGAAAGTTAGTATCCTCCCTTTCCTCAGCTTCGGGCACGTCCACCAGGATCGCGTAATCGGTGCGGCCCCGGGCGGCAAGGGTAACGGTCGGCCCGACACGCTGGTCGGCCGTGATCGTGGAACTCGGGTGACGCTGCCACCAGTCGATGCGCACACGCGGCGCATAAGTCGCAACAACCTGAGCCCGGTCCGTGATGACCAGTGTTTCCGACGGGTCGTCGACTTCGGGTTCCCTGTCGGGTTGCCAGCCCTTGGGGTCGGGACCGCGCACGGCAATGAACAAGTCTCGAGCTCTGGTCGAGTTGAAGAAGATGGCACCCTCGATCACTTCCTTCACCAGACCGTCGGGGGGATGGAATGTCAGCTGCCAGGTCTTCATCTGGCCGGCTGCCAGATCGAACTCGGTACTGCCACCCTTGAACCCCAGTTTCTGCTGGGGGCTGAGCTCCACCCGGGTGCGCAGGATACGTTGACCACGGTTGACCAACTGTACTGACATCTCGATTTGTGCCGGATTCGTCGGGTCCGGTTTGCTCGTCGTGTAGATGGCGAAATCACGGTACCGCTTGGGGAGTTGACTCGGTCGATCGGTGGCCCCCAGGCAGGGTAAGGTACCCAACCAAACGAGGCTCAGCAGGATCGTGTGGGTTCTCATAACGGTTTATCCTTTGTGTTTGTGTCGTCTTTGCACATGGGAGGATGTTGTTCTGCCGGCTGCAGCAACCGGTGGGAAGCCGTGCTGAACATCTCCCGGCACGATTGGCCATCACATTCAATTCTGAAAGGCCGAACCCCCCGGTGGGCATTGTTTGATGTCCGAGTCGCTATTGTATAGCAGGTTCGCCTGTCAAACACACTGACCAGCCCGTGCGAGTTTGTCCCGCGACACACCCGGGTGACCCTCAGGGGAGCGCTGGAACTGTGGATGCCGTTACCGCTCGGCATCTACCACCTGGTCTTGGAAGTAATAAGGCTCCGCCTTGGGAGCCAGTTTCCAAGTGCCGAAGACTTGAAATCACGGGCCGTCGCGATGACCGGACGGGAATGCCCGAGCCGTGTTACCTGGGGCAGACGGGGGCCCGTGTCTTGAGCTACCGGCGGACTTCAGGATTTGTCAGCCTGCAGGTACATCAGGTTCAAGCCATTCGCGGCCTTGTAAAGTGCGCCCCAGGCAGTATCGAAGCCCACATTTTCCAGGGTCGTTCCGACCAGGTCGTGGATTTCGGACAAGGTGCGCCGGTTGTCAATCTGTTCAGCAATGACGGCTGCATCTTTCGGAACTGGCAAGCGAAGTGTGACAGGACCGTTTTTCACCGCGAGAAATCCTTCCTGCCGAATTGCCATCGCCAGCCGGGATGCGTTGACTGTTGAAAGTGTAGGCACCATCCGGGGGCCTGGCACAGCCGTTGTGCACCCGGCCCGGGCGTCGGGCACCACGTAAAATGCGTGCTGCTTGAGGTTGCCCGAAAGTTGTTCGGCAAAGGCTGCACGTGCCATGGGGTTTAATCCGTTCAACCGTTCTAACAACTCGGGATCCTGCAGCAGGTGGGAGGGCTCGTATTGAACCGGCGGGACGAAGGAGACAATCGACAAACCCGCACTGTTCACCAGGGCACCAACTTCTTCTACGAGGTAGGCCCGGTCCTGCGAGTGTAATAACAGGTCGACGAGTCCGGCGTCGGAATTTCGATGATCCACGAGCATGGGGTTGCGTTTGAACCAATTGTTTGCCGGGAGCGATTCAACCAGTTTCTTCGCGATTTCCACTTGTTCGTGGAGAGACAGTCCACTACCCAGTGCGCGCAACATCTTCTGCAGAGGATACACGCCGTTTCGGCCGTACTTTCCATAGACCATCAAGCCCATTCCACCGTGTGGCGAGAGAGCACCGGCCAGAGTGGACAAGCCTTCTTCCGGAGCTTCCAAATGGTGCAACACACCACAACAATCGATGTAGTCAAAGGGCCCTAGAGTTGCTGCATCGAACAGCGAACCGCTGTGGAACCTGATGTTAGACAAGTTCCGAACTTCGGCGCGACGCTCTGCAATCCGGCGCGACGCTTCGGACAAGTCCAGGTAAACGACCGATCCCGAAGATCCCGCATCGGACAGCTGCTGAGCCAGCATGATCGCTCCGTCTCCCGTACCACCACCCGCAACCAGGGCACGGAACGGTTGGGAAAAATCTCGAGCACCGGAAAAAATATAGTGGTTCAGTTCCGGCAGGTTCGACGGTGAGCCGGTAATCAGGCGTTTGGTCTCATCCGTCGGGTCCCGCGCGGGATAAGGATAGGCTTCGTATTGTTTTCTGATTGCCGGTTGAGCCACTGGAACTCGGTCTCCAAAATCAAAATGGCGCGCGGTGTTTACAAAATGGTTGAGATTCAATGACGTAGATGGTTTCAGTAATACTCCACGATCCTGGCCCCCGTGGGAAGGACAGTTTCACACATTCCGGGCAGTTTGGAACCGCCTGCAACCGACAAAATGCGACGGATCTTGCAGGCGGCTCGCAGACGAAAATTCGCTAGATCCGTCTCATCCACCACCGTCAGTCACCCGGGTGTTTCTCTTGGCTGTACCCATCTAACACGCGCCAGTTCATTTGTGCTTGTTAAAGTTTTTTACACGGTGGCCGAGGGAGACTCAAATCCACAAAAATGTTCCAACTAGTTGCCAGACACCACCCGCAGGAAGACGCCCGGCGGGGGCTCCGTGAAGTCCCTCCAGCGGCGCGATGGGAGGACAGGTCCATCTCCCCCTGAATCTGGAAGATTTTTTCTGCGTGGCACCCAATAGGGGATGAAAAAGTGTACCCGCTCGCGGTGGATACCGGCCGGCTTGCAGACCGTTTTCCGGGGTGTCACCAACCCCCTTCATTCGTCGGATCGCGTCAGCTAGAGTAAGGGTCCCGGCAGTCTGTTTATCCGTTGGTTCCAGGCTTCGAAGTTCTGCAGTCCCCACTGCTTGACATCTTGTAATACAAGAACCGACAGTTGATTGACGAGTCGTGTTGGACGGTGGTTGTTCCGTTGATGGGCCTCCTGCAATGTTGGGTGTTTTGCCCACTTGGAATCGCAAGGCGGTTTTGATGTTCTCCTGCGAATGAGAGTCATCAGGTCAGGTGGCACGATGGGAGTAGTCCATTTTTTACCCGGGGAAGGGTGGAGTTCGTGGGCAGCGGCGTCTTTCGGTTTGCCGGATGTGAAACCTGCGCTGGTTTTTGCTGCAGCCGCTGTGCTAACGATGTATCGACTTCACGGATCTGACAAGGAGATCCGTTAGCCATGTCTGTAAAGATTCTCGCCACCGGAGACCTTCACATCGGGAGGCGCTCCAGCAAGATCCCGGAGAACTTCAGCAATCCCGAAGGACTCTCCTGTGCGTCGATGTGGGAAAGGCTGGTCGACTGTGCGATCGACGAGAAGGTGGACCTGGTCCTGCTCAGCGGCGACATCGTCGACCAGGACAACTGCTTCTTCGAGGCCGTCGCTCCGCTCGAAAGGGGGTTGAAAAAGCTTGATTCCTGTGGAATCCAGACCTATGCGACAGCCGGTAACCACGACGCCGCTGTCTTTCCACGATTGGCCCGGCTGGTCGAAACGGGGAGCTTTCACCTTCTCGGGAAAAATGGCAACTGGGAATCAGTCGATTGCCTTCAAGAGAAAAAACCGTTGGTTCAAATCCACGGCTGGTCCTTTCCTTCACGGCATCACAAAACAAGCCCCCTGATGCAATATGACCTGGAACCGCATCCGGATGTGCCGACCATCGGTCTCCTGCATGCCGATCTTGAGGTCCCCAACAGCAATTATGCGCCCGTTTCTCTTGATGAGCTTCAAAGCAAGGACCTCGCCATCTGGGTGCTGGGCCATCAGCACAAACCCCGTCATGAGCAGCGCGGAGGCCAACCCCAGGTGCTCTACCCGGGTTCCCCTCAGGCAATGGATCCCGGCGAAAGCGGCCCCCACGGTCCCTGGATAATTCGGCTGGAAGGAAAAGACCACGTGACTGCCAGGCCGCTGCCCCTGTCGAGCGTCCGGTACGACACCTGCAAGGTCAATGCCGAAGACTGTGCCGACAGCGATGAACTGCTCAGCGCAATGCTAAAAACGGCCCGTGACTTCGATGACACCCTGCAGACCCTTGCGGTGCCCCCGCGACTTGCTTTGCTGCGTTTTATCATTGAAGGTCGAACTCCTCTCTCGCAACAGCTGCACACCCTGGCTGAACTGGAAGAGGTCTGCTCCCGGCCTCTCTGCGGGCACGACACAGATGTTTACGTTGAGAAGCTCCTGGACATGACCCGGCCGATATTCGACCTGGACCAGCTCGCAGAAAAGAAGGACCCCGTCGGAATCATAGCAGGGCTGTTGCTTCACCTGGAGGCTGCAACCCCGGATCCGGAGACAGAAGCGCTGATCGGGGAATGTCTCAACAAGACTCAAGCTGTCCACCAGAGCCGGAGTTACTCTGACATTCGTCCTGATCCTCTGCTCGATTGCAAGGGCGCCGTCGAACTCCTGCGGGAGCAGGGCCTTCGCCTGATTACGAAGCTCAGGGAGCAGGAGGTCGCACCATGAAGAGCCCTGCGCTGAGCTTTACCGAGATCAACATTCGCGAGATGCCGGGCTTTGAGACCGGAGGCTTCGTGGTCAAGGAACTCGCTGCGGAGATGAACATCATTTACGGACCGAACG
>Ga0310121_10004777_pt1 | contig 11825 bp, 7 predicted proteins | sample CB27_Tmax_986_MG_FD_203504 | JGI IMG/M metagenome (GOLD analysis project Ga0310121, IMG submission 203504) | Marine microbial communities from Western Arctic Ocean, Canada - CB27_Tmax_986 | ecosystem: Environmental > Aquatic > Marine > Oceanic | place: Canada: Western Arctic Ocean | collected...
ATGGGACCGCCTTCCTGGGCCTCGGGGGTAACGTGGCCGACGATGAATCCGTGGGATCCGCCCGAGAATCTGCCATCCGTGATCAAGGCTACATCCTTGCCAAGCCCCGCGCCCATGATCAAGGCGGTCGGTTGAAGCATTTCCGGCATGCCGGGCCCCCCCTTGGGACCTTCGTAGCGGATAACAACCACGGTACCCTTGGTGATCTTCTTGTTCTGCACCGCGGTAAGCATGTCCTCTTCACAATCGAAAACCATGGCCGTTCCGAAGAAGGTTTCCCCCTCTTTTCCGGTGACTTTCGCTACCGCGCCCTCCGGGGCGAGATTCCCGCGCAGAATTCTCAAGTGTCCGGTTCTCTTCAGCGGCTTTTCCCACGAGGCCAGCACATCCTGACCCTCGTCCAAGTCCGGAAGTTCCCTGATGTTTTCCTCGATCGTTTTTCCGGTAACGGTCAGGCAATCGCCGTTCAGGACGCCTTGTTTTAAGAGATACTTCATGACCGCGGGTGAACCACCCACATTGTGGAGATCCTCCATCACGTACTTGCCGCTCGGCTTGAGATCCGCCAGGAAGGGGATGTGGTCGCTGACTTTCTGGAAATCGTCGATGGTGAGGTCCACTTCGACGCTGCGGGCCATCGCAATCAGGTGCAGAACCGCATTTGTCGAGCCGCCCAGCGCCATAACCATGACCATTGAATTCTCGAATGCTTCACGGGTCATGATGTCGCGTGGCCTGATGTTGCGTTCGAGCAGGACGCGCACCGCTTTTCCGGCGCTGGTGCACTCGTCCAGCTTTTGCTTATTTTCCGCAGGTGTCGACGCAGAGTAGGGGAGGGACATGCCGAGCGCCTCGATTGCGGAAGACATGGTGTTCGCGGTGTACATACCGCCACACGCTCCCGCGCCGGGACAGGCGTTTTTCACGATATCCATTCGTTCTTCTTCATTGATCTTTCCGCTGAGCAGCGCGCCATAGCACTCCAGCGCCGAGACGATATTTACGGGTTCTCCGCCGGCTGTGAACCCGGGCTTGATTGTGCCGCCGTAGACCATCAGGGAAGGCCGATTCAAGCGACCCATTGCCATGATGCAGCCCGGCATGTTTTTGTCGCACCCCGGAAGGGTGATCAGACCGTCGTAATATTGGCCGCCCATAATCGTTTCGATCGAATCGGCAATGATATCGCGGGAGGGAAGGGAATAACTCATCCCGTCCGTACCCATGGAAATTCCATCACTCACTCCCACGGTGTTGAACCGCATGCCGACCATCCCGGCCTCCGTCACGCCGGTCTTCACGGTTTCGGAGAGGTCCAGAAGATGCATGTTGCAGGGATTGCCTTCGTACCAGACGCTGGCGATTCCCACCTGCGCTTTTGTCATGTCTTCGTCGGAGAGGCCGGTGGCGTAGAGCATGGCCTGGGAGTGCCCCTGGCTGACGGATTGGGTGATGTGTCCGCTATGGCGGTTGATTGAAGTCATATCGTCCTTGTTTGAGAATGCAGGTTTCAGTGTTCAGGTTTCAGGATTAGAACATGCTTGCATGGCGAGAGGCCATCCTTGTTTGAGAGTAGGGTGTTCAGGGTTCGGGCTTCAGGAAAATGTCCAATATCGAATTCTCAATTTCGAATGTCCAAGAACCTTCGAAATTCAACATTGAGTATTCGAACTTCGACCTTTTCTGACAATGGGTTCCTTGTTTTTGAGTACAACTCGGTCACCTCTCAAAACTCCGGCCCCGAACACCGACAACCGAGAACCGCGGCCGGAGGCCGCACTGAAACTGCTCTACCTGAATTTCGCCAGCAGTGCCCCAAGATTATTTCCCAGAATGAGGTCCCGGTCGTTGTCGTTCAGGAACGGCATTTTTTCAAAGAGGTCCATTGTCTGCGGATAGGTGAGCCAGTCCAGGCAGGGTGAAAAGTCGGAAGCCCACAACAGGCGGTTCGTGCCGTATGCTTCTTTCAGTGTTTTCACGTAGGGCCATGCTGCCGTATGTGGATAGTCGTGACCCGGGTCGGTCATCGCGTAAAAGCCGCTCAACTTCACCCGGGGACCGGGATACGCCGCGAGTTCGAGCACGTCGCGCAGATTGCCGGCCGGGTCCGCGGGAGGCTCAGCTACCTGCGGCGGCAGTCCAAGATGAGAGAGGATCACATGTAGTTCGGGGTGCCGGTCCAGGATCGGCCGCCACGCCTGCCAGGCTTCACCCCTCGAATTTACGCTGATCAGCGCATGATGGTCCACGAGCCACTTCCAGCAGTCGTCCGGAATCTCCTGCAGACCCTGAACCTGTTCCGGTTCGAAGATGTAGAGACTCAGTCCCTTGAAACCGTCTTCCCGTACCTGGCCGAGGAACTCAAGGGAGAGCGATTCAGACGGATCCCGATATGCGACCGGATGTATCCATGATCGATCCTTGCTTGCGTTGCGCAGGTAATCGTAGTTGTTTGCGCACCAAGGGAGTGCCGCATACCCGACCACCAGCGCGCCGGATACGCAGTACTCCGCCATCAGCGATTCAAAGCACTCCGCCTCCGCAATGTTTACGCCGGGCCGATTGGTAAAGGAACCGCCATATCCGTTCTCGAACAGGTGAATATGCGCATCGAATTTCTCAGACACTTTTCAGAATCTCCGCAAGAGCTTGCAGGAAGCATTTGATATCGTTCTCGGTATTGTAGCCGTGGATTGCGACCCGTAAGCGTCCCGCGTGAGACATGATGTGGATATTCCGGTCATGCAGTTGGCCGTTAATTTCCTCCGCTTTCGGATGCCGGAAGGCAAAGATGCCGGCGAGGGTTTCCGGATCGGTTGGCGTGATCAGTTCCACCGGAAGGTTTCGGACGCCTTCGATGCAAGTGCGTACCAGGGGATCGGCGTGTTGTGCGATCGCTTCGACACCGATCGAAAGGAGGTAGTTGAGCCCGGCGTTCGCCGCGTAGATCGCGCCGTAGTTCGGCATGCCGACCGAAAAGCTGTCTGCGCCGGGTTTGGTGACCGCCTGTTCGAAGCGGTCGTCTTCGAAAGCGTTTTCCAGGTTGAACCACCCTCCGGCGGTGGCCGTCCACTCGGCGGCGCGAGACGCCGGCACGCCGACGAGTCCGCCGCCATGACTCGCCAGAATCCACTTATGGGTTGCGCTCACAATTAGATCCACGTCCTGCAGATCAAGCGGGATCCGTCCCAGGGCCTGGGTCACGTCCACCGCGATCAGACCGGGGGAGTTTGCCCGCACGGTGTTGACGACTTCGCGGAGCGGGATGCGGTATCCATTGAAGAAGCTGACGAGGGATACGGTGACCAGCCGTGTTTTCGGCCCCAGCAGCGGTTTCAGATCTTCCGTGCGGAGCGCTCCTTCGCGTGCGCGCCATACCTTGACCGTCGCGGGACAGGAGGGCTGCAACCACGGCGTTGCCCCGGACGGGAAGTCCAAATCGTTGATGATGACTTCGTCGCCTTCCCGAAATCCGAGTGCGGATGCCGCGAGATTGTAGGCCTCGGATGCACAGGAACAGATGCCGATCTCCTTGGCGGTGAGCCCGTAGGCTGTTGCCACGTGCTCCTTGGCCGCAGAGCGAACCGCTTCGTGCAGCAGGCGTCCATCCATGCCAAGGATCTTGTCCTGAGCGTACTGGCGTATAGCCTCAATGACCGATCTCGGCGGAATCCCTTCGGCGGCGGTGTTCAAATAGACTCGGCCCGCCAGCGAGGGAAATTGCGAATTTCTGGATTCTTTTGTCAGCATGCTCATTGCCTTGTTAGTATGGGTCCTCGGAATGATCAAATCTCAATTTGCAAAAAATGCTGAAATCCGGGAATTGCCGGATAGGAGGAATGTTTAAGGATGAGAGCGCACCCCATAGATCGAGCGACCTCCCTGCTTTGTGATCTCATTCGGTTCGACACCGTGAATCCGATGGGCAGGGACGCGAGCCTGACCCAACCCGTAGAGCGTCCGGTTGTAGAGTACCTGGAAAGCCTCTTTGAGCCGTTCGATGTGCCGGTGACCCGGCAGGCGGTCGGCGAGCAGCATGAGAACCTGGTGGTGGAGATTGCCGGTGAATCGGATGGTTCCGCGGTACTTTTTGACGCTCACATGGACACGGTCTCGGCAAATGACTGGGTCGAACAGGCATTTTCTCCCCGTGTGGAGGGTGACATCATCCTGGGGCGGGGTGCCTGTGACGACAAAGGCCCGATGGTGTCGATGATCCTGCCGCTGCTCGATATGCTGGAATCAGGGAGGCGGCCACCGTCCAAGGTTGTTTTTCTCGCCTCGGGCGATGAAGAGCACAGCGCAACCGGCATTCAGCATTTCGTCGAGACCACGGCCACGGAGTTTGTGCTTGGCGTGTTTGCCGAACCAACGGGAAACATGCCGGTCGTCCAACACAAGGGGGTGGCCCGGTGGGATATTACCGCGCACGGGAAAAGTGCGCATACATCCCAGCCGGAGATGGGCGTGAATGCGATCCATGAAATGATGCGGGTGATCGAAGCGATTGCTTCGTACCAGGATTCGTTGCAGGCAGGCCACGACAACCCGCTGGTCACCGGGCCCCGAATCACTCCTTCGATTATCCAGGGCGGCATCGGCCGGAACACGGTGCCCGACCAATGCAGGGTGAGCGTGGATTTCCGAATCGTGCCGGGGCGTGACCCGCAGGAAGAGCGGCGGAAGTTGATCGATTTTCTCGCCGATCGGGGTGTGGAATTGAGCCACGGGGATGCCCCGGTTTTGGTAAACCCGGTCAGCACGTCCCCGGACGATCCGGCAGTTCATTCCATTATGAAAATTTGCAGTGCCGTGTTGAATGAGAAGGTGCGTCCGCACGGCGCTCCATACGGTACGAATGCGAGCCGGTGGCCTGGAGACATCCCCGCCGTGGTGATGGGTCCCGGCGACATCGGGAATGCCCATGCAATTGATGAGCGGATTACAATTCCGGAGATGATGCAGGCGGCCGAAATCTACGGGCAATGCATGATGACGGATTGGGGGGCGTAGCACGGATATCCGATCCGTGTTGCGGAGCCAACAGCCGGAGCCAAGAACCGGAACACTTTGTTGGAGCCTATACTGGCCGCGAAGATACACTAAGGACGCACTGAATCCAGGCTTTCAGTGAACGAGGCTGCACCGATATTCCCTTGTGATTCTTTGCGTACTTTCGCGGCGCCCAAAACGATACCTCATTTCTTGGTGATAAGTTGTTGTTGGATCCGGTCATCTGGTGCCGGATGGGTTCTGCAACACGGGATACCCGCGTGCTATGGCCGTGGCACGGCGCCTCCGGCCCGTGTAGGCACCAGGGACGAGGAAAAGAAGCACACGAAAGGAGCCTGCTCACTTCGTTTTCAATTCTTTCTCTCTTCTTGGTCCGACACGGGCTGGAAGCCCGTGCCACGCGCTGTGGTTGCGTGATTGGGCTTCGCTACACGGGTCGGATACCCGTGCCACGGAGATGAGTATTCATCCTGCAAAGGGAGTTGCCGGCACGCCTTTGGTTTCCAGTTTGGCGCGGAACAAACCGCCCCCGTGGGGTTCGTCGAGGCCTTTTGCCGCGGAGGTGATGTACAACTCGTCGAGGTTGGGTCCTCCGAATGCGCACGATGTGGTCTGGGCGGAGTCGATATGAATCTTTCCCAGGAGTTCCCCTGTTCTCGGGTCCCAGTGGGCGACGCCGTTGCCTTCCCACATCGCGATCCAGATATTATCGTTCTCGTCGATCGCCATGCCGTCCGGCCACCCGTGGTCCGGTTTGTTGATTTCTATGATTGTTCTTCGGTTTGTAATGTTTCCCGACGCGTCGTCGTAATCGAATGCGTCCACGCGTTCCAGCGCGGTATCGATGAAGTACATGGTCTTCCGGTCGCTGGTCCAGACGATGCCATTGGAGATCGTTACCTTTTCCAGCATCGGGTGTACGGAATGATCCGCGTCCATCCGGTAGAGGGTGCCGACAGGCTGGTCGCAGGTTACGGTCGCGGTGCCTGCCCAGAATCTGCCCCGGGGGTCGCATTTCCCATCATTGAACCGGTTTTCCGGCAAGTCCGGTTCCGGATCGGCGAGGATCGTTAGCTCTTCGGATTCCAGGTCGACCACCCCGAATCCGCCTTCCACCGCGACCGCGATGCCGCCCCCGGCGCGGGGTACCACCGTGCCGACAGCCTGGCCCAATTCGATGACCCGGTCGGTCCCGGTGTCCGGATCGAAGATATGAATGTTGCCGATTTCGATATCGACCCAGTACAGAACATTGTTATGCCAGATCGAGCCTTCACCGAGGTCCGCGTGCGCGTCGAGAACCAGTTCTGCTTTGCATTCCTTCATCGTATCCTCCGTTTAACCGACTTTCAGTCGCTTGAGCACATCCCGATTCAATTCGATACCGAGGCCCGGCTTGTCAGGCACATGTATGACGCCGTTCTCCATTCGCAGTTCATCGGAAACCAGTTCCCCTTACGCATGATGGAATGGCACAATTCGCCGGGCAGAAATTCTACGAAGGCGCAGTTCGAAGTGTTGACCGCCATGTGCACGGAGGCGGCGATGCCGATTCCCGTTTTCCCGCAGTGGGGCACGATGATTCGTCCGCGATCTTCTGCCAACTGGCAAACCCGGCGCGCTTCGGTGAGCCCGCCAACGCGTCCGACGTCGGGCTGCGCAACGTCGGCCTTGCCGCGATCCATCAGGTCGATGAATTCAAACCGGCCGGTCTGCCACTTCCCGGCGGCGATAAGGATGTGACTGACTACGTTGGTAATTTTCATACCTTGATGGAAAGTCCCCCGTCCGCCACCAGGGTCGCGCCGGTAATGTAGGCGCATCGATCGCCACTCAGAAATCCGATGACGTTGGCGATTTCCGCGGGTTCTCCCATGCGTCCCAGGGGGATGTTTCTCTCTTTTAAATATCGCTGAATAAACTCCTCATCCTGTGAAATGTCCACGCCATCGATGACGTTGAAGGGCGTGTGGATGGCGCCGGGCGCGACTGCGTTGACAAGAATTTCATACTCCGCGAGATCGATCGCAAGGCTACGGGTCCAGGCCAATATTCCGCCTTTCGTTGCCGCGTAAGCTCCAACCATGGATTGGGTCATGAACCCCTGGATCGACGCGACATTGACGATACGGCCGTATCTCCGCTCGATCATCGTCGGAGCGACGTATCGGACCAACTCGTACATCGCCTCCAGATTTACGGCGTGCGTCTTGCGCCAGGTATCGAGGGTTGCGTTTTCAATGCGCTCATGGATCTCGATCCCCGCGTTATTGACGACGATGTCGATGCGATCCCGCCGGGAAATTGTTTCGTCGACCGCGGATTTCAGGGCGGCGTGGTCCGTCACATCCAGTGGCGCCGCGGTAAAATTCTCCAATTCCTTTTCCGCTTTCGCCAGCAGACCGGCCTGGAGGTCGATCCCTGTGACGTGCGCGCCCTGACCGCAAAACAGATTCGCTGTTGCGCGCCCGATTCCGGACGCTGCGCCCGTAACAATCGCAACGCGTCCGGCGAACTCTCCCTCTGATGTTACTGGACTCAACCTCGTATTCCTCGCTCTACCGTGATGAACTGGCCAATATACTAGCGTAGCGCGGGGCGAGACTCTACAAAAAACGTTCCTTGTGCCGCGCGCACAGTCGAGGCGGTCGAGACAGGTACCGCACGCCATTTTCTTGATCCTCTCAGCGTCATGCGTTGCTTGAGTTTATCGCGGTACGCCGAGGGTTCAATGCTGTACCAAACGGTACACTGAAACTTTTTTACGGTTTTGAAAATTTCTACTTGCATAACGTTGCTGCATAGAGGAACGTAGGTAGTAAGCGGTTTCTTAGTACGTGTAGCTCGCCACTGTTTGGCGGGTTGGTTCGGGGAGAGGAAGAAGACACTCTAGCCAAGGAACTCACTTTGCCGCCATCGGCACGAAGGGACCGCGCCATGAAACGATTTCCCCTGACTTTCCCTGGCAATCTCTCTGTCGTTCCCGTTTTTGCCGCCATCCTTTATTTCGCATCGTCTGTCTCCACATGCGCGATCGTCGATCTAAACGAAAACGGATACGACGACATTTGGGAGCAGAAGTACAGCGCGACCGCCCTCGCGCAGAATGAAGACTCGGATGGCGATGGCGACAGCAACCTGAAAGAATCAGTCGCCGGAACGGATCCGCTTGACGCCCTGTCACGACTGAGGGTGAGTCGTTTGAAAGTCGGCCCCAATCCGGATGCCGTTTCCGGGAATGGTGGAGACACGGTGCATACCGTCGTGATGACCATCGCCTCGCAGGCGGGAAAAGCGTACCAGGTCGAGTCCAGTTCCGGGCTGAATCAGCCGGGTTGGCAGCCCATAACCGGGCAGATCCTGGCGGATGGGGCATCCCTGTCACTGACCTTGTCAAATGCCGCGCCTGCGGGAGCCAGCGAAACGCACTTTCGTGTCCTTGTGTCGGATTCCGATTCCGATGCCGACGGTATTCCCGATTGGGACGAACTTCAGATTCCGAGATTCGATCCGCACGTACCCCAAAGCGCCGCAGCCGGTTATGACGATTTGGCTACGCTCACAAGCACTCTCACCGCGAAGACAACCGCCTTGGCGGCGAATGCATACGAGAAGGAGGGGATCGATGGACGCATTCGAATCAGCCGCACCGGAAGCATGCCGCTTGTCGTCTATTTCGGATTCAGCGGGGATCCCGATCCAACGAAAGGCTCGGCGTCGCCCACCGACTACGTAGTGAAGCTGCGAGGCGCCACGCCTATCGAACCGATTCCATTTCTGGAAGGGGCCGTGGTTGCGAATTCAGAAGTTTCAGGAACGCGAACATTCTCGGCAGTTTCGACGGAGTTTTCCGAGGTTGCCCTGCCCTACGAGACCACCCTGAACGGTGCGGTACGGATCCCTGAAAACATCGCCAGCGTGGAGATCCTGATTGATCCGATGATTGATTCGAGCAACGAGGTGCCCGAATCGTTGGTCATTCATCTGGCGCCGGCTCCTGCCCTGACGGCCGGCGCCGGAGCAGGCGTATCCGTTCGAATCAACGACGCGCAGCCGGTGGCGGGGAATGAACACCTGTTTATCGGGTACCTTGGCCCGGAAATGGGTGCCGTCTCCTACGGTAGTGGGATATCCACCGTTCTGCTGCAGGGGGATAATGACATGGGACTGGTGAATTTGAGCTTCAGCGGTCTGACGACGCCCCAGATCGCGGTGCACATACATGTTGTAAACCCGCTTTCGGGACCGAATCTGGAAAGCCTTCCGCTGGGGCAGGTTTCGGGTTATGAGTGGTTCATTCGCGCCGCGCAGTTCCTGGTGACCGATCAGCATGTCCTGGATGCTCTTTACTCCGGAAAACTGTATGTAAACGTGCATTCCGCGCAATACCCTACCGGCGAGGTCCGGGGCGATTACGTATTCACCGAGGGCTCGACCGAATTGCAGATTCCCCCTGATCCGCCGCCCCATGAGATCCTGACCGGCGAAGAGCTCGACCGGGATATCGTGCGGTTCCTGACGCAAGCGACATTCGGACCTCGGCAGGAGGACCTCGATGGAATGCTGGCTCTCATCGAGGATCCTGCGATTGGCGACGGCACGAATCGAATTGCGGGCATGGAGGCGTGGATAGATCTCCAGATGGATCCGGTGCAGATGCCGGAAAGTATTCTCCTTGAATACACCAGGGCATCCTTTAATCAGGATACGAATACGAGCGAGCGGCACCATCGGCGGTGGGGGTGGTGGGAGCACGCCGTAAATGGCCGGGATCAGCTCCGGCAACGTACCGCCTTTGCATTGAGCCAGATCTTCGTCACGTCCGATGCCACCGCAACCCTTGCCCAGCGCCATTACGCGATGGCCAACTATTACGATTTGATCACGGCCAATGCTTTCGGAACGTACCGTGACCTGCTCGGAGACGTGACCTACAGCCCCGTCATGGGATTTTACCTGAGTCACTTGAAAAACCAGAAGAAGACGACCAATAGCGCCGGCGGAATTATAGCCAGTCCGGACGAGAACTATACCAGGGAAATCATGCAGTTGCTTTCTTTCGGCCTGGTGCACCTTCATCTCGACGGCAGTGTAAAACTTGGGACGAATGGTCTCCCCATCGCGACATATGACAATTCCGTGATCACAGAGATGGCAAAAGTTTTTACCGGGCTGAGCTACAGCAAACGTGCCGACTCAAGCGGGAACCCGATTGACAATACGAACTTTTTTCTCGGGAAAGGCAACTTGGAGTATCAAGTGCGGTGGCTGTATCCGATGAAAATCTTTCAGCAGTACCACGAGGAAAGTGACAAGACGATTTTTGACGGGCACTACATTCCCGCAGGACAGACCGGGGACCAGGACCTTTCTTTGGTTCATGACCTACTGGCTGCGCACGAAACTACGGCGCCATTTATTTGTCGCCGGTTGATTCAGCGATTCGTCACGAGCAATCCCAGTCGTGGTTACCTGTACCGCGTTGCGAAGACCTTCCAGGACACGGGTGGCGATTTTTCCGAGGTAGTAAAAGCTATTCTGCTGGACTACGAGGCGCGGAGTCTCACGTTGGTTGACCAGGTCGGACAGGGAAAACAGAAAGAGCCATTGATCCGGTTTACCCACCTTATGCGATTCGTCAACACGGCATCCCAGATCCCGCTGTCGAGTCTTTCCGCACACGGATACCCGGCAACAGCGTTGGCGAAGTTTCCAACCAACGCGACGATTTTTCGCATGCGCAACAATCTCAGGACCGATTTTGGGCAGGAGGCGCAGAGTGCGCCCTCCGTTTTTAATTTTTTCCTACCCGATTTTGTCCAGTCCGGGGCGATTGCTGCCGCTGGTCTGGTGGTGCCGGAATTCCAGATTACGACGGAAAGCCAAGTATACGGGTGCATCGACTATGTCTACGACCTGACCCTGCGCGGCGGCGGTATGCCTGGACAGGGACTGCCACCCGGTTTCTCGAATACAGACGACAACATGTTCGGAGATTACCTGCCTTTGTTGCAGATCTACAACGATGCGCTGGCTTTACCGGGCGGCACGGTGGAGACCGCCAGCGAGGCGCTGGTGGACTACCTAGACCTGGTGTTTCACGCTGGACATCTCAAGGCGAAGTTTGCCGGCGCCCCCGAGCCGAATCCCCGGAGCCTGATCATTGAGTCGACCATCAACTTCGGAAGCGTGAGGCGCGTTCTGAATACTGCCTACATCGTGTTGAACACACCGCAGTACGTCATCCACAAATAGAAGAGCGAAAAGAGATTATTTATGAAACATCGCAAAAAATCTTCAGGGGATATTCAGCGGCGCGAGTTCTTCCGGCAATCCGCATGCGCGGCGCTGGGCGTTACCGGACTCGTCAACATGCTGGCCAACCTTCGGCTGATGGGAGTCGCTATGGCGCAGAACCCCGGATCCGAATACAAGGCGATTGTGTGCCTTTTCCTCAATGGAGGAAACGACTCCACCAACATGCTGGTCCCAAAGAGCGGGCAGCTGAGAATTGATTACGACCTTCACCGCGGAATTCTGGCCGTTCCCGCGAGTTCTCTGCATGAGGTTTTTCCCGAGAACGAAACAAGGGAGTTTGGCCTGCATCCCCAGTGCGACGAACTTGCCGCATTGTTCAACGCAGGTGACCTGGCTTTTGTTAATAATGTAGGCACACTTTCCTATCCGATTGAAACCAGGGAGGAGTACCTCCAGGGCCTGGTTCCCGTTCCACCCCAGCTATTTTCGCATTCCGACCAACAAGTGCAGTGGCAAAGCTCCGTTCCGGACAAGCCCTTCACCTCCGGCTGGGG
>Ga0310121_10004778_pt1 | contig 11824 bp, 16 predicted proteins | sample CB27_Tmax_986_MG_FD_203504 | JGI IMG/M metagenome (GOLD analysis project Ga0310121, IMG submission 203504) | Marine microbial communities from Western Arctic Ocean, Canada - CB27_Tmax_986 | ecosystem: Environmental > Aquatic > Marine > Oceanic | place: Canada: Western Arctic Ocean | collected...
GCGCGGGTGGTGCAGTTATGCAAGTGCGCACCGGAAGGCACACGCGGTGTCGGGTTGGCGCGGGCACATGTCTATGGGCTGTCTTTTCAAGACTACATCGAGAACGCGAACGAACAAGTGGCGGTGATTGTGCAGGCCGAGCATCGCGACGCTGTCGAGGATATTGAAGCTATCGTACGTGTACCTGGTGTGGACGGCATCCTCGGCGGGCCGTATGATCTCTCGGCGAGTATGGGCAAGCCCGGTGCGGTTTATGATCTTGAAGTCCGTAGCGCTATCGACCGTGTCCGCGACGCTTGTTTTGCCGCGCAAATTCCAGTGGGTTACTTTGGCGCTACAGTGGAGGCAGTACGGCCATACATTGATCAAGGCTATACACTGATCGTTGCGAGCGTGGACTCTTTGTTGATGGGAGTAGGTACGAAAAGACTTTTGGAAGAAATCCGATGATCCAGATACCCCCCCCCAATTTCGTAGCTACTGTTCCCAACGGGCAGGATTCTCGACGATGTATTGGCGAACACGAGCGAGTTGGTTATCGTTGCGAATGATGCGCTCGTGATAATTACGTTGCCAGACCGGCGATCCAGGAGTCTGCTGCACTAGATTTATACGCTTTGTCGCGGAGGATTTGAAACCTGCTATGAATGCACCGAGAGATTTTGGTGCAGGGCCGCTAGGAATCGGGCTTGTTTATTTTTCTCGTCGGGGCGACTGGCCGGTCGCCCCGACGAGGTCATGACCAACAATCCAAACAATGATATGCACATGATTTGGCATAACAATAAATTCATCATGGTTGAGTTCGATCTCTTCTCGTATCTCGGCAGACCGAAACCATTCTTCATCTACAATATCGCCAATTCCCGACAACACGACACGCTCACTAATAACGTCGCTAAAGATGGGCGTACCTTTATATGCATTCAGGGTGACGAAATAAGCTCCCGACTGCGAATAGTCATAACCTTGTAATCGGAGAGATTGTCTATTCCTAGTCATAGATTATGCTGTCTTAGCCTGCCAACAACCCTGATGCTCCACCGATCACAATTCCCACAATTGCCAATCCGATAAAATAAACAACAGCCCCAATTGCCACAGTGATGCCCGCTTTGGTATTGTCCAGGTCAAGGCCCTGACGGACAGCAACAAATCCGGCGACAAGTGTCCAGAGGGTTCCAACAAGCGATCCAAAACAAGGAATGATGCCCAAGAGTTGCGGGGCGAAGGCGAAACCGATCACGCGCAGCATCTCGCCAATGGTGGCCTGACCTCCGAACAAGATGGTGCCGATTGCAAACGTCAATAAAGACCAAACCACCCACCCGATAAATGTAATCAATACAGCTACGCCAAAAGCGGTGATGGCACTATTTGTGCCCCCCAGGAGTGCACTGCCGTCCGAACCACCGGCCTCGGCCGCTCGCAGTGCCGCCGAGCCGGCCCGCCCGATTCCCGATAGCAATGCGACCACGAGCACAATGATGAATGCCTGCGAAGTTGCACTTGGATCGTGCTCTATCTCCTCAAAGGTATTGACGTCGAGCTTGAAAACGCCCACGATACGACTAATCATAGGATGCTCCTTTTCTGGCTACTGAGTGAATTGTTGAATACACATCATTGTGCCACAAGTGGCAGAGACTGAAACGCGCTGCAGCTGCAGAGCGTTTCAGTCTCACATTGGACTGGCCCTCTCCAATATTCAAGGAAGAGGGGTTGGAGTGAGGGTATTACCTCCTGCGTCCCAGTAGTCGCAACAGCATCAGGAACAGGTTGATGAAGTCCAGATACAGACTGAGCGCGCCAACGATGCCGACTTTTGCAACGGCTTGCTCATCGCCGGACTGGAGCGCGGCGATTGTATTTACTTTGATGCGCTGCGTGTGATACACAGCCAGCCCTAGAAAGACAAAGATGCCAACGAAAGTGATGATCCAATCCAACGCCGAACTAGCGAGGAAGATGTTCGCCATTGACGCCAGGATGATGCCGATCAGACCCATCAACAAGAACGAGCCGAAGCGACTCAAGTCCATTTTTGTCGTGTAGCCAATGATGCTCATCGCACCAAAGAGAGTCGCCGTTGTAAAGAATGTCAATGCGATGCTGCCCAGTGTATACACCAGGGATATCACAGCTAAGGTCGCGCCGTTGAGCGCCGAATAGACAAAGAAGAGCAGCAGACCCGTTCCGGGGGAGATGCGCTTGATGGCAGCTGTGATCGCGATCACCAGTGCCAGTTCTCCAACGATCAGACCAATGAAAAGCAGCGTATTCGAGGCAATTACCTGCACCAGGCCGGTATTGACAACAACACCAGCTACCACAGCAGTGGTGAATAACCCAATTACCATCCACAAATAGACACGTCGCATTGCGTCGCCCAGCGCATCGACCAGTTGCCCTTCGGAGAAGTACGTGGATGTGATTGTCTCGCGGCGAGTTTCAAATGTCATTTTGGCATTCTCCTAGCGTTCAAAGACAGATCGGAAGAAAGGCTTCCGGTATTCATATTATTACCGAACGGATAATTAATCCTATCGCAATTCGCCCGCGCGTCAATCCGCTGCTCGCTCCAACTTTAGTTGATGCAGGGCCGTGAAATGCTCCTGGGATGTCAGAAAGGCAGCCACAAAGGATGTGTATGCTGCTGACCCAATGAGCATGTACAGCAGGAAGAGCTCACCGGCCTCGCGTGCAAGCTCTCCCACTTCGGCGGCTGGGTTTACAAGGCCGCCATTGGTCGGGACGTGTGTGAGTGCGATCAGTTTTACTCTTTCGCTCAACATATCGCGCAGTGCGGATATGGAGATCTGACCGTGTTCGTCGTTCGGTATGACTTCGATGCTGGCTCCCGTTTATCGGGCGCGCTGCAGCATCGCGATGTAATTGCTGGCGTAAGCAGCCTGCGCGGACAGAATACGGTCGTTCGGCCCAAACGGTATTGCATAGAAAGCCAGATCCCACGCACCGGTGGCATGATCGCACAATGCAATCTCATCCGGCTGTGCCCCGAGCAAGCGTGCAATGGCTGCATAAGTGTTGTCGATAGATTGCTGCGCTTGATCAGCAGCTTCATAGCCGCCAATATTTGCTTCGAGTTGCAGATGCGCGCTGACGGACTCGAGAACCACCTGCGGCATCAAGCCCGCTCCGGAATTGTTGAAGTGCAGAACATGTTCGCAGCCGGGAGTTTCGCGCCGCGCACGGTCGAGGTCAAATCGCATTGAGCATTATGAAACGTATAATCAGTGGCCAGCGGCAATTGTACATCGATGCCGATCTTGAGAAGCGTCCTATGCCAATTTCATTACCTGATACCATTCCGGCATTGTTGCCACGCAGCGCAGGCGGTCACCAGTTTGTCTGTTATGCAGATTGTTGTTCAGGTATCCCCGGGACATTGCACGAGGAGACCTTTGCTGCAGTGAATGCAGTGATTGCGCGACTCGATCCGCAGCTGGAGTTCATTTGTTTTCCGGGGGACGAGATCATGGGCTTGACCGCGGATGATCAGGCCTTGCGGGAGCAATGGCGTCACTGGTTTGAAAAAGAGATGGCCTGGCTGGATCGCACAGCCGTCCCGCTCTACCACACGACTGGCAATCACACTGCATACGACGAGGCCAGCGCCGCAGTTTTCTGTTTTGTGCTTGAACATCTGCCGCATAACGGACCACTGGGTTTGGAAGGTTTGGTCTATTTTGTTCGACGTGATGATCTATTGCTTGTCTCTGTGGACACGATGGGAGTTGGGATCGGTGGCGAAGGACGCGTGGAAATAGACTGGCTCAATGCCGTTTTACAAGAAAATACAGATGCCCAAGTCAAGCTCGTCTTCGGTCATCATCCGGTTCATCCGGTAAACGGATTTTCCGGCGCCTATCAGCGCGACGTTGCTCCGGAAAATGGTCGTGTCTTTTGGGAGCTTCTTGTCGAGCACTACGTGCTGGCTTACATATGCAGTCACATCCTGGCCTTCGATGTGCAGGTTCATGCAGGGGTGTTGCAGATATTGACAGCCGGTGCCGGTACGGCACATCGCATGCCGGAGGAGACGGAATACCTGCACGCGCTACAGCTGGCTCACGATGCAGAGGGACTGCGCTATCAAGTGTTGGACACTGCCGGCGAAATTCGCGAATGGCTATCCTGGCCATTGAATATTCCACCTTCCATCGCCTGGCCTGAATTCTCCCCAGGTCAGTTCGCGACTGCCTTTGATAGCGCAGATACACCTCTTGTCATCTGGCGATTTTCCGGGAGGGCTACACCCGCAGACAATGGCGCTGCCCAAACGCTACTGACAGGTTGGAACCCGGGCCCGACATTGGCACCTCTTTGGGTCGGCCTGCTTGGAAAAGAGCAGCGCCTGGGAGTCCAATTGAATCACGCGCCGAGTCGCAGTCCGCATCTTTGGTGCAGCCCGCCGATTTCTCCGAACGAACCATTTGAAATTCAATTTGGGGTCCACACTGGCATGGGCCCTGGGGGTTTGCTCTGGCGCTGGCACGATGGCGACGCTTGGTCGTCGCTGCAAGGAGCATCTCCCTGGGGTGCGGAACGTCTCACTTGGCCCCAGAGATGGAGCGTTGGCTATGGGCAGCGCGGTCAATACGACCGACCCTTCCGAGGCACTGAATTGAAAGTATCGCACTACGTCGATCTACTTACCTTTCAATAAAGGACAACTCGGACTCAAGCTGCAATGGGAGTCCGGGTGTGCCCATTGGGGGAGCCAAGCCGCTGCCGGGCGGTCTCACGCCGTCCTGTGGCAGGAACATGCTCCATGGTAGCAGCCAGCCCAAACAAAGGCATATTGCCATAGACTGTTTCGAAACTACCCGGCTCCACCTGATAAGTTTCGTGCCAAATCCCCACAGTTCCATCGCCGCCGATCACCTAATTGAAACTGCGCCATTCGGGATGATGAGTACCATCCGGGTCGCGCGCGAAGCGTTCGAGGTGTTCGAACGAACGCCAATACTGCACGATTAAAGCCTGACGCCAACCAGCCCATGCGTGCATTCCGAGCAGGCCCTTGGCGGGATGAGCTTGCAATTCGGCGATCATGGGGGACATTGCTCGTGATACTGAAAGCCACTTGCGCACCGCACGGAAGTGGTTGATTCGCATCCCAATGAGAAAGACTACAAAAGGCTCGTCTGTGTGCGCTGTAAAGCGGCCATCGAAAATTGTTGTCATGCTGAAACTCCTATAAATTTGAATACAGTTTTGTTTCCGAACACTATTTAGCAATTGGTAAAAAAATGCCTCAATCAAGCTATCCAATATCTGCTGCAATCATTCTGAGGCGGCAACTATCGCGTCCTATCCCCGCTTCCCGTGATTTGCTGAGAATGAGCGCTTGTTGTCAAATTATTCATTCACCATCAACACAATCCGCCCCTTAACTGCAGCCCGCTCGATCAACTCGTGCGCCTGCGCGGCTTCTTCCAACTTCATGCGCCGCTCAATAGAGGGTTTGATTTTGCCTTCTTTCAACAAACCGAAGAGAGCGCCCAGGTCTTCTTTGAACCATTCAGGGTTTTTCTTGCGCAGATCGCCGATGGAGTAAAAAGCGGTTTTGCGACCATTGGGCAGGATGTTCCCCAAGGCGACGCTCATATAATCCAGCGCCACATTACCGCTTCTTCCGGCGTGGCAAAAGACGCCGGGTCGAGCGTGGGAATGGTGCTAACAAAAGTCATGTTGGTTTAATCCGGCAGCACGAAGGGCAAGACAGGCGAGTTGATAAGCGTCCAACGGAGAAACCACAACAGTAACCAGCCCACTGTTTTGACCATGCTCCCTCGTCTCCAAAATCGAATTACCTACGGCATTCCCTTTGGCTTCCGACCAGCCTCAATTCTATTGCTCCACCAAACAATGATTGGCGTTATCGCAACCGTCGGAGCCAACCACAAAATAAAAGCAGGTTCAAATGTGAAGTTGGGTAACGATAAAGGCGGTGGTCGTTGCGATTGTGCCAGCCAGCATCATTGACAAGTGATTGGCAACGCGCGTTTTACCTTTCACACCACCGGCACGCAACGTTCTCAAATCGGAGAAACTGAGCGTTGCCCCAATGCCACCGAAGACAATAATCGTGATACCGTTGCTGTCGCCGCGAATGAGCATAGAAACGCCAAAAAGTATCATGGCCGCTGAGGTAACCGCCATCACGCTGGCAGTGGTCCAGTCGAGCGGCCTGGGTATGCCGCGCCGGTTCCTGGCTAAACGCCAGCCGGAGAGGGCCATGTAGAAGCTGAATATAGCGATGAGGAAGGGGAATGGGTTTGGCTTAATAATTGTCATGGGGATGGCGGTGAGGAAAATTACAACCATACCCCAGAAGAAGACAGTGCCGGCATACACATGCCACTTATGGCCCACGTTAATCGTCTTGGCCGCGGTTGCAACGAAGGCGGCTGTCAAAGCTGCCATGCCCGCGATGATATGGATTATCAGGAGCGTGTTGTATAACAAGATCGGAATGTCCTTTCTATATGTGTTTTAGATCTCAATGAAAGTTGGAAAGCCAATGCAATAAGGTCTGCATATCACACTTGGCGGAAACGGTTGATCCGCAGCCGGATGAGAAAGACGACGAATGGCTCGTCTGTGTACGCCGTAAAGCGACCATCGAAAATTGTTATCATGCTGTAACTCCTGTAAATTTGAATGTGGTTTTGTTTCCGAACACTGTTTAGTTATGGGTAAAAAGGATGGGTGCGGTGATCTGCGCCAGGAGCGGTGCAACCGCACGAACGTAGTTTCCGATTTCGAAGATCGAGCGTACCGGCCGAACTTTGTAGCGTTCGATCCAATGTAACGAAACATCCTCTACACCCGATTTCGGTTGATGGGGGTAGAACCGCCAAATATAAGGAGCAAAACGCAAGCGCCAATCCGGCTGCCAGTGGACAAGTGTACTCAGCGAAACGACGACATCCACCGGTTGGCGCGCAGCCAGCAGCAGTGCAGTTGTACTGCCCATGGAGAGGCCGATAACAGCCACTCGTTCGCACTGCGCACACAACAAGTGCCAGGCATCTAATGCAGCCAGATACCAGTCGTGCCAGCGTGCGCGGTTCATGTCGTCTGGAATGGTGCCGTGGAAGGGCAGCCTGGGTCCGTAAACGGTATAGCCCTCACTGGCCAGGTGTTCGCCCAGCCCACGCATTTCCTGGGGTGAGGCCGTATAGCCGTGCAAGAGCAGGCAGCCCATTTCGTTCCCGGGGAAGAAAAACGGCGCAGCGCCGGGGAGGAGATCGATGATATCCATGTTTTGCGGATTGCTTTTAGGGCGCGGCATCTACTCACACCATCGCACCACATTAATGTGCCGCCGCGTACTTACCCGATTGTCATCAATTCTCGCGATAAAGTCGTCAAACTTTCAGCGCCATCTGAAGTAATCACAACATCATCCTCGATGCGAACGCCGCCCAAGCCGGGGATATAGATGCCGGGCTCGACAGTAAACACCATGCCGGGTTCGAGTGGCATGGTCTCGCCCTCTTTCATGTCTGGCTCTTCGTGTCCATCCAAGCCGAGGCCATGTCCCGTACGGTGGACGAAGTATTCACCCAATCCACCCGCATCGATGACACCCCGCGCAGCACGATCGACATCCTGTCCAGTTGCGCCGGGGCGAGCGGCTGCGCAGCCGGCTGCATTCGCAGCTTGCGCGAGTTCGTAAGCGCGCTCCAGTTCGGGATGCACATCTGTACCGCCGACAGCAAACGTGCGCGTGATGTCTGAAAAATAGTGGCTCGCTGTCGCGCCCCAATCCAGCGTAACTAAATCGCCCTGTTGCAATTTTCGTTCGGTTGGATTCGCATGTGGGTTAGCGCCGTTTTCACCACTAGCAACAATGGGTGCGAAGGGCAGCTCAGCATCCGAGCCGGCGAGCAGCGTCTGGATTGTCAACTCGGCCGCGATTTCTCGCTCCGACTTCCCAGCTTGGATAGAGCCACGCGCTGCCGCGAGTGCTCGTTCTGCGATCTCAACTGCCTGACGAATGCTGGCAATTTCACCCGCATCTTTGCGCATACGTAGCTCGGCAATCACGGGATCGGCGTTAGCCGTCTTTGGTGCATATCTACTGCTCGCCATCAAGTCAAGCTCAAGGAAACGTATCCGACGCCCTTCGATGCCCAGGCGCTTTCCAACCAGCCGGAGCGCATCGAGCGCTTGCTCAAACGCAGCGCCAGGACCAGCCGTGTCTGTATATGTGATCACTTCCAGTCCGAAGGCTGCGCTGCGTGCTTTGGCCTCTTCGAGTGCAGGCGCCAGCAGTACCGGCTCGCGCTCTACCGAAAAAAATGCGACTACTGGCCGCTCGCTGAGGTGTAAGGAAAGTCCGGTGAGATAGATTAGGTTCGGACCGGGCACCACAGCCACTGCATCAAGGTTCGCTTGTGCGGCTTGCAGCTTTAGTTTTTCTATTCTGTCCACAGTCATGGGAATCTCCGTACGCGAAGTGCAGGGATTATACGTTGAGCAGATGTGAGCCGAGAACTAATTTCTTAAATCTTATTGATGTGCTGCTTGAAACTCATCGCACCTCCATTTGCACTTTGAGATGTACATACTTCGTGTTGGAGAAAGGCGTCAGCTTGTATCCTTTGAAGACTACCTTGTCGTGTATCTGGCTGATGCTGGCATTCGAGTCAACCTTCAGAACCGCCGGCCAGAAACCCCGCAGTAATAGATTGAGCGTATGATCTGCCTCGTGGAGCCATGCGCCCTTGACGATCAGAATGATGTCAGTATTTTGGTATGCGCTCGATCAACTCCCGACTCGATTCGATGAGACGGTTCTTTTTCGCTTATGTTTATATCCGGCTTCAACTTCTGAGGCGCGAGACTTGTGGCTTCAGGCTTTGGATACGGTTGTCGCAAGCCGCAGATCCTCAAAAAGTGAGGGATCAAAAACCTTTTTGTAGATCCCAGCCCAATTCAGTTCTCCATTCTTCTGTTTAATGGACGCTTGATTTTTTTTCGTAGGCCTTGCGCTGCGCGACGTGCCTTTTTCGTCTGTCTGTCAAGATCTTCTTTTGGTCGGTATGGACAAACTTCAGCTCTCTGTCGATATCGACGATCTTTCCGTTAAGTGTTTTGATATGTTCAACATAGAATTCTGGGAGGCGCTTAAGCGTGTGGAACACGGTTGCTTCACCAAGCTCGCGCACATCTTCGAATTGTTGGTGGTCATACCACAGATCGGCTGTGTTGGGATGAGGAAACTCGCCAACATGAGTCTTCCAGAAATACTTTAGAAAGCCCTCTTCGTCACTAGTCATCGTCGGTTTGAAGTAGACTAGCCAGCCATCTTTTTTCTGGTGTAGCTTGTCATCCGCATCCACGTATTCGGGATAATCAATCTTGCCGATCGCACAATGGTATGGGCTCAAACCTTCCTGATCACTTTCGGAAGAGGGTACAAAGCCGTCTGTGTTGATGTCCACCTTCGATTCCCAGTTCCAACTCCGCATATTGGAGCGCGCTATATAGATCGGGACGTACACCATCCTTGTCGAGACTCGCATCACCGACAATGATGAATTTACAGCGGCGCCGCAACAATGGGTAGATGGTAGCGTTATCGCGAGTGTGACCTCCGTCCGCGATATTCACTAGCTCTCTTCGTTCGCTTATTCGTGCCCGGAGCTCGTCCAATAAATATTTCGGCCAGAAAGTATTTTTCTCAAGGTCGATCTTTAGATTTGTCGGCGTATCTTTGCCATGCTTATACTCTCGCGGATTGACCATCCACAAACCCAGGCGGACGTTAAGTAGCGTCAACATAAACGCCTGGGCGAAAAAAGAAAAGATGCCAATCGAGGAGGAGGCTGCTGCTCCAGATAGTGCGATCACCCGCGAGTAACTGGTTACATCAACCATGGCCTCCGCACCCTCCTCTTTCGCTTTTCTATACTCTTTTGTGCGCACATAGCCTGTGATATCCGAGCCGACGAAATCCTTTGTGAATTGAAAGTGAATTGATTTGCGGTCTTTGTACTTCAGATGCCATGTGCCAAGCAGGCTCATTGCACATATGACCAGATGGTAGGGGGCAGAAACTCCTTCTGGATTGATCTCGGACAGCTTAAGTTTGGTATCGTCGCGCACCTTTATCACTTTCCCTGCTCTATCGACAATTTTCGTTTCGAGGAATGCTTCAGAAAGACGATTACGGTAGAAGAAGTGGGGTGACAAATAGTTGAAATTGATCTTCAGGCCAATGACAGCAAAGAGTGCGAGGGCAGCGAGGATAGCAACGAATACCCAGCCCATATTGTGCACGTAATCATCGATCAAGATCTCGATCAGGAAGATGACGGACAGGTTCATAACTAGAATCAGGATTGCCAGGACATAGTTCCTTATCCCAGAAGGCAGTTTCAACAACGCCGACAAGCATCCTGGCTTTGAATCGCCTGCCAGGAGTGCTGCCCAAACTGCAGAAATGATAGCCGACGTGAGCGGGATCAATTGGTTGGTGGTGTCACTTTCTGACACGGAGAAGAATTGCGGGAGGATGACGATCGCAAACGCAAGGTAGACGACTAAGCTCACGAAATTCAAGCCTGAATGAGATCACGTAATCGTTCGGAAAGCGGAAAGTCCCTGCCTTATTGGCGAGGAAACGTATCGTAAGGCTCCAAATCCAAGCAGACTACCCAGAGCAAAGAGCGACGGCATCCAGATCCAGTAGATTTGTGGATCGGGTTCAAAATAGCTCAAGAAGATGAGCTTCATTAATGAAACGGAGCAAAACATTGTGATGGTTGAAAGCCACACCAGGGCAGTTAAGACGAAGGCGTCTCCATATTCCTGTGGACCTAGTGCCTCGCGATCCCAATAGCTATCTGTCCTGGAGGCAGTCCACATGATTGCAGCAAGAGTGACAAAAATTGCTGAAGGGGGCAACCCCAATCAGGTCAAGCCATTGAGACGAATATATCCAGTCAAAGCCGGTTCATCAGTCGGAGGTTGGTACGCAAGAAAACTGAACGTGTAGGCCAGAATCAGTCCAAGCGATACTAGAAGCAGCAGAGAAAATGCGAAACAAAACGGACGCTTGATTCTGATGGAGATAGTTTTGAAATCTTTGGATTGTATCTAGTCGACATTTCGATATAGCGGAAGGACTATAAAATAAAAACCGATGATCGAAAATAGAATGCCCATGCCGAAACTTGAGGCGTAGCGCCACCCAGGTATTTCAATTGCTCCTTCATCGGCAATGGGGCAGGGTCTGTCTGGAAGTGTTCTGAAAACGAGGTCGAATAGTGTATAGATCGAATCATTTGTACATGTCTCTGCAGGCGGGGCGATACTGGAGACTTCGTCTTCGTTGTCGGCCTGAACACTTTGGCCTTTCACAGTCTGTTCATCAGGATCCTGGGATGCAACAAGATTATTTAGAAGGAGAGCGGGAGCAAGAGAAGCGGTGACGAAATAGTGGAAAGAGGCAATGGCAACAAGCACGAGCAAGAATGTAACGACCATGACCCCCATGCCGGAAAGAATGGCTCGGCGCCCTGATCTGACTTATGCAGACATGTAGTCTAGGTAGCTTCATTGTTGGTATTGTTATCGGAGACAAACTTATAATAGCTTCTCTATTGCAGTCCGTGAAGTTTGCGGCTAACTCCATCGCTTTGGTCGATCTGGGCTAGAAATAATATAACTCTATACGGCTAGGTACTGTTGACATTTGAGTCATAATGAGGGTATGTCAAACGCAATCCTCCAAGACGACCAATGGAGAAATATCTATCTTTTCCTGCAAAATCATCCGCGC
>Ga0310121_10004780_pt1 | contig 11823 bp, 19 predicted proteins | sample CB27_Tmax_986_MG_FD_203504 | JGI IMG/M metagenome (GOLD analysis project Ga0310121, IMG submission 203504) | Marine microbial communities from Western Arctic Ocean, Canada - CB27_Tmax_986 | ecosystem: Environmental > Aquatic > Marine > Oceanic | place: Canada: Western Arctic Ocean | collected...
CTGCCCTCCGGAAGGTAGCTCGAGTTCGGTTGTCAACTGGGGCCGAGGTTAACGCCTATATCCCCGGCGAGGGACACAACCTTCAGGAACACAGCATGGTCCTGGTCCGGGGGGGTCGTGTGAAAGACCTTCCTTCGGTTCGCTATCATGTGGTCCGCGGGGTTTTAGACACGACCGGGGTCGCCGGTCGAACTCAGGGGCGCTCGAAGTACGGCACCAAACCGCCGAAGTCCTGATGTAAACAATTCGCGCGAAGAAGGATGCCCACCGGTTAAACCAGCCGGATGGGTGGCAAGAACCGGAAGCCGGTTCCGCTGCCTTTTTCACGGAAAGATTATGCCAAGAAAAAAGAAAGACTATAAAAGGGAAAATCCGCCCGATCCGAAGTACAACAGCTCCCTGATCGGAATGCTGATCAACAAAGTAATGTTGGCCGGTAAGAAGAGCACAGCTGAGAGGATCGTGTACGGCGCCATGGATCAGATGGGTGAAAAGACGGGGGAAGACTCTTTTGAATTGGTGAATAAGGCCATTGAGAACATCAAGCCACTTGTCGAGGTTCGGTCCAGGCGGGTTGGTGGGCAAACCTACCAGATCCCGATTGAGGTCCGCCCTGAGCGTCGAGAAACACTGGCCCTCCGATGGTTAATTACTACAGCCCGGAAGCGCGGAGAACGAACTATGGCCGGCAAACTGGCCGGAGAACTGATGGATGCAGCCAAAGGGCAAGGGGAAACGATTAAGAAACGACAGGATACCCACCGCATGGCTGAGGCAAACAAGGCCTTCGCGCACTATCGCTGGTAAACCCAGCCGAGAATCGAACCCATGGTTACAATGACAATACAAACAAACAAGCTCGAATCGGTGCGTAACATCGGCATTATGGCCCACATTGATGCTGGTAAGACTACAACAACCGAACGGATTCTGTACTACACAGGTCGGACCCATAAGATGGGAGAGGTTCATGATGGCGCGACAGAGATGGACTGGATGGTCCAGGAGCGGGAACGAGGGATCACCATCACCTCCGCGGCCACCACCTGCTTTTGGAAGGACCACCGCATCAACATCATTGATACGCCGGGCCACGTCGATTTCACAGTTGAAGTTGAACGTTCCTTGCGGGTGCTGGATGGCGCGGTTGCTCTGTTTTGCGCTGTGGGAGGAGTGGAGCCTCAGTCCGAGACAGTTTGGCGTCAGGCTGATAAATACCATGTCCCCCGGATCGCATTCGTTAACAAGATGGACCGCATGGGGGCGGATTTTTTTGGCGCCGTACAGATGATGAGAGACCGCCTCGGGGCTCATGCGGTTCCCATTCAGATCCCCATCGGAGCCGAAGAGGATTTCCATGCGGTCATCGATTTGATCGCTGGAATCGCTTACACTTGGAGGGAAGACGAATCGGGAATCAACCCTGTTGAAATGGAGATTCCCGACGATTATAAGGAATCCTACCAAGAGCATCGGACAGCTCTCTTTGAAAGTGTTGCCGAGCTGGATGATTCCCTTTTGGAGAGGTATCTCGAAGGGCAGGAACTCCCGCTTGAAGATGTTAAGAAAGTTATCCGTCAGGCAGTCCTAAGTGGGGATTTCATCCCCGTTGCCTGTGGTTCCGCCTTCAAAAACAAGGGGGTCCAGCTACTTCTAAACGCTGTCGTGGACTACCTTGCTTCCCCGTCGGACAAGGCAGCGGTCATCGGACATTCCCCGGGAGAGCCGGAAAATATCATATCTCGCGAACACACCGAGGATGCTCCATTCTCCGCCTTGGCATTCAAACTCCAATCGGATGTCCATGGAAAATTGGTCTACTTCCGAGTCTACTCAGGAACCCTTTGTTCCGGACAAACTGTGCTCAATGCCACCACCGGCAAGAAAGAACGCGTGGGGCGTCTCCTCCTGATGCACGCCAACAAACGTGAGGAAGTCCAGAAGGTGGGGGCTGGTGAAATTGCTTGCGCCATTGGGCTGAACAAGACCTTTACCGGCGATACCCTGTGTGACCCCACTGCTCCCATCATTCTCGAAACCCTCGAATTTCCCGACCCGGTTATCAGCGTGGCGATCGAACCCAAGACAAAAATCGATCAGGACAGGCTTTCGACGAGCCTGGGGAAATTGATGGAAGAAGATCCTACCTTCCAGGTTCATACAAATGAGGAAACCGCTCAAACCATTATCTCGGGGATGGGAGAACTGCACCTTGAGATTCTTGTGGACCGGCTGACTCGCGAGTTCAATGTAGGCGCGAATATCGGCAGGCCGCAGGTTGCTTACCGTGAAACAATGGAGACACAAGCCACCGCCGATGCTCGATTTGTCCGTCAGACTGGAGGACGCGGTCAGTACGGTCATGTGGTCATGAGGTTTGAACCGTTGCCACCGGGTGAGGGATTCGAATTCGAAAGCAAGGTCGTGGGTGGATCGGTTCCGAAAGAATATGTACCCGCGGTCGAAAAAGGCATCATAACCGCCATGCAGAATGGTGTTTTGGCTGGCTACCCCATCGTTGATATCAAAGCCACTCTCCTGGATGGGACCTTCCACCAGGTGGATTCCAGCGAGATGGCATTTTCGATCGCCGGTTCCATGTGTTTCCAGGACGCTTTCAAGAAAGGCCGGCCCGTGCTCTTGGAGCCGGTCATGGAAGTCGAGGTTGTGACACCGGAAGTGTATCTCGGCGATGTTGTAGGGAATCTCAACTCGAGGCGTGGTCGGATCGAGAGGATGGACACGAAGGGAAAAAACCAGATAATCACCGCTTACTCCCCCCTGGCCGAGATGTTCGGTTATGCCACCACACTCCGGTCACTGACTCAGGGGAGGGCGACTTATACGATGCAGGTAGCGCATTACGAGTCGGTGCCTGATAAGATTGCTGACGAGATAATTACCAAAACGCATTGACGTGCGCTGTAAGACAATGAACTTGGAGCCCCCCTTTATTTCATAAGGGAAGATTAAAGTAGAGCAGTATCGGGAGGATAAGAGGATGGCAAAACAGAAGTTCGATCGATCCAAACCCCATGTGAACATTGGCACAATTGGCCATGTTGACCACGGAAAAACAACCCTGACGGCAGCGATCACGATGCGATTGTCCCAAAAGGGATTTGCCGACGTGCGGAAATATGACGACATCGACAACGCACCCGAAGAAAAAGCGCGCGGGATTACCATCGCGACTCAGCATGTCGAATACCAAACCGACAACCGCCATTACGCCCACGTCGACTGCCCCGGTCACGCCGACTACATCAAAAACATGATTACAGGAGCGGCCCAGATGGATGGGGCCATCCTGGTTGTTTCGGCTGCCGATGGCCCCATGCCGCAGACACGGGAACACGTTCTTCTGGCTCGCCAGGTGAATGTTCCCCACATCGTCGTCTTCATGAACAAGGCCGATCAGGTGGATGATCCGGAACTGCTGGAACTGGTTGAACTCGAAGTTCGAGAACTGCTTTCTTCTTATGATTTTCCGGGAGATGACATTCCGGTCATTATCGGTTCCGCCCTTAAGGCGATGGAGTCCGAAGGGGTCGACGATGAAGCCTGTAAGTGTATCGACGAACTGATGGACGCAGTTGATAGTTTCATCCCCATACCAGAGCGCGACAAGGACAAGCCATTCCTGATGCCTGTTGAGGACGTGTTTTCAATCTCGGGGCGTGGCACAGTTTCGACTGGCCGCGTTGAGCGCGGAACGATTAACAAAGGGGGCGAGGTTGAGATCGTCGGCATTCGTGACACGATCAAAACCACTTGCACCGACATCGAGATGTTCCGGAAGCTGTTGGATCATGCAGAGGCCGGAGATAACGTTGGGTTGTTGCTCCGTGGGATTGAACGCGAGGGCATCGAGCGCGGGCAGGTTATCGCCGCGGTTGGTAGCATCACTCCACACACGAAATTCAAGGCCACCTGCTACATCCTGTCGAAGGATGAGGGCGGGCGGCATACACCTTTCTTTAATGGATACCGTCCGCAGTTTTACTTCAGGACCACAGATGTAACTGGAACTGTTGATTTGCCGGAAGGAACTGAGATGGTGATGCCCGGCGATAATGTGGAAGTCACTGGCGAGCTGATTACTCCGATAGCCATGGAGAAGGAACTCCGTTTCGCCATTCGAGAAGGTGGTAGAACAGTTGGCGCCGGTGTAATCAGTGAAGTTATCGAATAACGAGGAAATAACTTAAACAAAAACAAATCATGGCCTCACCGAATATTCGCATACGACTCAAGTCCTTCGACCACCGGTTAATCGACCAGTCCACGGAACAAATCGTGGAGACGGCTCGAAGGACCGGCGCAAAGATCGTCGGACCGATTCCGCTTCCGACCCGGTTCGAAAGATACACTGTAAATAGATCGACTTTCGTCAATAAGAAGTCGCGGGAACAGTTTGAAATGAGGACGCATAAACGATTGATTGACATCCGGGAATCGAGCCCGAAGACAATGGACGCGCTTCAACAGCTGGACCTCCCGGCTGGCGTCCATGTCGAAATTCAACTCTAAAAAAGATGGATGGGAATCATGCCAACAACCCTCTTTGGACGAAAGATTCGGATGACTCACATGTTCGACGAACAGGGGGGCATGATCCCAATGACTGCCCTGGAAATTGGTCCCTGCCCGGTTGTTCAAGTGAAGACTGAAGATACCGATGGCTACAACGCCTATCAGATAGGGTTTGGCGCGGTCAAAAAGGATAAAGTCGCGAAACCTTACGCGGGACACTTCCAAGCCTCGGGCGCGGAACCGACCCGTTATCTACGAGAGGTGCGATGTGAAAGCGATTCCGATCTCCCGGAGGTTGGAACCCTGCTTTCGGTGGAAAATTTCAGCGAAGGCGATGTCGTTGATGTTACGGGAACCAGCAAGGGGAAAGGGTTCGCGGGGGTCATGAAGCGACACGGGTTTCGCGGTTATAAAAGGACTCACGGCCAAATGGGTAACCGGATCCCGGGATCGATCGGTGCGAGCGCTTATCCCGCCAGGGTTTTTAAGGGAACGCGGATGGCTGGACGTATGGGTGGAGATCGAATCTCCTCGCTGGGACTTACGATTGTGAAGATTGACCCTGAAAACCACCTGATTTACGTAAAAGGTTGCGTTCCCGGTCCTTCTGGAAGGCTCGTCGAAATTCGAGCAAGCAACCGAGGCAAAGCTAAAAAGAAAAAGGCTGAATAGGGAGTTTGAACGAAAAATTCAATAGTCATTATGCCTAATCTCAATCTTCATGACCAAAATGGCGCTGTAGTTGGAGAGGTTGACCTCCCCGCAGAGGTATTCGGGTGCGAGGATAATCAGGGTCTGGTCCATCAGGTAGTCGTCGGCTTGCGCGCGAACCGTCGCCAAGGAACAGCGATGACAAAAAATCGCGCCCTTGTAAAAGGGGGCGGCTGCAAACCCTGGCGCCAAAAGGGAACAGGCCGCGCAAGGCAGGGAACGATTCGCGCCCCCCAGTGGGTCGGCGGCGGGCATGCCTTCGGTGGTCAGAGGACAAACTACAAGCAGGACCTGCCGGTCAAGATGAATCGGGGCGCGTTGCGGTGTGTTTTATCTGGGAAACTTCGGGGGGAGGCGATTAAATTGGTGGATAAAATCGAAATCAAGGAAATTAAGACCAAGGCATTCGCCCTCATCCTCAAGAACCTTGAAGTAGGTCGGGGTTCTCTAATCGTCCACAATAACCTCCCCGATGAGGAGCTGCTTTCTCTTCGGAACATCGCCGGAGTTCGGCCTATCCGGGCGCAGGATCTCTCGACTTTGGATGCCTTCGAAGCCAGAACCCTCGTCCTTGTCGGAGATGCGGTAAATACTTTGCAAGACAGGCTCACCGGATGATAGATTCCGGGTTTTGGGTTTAAGGAATTATCATGGCGAAGCATGTCAGTTCACCACAGGATGTTATTATTCAGTCCTGGTTCACCGAGAGAACTACCGATCTTCAGGAACAAGAAGGAAGGTATGCTTTCAAAGTGGATTCTCGCTCGAATAAGTACCAGATTAGAAGCGCGATTGAAAGACTTTTTAAGGTCCAGGTCGATAGTGTCAATGTCATGCGTGTTCACGGCAAGGTGCGCAGAGTGCGTTTCCGGGCCGGGTCCACAGCATCCTGGAAGAAAGCAATCGTGAAACTTAAACCCGGTTTCACCATCGAGTTTTAGCAGGTAAACGGTGAGAAGCAAGTGCAAATATGCCGATAAAAAAGTATAAGCCATATACACCCAGTCGAAGGTTCCTGACGAATTCGGATTTCAAGGATGTGACTCGGTCGGAACCGGAAAAGTCCCTCCTGACCCCCAGTAAGAGGTCTTCTGGAAGGAACAACAACGGTCGCATCACCAGCCGTCACCGCGGCGGGGGGCATAAACAACGGTATCGAAAGATTGACTTTAAGAGAATCAAAGACGGGATCCCTGCGAAAGTGGCCACGATCGAGTATGATCCGAACAGATCCGCTCGGATCGCGTTGTTGCACTATGCCGATGGGGAAAAGACCTACATTATTGCCCCGGCTGGAATCGCTGTCGGTGACTTCCTGCAGAACGGCCCGGGCGCCGAGCACAGGGAAGGGAATTGCCTTCCTCTTCGCAACATTTTGGAAGGCACCCTGGTTCATGCCGTGGAGCTGAAAATCGGGAAGGGTGCTGCGATGGCGAGATCGGCCGGTTCTTACGCGCAGCTTGCCGCCAAGGAGGGGGATTACGCGCAGATGCGTCTGCCTTCCTCCGAGGTTCGGATGGTCCACTTGGATTGTCGCGCAACCATTGGGACGGTTGGGAACGCGGATCACATGAATATAACACTGGGAAAAGCCGGGCGCTCTCGCTGGCTTGGCAAGCGCCCCCAGTCCCGCGGCGTCGCCATGAACCCGATAGATCACCCGATGGGTGGAGGCGAAGGGAAATCATCGGGGGGACGCCATCCCTGCTCGCCCTGGGGGACACCGTCCAAGGGTTACAGGACACGGTTAAATAAGCGAACGAGTGGGATGATCGTTCGGCGAAGGAAGAAATAAGCGGAGCTTTTAACAGATGCCACGATCAGTAAAAAAAGGACCCTTCTACGACCACCATTTGGTTGCGAAGATCAGCACTCTGAACGCAACCAATGAAAAGCGTGTCATTCGGACCTGGTCGCGCCGCAGCACGATTCTTCCCGAAATGGTCGGGCACAACATCGCCGTCCACAACGGGAGAAAATTTATCCCCGTTTATGTCACCGAGAATATGGTGGGGCATAAATTGGGGGAGTTCTCGCCGACAAGGACATTTAAGACCCACGGTGGGAAAGGCGCCAAGCAGGCGCGATTGAAGGCTTAGGAAGGAAACTCGGATGCCCGCTCAAGCAAGTCATCGTTATGCCAGGATTGCCCCGCGCAAGTGCCGCTTGGTGGCGGATCTGATCCGGGGCCGTAATTATGAAGAGGCGGCTAACTTCCTCCAATTCACTGAGAACAAGGCGGCTCGTTTGATGGAAAAAGTCTTGCATTCCGCGTATCATAACGCCACCCATAACCAGGACCTGCCCGGCCACCGGTTGGTTGTGTCGCGAGTATGGGTGGATGAAGCTGGAGGATCGGGCATCCACGGCAAGCTGAAGCGGTTTCGTCCGCGGGCGCAGGGTCGTGCAACCCAGATCCTCAGGCGGGCAAGCCACATTCATATAGAATTGGACGAACGCCACAATTGAGAGGGCGATTTGAAAGGAACCTAATTTAGTGGGACAGAAAGTTCACCCTACATCGGTTCGGATCGGTATTACGACCACCTGGAGATCCAAGTGGTACGCCGAGAAGAAAAATTTTGCCGAGTACCTCCACGAGGACCGCTTGATCCGAAATCTGGTCAAGAAGGAGTTGTCCCACGCCGGTATTTCCAAGGTGGAAATCGAGCGGTATTCCAAGAGGCTGCGGATTACCATTCACACGGCTCGACCCGGGATCATCATCGGTCGCCGCGGTATGGAAGTGGAGAGGCTCAAAAAACTTCTGCAATCCAAAACAGACAAAAATATTACGTTAAATATCCAGGAGATCAAACAAGCTGAACTCGATTCCCAACTCGTCGCGGAAAATGTGGCCCTTCAACTTGAGAATCGAGCCTCCTTCCGGAGAACCCTTAAGCGCGCGCTTCAGAGCACGATGCAGAACGGCGCCGGGGGTTGCCGGATGGTCATTTCAGGCAGATTGGGCGGCGCGGAAATGTCTCGCGTCGAGGGCTACCGCGAGGGCCGTGTTCCCCTGCACACATTCCGCGCGGATATCGACTATGGGTTCGCGGAAGCCCGGACAACCTATGGTGTCATTGGCGTGAAGGTGTGGATTTTCAAGGGTGAGATTCTGCCACAGATCCGTGGGAAAGAGTCCGAATTGGAGGAACCTGTAACCCATGTTGATGCCTAGACGCGAAAAGTATCGCAAGTCTCATAAGGGACGCCTTCGCGGAATAGCTAACCGGGGAGGAGATGTCAACTTTGGCGATATCGGTTTGAAGGCGCTGACTCACGGTAGGATCACCTCCCGTCAGATCGAGGCAGCGCGAATTGCAATCAACCGTCATATCAAACGCGCGGGGAAAGTTTGGATCCGCGTTTTCCCCCACAAGCCAGTTACGAAGAAGGCCGCGGAAACTCGAATGGGGAGCGGAAAAGGTTCGCCGGAAATGCACGTAGCAATGGTAAGACCGGGAACCATCCTGTTCGAACTTGAGGGCGTCTCGAATTCCATGGCTCATGAGGCACTGCGGTTGGCCAGCCATAAACTGCCGGTTAAGACCCGGACAGTGAGGCGGAACGAGTTTCGACTGGAATAGGCGAGAACAAATGAAGGCAAACGAGTTTAGAGACATGACACGAGGTGAGTTAGAGGCCAGGATCTCGACGCTGAAAGAAGACCTCTTCTCACAGCGTTATAAATTGGCAACCGGGCAGTTGGAAAACACCAATTCGATTCAAATCCTCCGCCGGGATGTGGCCCGAGCTCTGACTGTTCTCCACGAAAACCAGGAGCAGCAACATGCCTAGAACAGAACTTCGAAAAACCCGGGTGGGGGTTGTACGGTCCACCAAAATGATGAAGACGATCGTGGTGGAAGTGGATCGACTGGTCAAACATCCGCTTTACCGGAAGACGATCAGACGGTCGACCAAGTTACATGCTCACGATGAAAAGGAACTTTGTGGCGAAGGCGATTTGGTCCGGCTCATGGAAACACGCCCTCTCTCTAAGACCAAATGTTGGAGAGTTGTGGAAATTCTAAAACAAGAAGGTTAAATCACAAGAGTCTCAATATTTTGAAACCTCAGATTCGGGTTGTAGTATCTCCTGCCCGGGTGTCGAGCCAATAGACTCAAGAAAGTGGAAAGAACCGCGAAACTGGTAGTGCTGGGGTAGCATTAACAGCGCGGTGTGGCTATGATTCAAGAACAGACAATGCTCACTGTAGCCGATAATACTGGTGCTAAGCGCGTCCAGTGTATTCGGGTTCTTGGCGGGAGCAAACGTAGGTATGCTCGCCTGGGTGACCTCATTGTGGTTGCTGTTAAAGAGGCTATTCCAGAAGGCACGGTCAAAAAGGGCGAAGTCCGGAAAGCCGTTGTTGTTCGGATGAAAAAAGAGTTCCGTCGTAAGGACGGTTCCTATATCAGATTCGATGAGAACGCGGCGGTCCTGATTAACGAAGCAAAGGAGCCCCTCGGTACGCGTGTCTTTGGCCCCGTTGCCAGGGAATTGCGTGAAAGAAAATTCATGAGGATTGTTTCTTTGGCCCCAGAGGTATTATGAGCTGTCCCAGGGCAGACGACAGCGGAAAACCTTGGCCGAAGCGGGAGGTGTGGGAGATGAAAGAACGAATGATCGTAAAGTTTGTCGGAGTGCTTGTGTTTGCAGTTCTGTGGAGCGGTTCCGCTTATGCGGATAACCCGACCACAAAACTCGGGAGAGGGTTGGCAAATACCTTCCTGGGATTTTTCGAGATTCCGAACCAGGTGATTAACACCTACCGGGAACATGCCGGCAGGACAATCGTTTCTCGGAATAGCGCCACGGTCCAGGCGATTTCAGTGGGCACTGTTCGCGGGGTTCGCGAGGCATTTGTTCGGACCGGTCACGGAATTTGGGATACGGCAACTTTCCTATCCCCCGGACCAGGTGGAAACAATTATAAATCTCGAGTTAGTCCGGAATTCATTACGGAAGATTACAACTACTAATTCGTATTGTTGGGCACGGCGCAATTCCCACGGCCCTCTTAAACGATGGCCGCTTTGCGAATCAATCTTTTAGGCGTCTGCTGGGAAGTTTCGAGCCTCGGGGTAATATGCTTGCCCCGAGTTTTATGTGTGGAGAGGGATAAAGGTGGCTAAACCTTTTGTTAAGATGGGGGACACGGTCAAGGTTATGACCGGCAAGGATACCGGTAAAACCGGTAAGGTAATCCGTGTCCTCAAAGCAAGGGAACGCATCGTTATCGAGGGGATCAACATGATTCGCAAGCATGTCCGTCCGAATCCCCAGAAGAATGTCAAAGGCGGGATTGTTGAGCGGGAAGCCCCCATCCACCAATCAAACGTGAAGGTGATTTCACAGGATTAAAGGTACTTGAGTGCGATGAACAGACTCCAGCAGCGTTATCACGAACAGGTCGTTCCTGCTTTGATGAAGCGGTTCGAATATCGTAACACGATGCAAGTCCCCCGTCTTGGCAAGATTAGCCTGAACATGGGGGTGGGCGAGGCCTCGCGGGATATTAAGATCCTTGATGGACTTCGGGATAACCTGGCTATGATTGCCTGCCAGCGTCCAGTCATCACTCGAGCCAAGAAGTCCGTTTCCAATTTTAAGCTTCGGCAAGGGATGCCCATCGGATGTGCCGTCACCCTTCGGCGTGACCGGATGTGGGGACTTCTTGACCGGTTGGTGGCGATCGCCATCCCGCGTATCCGCGATTTCCGGGGACTCTCAACGAAAAGTTTCGATGGGCGAGGGAATTACTCGTTCGGTCTGACTGAGCAGTTGGTGTTTCCGGAGTTGAACTACGACGATATCCCCAAGCTGCACGGGATGGATATTACCATCGTCACCACAGCCAATTCGGATGAAGAGGGCCGGGAGTTGCTTTCCCAATTGGGAATGCCGTTTCGGACAACATAGGAGGATGTATCGTGGCTAAGAAATGCCTTGTCGCCAAGGCTAATAGAAAACCGAAGTTTAACGTCCGCGGTTACAGCCGGTGTGCTGCCTGTGGGCGGGCCCGGAGCGTTTATCGTAAGTTCAAACTGTGCCGAATCTGTCTGCGCGAGATGGCGCATCGTGGAGAAATTCCCGGACTGGTCAAGGCCAGCTGGTAGAATCTTGGGAGATCGAAAAGCATGTCGATGACCGACCCGATAGCGGATTTCCTGACCCGAATTCGCAATGCCAACATGATCCGCAAGGATCGAGTTGAAATGCCCTCTTCAAAGCTGAAGAGGAGCTTGGCAAATGTCCTCAAACAGGAAGGCTTCATCCGAAACTACCGTTACCTGGACAACAAGAAGCAAGGGGTTTTGAGAATTTATCTGAAATTCGGTTCCGAAAAAGAGCGTGTGATCACTGGTATCCAGCGCGCCTCCAAACCGAGTGTACGAATGTATGTCGGCAAGGATGAAATCCCGCGAATCCGCGGCGGTATCGGAGTCGCCATCCTATCAACCAACCAAGGCATCATGTCTGGAAAACAGGCTCGGAAACGAGGTGTTGGAGGCGAGGTACTCTGCTACGTTTGGTAGTGTTCGGAATTATTAGCGCCCTGACCGCTC
>Ga0310121_10004781_pt1 | contig 11823 bp, 9 predicted proteins | sample CB27_Tmax_986_MG_FD_203504 | JGI IMG/M metagenome (GOLD analysis project Ga0310121, IMG submission 203504) | Marine microbial communities from Western Arctic Ocean, Canada - CB27_Tmax_986 | ecosystem: Environmental > Aquatic > Marine > Oceanic | place: Canada: Western Arctic Ocean | collected...
GAACCACCAAACCGCAACTTGACCCAACGTGGACACTTTACTATGAACTAAACATCCAGCGTCGCTTCGCTCCGAGTGCTGTCCACTTTGGACCGGAATGACTGTCCACTTTCACCGGAATCCGCATCATCTTCAAGTGGGGTAAAGTTGCAATTCGATGAGCATGGATTCGATTGCACAAGGGAATGCCGGGGCCGGGGTGGAGAGGAATCCCAATCATCCGCGGAAGGGGTCCAGCATCAAGGTCGAACCCATCCGCAGGATGGGCGACATCCGCACGATCAAGGCGCTCCTGCTCCCCAGTCCGCGCGACCTGGCGCTCTTTACCCTCGGGATCAACACGAGCCTCCGGGCCAGCGAGTTGGTCGAGATTACCGCCGGGATGGTGACGGGGGTCGACGCGGGCGGGGACCTGGAGATCAAGCAACGCAAGACCGGCAGGTACCGCCGCATCACGCTAAACGCGAGCTGCATCGCGGCGACCCGGGACCTGCTCGCGTCGCGGGCCTACCGCCAGTCTGACCCCCTGTTCGTGGGCCAGCGTGGTCCCATCACCCCGATCTACGTCAACCACCTCGTGAAGAAGTGGACCCGCATGATAAACCTCGAGGGCAACTACGGTAGCCATAGCCTGCGCAAGACCTGGGGGTACCACCAGCGGGTGACGTTCAACGTCCCGGCACCCATCCTCATGGAATGCTTCGGGCATTCCACCCAGCGGCAGACGCTGGCATACCTGTGCATACAGGACGAGGAAGTACGCTCGGTGTACCAGAACGTCATTGGGTAGGGGAAGCGGTGACGGGGAGGAAGGAGAGACTCGCGGGAGCGTGGGAACCCGGTAAGCGAAGTACAGATGAGGTGCTCCGCCTGACGCTTACAATCAAAGACCTCAGCTTCGCCGCTCAATGACACTTGCCTCGCCTAATCTGCCCAGCGGCTGGACAAAAGGTCATACTTTTGCCCTGGAGGAAACAAAAGGTCGAAATTTGACGGCTTCATCTTGAAAAGTGGGCCCTTCTCGTTCGTCCGACCATCCCTCTTTTCTATCAAGTGATCAATAGTTACCGTGCCAGCTTCAAGGAGCCCGGCAAGCTCCTCGACGCGCGCGGGTCCGGTATAGAGACACTCGCGGTAATGGAAGAACTCCTCTCCGTTGCGACGAAGTGACGTGGCACGTACCCACACCGACGCGGGGAGGCTCCTCCGCAACCGTTCACAGAGTCGGATCATTCGCCACGTTGCGACTGGCCTGCGTACACCATCGGCGACAAAGAGCTCGTTGAGGTGCCCTTCGCCGTGGTCAACTTCCAAGATCAGCCCCTGGGCATTCACGTGCTGTGCGCTCGAGGTACAATATAAGCGTCTGCAATTACCGTTTTCGTAATCATAACCGTACCTTTCCGCAATCTCGCGCGAAGACTTGCAGGCACTTACCGACCAATCGGGTACCTGTGCAAATAGGTTCACCCTGTTCTTCGTACCTGCAGGGGCACGGCGACGCGCAGTGACAACGATTCCCCGAAAATTCGACTTGTTCATGGACGTGTTTTCTATGCCCAACTCTCCTAGCAATGTCATGCCGACGCCCGTGTCACCCCGAACCGTCGTGCGAATAGGGCCTTTCAGCGCGATTTCAGACAACTTTTTAAGGAGCTGTCGAAGAGTCTCTTCCTGTTCATCACTCACTACACTTGTTCCCGCAACTGTGCTGCACGCACTTGTAGGGAAGCATTGCCCGTCACTTTGCCACGGTCCGAGCCGCCATTATCTACCATGTTTCTGTCGCAGAAGCCGCGGTGTTATCGGGAAATCTTAATCGGGATCCGTCGTCAATCTCCTCGATATCCGCAACGTCTATCAGGTATTCGTCGAAGAACGAGGCGGGCTTGTCATTGTCGAAATTCACGATTCGGCCATCTGTAAAACGAATGACCTCGGGGTCTCCGCTGCGCGCCGCCGCTTCTCTATTCAACCTGAGCCCCGCTGCCACCCTTCTTATGTCCGCCACGAAATCCAGCACTAGTACGCTTTTCTTCCCTGGCCGCACCCGAAGCCCCCTGCCAAGTTGTTGCACGAAGATGCGCCTGCTATGAGTCACGCGTATGAAGGCGACCAAGTTCACGTCTGGCACGTCGATCCCCTCGTTCAGCATTTCCACAGATAGCACGCAGTCAATGGTTCCCAATCGAAATGCCGAGAGGTTCTTGAACCGCTGGTCCCGGGGTAACTGGCTATGCACCAATGCTGCTCTAATTCCGTGTGCTGCCATCAGCGGCTGTAAGCGGTTGGCATGCTCGATTGATCGGCAAAAAACCAGTGCCCTTGGTCGCTCCATTGACTCAAAGTGTTCAGCGAACTTCCCGACTAACGCGATATCTCGGTCTGGCATGATCAACCGTTCGTTAAGATTTCGAATAGTCAATCCATCTCGGGACATCATCGCGATTTCTTCCCAGTCGATTCCATCCGTAAGCATCCTGTAGTCCACTTCCGCAAGGAACCCCCGCTGCATCCCATCGACTATGTCCATCGTGAACAGCGGCGGCCCGAAGACGTCGGAGAGGCTCACCTCATCTCCGCGCCACGGCGTTGCGGTCAGGCCAACCAAGAAATGCGGAGCTATCGCTGCCAACATATGTCGAAACACCGCCGAGGGGGCGTGGTGAGCCTCGTCCACTACCACGAGACCGAATCGCCCCGCCAAGTCTTTTCTCTCGAGAGCCGCCGCGACGGACTGCCAAGTCGCAAACACGACCCCCCCGGCATACGCAGGGACCTCTCCGTCCGTCCACAAGTGTGTGGAACAGTCCTTCTCTAGCTGCGACCAGGATGCCCTCTCAAGCTGCCGAACCAGCTCGGTCGTGTGGGCCAACACCAAGATCTCCTGCAACGGGTTGCGAGCCAGCTCGTTCACAAGGAGCTGGTTTGCAACCAGGCTCTTACCCAAGCCCGTGGCCATTATCACGAGCCCCCTATTTGCACCGTTGCTTCTAGCCTGCTCCACCGCGTCCACGGCATCGTCTTGGTACCTGCGCAGAACGCGGTGTGCGCCAGAGGCTCGCGGCAGCTGTCTGAAGTGCTTCAGCAGTACCGCCCCATTCCACAGAAGTAGATTGATGCCGTTATTCCTTGCCTGCTTAAGGTATTCATAAACGACAGGGGAGAAGGTTTGGTTGGTCGCGGCAACAGCCACATCGCCCTCATACGAAGACAAGGCACGAACCACCTCCGTCGCAGCCGACTCATCCATTGGGCCTGATCGCCGGTACTTGGATTGAATGACCCACCGTTGCCCCTTGCAGGTAGCAACGACGTCAGCGCCGTGATCGCCGGCACCACCCACGATCGTCACGTCCTTAAACCCTGCATGCTCTACCAGGCGCGCAAGCATCCTCTCGAGCGCCGGCCATGGCCCGTACGCTAAGCGCTCCTCGCTGACGAAACCCGCCATGATCTAGCTACGCCAGCTCTGGACCAGTCGCATGGATGCGAGTGCTCGCCCATATCTCAGTCGCCATGCCGTGTCCTTCGATATGGCGTCACTGCCCTCCTCCGCGAGCCACCGGACATCTTCCATTCCGTTCACTAGCATTGCAACGGCTTCCGCCTTGAGGTCGTCGGCAAGGTTGCTGTACGGATTGGAGAAGAAGTTACCATCCATGACAAGGGTTGGCCAAAGTCCAATTAGACTCACCAAGAAGCGATTTTCCACGTATCTGGCAAATTTCCCGGTCTTTATCGTGTCGTTGACGAATTCGTCGTCACCAAGGTCAGCCTGAAGCGCTCGCCTCTTGATCTTGCCCAGCGTGTCGTCGTCGATCGCTGACGCATCAATAGGCGCGATATCCGGCAACACCTCGTCAACGTGCTCGCGCAACTCCGCAAGTAACGCCTCTGCAGTGTCGGCAACCAGCGTTATGTTGGTCAGCGATTCGGGAAAATACTTTTTTCTCAGTTGCCGCTCTATGATTGACACCGGGTAATTGCGAGGGCTTTCTGCCGAGAGGGCCAAGAAGTGTTGAGCGAGGTCCGTAAGCAGGCAATCGACGGGTGTGTCCAAGCTTTCCTCGAAAAAGTCGTGCCGAGGATTGTAATCAAACTTAAACGTGAACCCCGAGGCCTCCACGGAGAACGGCTGGGGTGTCGATGCATCTTCCACCCTCCTTGCGACTACCTCAACCGCGATGCTGTCCCTTTCAAAATCAAGTTCAAAGGTCCGCGTCAGCTCCTTGTCGCGCGTATAGAGCTCGGCCGTCCCACCTCCCGTCGATCCCTCGCCACTCTCGCCGGTTTCATCCCCTCCTATGACTGTTTCTCCTTGAGTCTGCCCGGGATCGCTTCCCTCGTCACCGCCTAGATCCATCGGGAGATCCCCGCCGGCCTCGTCATCCCCAGATGACTCCCCTCGCAGTGCTCTCTCGGCCCGCAAAACCAGTTCGTACCACTTCTCGTCTGACTGGTATTCGTCCTCGCCGCTATAGAACCTGTCCACCAATTCCTTTATGATACCCGCGTTTATGCCTCGGCCCGTTGAGTCACCTGGAACAAGCTCTTTCAGCCCAGCATGACCTGCTTTGTAGCCGGCGTAAAGGCGACCTAAAGGGCTTGTGTTCTGGGCCAAGCCCATGCGTTGTGCGATGCGCGGCCGTAGTGGCGCATTACCCCTGACAAGCTCCACCACGTGCTTCCATTCCGGGTCGAGCTTGTCAAACGAGTCTTTCTGGTGCGATACGCGCACAAAGTCGACTTCCAGCTCGCCAACGATCCGTCCACCCCAGTGTATAGTGTCTAGCACGTACTCGGGAGTGTCACCTCCCTGCGCATCCCTGAAGGAGAAGAGGCTCTTGTCAAGATTCTCGATCACTCGGCCGTTGCGGATCAGGTCAAACCCGTAGTGGTCCTTGTCAAAATATCGCTGCACTCCAATCCAGCCTTTCAGGCACCGTTTGCGGTCAATCAAGCTGCCGCGCTCGCCGCAAGCAGGGCATTCTCCATCGGCCTCGCTAAGCCACACCCAGCACGTGTTGCAAAACTTTCGTGAGGGCAGTTCCTCGAAGATCTCGATTCTGGCAGGAACATTCCCGAACTCCGCGGTGGGCACCGTCCGTTGCGCATCCCATGTGCAGTGCCGCCACGGTTTGATGCTATCCCCATCATACAGGATCGAAATACCGAGTGTGTTCATCACGCGCCCGTAAACTTTGCCAAGTCGCTGTTTCGTGTTCGCCTTTCCGGCTCCCCAGATCAGTGGCCGGGTACGGGTCGCCTCGAGCTTTGTTACGCAGACCTCGGTCCCGTGCGCGTTCGTCTCGAGTTCAATTTGTGATTTCTTCCGCGTGACCACGGGTGCTCTGAATGTCTGGGCACGTTCGAGCTCCTCAAAATCGATGATAATGCCAACCCATTCCTCCGCGTCTGCGGTGGTCGTCCAGACCTCTGTTCTTCGACCCAGCCTTGCCGTCGAGATGTTGAATCCCATTCCGAACAGGCCCATCTTCTCCACTGGATCGTTGCCCGAGTACCCGGCCCTCACCGCGTTCTCCAACTGCTCCAGTATCATTCCCGGTCCATTGTCCTTCACTGATAGCCGTCCCGCCGCTTCTCGCAGCTCGGAATCAGTAGGCAAGGCGATGGTTATCCTCGGGTTCGGAACAGCTCCACCGTTTCCTCCCAGGTCAAGAAACGCGTCAATGGAGTTGTCAATTAACTCGGCCAGGCACTGCCAAGGGGCAAAATCAATTTGACCTAGCATGCGCAACACGCGAGGTGATGGTGTGATATCAAGGGAGTTGTTCATCGACATTCGCCTCCTTTTCGGGTTATGAACCACGCTACCACATGCGGCGGCCAGCGACGCAACACCATACAAAGCTTGATGTCACCATCCTCTCACTTTGGCAGCAAGGCAAATCGCCCTGTATTCGCGCATTCGGCCTCGTAATAGTGACCTGCCCCCATAGGTGATGATGCCAAGTCATATTGCAAGCTCCTCAAGATTAACCCGCGGGCAAGGCTATCAGAAAAGACGTCTCTCCCAGCCTGTTCTTTCTAACGGAATCTACGTCAGGATCTCTATTGTCTGGTTTATATGATGGTTCGCGGCAAATTGCGGTGCCCTGCATCTCCTGACAATTGTCAAAACCCATAATTAGCAGTTCATTCTCGGCCGCCTTCATCGGTCGTCGCCAGCGATGCCGGTAATGGTCTGCCATTTCAGTTTGTCATTCATTTGTCACGGTCCCGTCAAACAGGGGGCCGCTTTGTGCGACCTCAACGAGTGACCGAAGGGTCATGAATATCTCCGCAGTCAACCACTTGGGACGCCCGTCGGGAAAACGGGATCGCGGATTCCGTAAGACAGATCACTGGCCAGAACGTCGACGGTTCATTCAGTAGTAATGCCCTGTCCAAATGGCTCAGTACAAGCGGTCCGCCCGGCAGCTCTGACAACCACTTTCTCCCGCTGACTTTTCTCCCTCGTCTTCCTGTCCGAACATGCCTAGCCGGACCCGCGCTCCAATGCTCGTGATACGCGGGCGACCGTGGACGGTGCACGGGCCTTGGTAAGTGCGCACTCCCAGACCCGCAGGACCTTCCAGCCGCTAGCCCTCAATTCTCTAGAGACTCTTCGGTCCCTTGCCTTGTTCCCGCGTATCTTCTCCATCCAGAATTTCGTCCTGGTGCGTGGCACTCGGAAGTGCCTTGGGCACCCATGCCAGAAACAGCCGTCCACGAACACGGCTACCTTAACACGCCGGAACACGAAGTCCGGGCGACCCGGCAGGTCTTGATGCCTCCTCCACCCGGTGATGCCGTGCTCCCGGAATAACTCGGCCATGCGCAACTCGGTCTTTTTGTTACCCCTTCCCTTGATGCGGGACATGAGCTCAGCTCGGGTGAGGTTGCCGAATCTCGTGATCTCGGGCATTAAAGTAACGAATGATGGCGTGGGACACCCATGAACAACTCGCCGATCCTGTGGTGTTCTAGTTTGAACAGGGGCCCTTTCTCCTTGACGTGGCTACCAGGCTCTCGCTTGATAAGGTGATCCACCGTGATGCCACTATCTATAAGCAGCCTGTCAAACTGGTATGTGGAAGGCGAGCTCGTGTGCATTACGGATTTCAGGCGAAACCACACCCCTCCTCTAATTCTCTCTTCCGTGGCACTGATCCAGAAAGTCTCCGCGTGTTTTTCAAGCAGTCGATCGTGAAGCTTTTCGAGCCGCCAACTGCAGACGTCCTGAACGGCGGCCTTGCAACGGCAAACCTCATTCAGGAGACGCTCTGCTTCGTCGACACAAAGAAGCAGGCCTCGTGAGTTCGCACGCCTTGTAGTCACGGTGCAATAGAGCTTATGATTCCCGCCACGCCTGTAGCCGTAAAATTCCAGAATTGCCCTGCTGCTCTTTAGGTGACTTATGTTCCAGTCTGGAACGCACGCAAAAAGGTTTTTTCGCGTTTCTCGTCCAGTCAACGGAGCTCTGCCTGACTTAATCTCAATGCCCTTGTAGTCCGGCTTCTTGCTCGAATTAATCTTGATTCCAAGCGCGGTTTCGATACTTCTACCGACCGCCGTGTCTCCCTTCCCGACAGCCTTTATGGGGCCATTCAGGGCTAATTTTCTAAGCAAAGCGAGAAGTTCTGCGGAGCTGCTTTGTTGTTCTGGGGCATGCTTTTCGAGGATCAGGCCAATGAGCGTGTGGCATCCCCTTCTAACATCATGAGCAAGTGTCAGGGACGACAGGTCGAACAGGCAGGGCGTGCCCTGCAGGGACGTCAGAGCACAGACACTTCGCGGTGCCACCAACCCCCGTAGGCCGTAAAAGCACAATCGGGGGTCACCCTATTTTGTGCTAGGGCGATATAGGGAAATGGTCGTATGCGTGCGTCCCTTCCCCGTGAAGACAATTGCTTTCAATTTTACCCTATGCTTCCCACCCTGTCTCTGCGAAGCATAATTGTGTACACCCCGATCTTGCAGGAAGCGTCGGACGGTGCTAGTCGCGTCTAGGATCGATTTCTCAAGTCCTGTTGCCGTTATAAAAAGGAGGGTGCTTTCGATTCCTAAGCTGTTGAGTGCAGCCAAGTTTTCTGACTCGTATTTCTTTAGTGGCCATGTGTTCCTGCTCCACGCTTTCATGTAGATTCCCCCGAGGTTCTGCTCATTACTCAACAATCTTTAGTCCATCAACTCAAGCAGCTCCTGTGCGACGGCACGGGCAACGAGAGGTGGCACTGCATTCCCGATTAGCGTGTATTGAGGCACCTCGTCCTTCCGGCGATCCCCCCCGGTGGTCCGCTTCCCCTGGAACACGAAGTCGTCATCAAACGATTGCAGGCGGGCCATCTCACGCACCGTGGGACATCGTGGCCTCGCGTAGTGGATGAAATCATCGGGAAGGGTCACTATGGTCGGGGCTATACCCTCCCTCGGGAGGACGGCATAGTTCCTCTTCTTCGATTTTAGGCCCATCTTCTTCAATTCCCGCTCGGCATCCTTGTAGCTCCCGGCCTTCCGGATGACCTCGAGTCGATCCTGTATCCGCTGGCTATGGTTGCTTGACTCGTGGTTGGCCAATTCCAGCGGCTGACCGGGACTGCCATCGGCCAACTCTCGCATGTTGCGGAAGTACTTCCGTGGTCGCGAGCTTCCGTTTTCTGGTAGACGGCCATTTCGACACCAGGCTGCATAGTCTCGCGTACCTTGTGGGTCGGGAGCCCCATTCTCGCAGCGGCTTGGAATATCGCGCTTGGTCCGCTGCTTCTTTTGCCGGTACCTCATGGCGATCTCGTTCAGCTTGATGAAATCGAGGTCGTGGAGTGCCTCATAGACAGTGACCCTCTGGCCCGGAGGCGTTGTTGGTGCCGGCGGGGACTCGAACGGTGATTGATCATAGCGCGACCCAATGAACAACACTCGTTTCCGGTCCTGAGGTACGCCATAGTCGGCGGCATTCAGCACCAGCGGTTGCTTGATGTTATACAGGTGGATCAACTGCAACTCCCCCTTCAGTGGGTGCGGGAAACCCGTCTCGTCGGCAACTGCGATGACATCCTCCATGCAGGCCGCCAGTGACAACTCGAAGATCATGACCGCGTCCGCAAGCTCCCTGAACCGTTCCCCAAGAGCCTCCAGTGAGCCGAGGACTGCCTGGACGATCTTCTCATCTGACAAAAAAGAAAGAAATGCGTCAAAGGCCGGCGCCAGCTTGTCGTTGTCCACGTCAGCCCGGCTTTTCAGAGCCAGCAGGCGGGTCCTAACGTCGCTGACACCATCGGACTCACGCAGTAGCCTCAGGCCGTGCCGGACCGTGTTGACGTCCTCGTCCGTTTTTGACCGGGCGTAGGAGATGCCCCTCGTCTTGCGCTTGAATAGCTGCTCAAGCATCTCGGCATATTGTGCCATATCCGGCCTGCGTCCCGGGCCGGCGGCGGCGGCAATTGACAACCGCTTGACCGCATAGTTGATCTTCGAGGCACGTGGATGTTTCTTCCGCTTAACATGCCGCACGAGCTTCCTGAGCATGGGGAACACGTCGGACAGTTGACTCACATCGACGATAGATCGTATGTCTTCGATAATCCGGTCCTCCAGTAGACCGCTGTCCTTTGTCAGTATCCCTGACACGTTTTCCATAATGAAGTAGCGCGGCCTCAGCACCCTTATGACCTCGAGGTAGCTTGAGAACAGGTCGTTCTTCTTGTCGTGAGGTCGTCGTCGGCCCGCGAGGCTGAAGCTCTGGCAGGGCGGGCCACCGCAGACGACGTCCACTCGCCGGCCCTTGAGCCTCCTGAGCAGTTCATCCATGAACGCGGGATCTTGAATGTCCATGCGGATGAACTCAGCAGGAAGCCCAAGTTGGTGGTTATACCGGGCCCGGTGGGTCAGCTCACAGTTCTCGTTTATGTCGCTTGCGAGCAGGAACTCGAATAACCTTCCCCCATGGTGGGCCTGCAGGAATCCCTCGCTTATACCGCCAGCCCCGGCGAACAGGTCTATAAACGTGTATCTCTTGACCATGAGGACAGCGTATCGCAGGTCAGTCGCCTTGTCCAGGGCTATTTCAGGCCACCCCTAATTTTCCTGCTGCGTGCCCGCTTCTTCAGGCAATACGAACGGTGCTGGATCCACGGTTGGGTTTCTGCAGCGACAACCCGCTTTGCCTCTCGAGCGCCTCCGCCGGACCTGCTCAACTGCTACTGCTTCCGCTCCTCCACGAACGCCCGCAGCTCTGCGATCCCCCCCTTTCTGCTGCACCACCCGCAAAACCACTCGTTCACCGGAGCATGGATGTAGATCGGATGCTTCGTCTCAGGACACCTCGCCTGCCATGAGTCCCGCCCCTCGCCGGTGGGTTCGGGCTGGAGTTTCAACTCCCGGGCAACTCTGATGATGTCGGTCTCATTCTTCAGTGCCAGTGACCTGTTTGCTCCATACCCGGCTTCCAGTCTACCCACCAGCTCGTTGTACCCCCACTCGTTGACGATTCCCGGCGTGTCGAAGCCTGTGGGCCAGCAGAATCCGTGGTAGGTACGGAACAGCAGCTCCAGCAGGTTCAGACAGTCCGGGAGTTCCTCATCCGCTCTCTGCACGACAAGCACGCATCCCATGGCACCGGCGGTTCCCCGTGGCAACGGTCCTCCTGTGATCTCCTCGATCCGGCCCACATGCACGTCCTTCAGGACCCAGAGTTCGTCCTCGGTCTCAGTTCGCCGGAGAAATGCCGCTTCAATGACATCCTCGACTCCGAGGAACAGGTCATAGGCGCAGACCAGACGGACGCCTTTCGGCACGTTCGTGTCGGGATCGGCCTGCTGCAGCCACGGGTCCCCAAAGATGACTTCCTGATTGTTCATGTCTCCCGGGAGTGTCGCACAGGTCCTCGCAGAGTCTATTGCTATACGTGTCATAGCATTCCGGGCAACCAGACAAGTTTTCGAGGCGTCATGCAGGTTCCGGCAGCAAATTGATGACGATTGGAATTTGAAGATGTCCCGGCTATGAATGCCGAAGTCAGCGCTCAGCGATTTCGCAGGCTGCTGGTTGTCGTGCATTTCCCGATAGGCTGCCCCTCTTTGCTAGGTCATTATCAGCACATTATGTTGCAGATCGATGCCGAAGGGAGCTTAGGGCGTGCGCAAAAATAACTTCACCAATTCGTTGGTTCAATGGTGTAGTTCCATTCGGGATGGACGCGTGCTTGTTTGATCTGGATTTGTTGCATTTGGTGGTCTGAAACGCGAATTCCCTTCTGGTATTTTTTACGGCTGATTCGTGCTCGAACCCCCAAGCCGGTGTCGGTTCGGGTGGTGCGGATGAATTTGAGCATTGTTTCGTAACTCTCCAAGGGTTCTGCGGCCCAATTGGCCGAGATGTGGGAGAAGAGGCGGTGCTCGATGGGATTCCACTTGGAAGCTCCGGGCGGAAAATGGCATACGCGAACCTTGATTCCGACCCGGTTGCAAAATTGCTCCTGGAGCTGCTGCTTCCAGAGGCGGGTGCGATACCCGTTGCTGCCCCCGCCGTCGGCGACGATGAGAATTTCCTCGGCGTGAGGATAGCACTGGCGGCCGAACTGGAGCCACCACCATCGGATCGAGTCGACGGCGAATTCTGAAGTGTCCTTGCTGGTGCCTACAGAGATGAACCCCTGGTTGCGCAACAGGTCATAGATTCCGTAAGGAATGCCTACCCCCTGGGCAGCGGAAGGAAAGTCGTGATCAAAGACCTCGATGGATTCGGCGCTCCAGCGCTGACCACTCTGGTGGAATCGTCCGATGAGTTCGCGGCTCTTGGTGTCGATAACCATGGATGCGC
>Ga0310121_10004784_pt1 | contig 11818 bp, 8 predicted proteins | sample CB27_Tmax_986_MG_FD_203504 | JGI IMG/M metagenome (GOLD analysis project Ga0310121, IMG submission 203504) | Marine microbial communities from Western Arctic Ocean, Canada - CB27_Tmax_986 | ecosystem: Environmental > Aquatic > Marine > Oceanic | place: Canada: Western Arctic Ocean | collected...
AGGTTCTGTCGATGAAATTCTCCGATGCCCCGAATCAGTCACCGGACAATATCTATCAGGCAGCAAGGCCATAGCAATTCCTGCCAAGCGCGTGCGCCCTGACGCAAAAAGGAACCTGCAGATTCGCGAGGCCAGCGGCAACAACCTGGACAAGCTTACTGTGTCTATCCCCGTCGGACTTTTTACCTGCGTCACTGGCGTATCGGGTTCAGGAAAATCGACACTGATTAATAATACGCTTTACCCTGCCATGGCCCGGCACTTACACGCGGGTCGCCACCAGGCAGCGGCCCACGCCAGCATTGAAGGGCTGGATCACTTTGACAAAGTGATTGATATTGACCAAAGCCCAATTGGCCGCACCCCCCGCTCGAATCCAGCGACCTACACGGGTCTTTTCACACCGATTCGGGAACTCTTTGCCGGAACACCTGAATCACGGGCGCGAGGCTACAAGGTTGGGCGCTTTTCCTTCAATGTACGCGGTGGCCGCTGCGAAGCCTGTCAAGGTGATGGCCTGATCAAGGTTGAAATGCATTTCCTGCCTGATATCTACGTCCCTTGCGATACCTGTCAAGGCAAACGCTACAACCGCGAGACCCTGGACATCCGCTACAAGGACCGCAGCATCGACCAGGTACTTGGGATGACAGTAGTCGAGGCTGTAGAGTTCTTCGCCGCGATCCCTGTCATCAAGCGCAAACTGGACACCTTGCTCGATGTCGGCCTGGGGTATATCGGCCTAGGGCAAAGCGCAACCACGTTGTCCGGAGGTGAGGCGCAGCGGATAAAACTGGGCCGCGAATTATCCAAGCGTGATACCGGGCGCACCCTGTACATCCTTGATGAGCCCACTACCGGGCTGCATTTTCATGATATCCGCCAGTTACTCACAGTACTGCACCGCCTACGTGACCACGGGAACACCGTGGTAGTCATTGAACACAACCTTGATGTCATCAAGACCGCCGACTGGATTATTGATCTTGGTCCAGAGGGGGGCCAACGCGGCGGGCAACTGGTGGCAGCCGGTTCGCCCGAACAGGTTGCCCTGATCGAAAAATCCTATACCGGCCAGTTTCTCCAGGCATTGCTTGGCAAAAAGTTTGATTTGAAATTATAATAATTACACATAATTTTTTAGGTAATTTAATTGTATGAAAAACATGCTTCTTACAAATTTCCGAAGAAGAGTATTCTTAAAAGCTTCAGCATATAGTGTTGCTCTATCTGCCCTTCCACAAATATCTCTAGCCCAGTCAAACCCTGATGTTATTGTAATAGGTGCTGGATCAGCAGGCTTATCAGCTACAGCTAAATTACTAAAAAATGGTAAATCTGTTATTTGTATAGAAGCAATGAACCGTATTGGTGGAAGATGTTTTACTGATAACTCTATATTTGGAGTTCCTTATGACACCGGAGCACATTGGCTTCATAGTCTTCATGGATTTAATGGTTATTACAATCAAATAGCCGAATATGGGAAAAATAATAAATTTAATATTTATGATGATTCATACGAGGATGATCTCTTATATGATGGAAATAAAATTGACGACTGGAGTGACGCATGGCCCTTATTGAAAAAAATAAATAAGATTAAATGGAATACTGAAGAAGATCGCCCTTTTATTGATTTTATTCCCGAATTCTTAAGAAATAATGAGTGGTTTGATACTGTTCAAAAAATAGGCACGTCAAGAGATTTTGATAATTTCTCACCTTATGATGGTAATGTAAATTGGATTTCTGGAGGTAAAGGCGATGGATTTGTTAAAGAAGGATACGGTACTTTACTTGCCCATTATAGAAAAGATATTCCAGTTAAATTAAATACTGTCGCTAATGAAATAAAATGGGATGGGAAAAACGTAAAAGTTGAAACAAATAATGGAACAATTACTGCTAAAGCCTGTATTGTGACTGTTTCTACTGGAGTGTTAAATAGCGGTAAAATTAAATTTACACCAAATTTACCGGAAAAAAAATACGAAGCTTTTGATGGAATTAGTATGGGTAATTACTATCGAATAACTTTACAACTAAAAGAAAGTTTTTACAAAAAATTTAACATAAACCCTGATAATTACTTATACACTAAAGTTAACACTAAAAATTCGAAATCACCAAAAACTGCAAATGGTTTACTCAGAGTTGGTGGAACAAACATCTCATTTTTTAATACCAAGGGGCAATTTGCAAAAGATTTAGAAAACGAAGGTGAGCAAGCCTCAGTAGATTTTGTATTGAATGATCTTCGTTCAACATTCGGTTCTGATTTTGATAAATATTTTATAAAAGCTCATGTTACAGACTGGAGCAGTAATCCTTACACTATTGGATCTTATGCAGGTGCAAAACCTGGTAAAGCACATTTAAGAGCTTTTTTAAAAAGACCAGTAGGAAATAAAATCTTCTTTGCAGGAGAAGCAACAGCTTCACAATTTGCTACTGTACATGGTGCAGATCGTAGTGGTGAAAGAGTTGTCGAATCACTTATAAAGAAACCTGAAGTTTTAAAATCAGCAAAATAAAAAGATATCTTTGTTTATGACAGCCTCTACGGGATTCGAACCTATCATCACACCCATAGAAATAGAATAAATGAGAAATACAGACACATTAATTGTGTCTTAAGCATTGGTATTGCTGCTCGCCCACGTGGGCTTAGCGGGTTCAGCCCCTGATTTAAGAATCTTGGCCTGACCATCAGACAGTAATGGACCCCGATTCTTGGACAACGCTATAAGTGTTGTCCAGTTGGTTTAAGCGGCCAGTCGCTCCGCCTTGTCATAGTACACCTGGTCGGGTGTTCGATCTTCTAACGATTGGTGTTTTCTTTCTGAGTTGTAAAATGTGAAGTAGCGTTTCAGTGACTTCCTCGCAACCCTGATGTCGTCGTAAGCGTGAAGGTAAACCTTCTCGTATTTCACGCTACGCCACAGTCTTTCAACAAAAACGTTATCAATCCAGCGCCCCTTACCATCCATACTGATCGCGATACCATTTGATTTCAGAACGTCGGTGAACTCTTTGCTCGTAAACTGACTGCCTTGGTCTGTGTTAAAAAGTTCCGGCGCGCCGTATGCTTCAATCGCCTCTTCAAGCGCATCAATACAAAATGACGCATCCATTGTATTTGATAATTTCCATGACAAAACCCGCCTTGAGTGCCAATCCATCACCGCAACGAGATAGACAAAACCCTTTGCCATTGGGATATAGGTGATGTCCGTACACCAGACCTGGTTCGGCCGATCAATCGCTAAGTTGCGTAAGAGGTAGGGGTAAATCTTATGTGCCTGATTCCCTTGGCTGAGGTTTCGCCCTGGATATAGAGCGGTCAAACCCATGGTTCGCATCATGCGCTGTACACGCTTACGGTTGACGTGATGACCCTCATCTATCAACCATCCGCGAACACGACGTGAGCCGTAGAACGGATACTTGAGGTGACATCGATCAATCAGTGCCATGACATCCAAGTCTTCGCCTGATACAGGCTGAGGCGTGTGGTAAAACGTTGATCGTGGTAAATCTAACAAGGCGCACTGTTTTGTCACAGAGAGCGGTTCAGCCTTGTCTACCATTTCTTTCCTCTGGGTCCGTGAATCCGTTCGAGCCCGCGTTCTAAAAAATCATTCTCCATCGTGAGTTGGCCAATTTTGGCATGAAGCACCTGAACTTCTTCTTCAGATTCTTCCTTGTTACTCGTCGTGCGACCAAAGACTTCCGGCGCACTGCTCAACAACTGCTTTTTCCAGTCCGTCACTTGATTGGCATGGACATCGAATTTTTTCATTATCTCAGCCATTGTCAGATCGCCTTGAAGGGCGGCGAGTGCGACCTTTGCCTTGAACTCTGGTTTGTGGGTTCGTCTTTTTCGTCTCATTTTCACTCCGTAGCAATATGCTTATCATGGAGGAAAACACTTATAATCGTCTAGTTGCTGTCCAAGGACTGGGGTCCATTACTGACCACAAAAACCCGTCCAAGAATTTGCGCTGTGGTATTGTTTTGATGCCATGGGTAACTATTGTATTGATGTCTTAGATCAGAGGGCCAAAGCAGAGATTTGGCCCCACTGCCAGATCATCTAACAAAGGATTGATTCATGGCCGACTCAACACTTCACACTGACATTGACCCGCTGGAGACAAGCGAGTGGCAGGATGCTTTGACTTCGGTAATCGAGCGTGAAGGAGAAGAGCGAGCCCACTTTCTTCTGGAAACACTGATTGACCAGGCACGGCGCTCAGGCACCCACATTCCTTATCGACCCACCACCGCTTACCTCAACACCATACCGGCAGCGCATGAACCCCGCAGTCCCGGAGACGCAGAGATAGAGTGGCGAATCCGCTCACTGATACGCTGGAACGCCTTGGCCATGGTGGTTCGCGCCAACAAAATCAGTAGCGAACTGGGTGGCCATATTGCCAGTTACGCCTCGGCTGCGACACTGTATGACGTCGGTTTCAACCATTTCTGGCGTGGACCCGATGCTGAAAATGGCGCTGACCTGGTCTTTATGCAAGGGCACTCGGCGCCCGGTATCTATGCTCGAGCTTTTCTCGAGGGTCGCCTCAGTGAAACGCAGTTGGAGCATTTTCGCCAGGAGGTCGATGGCAAAGGCCTGTCGTCCTACCCCCACCCCTGGTTGATGCCGGGATTCTGGCAGTTCCCGACGGTATCTATGGGTCTCGGGCCGATCCAGGCGATTTATCAGGCGCGGTTCATGAAATACCTGCAGCACCGCGAGTTCATCCCGATGTCGGATCGCAAGGTGTGGGCTTTCATGGGCGACGGCGAGATGGACGAACCAGAATCGATGGGCGCGCTGGGCCTGGCCGGTCGCGAAGACCTGGATAACTTGATCTTTGTGATCAACTGCAACTTGCAACGCCTCGATGGCCCAGTGCGCGGCAACGGCAAAATTATCCAGGAACTTGAAGGAGAGTTCCGCGGTGCCGGCTGGAACGTTATAAAAGTGATCTGGGGCTCCTATTGGGACCCTCTTCTCATGCGCGATACCAAGGGCCTTTTGAAACAGCGCATGGAAGAAGCCCTTGATGGTGAATACCAGGCCTTCAAAAGCAAAGATGGCGCTTTTGTTCGCGAGCACTTTTTCGGAAAATATCCAGAGCTCGCCGCGATGGTGGCCAACATGACCGATGAGGATATCTGGCGCTTAAACCGGGGCGGCCACGATCCGCACAAAGTCTATGCGGCCTACGCTGCCGCAATGACGCACAGTGGCCAGCCGACGGTAATCCTGGCAAAGACTGTAAAAGGCTACGGCATGGGTGAATCCGGCGAAGGACAAAATATCATCCACAGCCAGAAAAAGATGGCCGATGAGTCGTTGCTGGCTTTTCGCGACCGTTTCCGCATACCACTCAATGATGACGATGTACTGGCTTGCAAGTTCTATCACCCGGGAGAAGACAGCCCGGAAGTGCGCTACCTCAAAGACCGTCGCACGGCGCTCGGCGGTAGCCTTCCGGCACGTACTGATAGCGCACCCAGTCATCAGACACCAGATCTTTCGATATTCCAGTCGCAACTGGATGGTACTGGAGAACGCGAGATATCGACTACCATGGCTTTTGTCCGCATCCTGACAGCCCTGACGCGGGACAAGGTTATCGGGCCTCACGTAGTTCCGATAGTGCCCGATGAATCGCGGACTTTCGGTATGGAAGGCATGTTTCGCCAGTTGGGTATCTATGCCCCTGAAGGCCAGTTGTATATCCCCGAAGATGCAGATCAATTAATGTATTACCGCGAAGATATCCAAGGACAGGTATTGCAAGAAGGCATCACCGAAATGGGTGCTATGTCTTCCTGGATAGCGGCCGCAACCGCGTATGCTAACCACGGGATTGCCATGGTCCCTTTTTACATTTTTTACTCAATGTTCGGTTTGCAGCGAGTCGGTGATCTTGCCTGGGCTGCGGGGGACCTGCAGGCACGAGGGTTTCTGATCGGCGGTACCGCGGGACGCACCACCCTGGCCGGTGAAGGATTGCAACACCAGGATGGGCACAGTCTGTTGCTTGCCTCATGTATTCCTAACTGCGTCTCCTATGATCCCGCCTTTAATTTTGAGCTCGCGGTCATTATCCAAGACGGTTTGCGAAGAATGTTTACTGATAAGGAAAACATTTTTTATTACATCACCGTGATGAACGAGAACTACTCACACCCGGCACTACCGAACAATGTGAACGATGGCATTCTCAAGGGCATGTACCCGCTGCTTTCTTCAAAGCGAGGGCGCAAGGCCGCACCCCGGGTACAGTTACTCGGCAGTGGCGCGATTCTGCGAGAATCACTCGCTGCAGCGAAGTTGCTGGAACAGGACTTTGGCGTCCTGTCCGACGTCTGGAGCGTCACCAGTTATAACGAACTGACCCGCCAAGGTCGAAACGTTACGCGGTGGAACCGCCTGCACCCGGGCGAACCGCCACAGATCGCCTACGTCACAGAACAACTGGCGAAAGCAGACGGCCCCATCGTCGCTGCCACTGACTACACTCAGACCTATGCCGATCAGATTCGGGAGTTTGTTCCGGGACGCTATGTGGTGCTGGGCACTGACGGTTTTGGGCGCAGCGGCACCCGTGAGCAATTGCGGGGCTTCTTTGAGGTCAACCGCTACCATATCGCACTTGTGGCTTTGACTGCGCTTGCCGACGAAGGGGCCTTACCCCGTTCAACGATTTTGGACGCGATCAGCCGTTACCCGGTCGATCCAGAAAAACCTAACCCGGCTACAGCCTGATAGGACCAAAAAATGGGCGAAACCCAGAAGATCACGATACCCGACATTGGCGATTTCGAGAACGTCGACGTGATTGAAGTGCTGGTCGCTCCGGGGGAGATTGTCCAGGCCGAAGATCCGCTCATTACGCTAGAGAGTGATAAGGCGACCATGGATTTGCCCTCACCGGCATCCGGGCGAATTACCCAGGTGTTGGTTGCAGTGGGTGATCAGGTATCTCAAGGCGCCGTGGTTGTATTGCTGGACCCTGCTGAGGTCGATACAGCCGTTGCCGAACCGCCATCGGAACCCCACTCGACGCAAGCCGTAACAACACCAACCGCCGTGACAGCTCCAGAATCCGCTGTCTCACCGGCCCGGCCCGAAACGGCCACCCAATCACCGCTGCAGTCGCTGGCACCCCCGAGCACGCTGCCACCACCGCTCGAAGGAGGCAGTAAGCTACCCCATGCGAGCCCGGCTGTGCGCCGCTTTGCCCGGGAGCTCGGTGCGGATCTTTCCCAGATAAGCGGCAACGGAGCGCGTGGACGTATCCTCCAGGATGATGTTCGCCAGTTTGTTAAAGCCGCTCTGATCAGACCCGCCTCCGACTCAAGGCCCATGGAAGGTGCCGGTATACCCCCTATGCCCGAGGTCGACTTCTCTCGCTGGGGGCCCATCGATACCAAGCCGATTTCACGGATCCAGCGCCTCTCGGGGCGTTACCTGCATAGAGCCTGGCTGAACATCCCACATGTCACTCATCACGATGATGCCGATATCACCGAACTGGAATCCTTCCGCCAATCCCTGAAACAGGACAAGGCGCACAGCGGTACACGCATTACGATCCTGTCTTTTTTAATGAGAGCAGTGGCCAGCGCACTGAAAGCCTTTCCGACCTTCAACGCCTCATTATCACCGGACGGTGAGAGCCTGATTCTCAAACAGTATTTTCACATTGGTGTCGCAGTGGATACCGATAACGGTCTGGTCGTACCGGTCATTCGAGACGTAGACAGCAAAGGCATTGTGCAGCTTGCTGAAGAACTCGCTGAAATCAGTGCGCGGGCTCGTGATGGAAAACTCAAACCAGGCGAAATGCAAGGTGGCTGCATGAGTATTTCCAGTCTCGGTGGCATCGGCGGCACCGCCTTCACACCCATTGTCAATGCGCCGGAGGTAGCGATTCTAGGCGTTACTCGCTCGCGGATGACTCCGGTCTGGAACGGCACTGAATTCCAACCGCGGTTGATGCTGCCACTGGATCTTTCCTATGACCACCGGGTCATCGATGGAGCACAAGCTGCGCGCTTTATGGCCTTCCTTAGTGCTGCACTGGAAGATGCCCGGCGGCTGCTGCTGTAGGCGCCTGAAAAGAGATTATTCTGTGAGTGATACCCCTATCACCATCAACGTGCCTGATATTGGAGATTTTCGTGATGTCGATATCATTGAGGTACTCATCGCCCCTGGCGACACCGTTAACATCGAAACGCCACTGATTACGCTGGAAACCGACAAGGCCACCATGGATGTCCCGTGCCCGGTTGCTGGCAAAGTCATCGAAGTCCTGGCTCAGGTAGGCGGCCAGATATCTGAAGGTGATCCCGTTGCCATCGTGGCGTCAACCAACGAATCCACAGCGCTTTCGCCCCCTCCAACCGATGCCACAGCAACAACAACGCCCCCTGAAGCAGCCGCTCTGGAGAGCGCGCCACCTGCCATTAAAGACGATGGCGCTGATGTAGATCTTGTAGTGCTGGGCTCTGGCCCGGGCGGGTACACCGCAGCCTTTCGCGCCGCCGATCTTGGCCTTAAAGTGGTCCTGGTTGAGCGTTACCCGACTCTCGGCGGCGTCTGTCTGAATGTAGGTTGTATCCCATCCAAGGCATTACTGCATGCAGCGCGCGTTATTGAGGAGGCTCACGAGATGCGTCCCCATGGCATCGATTTTGGGGAGCCTGTCATTAACGTGACGCAACTGCACGAGTGGAAAGACCAGGTTGTTGGCCAGTTGACCGGCGGCCTTGCCGGCTTGGCGAAAAAACGCCGGGTCGAAGTCATCACGGGCATTGGCGAGTTCACCTCACCACACAACATAAGCATCCGAGGGCCTGCGGGTGAACGAACCGTAGGTTTTTCTCAGGCGATTATCGCCGCCGGCTCGCAAGCGATTGCATTACCCGGGCTTCCAGAGGATCCACGCATCATCGACTCGACCGGAGCATTAGCGCTTGACCACATTCCGGATCACTTGCTGGTTATCGGTGGCGGCATCATCGGTCTGGAACTGGCTACGGTATTTCGAGCACTGGGCAGCCAGGTCAGTATTGTAGAGATGTCCAGTCAACTGATCCCCGGCGCCGATCCTGATCTGGTCAAGCCGCTCGCCAAACGGCTGGCGAAGCAGTGCCATGGCATCTATCTGAATACCCGGGTCATCAGTGCACAACCACAAGACGATGGCTTGCTCGTCAGTTTTGCAGGTGACAACACCCCTGCCGAAACCCGTTATGACACTGTTTTGGTTGCGGTGGGACGCACACCGAATGGCCATCACATCAATGCACCAGCGGCGGGCGTCGCGGTTGATGAGCAGGGCTTTATTACAGTGAATGCTCAGCAACAAACCAACGTCGCCCACATTTTTGCCGTTGGCGATATTGTCGGCCAGCCCATGCTGGCCCACAAAGCAACCCACCAAGCTAAGGTAGCGGCCGAGGTGGCCGCCGGGCACAAAAGCGCGTTCGAAGCTCGGGTCATCCCATCGGTTGCCTATACAGACCCGGAAATCGCCTGGGTGGGACTTACCGAGACTGAGGCAACAAACCGGAATATCGAGTATGAGAAAGGCGTCTTTCCCTGGGCTGCCAGCGGCCGGGCGCTGGCGCTATCTCGAAGCGAAGGCTTTACCAAGTTGCTTTTCGAACCGGTGACACAGCGAATTCTTGGCGGCGGCATTGTCGGGTCCAACGCCGGCGAGCTGATTGCCGAGATCGGCCTTGCCATTGAAATGGACTGTGTCGCTCAGGATATCAGCCTTACTGTGCACCCACACCCTACGCTGTCCGAGACCACGGCTTTCGCGGCAGAAGCCTTCGAAGGCACAATCACCGATCTGTATCTGCCACGCAAGCGCTAGCGACGCCAGGCAACATTGGCCGGCATCCGAACTCCACCGTGCAGACCTCACTCAGCTTTAACGTCACGGGCAGCGGACCGGCACTGGTTATTCTGCATGGTCTTTTCGGTTCGGGCACCAACTGGAGGCGTATCGCCGATAACCTGAAGCACCATTGGCAGGTTTTTACCCCGGACCTGCCCAACCATGGCAAATCGCCCTGGGTAACTAACATGAGCTACCCGGCACAGGCGCAGGCAGTGGCACAGTTTATCCGCCAACACGCACTGGACCGGCCCGTTCTGCTGGGACACAGCATGGGCGGCAAAATAGCCATGACTGTGGCACTGACCACTCAAATTAAACTGCGCGCTTTGGTAGTCGCGGATATTGCCCCGGTCAGCTACCAGCACTCGCACGGACCCTTGGTTCGAACTCTGCAACAGCTTGACCTCACCAACTTAACTGGCCGCCAGCAGGCCGATCAGACGCTCGCAGGCGGCGTTCCTGACCGGACCCTACGCCAGTTTCTATTACAGAACCTGGAGCTTCGAAACAACACGCTTCACTGGCGATTGAATCTCGACGTGATCAATGCACAAATAGATTCTCTTTCCGGTTTTCCTGAAGTGGTGGCGCCATACGATGGGCCGACCCTGTTTATATATGGGAGTCGTTCCGACTACATCGACGCGACACATGCCTCAACCATCAAATCGCTGTTCCCCCAATCGCAGATGCACGCAATCGCGAATGCTGGACACTGGCTGCAAGCAGAGCAGCCTGAAGCTTTCCTGTCAGCGCTCGAAGATTTTCTAAGCAGCTGACCCTGTCTTGCCGCGCCTGTGGGTCAGTTAGCAGAGTATGCCTGGTAATTTTCGGTGGGCTTGATTACGCCCGATGGCCGAGGCACATGCCGGATAGAAAAACCGCAGTCCCCCAGCAACTGAGAGATTCTTGGGTCTAGAATTTGGCCCTTCGCATCGCACTCGGACTCGAAAACGACCAGCCGAACACTGCCACCGCCTAAAGTCTGCTCAGCACCGCACAATACGGGATATTCCCAGCCTTCCACATCGATCTTAAGGACTGTCGGCAACATGTCGGCTTGTTGGCAGAAATAATCCAGGGTCTGAACGCCCACCTCGACCTGGCCCACTGCCTGACGGTATGGCCAAGACCCAAAGCCACTCTCACCAGAATCACTGGCACGGATAAACGTCTGCGTCCCAACACGGTCTGACAACCCCAGTGATTCAATACGAAGATTCGCACGCAACCAGTTATTCAGCTTTTGCTGCTGCGCCAACACCGCACAGGTGTTAGGGTCGGGCTCAAATGCGACAACACTCTTGACTTCACATGACAAGGCCAGGCAACTGAAATATCCCGAATTCGCACCGATATCAAAAAAAACGTCGTCAGGGTTCAACGACTCCCGCAGTAACGCTGTGATTTCCGGTTCGTGGACTCGATTACACAACAGATTACGCTGTAGCCAATCCTGCTGATCACATGCGAAAAGAAAGCCCGGTTCGGTGCGCACTACAATACGGCGCCTGCCGATAACGCGCTCAAGGGACGTGAGATGCCGAGCCTTGCCCGGCGGAATACGCGGGCGAAAAAACAGCGCCCGCAAAACAATCCCCAGTGCCGGATGGTACGTTCCAGGCAATAACTGACAACGCGGGTCAAAGGTCAAGAATTCTTACCCGGCGCAAACCCTTATCGCCGATCAGGCTTGTTCCAGTTCAACCAGCGTGCCACAAAAATCCGCCGGGTGCAGGAACAGCACCGGCTTGCCATGTGCGCCAAGGCGCGGTACCCCATCTCCCAGCACTCGGGCCCCTTTAGCGGTTAACTGGTCTCGAGAGGCCAGAATATCGATTACCTCGTAACACACATGGTGCACTCCACCCGAGGGG
>Ga0310121_10004785_pt1 | contig 11814 bp, 10 predicted proteins | sample CB27_Tmax_986_MG_FD_203504 | JGI IMG/M metagenome (GOLD analysis project Ga0310121, IMG submission 203504) | Marine microbial communities from Western Arctic Ocean, Canada - CB27_Tmax_986 | ecosystem: Environmental > Aquatic > Marine > Oceanic | place: Canada: Western Arctic Ocean | collected...
GACGCGACGTGAGTGGGGATGCTTCCAGCCGTATGGCGTTTCGCTCCCGCCGGGGAGGCGCCCACCAGCGCGCGAGTAAGGTGAAGCGTCCCATGAAAAGGTAACCGATCCGAAAGGAGGTGGCGGAGGTGACGTATCTCCCTCAATTATCCGGAGAAAACTACAATCATGTCAAATAATTGAATCCCTGGCCGTTCGACTTGCCCCGGCGAGATTCCCACAAGCATCATGACGGTCGCTGGGAGAACAGGCAGTTTCAGCGGCCCGAACTGTGATTTTGGGGAAACCTTGCCGATTCTGGCGGTCGTGAGGATCGTAGGGCCAGCAACGAATCTTCTTGAGGAACCGATTGTAGGGGGTCGAAATCACACCCAGCGACGGCTTCCCGCCGTCCGGTAATTTTCTCCGTAAGGTGCGAGTGCGATCCGATGCAAACCTGGCCCGCCGCCGTCCTCCGCTGCAAGATCCGCAGGGTTCGACCCCGCATGTTGTCCTCCTCGCAACTCGGCCTGTGGATGGCCACGGCCACTGCAGTCGTGTGGTCGACCGCTGCCTGCTGTACGACCTCGGGTGCCCGACCCGAAAACCCATTTGTCGGTAATGCCGACCGCGAGCAACCACGGTATGCCGACGCGTCCGGGGCCCTCCTCCGCCAACCCACGACCCTCGTCGCATCCCGGCAGTCTCAGGCGGCTGCGCAACGACTGGCCGCCAAATGGCAGACAAGTCTTATGGTACTCGGGGCGGACGAAGTCGGAGAAATATTCGCTCAGAAAAACGACCTGCCAAATCCCGATGCGCAAGCCGGGACGCTCACCGGTGCCGACAACCTTCTGGGTGCGGAAGGCGAAAACGGAGACGATTCGGCAAGCCCGGCCGAGGAAGAAGCTATTTCGTGTTATGTTGCGCCCCCACTATCCGCGGTGAGAACCAACATTTCGCTGCCGGCCGGCAAACTACCCGACAACGCTTTTGCGAAATGCGCCGAGCAAATGCCACCCGCGAACGACACGCGGCTCGCCGGCGGCTGGGCCATGATGGGGTACCATTGGTCTGCCACGTGCTTCCACCATCGGCCGCTGTATTTCGAAGAAATAAACGCTGAGCGCTACGGCTACACGCCCAGCTACCTGTTCCAGCCTTTGATCTCCGCGGGGCGCTTCTTCGCCACGATTCCCGCCCTGCCTTACAAAATGACACTCGATTGCCCGCGCGACTGTGTTTACAGCTTGGGTCACTATCGGCCGGGCAGCTGCAATCCACGGCGGCCGCAGCGATTGCCCCTGCGAATCGGAGCGAGTGTGATGCAAGCGGGCGCAATCGCAGGGCTGATACTAATTTTCCCGTGAGACGATAGCCTTGCTGCGCTGCTCCGAAACCTGGCGGTTCCGGCTACGGGCAATCCGCCGTGGCCGGTTCTCTGGAAGATGCGCGGCACCACGCCAATCAAACTAACCATTCCAGCTCAACTAAAAATCACTTTTAAATCGTCCGCAGTAAGATTGCGTATGAGGCTATCGTCGGCGGAAATGATGGCGCTAGCCAGGCTCCGCTTGCTCTCCTGGAGCTCAAGCACTTTTTCCTCGACAGTGTCGCTTGCAATAATTCGATAGGCGAAGACGGGACGCGTCTGGCCAATGCGGTGCGTACGATCAATTGCCTGGGCCTCGACGGCCGGGTTCCACCAGGGATCGAGAATAAAGACATAGTCGGCGGCCGTTAGATTGAGGCCCGATCCACCTGCCTTCAGACTTATAAGAAACAGTGGACAATCCGCATCCGTTTGAAATCGCTGGACTTTTTCTTTGCGATTGACGGTGCCGCCATCGAGATACTCGTAACAGATACTTTCCTTCTCGAGCGTCGAGCGGACAATGGCCAGCAAGCTCGTGAACTGTGAAAAAATGAGCGCCTTGTGGCCCTCGGCAAGGATCTCTCGGATCTGTTTCAACAACACTTCAATCTTCGCGCTTGGCTCATTCACCCTGGCTTGGTCAACTAAACCTGGATGGCAGGCGGCCTGGCGTAGCCGCAGCAGTGCTTCAAGCACATGTATCTTTGACTGTTTCAAGCCGCGCTCGTCAATTTTTTTCGTGAGCTTCGCTCGGTAATACTCTCGCAATTCGTTGTACTGTTTGCGCTGCTTTGGGAGCAAGTCGCAATGGATCATTTGTTCCGTCTTTGGGGGGAGTTCTTTGAGTACCTGGTCTTTGGTTCGTCGGAGGATAAACGGCGCCACGGCTCGAGAAAGATCAGCAAGCGACCCGTCTTCCCCCGGCTTGGCCGACTTGCATAGCGAAGCAAATGCGCCCGTGCGGCCAAGCATCCCTGGGTTGAGAAACTCGAATAGCGACCAAAGCTCGCCTAAATGGTTTTCGATTGGGGTGCCGGTTAGGGAGAGATAATGGTTTGCGCTCAGCAACCGACTCGCTTTGGCCGACTGGCTGGCACCGTTTTTGATGGCCTGCGATTCGTCGAGAATTGCGTAGTCGAATCGTTGGCCTTTCAACGCAGCAATATCACGCCGCATCGTGCCGTACGTTGTGACCACCAGGTGGTACTTGTTCAGGTCGCCAACTCGCTGCTTGCGATCCAGACCGCTGTAATCGGCAACACGCAATTTGGGCGTAAATCGTTTGGCCTCGTCAATCCAGTTAAAGATAACGCTTTTGGGGGCCACGACGAGCGACGGCCAACGCGTTTCGTCCTTTTTAAGCCGTCGCAAACGGCGGTTTTCGAGCAAGGCCAGCACCTGGATCGTCTTGCCGAGCCCCATGTCGTCGGCCAGGCAACCTCCGATTCCAAGTTCGCGGAGGAAGTGAAACCAGCCCAAGCCGTCGCGCTGGTAGTCGCGGAGCGTACCGCAAAACGACTTCGGTTCATGCTTCGCCTTAACTCCATCGAACGCGCGCAGCTGTTGGCGAAATCGGCGGAACTTCTGATCGACGCGCAGATTCTCCTGCTCATCGAGCATCGCATCCAAAAGCAACGCTTGCGAAGGCTTGAAACGGACTTTGCCACCCTCGACCGTGCCCAAGTCGGTCAGATGCGTATAGCGCGCAAGCCACTTTTCCGGCAAAATCCCGCGAGAACCGTCGCCCAAGACGACAAAGTTGTCGCCCTTTCGCACCGCAGCCAGTAATTCCGGCAGCTTGACTTCGACCCCCTCGAAGTCGAAGGCCGCATCGAGCTCAAACCAGTCAATACCCGACCGAACGTCGATCTTGAATTCGCCGGCTGTCCGGAACAGCATGCCCTCCGCTTCGACCTGCCAACCTTTCGCCGAGAGCTTCTCGACCAGCGTCATCAGCTGTCGCTGAGAAAACTGAACATCGCCCTTAGAACTATAATACGATTCCGCCTTGGTAACACCGAGGCCGCCCAATTCCGCAAGCCGGCTTGTCTCGGCATTGCGGTCGCGCAAGTACACCAGTTCTCTGACCGATCCGCCGCTGGAGTTCTCTACAGCGGCATCTGTTTTTGGGCTTAGCTGCGTGACGTCGGATTCTTCGATGCCAGGGACCGGCTCCATAGGAATTCCACAGTGCGGGTCATTGGCCCGGACTTCCTGTGTCCCATAAAGGAACGAAATGTCGGCCGATAGCAAATCCGAACGAGAGTGGTGAGGCGTATCGCCAGGTGCGTAAACTTTGAGCTTTGGCCGCGGCGGTTCGTGCAGTTGTTCCCACCGTAAGTTTTCCGGCAATTCAATCTTTGGCAAAGCGGGGGTGGACCACAGCTGCCTAAGGAACTTTTCACGATCCTTATAGGGCACAACGATAGGCGAGCTGGCACTAACCGTGTGGAGCCAGTTGTAGGCTGCCGGATCGATCTCAAGTCGATGAAGCGTATCATCAATTAGCAACAGCCCTGCAGGCGTTGCCAGGACGGCTTCGCGTAGATGACGAGTTTGGCCATTGCGAGAAATATGGCCGTCGAGTACCCAATGTTTTTCCTCGTCCACGGCTCTAACTGAAAGCTCGAATCGCCACGGTGTGTCGGCTCTCCAAGCCAACGGCCGAGCATCTTCGAAAGGCTGGCCGCCGTCAAGCGTCCATACGAATCGCCCCGTCGCTTCCAGGCGAGGCAGAAAATGGCCATACAACGAGGCGGGAATACTCGCTGCAGTGAGTCGCTCCTCGTAGCCGTAGCGACTGTACCGATAGCTCGAATTGTAATCCTGCACGTGTGAGAAATTGAGGAGTTCCGAGAGCAACTCCCGATCGTCCTGATTGGAAAACGAATCGATATCGGGCTGTCTTAGCTTGAGCCTCTTGAAACTGCCGAACTCGCCATTCTTTTTCGTTTCGCGCTGCAAGAATTCAATAATGAACAATTCATTGGCTACCGATTGGCCAACGCTCAATACATACCAAACTTCGCGCCGTTTGGCAGCCAAGACTTCGGTCAAGTTATCATTCCAACAATCGCCCTCGAAGTTGGCTTGCTGATTCAGGACCTCAAAGGCTTTTTGCCATTGAGGATTCTGCGTCTTCTTGATTCGACCTGCGCGTCGTCTTTTTTTCTTCGTTTGGCTTCGGGCGGCAATGGCTAGTTCCGACGATTCCGTGATCTTGGATGCAGCGGCATCGAAAACATCCGCAACCAAGCCGACGGCCCCGTCGACGCTCAATTTTCCCAGTCCTGGGACACAATCGGAGAGCCCCACGAGCTCCATCTGAAGCAAAGTCGCCCAAATATGCTCGCAATTGCATTGATAGGAGAAACGTGCGCACGAGCAATGGACCGCCAGCGCGTCCAGGTCCGCAACTTCACCCCAGTCGATAGCAACGCGGCTTGCCTGATCGTACGATCCTGCTACAGACACACGGAGGCGATGGTCTCCACTCTGTTCGAATTGGACCAGACGATTCTCGAAGTGCCTTCGCCCCAGGTCTCGATCACGCCATTGAAATTCGTGTTGACAACGATCCGTCAACTTCATGCCAATAGCCTCCATGCGTCTCTTGGGAAAAACATTATTCGAGCAGTACGGTCAACCATTGCAAGAGGGCCACCTCGACTTTGGGTAGCCAAGTCTTCAGAGGCAACCGTTCGTCGGAAGTCCAGGATAAAACAATTGGCGGAAATCTCCCAGGGAGGACAAACTGAATTTACGCAAGTGCGTCAGCGGCAAATTCCGAATCCGCCGTAAAAATCAGGACAATCGCTCCTTCTTGACCCCATCCAGGCTGGGGGAAACAGTTGACTTTGGTCCCCCCATCCCCTAAAATAAGCCCCGACAAGGTTGCTTGCGACGGGCAGCTTTTTTCGGTTGTGACAGCCCCCACACAGCAGATTGTGTTGAGGTATTTTCGTCGCCTCTTTACCGAGTCCGTTCTGGATTTGGCAGCAGCTTCCTGCCGAGTGGGTTTCTTTTTCCGTACTTGTCTTTGGATGCGTTGTAAGAGACCAGCTCGCAACGCATTTTTCTCTCGAAGAATTCTTTGGCTATTTCGACGACGCTACAGACGCGGCTCCCTGGCTGAGCAGCCAAGCAGATATTCTTCGAAGCCAGCACGCGATTCTGTTCATGGAAATCTGCGACGTTTCAGATCCACGGCATGTGGAACTGCCCAGCTGGCCGTTTTGTGCACTTTGGTGTTGGGGATAATCGGGAATCACTCAACCGCAAGAGATGGCTCGCCCGATTCACCCACTTCCCGACGGACCGCGATAATGAGAGTATTGATTCCCTGGGGCGAGCTCGATGAGGTGCCATAGATGATCAAGCCAATAATCAACGTCTTACTCGTGGAAGACAATCTCCCGGACATTGAGCTAACCCGGCGGGCTCTTTTGGATACGGGAATTGTTCACGAGCTATTCGTCGTCAATCACGGCGGGTAAGCGTTCTCGTTTCTCTTTAACGAGGGCGCCTACGTCGGCACACCACGTCCCCACTTGCTATTGCTTGACTTTCACATGCCACACGTCGACGGAAACGAAGTGCTTCATCGACTGAAGGGGGACGAAAGTTATTCGGACCTCCCGATTATCATGTTGTCCGCGTTGGGCTCCGAGGAGGACGTCGCCGACGCAACCGAAATGCTAGCGGACGATTAGAACTCCAAACGACCGGAGCGGCGAAATGCCCTTGTCAACTCAAGTATCGGATGATGCCGGCAAGGCTGTGATTGTCCACGAAATGAGTGAAACTGTCGCGGATGCTTATAGTGCGGAAACATTTGAAGACTCGCTGCATGTCATCGCACTTCAGGCCCGACTTATGATAGGGGCACACCAATCTGCTGTGAGTTATTTGCCCGATAGCAATTTCCATGCGGCCATCCACACCACCTCGTTCTCCACGAAATACGAGGAATACAACACGTACGATGTTATGCCTACAGGCGAAGGTATCTGGGTCGCAGTCGTAGACACGAACCTTGCCGTACGGATGACACAAGAGGAGCTTGTTGCCGGCCCTCTCTGGAAGAATTTCAGCAACATGAAGGACAAGCGCGGTCTGGAACATCCACCCATGAGAGGTTGGCTGGCAGTGCCTATCGTCCGCCAAAACGGAGAATTCATTGGTTTCCTGCAGCTCACCGACAAGTACGAAGGGGATTTTACTCAGCAAGACCAGCACGAACTCACCCATTTAGCAGGCTTGGTTGGCCCCACCTTTGGTCGAAGGGAATCTTTGAAGCGTTTTACACAACCAAGACTCGTGGAACAGGCTTAGGCATGTCGCTCTGCAAGAGATTTGTCGAGGCGCATGATGGTGAGATCGCTGCAGAAAACGTTGACGCGTCTGGCGTGGAGGTCCGCGTTACTTTGCCTAGGAAAACAAAGAGAACATGAATCATTCTCTTCGAATCGCGATCGCTGAGGACGAACCCTGCACGCTTGAGTTCCTCCATGATGCCGTCGCAGAACTCGGCCACGAAGTCGTCGTCCTGGCCAAGGATGGCGAGGAATTGCTGCTCCGGTGCCGGGAGGAACGCCCGGACCTTGTGATTAGCGACATTTTAATGCCGGGAATGGATGGGCTAGAGGCCACCCAAAAGATCGGTGGCGAGCAACCGATTCCCGTCATCGTCGTGTCGGCGCACCACGACTCGGAACTTGTCGACAGGGCGCTCGATAATCAAGTCCTTGCCTACCTGGTAAAGCCGATTAAAGAGGGCGAGCTGAAAACGGCGATTGCGCTGGTAACGCGTCGATTCAAAGAGTTTCAGGCTCTGCAGCAACAGGCTGATGACATGCGGCAGGCTCTGGAAGATCGAAAGTTGGTCGAGCGTGCCAAGGGAATCATCATGAAAAGGGCAGGTGTTGGGGAACAGGATTCATTTTCACAACTGCAAAAACTGGCCAGCGAAAAAAACCTGAAGATGGTTGAGATTGCTCGGATAATTGTCACCGCAGAAGAAGCGTTTCAGGCATGAAATACTAAAACATTGTCCCGAAATAACGGGTTCACTATCTTCCCAAAGCGTGGAGGACGTATGCCATGTCCGCCAAAATCCTCGTCGTGGATGATTCGTCGCTGGAGCGACACCTGCTGACGGCACTGCTCAGCAAGAACCCAGGATACCGCTTGTTCGAGGCGGAAAACGGCAAGGAGGCATTGGCCAAGATCGAAACGATCGCGCCGGACCTGGTGATAACCGATCTGCGGATGCCGGAAATGGATGGCCTGGCGCTTATTCGAGTCACTGGGCGACTATATCCGAAGATCCCGTTAATTCTTATGTCCGCCTATGGGGACGAGATGGTAGCTGTGGCTGCACTCGCAGCAGGTGCCGTAAGTTCAGAAGGGGGGCGCTGACGGCCGGACGACAACTGTGAACCAATAGTCGCTAATACCCTTGATGATTCGCAGAAATTGGTCCAAGTCGACGGGCTTGGTTGCGTAGGAACTGCACCGCAGCTTGTACATCTTCAGGACGTCTTGCTCGTCCGCGGACGTCGTTAAAATCACCACCGGAAAATGATTCAATTTGTCGTACCCAACCAATTCAGCCAGCACTTCGCGACCATCCATGACCGGCATATTCAAGTCCAAGAGGATAAGATCGGGCGCCGGAACGCCGGAGTACTGCCCCTCCTTGTGGATCAACGCGAAGCGGGTCTTAAGGAAGCGGGAGAAATTGTTCAGGCGATCCGGCGGGGGGCGATCCAGGAATCAGACGTTCGTGAGATTGGGACGCTGTTTCTGTCTGGCGACGCCATGGTTCTGTCTGGCGACGCGATGGACTTCAAAAAACGCACGCTGTTCAAGTCGGTTGGAAATGCGGTCCAGGATTTGGTCGTTGCGGATTTCGTGTTGAACCAGGCGAATCGGCTTGGCCTTGGACAGCTGATTGAGATTTAAAAGTCCAAGCAGATTCCCCAGATAGGGACGAGACGGTTTTCGCTGGCAAACAGCTCCCAAAATGCACGGTCCAGGACTGGTTCCCAATCCGCAAGGTCAACGAACTGGAAGCAAAACTCCGTGCCACCGGGGCGCTAGGACCCGACTACCACGGCAATCGCAACATCTGTTGCAGCGTATGGCCGATCATTGCACCAACCGTACTTCGGCCGGCCTCGATTTTAGCGGTGCCGCGGTTGCCAACTAAGAGCAGTGCGTCTTGCACGCTAAGCCGAACTTGCACAAGGTGGTATTTGCTTGCAGACCGCTCAACCTTGGTCGGTTCGCGCTGGGTAGCACGGCGGGCCACCTCGACTACCGTGCCCGCCAACACGCGTACGGGGGCGGCCGTAAGCAAGATGCTAACACGTTGGCCAGGCTGGACCTCGGTAATGTCGGCCTGGGCAATGGCCACCAGCGCATCGAGCTTTGCAGGATCGCCAATCGTGCAGAGCACCGTGCCGGGCTCGATCCAGGCTCCCCTATTCCGCTGGTCCAGCGGCAAGCCGCTCCACGTGGGCAGGCGACCCTGGCGCAGCGGGTCCTCCCCTATTTCGGGCGGCGCGATGATCGTCCCGGTTCGAGGAGCACGCAGCGTTAGCTCATCCGCCTTGCTGCGAAGTTCAGCCAATTGCGACTCGGCAGCAGTGAGCGCCGCGCGCACAGTCGGCAATTGCTGAGACGCTTCTTCGCTCCAGGCGCGCATCGATCCGAGCTGCTCGTAATGGAGGCCACGGACCTCGTATTCACCCGTCTGCCGAGCGAGGGCCAGATTGGTTTCTGGGTTGCCCAACCGCGCGACGACGTCGCCTTGCTGAACGCGCGTACCCGGGGCGACTGCATACTGCAGTTCGCCGGCGGCAGTGGCGTAAACCGTCTGCCCGCCTGCGGGCACAAACACAGCCGGACCGATGACGGTTTGCTCGATTGGCCAAAACAATAGCAGTCCCATGGCCGCAACGATCGTGATAACCAGCAAACTAACACGCCCGCCGCGCAGACGTACACGCACCGAAGGATTGCGCGCCAATCTCCAGAGCGCATTGAGCGGGCGAAAAAACATGCCTGTCAGGGTCAATACTCCTAGTGTGTAGACGAGATTCTCGGCCCGATAAGGGCGCGCCCAGGTAAGGAGCACCACAAAAATGCCGAGCACAACAAACAGTAAATAGACACGAGCAGCGATCGCATAGACCAACATGCCACGACGCTGGCGGGCGCTAAGCAATGCGTCGTCCTCGCCCCGCTCACCCAAAAGCCAGCGCCGTAGCGCCGCGGGGAGCAGACCCTGGGCACGGCCCGCCAGATTGGGCACTTCGACCAGGTCAGACAATATGTAATAGCCGTCGTAACGCAACAGCGGATTGGCATTCACCAACAAGGTGCCCACGGAGCAGACGATAACCACGCTGAGGCACCATGTGTGCAGTAGCCCCGGTTGGGTATGCCACCAGGCGATCAGTGCCAGCGCGGCGATACCGAATTCCGCGATTGCACCCGCTGCCGAGACAGCGATCCGGTGCCATTTACTCGGCAAGCGCCATACGTCGGACACATCGCAGTACAAACAAGGGAGACAGGCCAAGACCAGGATGCCGATTTCGTGACACCGTCCGCCCAAATGCTGACAGGTGACCGCGTGCGCCAATTCGTGAATCACTTTCACCAGGACGATCGTGGCCAGCCAAAGGAACCAGTAACGCGGCTGCGCCAATTCCTGCAGACTCGGCAAACGCTCCAGCACGGTGCGCCCTTCGGAAAGCAAAATCCAGGCAGCATAGAAGACGATTGTCAGTAGCAACCCCAAAGCGGGCCAGCCAAAGAGCCACCGCACCCGCGCATGCACTCCATCGATCAAACGGGTCGCGTCGACACTGCCCAAGCGAAAGGACAACAAACTCAGCAAACCTTGTAACCGCTGCCGACGCCGGCTGCGCTGCCCTCGTTCGAATAGCTGCTGACCCTGCCCACTGGCGGTGCTAAGTAGCAGTCCCTGGCTATAGAGCTGGTTCAGCCCATGTTGTAGCGCATCGTCGGTAATCCGCACGGGGGCGAATCGCCGATGGAACTCTCGGCGCAGCGCACTGAGCGAAGTCGACTGCTGGAGCGCATTCAAAAAAAAATGCTCCGCCGCGGTAAGGTGAAACAACTCGAGCGTCAGCGGATCCTTCACCACATAGGCCGCTCGGCCTGCGAAAGCGACTGGCACAATTTGCAGGTCGCCCCGGGCGCGCAGCGCCAGCGGTCGATCGGCTGCCGCCAGATTATTTGGCCTTGGTGAGTTCATTCGTGTAGGGTCCTACCAAACTCGTATGCGATTACCCGGGTGCGAATCCCCGTAGCGCTTGTGTGCACCGGGTACATCGCGGAAGGGCACGCAAGCACATGCCCGACCGAGTAGCTGGGAAGAATCTAACGCAAAATCTCCAGTATTCCCTGCTGGCCCGGACGAAGCGCGCCGTCCAGGTTGGGCACTTCCGCCCAAACGCGTACCTGCCTGGTGACAGGGTCTGTCTCGGGACTGACAAATCGTAGTCGGCCCGTAACCTTCACATTTTTTCCCGACAAGGCGACTGTCATTCGCACCGACTTGCCGACCAGGCCTGCCGCTACCTGGGAAGCCTGCAAAAACCCTTCCCCGCGCAACTTTTCGACTGCTACCAGGCGCAACACTGGCGCGCCCACTTCGACCCATTCGCCAGCGTCCGCGCGCACCCGCTCGACGGTCCCAGCAAAGGGGGCCCGCAGATCATGTTGTTCCAGTCGCAGGCGGGCGGCCTCCAGCTCGTTGTGTTTCAGTTCCTGGCCGAATCGTTCGAGCCGCAGCTCGTGCTCAGCTTGCTGACGTTCCAAAGTCAGTTTTTCGACTGTCAAGCGCTCCACGTCCAGCTGCGACTGCGAAATGCTCTTGGCGAATTTTTCGATTGATTCGTGAGATCGCGCAAGTTCCGCCCGAGCGACTTGCAGCGATTTGTCAGCGTACTGCCGGCGTACTTCGTTGTTCGCGCGGGCTTCTGCCTGGGCATGTTCTATGATGGCGCGGGCGACCGCCAACTTCGCTTCGCGGGGATCCAACGACGCCAGCAACTGGCCTTCCTCGACATACTCGCCCTCGGCGGCAAATATCTTGATCAGTTGGCCCGTCTGCTGAGCTGGCACCTCCGCCTCATGCAAAGGGCGCAATACGACCGACTCGACCCGGGCGATGGCCGTTTCCTCAGCAGAGCCAACCCCAGCCAAGACCGACGCCATGACCAGACTGGCAATGGGTACTTTGATGCTCACGTTTCGCCTACTCCTCTAAGTGTACTTCTGCAACAATCGGCCTCCGACCGTTTGTTCAGGGAGTACAGCTCGCCAAAAGTCGTCTTCGATCAATCTCAAAAAACCCACCAGCAGTACACGGTTTCCCAAACATCGTGCAGCCAGACATAGCCTAAGCTGCGTTCCCCACA
>Ga0310121_10004786_pt1 | contig 11813 bp, 8 predicted proteins | sample CB27_Tmax_986_MG_FD_203504 | JGI IMG/M metagenome (GOLD analysis project Ga0310121, IMG submission 203504) | Marine microbial communities from Western Arctic Ocean, Canada - CB27_Tmax_986 | ecosystem: Environmental > Aquatic > Marine > Oceanic | place: Canada: Western Arctic Ocean | collected...
TATGCGTTTTGGCCGGGCTGCGTCGCGCGCGGGGCGACGCCGGAGCTCTACAAGTCCACCTTGGCCGTCGCCAAGCACATCGGGATGGAGCTGGACGAGCTCGAGGCCGGTGTTTGCACCGGCGCCGGCATCATCTCCGACGCCGACCCCTACGTGCAGGACGTGCTCAACGCCCGCACGCTCGCCATCGCCGAGCAGAAGGGTCTGCCGCTGATGGACATCTGCTCCACCTGCGTCGGTGTCCACAGCCTTGCCCGCGAGAAGCTTGAGAACGCGGACTTCCGTGACCGGGTCAATGAACGGCTCGCGCCGGACGGGTTGCACTACAGCGGCACCGTGGAACCCCGTCACCTGCTCTGGATCATCCTGGAGGACCTGGAAGCCGGACAGCTCAACCATCTCATCCGCCGTCCGCTGGACGAACTCAACCTGGGCCCGTTCTACGGCTGCTACATCCTGCGTCCGGAGCGCGTGCTGGGCTTCGACGAGCACCCGCACCGTCGCGACAGCCTGGAGGCGGTGATCAAGCTGGTCGGGGCGACCAGCGTCACCTACGACGGCATGACGAAGTGCTGTGGCTTCCCGATCCTGACGACGAACCGCAAGAACTCGCTGACCATGACCGGCACGCACGTCGCGGAGGCCACGGACCGGGGTGCGGACGCCCTCGTCACCCCCTGCCCGCTCTGCCATCTCAATCTCGACGCGCAGCAGCCCGACGCCGCCAAGATGGTCAACCGCAAGCTCGACCTGCCGATCCTGCACGTCCCCCAACTGATTGGCCTCGCCATGGGCCTTGACCCCGAGGATCTCGGCCTCAACCGCCACGTTGTCGACACCAAGGCTCTGCTGGCCAAGGTCGGTGCCTAGGATCGCGCATACGCTCGGGTCGTCTTCCGCACAGTCGCGATCCGAATCCTCAGCCGAACTGCGCCCCATCGATCCATGAGCCCACCCCATCTGCGTACTTCCCGCCGTTGGGCCCGGAAGTCGTTGGTCAGGCCCGCCATGTTAAAAAAACGACGCCGGCCTTGGAGGGCCGGCGTCGCTTTTGGGGTCCGTGGAGGGCGGTAGGCCGCTGTTCGTTCCCTCACAAGTGAGGGAGGCGGGCGGGGTGACGGTACTTGCGACTTACCTAACCTTGGCCCTCCATGAAGCGAAACGATCGCCCGCCGAGGCTGGTTCCCAGCCGCAGGCAATGTTCCGGTAATAACTTCACATAACTTAGTCCAAGATCTGGACGAGGATGCCCAACCACCACATGTGGGGTGCGCTAGTACGTGCCACCCAGCTTGTTGTGGTCCCACGAAATGACCCGCTTGGCGTGCACGCGAACGACCGCGCGCTTCGCCGCTTGCTTGCGCTGCACGTCGCTCGGCATCATGGCGGCGTCGCCGTTGCCGTCCCCGCCACCCCGCTTCACTCCGATCGCGGCCATCACCTGGAGCACGAGGTCGGGGTCGCCCTGGATCACTTCCGCGTCGCCTTCGACCACCAGGCCGCGCAGTTCCTGATACTGCTCGCCGCTCTCAAGCATGCACGTGATCCGCGGGTCGCGCTCGAGATTGAGCAACTTCTGGGCCTTAGCGAAGGTGGTGAAGTGGATCTCCCCGTCGATCATGCCGTACCACATCGCCACCAGATGCGGGTACCCCTGGGTGCCGATCGACGCCACTTGCAGCGTCCAACCCGCGGCCAGGAACTCCTCCTGCTCCTCCGGCGTCATCTCGATCTGGCTGCGGCGGCTGGGCATCGTGGCGTCCTTCTCTGTGCGGTATGGCGTCACGCTACCCGTCTGCCTCGTGGTGGGGAAGCGGCTGAAGCAGGGACGCGCGAGGGCGGGGGACTAGGGGTGTGTCATCTGCTCGGGCTGGATCCACTCGGCGAACTGCTCTTCGCTCATCAGCCCGAGCTCGAGTCCAGCCTCGCGCAGCGTCGTTCCGTCGGCGTGGGCCTTCTTCGCGATCTTGGCCGCGTTGTCGTAGCCGATGTGCGGGTTGAGCGCCGTCACGAGCATCAGGGACGAGCGCATCAGCTGGTCGATCTGCGCTTCGTTCGCCTCGATCCCCACCACGCAGTTGTCCGTGAACGAGACCGATCCGTCGGCCAGCAGCTTGATCGACTGCAGATTGTTGTAGGCGATCAGCGGCTTGAAGACGTTCAGTTCGAAGTGGCCCGTGGCTCCGCCGAAGTTGACTGCGACGTCGTTACCGAAGACCTGGGCGCAGACCATCGTCAACGCCTCCGACTGCGTCGGGTTGACCTTGCCGGGCATGATGCTGGAGCCGGGTTCGTTGGCGGGCAGGATCAGCTCGCCCAGGCCGGCGCGAGGGCCGGAGCCGAGCAGGCGCACGTCGTTGGCGATCTTCATCAGCGACGCGGCGATGGTCTTCAGTTGCCCCGACAGCTCGACCTGCGCGTCGTGCGCGGCCAGTGCCTCGAACTTGTTCGGCGCGGTGACGAAGGGCAGCTCCGTGAGCGTGCTGATCTCCTGCGCGACCTTGACGGCGTAGTCCGGGTGCGAGTTGAGTCCGGTGCCGACGGCGGTGCCGCCCAGCGCCAGCTCGTAGACGCGCGGCAGCGTGCTCTCCGCGCGCAAAATCCCGTAGTTGATCTGCTGCACGTAGCCGGAGAACTCCTGCCCCAGCGTCAGGGGCACGGCGTCCATCAGATGGGTGCGCCCGATCTTGACGATGCCCTCGAACGCCGTTGACTTGGCCTGGAGCGCGTCGTGCAGGTGGTGCAGCGCCGGGATCAGCTCGTTGTGCACCTGTTCGCCCGTCGCGACGGACATCGCGCCGGGGAAGACATCGTTCGACGACTGTGACATGTTGACGTGGTCGTTGGGGTGGACGGGCTCCTTGGAGCCGACCGTGCCGCCCAGGATCTCGATCGCGCGATTCGAGATCACCTCGTTGGCGTTCATGTTGCTCTGGGTGCCGGAGCCGGTCTGCCAGACGACGAGCGGGAAGTGGTCGTCCAGAGTGCCGTCGATCACCTCTTGCGCGGCCTGGCGGATCGCGTTCGCGAGTTCGCCGTCGAGCTTGCCCAGCGATTCGTTGACGGAGGCGGAGGCGTGCTTGACGATGCCCATGGCGCGGATGATGGCGCGCGGCATGCGCTCGCCACCGATCTTGAAGTTCTGCAGCGAGCGTTGGGTTTGTGCGCCCCAGTAGCGGTCCGACGCGACCGCCACCTCACCCATCGAGTCTGTTTCGATCCGCACCTCGGCCATGGTTGGCTCCTTCGCTCAGAGACAAGTCGGCTGGGTTGAGTTCTTGGTCGCGCGCTACCCGGCCTGGCGCTCCAGACGCGCCATGTCCTTGACCAAACTGTTCACCGATCCCGCGGACTTGCGTAGTGCGCGCTTTTCGTCCGCCGTGAGCTTGATCTCCATGATCTGCTCGATCCCGCCCGCGCCCAGCTTGACCGGCACGCCGACGTAGAGATTCTTGATCCCGTACTGCCCGGTGAGGAACGCGGCACAAGGCAGGATCCGCTTCTTGTCGAGCACGATCGCGTCGACCATCTCCGCCACGGCGGCGGACGGCGCGTAGAACGCGCTGCCGGTCTTCAGCAGCCCCACGATCTCGGCGCCGCCGTCGCGCGTGCGCTGGATGATCTGGTCCAGCTGTTTGCGCGGCATCAGTTCCGCAACGGGGATCCCCGCCACGGTGGTGTAGGAGGCAAGCGGGACCATGGTGTCGCCATGGCCGCCCAGCACGTAGGCGTTGACGTCGGCGACGGAGACGTCTAGCGCCTCCGCGACGAACGAGCGATAGCGTGCCGTGTCGAGAATGCCCGCCATGCCCAGCACGCGCTTGGCTGGGAGCTTGCTCGCCTTCAGCGCGACGTGGCACATCGCATCGAGCGGGTTGCTGACCACGATGATCACGGCTTTGGGGGAGCGGGCGACGACCTTTTCCGTCACCTCGGCGACGATGCCCATGTTGATCGCCAACAGGTCGTCGCGGCTCATGCCCGGACGGCGGGCGATGCCCGACGTGATCACGACCACGTCCGAATTGCGCGTGGCCCCGTAGGAGTTGGTGCCCGTGATCTGGGCGTCGACGCCCACGACGGGGCTCGCCTCGAACAAGTCGAGCGCCTTGCCCTGCGGCATGCCCTTGATGATGTCGACCAGCACGATGTCGGCGTAGCCGCGCTCCGCCAACCGTTGGGCGGTCGTCGCGCCGACGTTGCCGGCGCCGATAACCGTGATCTTCGTACGCACGTTCCAACCTCTCGAATACGCCGCTTCCGCGGCCCTGCTGACTGGTTTGACGACTGCGCGCTGCTCGATCGCGCGTCGACTCGTTGTTCGGGCGCGTCGCCCGTTGGTACCTGTTCTACTTCTGCGCGGCCGCGATCATGTTGAGCGCACTGCCGGCTCGGAACCACTCAATCTGGTCGGCCGTGTACGAGTGTTCCACCCGGACCGTCTCGCGCAACCCGTCCGGATGTTCGATCGACACTTCAAGCGGCTCGTCCGGGGCCATCTCCGCCAGCCCCAGCACCGCGACGCGGTCCTCCGCTCCGAATTTCTCGTAGTCGGCCGGGTCGGCGAAGGTCAGCGCCAGCAGACCCTGCTTCTTGAGGTTGGTCTCCGCGATGCGCGCGAAGGAGCGCACGATGATCGCCCGCCCACCGAGGTGGCGCGGCTCCATCGCCGCGTGCTCCCGGCTCGAGCCCTCGCCGTAGTTGTCGTCACCGATCACGACCCAAGGCACACCGGCCGCCTTATAGGCACGCGCGACGTCTGGCACGCTGGCCACCTGGCTTTCGGCATCGTCCAGGGTGTTGACGGCCGTGCCCGGCTTGTCGGTAAAGGCATTGTTGGCGCCCGTGTACATATTGTTCGAAATGTTGTCGAGGTGGCCGCGAAAGCGGAGCCAGGCCCCTGCCGGGGAGACGTGATCCGTCGTCGTCTTACCCGTCGCGCGCAGCAGCACCGCGGCGCCTTCGAGGTCCTTGCCATCCCACGCCTCGAACGGCGAAAGACGCTCCAGGCGCTCGCTATCCAGCGTGACGACGACATCCACGCCGCTGCCATCGTCCGGCGGCGCCTCGTAGCCCGGTTCGCCCTCGTCGAAGCCGTCGGCGGGCAGTTCGTCGCCGCTGGGCGGCTCGAAGTGGAACGCAGTTCCGTTCGCGTCGATCGTATCCGTGCGTGGGTCAAAGCCCATCTCACCTGCAAACGCGAGTGCCACCACGATCTCGGGACTGCCGATGAAGGCCAGTGTTGACGCGTTGGCGTCGTTTCGGCCCGGGAAGTTGCGATTGAACGAGGTGATGATCGTGTTCATCTCGCCCTCCTCGACATCTTCGCGCCGCCACTGTCCAATGCACGGTCCGCAGGCGTTCGCCAGCACGGTCGCACCGATCTCCTCGAACTGCTTCAACTGCCCGTCGCGCTCCGTCGTGGCGCGAACCTGCTCGGAGCCGGGCGTGACCAGCAGGGGGATCGAAACCTCGAGCCCCGCCGCGACGGCCTGCCGCGCCACGCTGGCGGCGCGGCTCATGTCTTCATACGAGCTGTTCGTGCAGGATCCGATCAGCGCGTCTTTAATCTTTGTGGGATAACCCTGGGACCGCATCCAGCTCCCGATCTCCGACACAGTGTGGCGCAAGTCCGGTGTGTGAGGACCGACGAAGGCGGGCTCCAGCTCGCTCAGATTGATCTCGACGACGCGGTCGAAGATGGCGTCGCGCTGATCGACGACTTCCGGGTCCTGGCGCAGATCGTCGGCGTGCGCCTCCGCCAGATCGGCGATATCGCCACGATCGGTGGCGCGCAGATAGGCGGCCGTCCGAGCGTCGAACTCGAAGACCGATGTCGTGGCGCCGATCTCGGCGCCCATGTTGGTGACCGTGGCGCGGCCCGTGGCGCTCATCGAGTCCAGCCCCTCGCCGAAGTACTCGAGGATCGCGCCCGTGCCGCCCTTCACCGTCAGCTCCTCCGCCACGCGCAGGATGACTTCCTTGGAGGATGTCCAGCCGTCCAAGGCGCCGGTCAGGTGCACGCCGATCAGGTTGGGCAGCGTCACGCCCCAGGCCAGGCCGGCCATCACATCGACGGCGTCCGCGCCACCGACTCCGATTGCCAGCATGCCCAGGCCGCCGGCGTTGGGCGTGTGACTGTCGGTCCCGATCATCAGGCCGCCGGGGAAGGCGTGATTCTCCAGCACGACCTGATGAATGATGCCCGAACCCGGCTTCCAGAAGCCCGCACCGTAACGCGCGGCGACGGAGCGCAGGAACTCGTAGACTTCGTTGTTTTCGTCCTCGGCGACGGCAAGGTCCGATGCCGCACCGAGATGGGCGCGGATCAGGTGGTCGCAGTGGATCGTCGTGGGGACGGCGACTTTCTGAAGCCCGGCTAGTTCGAACTGGAGCATGGCCATTTGCGCAGTCGCGTCCTGCAGCCCGACCCGATCGGGCTCCAGCGAGGCATAGTCGTCGCCCCGTTCGAGCCCTTGCGTCGTCGCGTCGGTCATATGGCCGAAAAGGATCTTCTCGATCAGCGTCAGCGGCCGCCCCAGCCGCTCCCGCGCGATGGCGATTCCGGCCGCGTTGCGGATGTAAGCTGCCTCGACGCGCGCCGCGTAGTCCGCCTCAAACCTCGTCATGGGCACTCCCTCCGGCACCGGATCAGGGGCAGACGCCGCTTCGGAAGCACGGGCTGCCGCAGCGATGAAGCGTCCCTAAACCTGCGCCAGGCTACGAACAGTCCGGACTGCATTCTATCAAGCTGCATCCACAGCCTCAGCGCCGTCAGTGGCTCGGCCAACGGTTCGGGGGACGGCTCAGAGTGGGACGTTACCGTGCTTCTTGGGTGGGGTCGTGTCGGCTTTGTCCTGCAGCATCTCCAGCGAGCGCACGATCACGCGCCGCGTATCGGCGGGGTCGATCACGTCATCGACGAAGCCCAACGAAGCCGCCTGGTACGGGTTGTAGAACTCGCCCTCGTACTCCTGCAACAGCCGTTGCCGCTCCGCCTCGGGGTCGTCCGCCTCGGCGATGCGGCGCCGGTAGATCAGGTCGATCGCCCCCGCCGAGCCCATCACCGCGATTTCGGAACCGGGCCAGGCCAGATTGACGTCGGCGCGCAGGCTCTTGCTGCTCATCGCGACGTACGCGCCGCCGTACGCCTTGCGCAGAATCACGACGATCTTGGGCACCGTCGCCTCCGCGTAGGCGTAAAGCAGCTTGGCGCCGTGCGTGATGATCGCACCGTGCTCCTGCTGCGTGCCGGGCAGATAGCCCGTCACATCGACCAGCGTCACGAGCGGGATGTTGAAGCAGTCGCAGAAGCGCACGAAGCGCGCGGCTTTGCGTGAGGCGTCGATGTCGAGCGACCCCGCCAACGATTCCGGGTTGTTGCCCACGATGCCGATGGCGCGTCCGGCCATACGCCCAAATCCGACGACGATGTTCTGCGCCCAAAGCGCGTGGATCTCCAAGAAGTCGCCGTTGTCGACGATCTTCTCGATCACCCTGCGTACGGGATACGGCTGCATACCGTCGGCCGGGACGAGATCTTCGATCCCCTCGCAGCGGCGGTTGGGATCGTCGCCGGTGTCTACCCAGGGCGGGTCTTCCATGTTGTTCGAGGGCAGGAACGCGAGCAGCGAGCGGACCTCGTTCAGGGTTTGCTCGCCCCCCTTGACGGAGAAATGCGCCACCCCGCTGACTGAGGCGTGTGTGCGCGCACCGCCCAACTCCTCCATGGAGATCTCTTCCCCGGTCACGGTCTTGACGATGTCTGGCCCGGTGATGCCCATGAAGGAGACGCCCTCCACCATGTAGGTGAAGTCCATGATCGCGGGCGAGTAGACCGCGCCGCCCGCCGTGGGACCGAGCATGACTGCGATCTGTGGCACCACGCCGGAGGCCAGGACGTTGCGCAGGAAAATGTCGCCGTAGCCCTTCAATCCGGAGATGCCGGCCTGGACCCGGGCGCCCCCGCTGTCGTTCAGCGCCACGATTGGCGCGCCGACCTTCAACGAGAGATCCTGCACCTTGACGATCTTCTCCGCCGCCGCCTCCGACACCGTGCCCCCGAAGACCGTGAAGTCTTGCGAGTAGGCGAAGACGGTCCGTCCATCGACGGTGCCGTAGCCGGTCACGACCGAGTCGCCGGGCGGCCTGTTCTCCTCGAAGCCTGGCGCCGTCATGCGATGGGTGACTAACGCGTCGGTCTCGATGAAGGAACCCTTGTCGAAGAGGACGTCAATCCGCTCCCGCGCGGTCATCTTGCCGCGATCATGCTGGCGCTGGACCGCGGGGTCGTCGTCGCTTCGAATCCCCTTCGCTTTGCGCGCGTTCAACTCGGCCAGGTAGTCCGCGTGAGAAGGGGTGGGTCGATCTGCTGGCGCCATCGCTATCCCGTTCTCAAGAGCCCCGGCTGATCTCGTCCAGGCCGACGATCCGGCATCCGTGGCACAAAAAACGGCCTTCGCCCAACTGGATGGAAGACCTCGCGGAGGCTATCACCGGGGCCCAAGCCGGGCAATTTGTACCTGCCGTGCGGCGCGGCCGGCGGATGTTATGCGCGCCGACCCTAGCCCGGCGGCTCGCTGGATTCGTCCTCCACTGCATCAGCTGCCGGGGGAATGATGATTGTCCGCCCGACCTGGAGATTCGCCGCCTCAAACTCGGTCAGACGATTGTATGACTGCAGTTCCAGGTAACTGATCCCGAAAAACACGCCGATGTCGTAGAGGTTGTCACCCGGCTCGATCACGTATTCCTCACCCGGCGGTGGCCCGATCGCCTCGATCTCGTCCTCGTCTTGGGATGCGGCGATGCGTTCCGCCTCCGTCCCTTCCTGGACCGGCACGCGCAATTCGTCGCCGGCCCGCAGCACGCTGGGGTCGACGATGCCGTTGATCCGCTGCAGCTCCGTGGGGTCCACTTCGAAGAAGGCCGCGATCGCGCCGAGCGAGTCGCCCGGCTGCACGATGTAGAGGATCTCGTCGCGCCGCTCCTCCTCTACGGCGACTCCGCCGTCTCGGATGATCACAGCCTCCGGCAAGGGGTTCGGCAATGCTTCGACGGCAATCGTCGCGGGATCCGCCGGCGCCGCAATCTCTTCCGGCGTCGGCAGGTCCGGCGTGCCGTCGCCACCGCAGCCCACCAACACGAGCAACGTCGCACCGGTGGTGATGCTCAGAATCCGTCCGCGCACGCCGCGACTCCACTCTCGATACCCGCCCTTGGGACGAGTGTAGACCCGGCTCGCCGGCTGGGTGTCTTGGGCTGGCGGCATCCGCGTGGGCGACAGATCCGAGGGACCGCCGGCCCTAGGACGGTCCCAATTCGCAGCCCGGCGGGCTCGCAAGATCGCCGCCGGCCGCCACGATCAGGCACTGCAGCGTGTCGCGGGCGAGCCGACCAACCGAGTCGAGGATGGCGGGATCGACCGCCGCGAAGTCGTCCTCCGGAACGTGGATGCGTGCTCCGAAGATGGTCGGGAACAGCACGGGTACCCCGGCGAGCTGGAAGCTCAAGTGGTCGGACCCCGAGTTCGGCGGCAGTGAGCCGATTTGGGCGTTGATACCCAACTCCCCCGCGATGGCGGCCGCAGAGAAGGCGAGGTCGGTCGAGCCGACCAGCACGACCGAATCGGTCCCGCCGGAGGCGACATCGAGATTGAGCATCGCTGAGACCTGATCGATCGCGCCACTCGCGATCAGCTCGCTAACCAAGAACATACTGCCGCCGATCCCGGCGATTCCGCCCACCGCCTCTTCCGCGGCGAAGCCGACGAAGCAGACTAGCTCCGATCCTTCGACGCCCGCGAACGCCTGCGCCAACGCCACGACGAGCGAAGTCCCACTGGCGTTGTCGTTCGCGCCGGGGACGTCGATGACGCTGTCGTAGTGGCCGCCCACGTAGACGCGACAGCCTTCCGTACCACTTGAGGCGATGATGTTCTCCGAGAGGAGCTGGCCCCGCCCGCCTTCGACGCGCAGTGTGCCGCTGGTCGGGCCCGCCTCTGCCTGTCGACGTAGGGAGACGCCGGTCGTGCGGTCGAGCGTTGCGGCTGGGATCGACGAGACGTTCTCCAAGGAGCCATCAAAGCCGCCGGCCTCGTTATTGAAGATCAGCACGCCCGCCGCGCCGGCCGCCGCCGCATTCGCGATTTTTGCCTGGAAGAAGAGCACGCCGCGCTCGATTAAGACGATCGCGCCATCCGCGTCGATCCCCTCGAAGTCACTGGGGCTTCCAAGACCGGGCACGGACAAGATCGTCGCCGTGACCTCCCCACCCATCGTGCCCCTGAAAGCACTCGCGGGAAGTGACTCACCCTCCACCGTCAGATCGACCGACGTTGCTGCGTCGAATGGCAAGCTGAACGCCTGGCGCTCAACGTCATAGCCCAGATCGGCGAAGGTCTGGGCCAGGAAGTCGGCGGCCGCTGTCTCGCCGGGCGTGCCGCGCGCCCGGGGGCCGATTCCAAGGCTGAGCGCCTCCAGGACACCGAGCGCGAAATCGTTGTCGTAGGCGCGTGGTGTGTCGAGTAGGGCCGGTACGTCGTTCTCGTCGGGCTCATCAGCGTCGTCGGGGACCGGATCGGGCTCGTCCGGCTCGTCGCCCGCCGGTTCTTCGACGTCGGAAGGCGGATCCTCGTCGTTATCCGGCGCGGACGACGAGCTACAGGCGGCCAGGGCCAGGGCCAGGGCCAGGGCCAGGGCCGCGAACAGCGCGAGCAGAAGCAAGAGACCAAGTCGAGACGAGGGCCAGGGGATCAGCAAGGTGGAGGAAGCGTCATCGGCGGCGACGGCGGAACAGGCGGCGAATGCCGCGCGGCTCCACGTCGTATTCGATGTATCGGTCGCGCCAGAACCCGCCTCGCGCTGAGGGGGAACTGCCGCTGCCGCTGGTGCCGCTGCCACGCATGTTGAGGAACAGGCCGAGCAAGAAGAGAATCATGCCCGCCAGCACGAACCAGAGTCCAAGACCCCGCAAAACCACGATTCCGAAAACCAGAATCAGGAAGCCTGCCAGCATCAGGTGCCCGGCGGTAAAACGAGCCAACCGGCGGCCGATCGCGTCCGACGCGCCCTGCCACCAGCCGTTCCAAACCTGCCGCACCTTGCTGGGACGCCGCCGCTGCGCGCGATGCCACTCGAAGTCCTCGATATTGTCGAGCACTTCGTCGATGTCGCGTTCGAGCTGGTCCGGCATATCAGCCTCCACAAGCAGTTTAGCGCGCCGGGCTTCGATCCGTGGGCGGATCTTTCGCTGCGCCACTCGCGGCCGGGGGTGTCCCCCAGCCGCCGCCGCCGGGCGTCTCCAAGCGCACGATGTCGCCGGGCTCCACCTGGAATACGGTTTTACCCGCCAGCGGGGTTTCGATGCCGGCTCGTTCCAGCGTGTTGCGGCCTCGCTCGCCGGGTTGGCCGCCGGCCGCGCCCCAGGGCGAGGCCAGACGTCGCTCGCTGATGATCGTGACCGTCGCCGTACCGAGAAACTCAGTTCGACGCACCAGCCCGTCCCCGCCGGGGTGCAGCCCGTCTCCGCCGCTATTCGGCCGCACGCTGTTCTCAAGCACGCGCAGCGGGTAGGCGAGTTCCAACGCCTCGGCCGGCGTATTGAGCGTGTTCGTCATGTGGCTGTGCGTTGCCGACAGGCCGGGCCCCTCGGGGCCTCCTCCGAGGCCGCCGCCGCTGGTCTCGTAGTAGGCCCAGGGTTGGTCGTTGCGGGGGTCGATGCCGCCCGCGGTGAGGTTGTTCATCGTGCCGCTGGAGGCGGCCGGCATGCGTTCCGGCAGCGCTTGGCTGATCGCGCCCCAGACCACATCGACG
>Ga0310121_10004787_pt1 | contig 11811 bp, 11 predicted proteins | sample CB27_Tmax_986_MG_FD_203504 | JGI IMG/M metagenome (GOLD analysis project Ga0310121, IMG submission 203504) | Marine microbial communities from Western Arctic Ocean, Canada - CB27_Tmax_986 | ecosystem: Environmental > Aquatic > Marine > Oceanic | place: Canada: Western Arctic Ocean | collected...
AATTTAAACAACTTATAGCAATTATGAACGATGAATAAGCGCTACGCCAGTCACTAAAAAAACCAACCCAGCAATCCTCTGGACACTAATTGAGCTCTGCGAAAATCCTATCCAGCCGAAGTGATCGATAACAATCGAAGCCGCTAGCTGACCCAGAATGATACAGGCCACGAACGTTGTTGCTCCCAAACGATGAGATAAAACAACGCCAGAGAGAACGAGTAGTACTCCCATCGATCCGCCAAGCCAATACCACCATGGTGCTGCTGCTAGATGCGATAACGTTGGTAACCTCAGACGACTAGCTGCAGCGTATCCGGCAAGAAGACTGAGTCCAACGACAAAATTACTAATGGTGGCGAGTACTGGGCTGCCAAGAACCGATCGCAGCGATGCATTGACCCCAGCTTGAACGGGTATCAAACTTCCTGCTCCGACCGCTAATACCACGAAAAATAAAGCCATAGACTTATCTTAGAGGTTTCGGCATGGAAACCTGGAATGAGTAGCCACGGTATTTGTACTGAGAACATATACGAGCACAAGTATGAAACTACTTATCAGTTTCCTGGCAAATGGTTTATTCAGTCTGTAATGGTTGGTTTTTCTTTCCTGTGGAGCCTGTGTTGGTTAGGGTAAAAAGGGTTCAATAGGGACTAGTGGAGGCGCATCAGGAAGAGCATCAAAAGGGGTTTCGGCGTAAAAAAGTGTGCCGCCGTTTGGAGCTATAGCACGAGTTTCATCGTCCATTCCCTCGACGGCAGTTGTGAAGATCAGACACACTTTTCCGCCCAATTCTACAAACTCGGGGCATGTTACACGTGGGGAGCCAGGAACAATCCATTCAGACAACACCTTGCCGTCTGAAAGTCGAATTTCTTGAGCAAGCCCCATGTCGACGGCTCGCGTGTCATAAAACGCGACGACAATACTCAAACCATCTGCGCTTTGCCGTAGGCCATCTGGAAACGCCTGCAACGACTCGGGAGCGACAATCAGTGAACTTTCAACAGACTCTGTGAAGTTTTGATTAAAGCGGTACTTTGTGATTGTTTTAGGGTCGGAGTCGATATCGATGATAGTCGGTCCATTGTCATCAGCTTGGAAGAATTTCCCGTTTGAGCAGGTTTGTTTGTCAACAAGCTCTATAACTTGCCTCGTCTCACAATCGAAACGGCAGAGTGCTGCAATATTGTCACTATGTTTGGTGCCAAACAAGAGCCCGCCTGGGATTGGAATTCCATCATTAATGAGAAGACGTTTATCTTCGGTGACCGTGATGCCGGTTTCTGAAACCTCTCCATTGGTTAAGTTGAGTAGCACAAAACGGCGATCAAGTCCCACAATAACTACTCCTTTTCGTGTAGATTCTGCGAAAAACCCTGGGCTACCGGGAAGATTGAAAGTTTGGTTTGTTCGTGTTGCCAGGTCAAGAATGTTGAGGCTCCCCCGAAGGATATCTGCAGTGTGTTGAATCGCAACCCAGCCTAGCAGTGGATTACTCTGGCTAAAATTTTGAAGGACACGCGGTCCTTCGGGAAGAAAACGTAGTTCTTCGGTGTCCGGTTCGAAGAAAGGTTTACAGGTGAAAGTGTTCATAGTAGATATTATTTTACTCGCTGGAAACCACGGCTGTTACAGAAACAGGCGGCAGATAAAGCCCCATCTGCAGTTCAATGAAATCAGTGTAGAACAAGGAGCAGCAGAATTTTTTCTACAAGAAAACTCATAGTTAGATGTTCATCGCAAGTCTTGTTACGGGTAGCTCGACCGTGTTTCTTATACCGCAGCCAAGTTTTCTTGTATTCGGTGGGCTATTTTTCGACTCCGATGAATGCAATCTGGGATACCGATTCCTTCGTACGCATTGCCCGTTAAATGAAGCCCCTCCACGCGGTTTAGGCGTGCTTCTATTTTGTCAACACGTCTACGATGTCCAATTTCGTATTGCGCCATTGCACGATTCCAACGAGCTATTCGCCACGCAGTAGGCTTGGCCGTGAAGCCCATAATTTGACTGAGTTCGTTGTGTACCTGGTTAGCAATATCTTCGTCCGGCATGCTAGAGACGTATTTAGTTTGCCGGTGTGATACAAAGGCACGCAAAATGATGTAGTCATCTGTGGCGCGGTGTTGGAATTTCGTATTTACCCATGTGCAAGCGGCAATCAGAGTCTGTTCAACTTCAGGAGCCAAGAACCCAAACCCTTGCAATGCATGCCCAAAATTTGGACGTCGGTAAAGCAAGTTGACTGTCATCGATGAAGAGTAAGGAATTGCTTTCAGGTGGTCTGATGTTTCTGGGTCAAGATTTTGTAATAGATTGCTGGCAGCATGAGCCGGTGTCGCAATTATTACTTGATCAGAAGATATCTTTTGCCCTTCGACTACAATATGAAACCCGTCCCTGTCCTTCTTTAAAGTTTTTGCAGAACCAGTAATTCGGCGGATACGCCCGGATAATCTTTTGGATATATGGTCCGTCAACTGTTGCATGCCATTTTTGAGACTGAAAAAAAGAGGTTGCGAGCTTTTGCGATGGAGAGATCCTTTTTTTAATGAAGCATCAGTCTGCAGAATGCCACGACTTACACTTCCGTATTGTTTTTCAAGTTCGACAAAACGTGGGAGAACGGCGTCGACACTCAGTCTCTCTGGAGATCCTCCGTAGACTCCTGCCAACATCGGTTGAGCCAGGTAGTGATTCGCTTCTTTGCCAAAATGGTCTTGCATGAAGGTCGCTACAGAGCGTTCCTCGTTTGCTCTTGCTGTGGTGGGTTGTCGAAACCACTCTTGCATCATCTTTGCTTTCGTCTTCCAACCAACCAAACGCGTCGTCAGCACAGGCCAGATTTTTGTCGGAATCATGAAATGAATTCCGTCAGGAAGAGGAATCATCCTTCCTGCGCGCAGTATGAAAGTCCTGCGGAGATGGTCGTTAGAACCGATCACCTGGTCTTCTATTCCCAGCTCACGAATTAGGTCCAGCGCCCACGGTTTTTGTGCTAGAAAGCTGTCTGGGCCATCCTCGAGAATGCAATCTTTTACTCGCACGGTTTTGATCACCCCACCAAGGTGTGTTTTCTCCTCAATTAAGCTACAGTCAAAACCAAACTGCACTAAGTCGTAGGCCGCAGTTAGACCAGAAATCCCCCCGCCGATGATAGTAATGCGCTGCATGGATTTACGTCGTTATTTAGATTAAGTGGCGCAGATTTTGCTCAAATTGTAAACTCACGAACCATTTCGACAACTGCCTTCACATTTTCAACTGGTGTCTCGGGAAGAATACCGTGACCTAGGTTAAAAATATGACCCGGACGTCCAGCTGCGCGTCGTAAAATATCTTTGACATGGTGTCGTATCTCCTCAAGTGGAGCAAACAGGACAAGCGGATCCAGGTTGCCCTGTACGGCGGCGTCGTGGTTAATCGCAGCCCAAGCTTCATCGAGATGTACTCGCCAATCCAAACTTAACACCTCGCCTCCTGCCTTGTGAAAGAGGTTAAGGTAAGACCCTGTTCCAGTCCCAAAATGGATCACCGGGGCCTTTGTATCTTGAATTTTCGTGATTAAGCGCTTCGAATGGGGCAGCACATATCTTTCATAGTCACTGGGAGACAGTACTCCTACCCAACTGTCAAAGACTTGGATGGCATCGGCACCACTTTCGATTTGTGCAATTGCGTATGGCACAAGAACGTCAACTATTTTAGACAACAATTGATTCCATGCCACAGGTGCTTCGTACATCAGCTTCTTGGTGTGGATATAGTGGCGCGAACTACCACCTTCAATCATGTAGCTGGCCAACGTGAATGGTGCCCCAATGAATCCAATCACAGGGATTTTGTTAGCGAGTTCGCACTTGACAAGTGTTATTGCCTCGAGAACATAACCCAAATCGGCTCCATTTTTTGTGCTCAATTTTTCGATTTGAGCAAGATCACGTATTGTAGGTGTTAGCGTAGGACCTTCACCAGCGAGAAACTCCAGTTTTATTCCCATTGGTTCGACTGGTAGTAGTAGATCGGCGAAGATAATTGCAGCGTCAACGCCAAGCATTTCAATCGGCTGTAGCGTAACTTGAGTTGCAAGTTCGGGGTCCTTACAGATTTCAAGAATCGAATGAGATTTTCGAAGATTTCTGTATTCGGACATGTAACGTCCTGCCTGGCGCATAAACCAGACCGGGGTGTGCAGCACGGGGCGTCGCCAACAAGCCTCAATGAACGCTGTAGGCATCTCTTGAATGATATCAAGCCATTCCTAGTAAGTTGTAAATCGATAAAATTGAACACAAGAGAATTTTCCTTGTGATCTTAGGATTAACGATGGTTCGACTATGTCCAGAAGAGAGGTTTAATTAACATGGTTGTGGCTGAGGCTATTCGTTCGGTAGGCACACAACTTGCCACAGAGGGTGTTGGTTCAGCGCGCCTAACGGCCGAGGTTTTGATTGCCCATGTTATGAGAGTGGATAGGTCTTCACTGTATTGTCATTTTGATGAAGACCTTAGTAAAGAACAACAGTATGTGTTGGGACAACTGGTCAAGCGACGCTGTGATGGAATTCCAACGCAATATCTGACAAACACACAAGAGTTTTTTGGACTCAAATTTGAAGTCACACCCGACGTTCTAATTCCACGACCTGAGACGGAGCACTTAGTTGAGTGTGCGCTAGGGGTTGCCGATCAAGGAGACCGCATCGTAGACGTGGGGACGGGCTCAGGGTGTATTGCTATTGCGCTCAAAAAAAATCTACCCACGGCTGTTGTTGGGGCTTGTGATATATCTCAGGCAGCCTTACGGGTAGCATCCCGAAATGCAAAACGGCTTGGGGTCAGCATCGACTTTTTTACCGGAAATCTTGCCGGGATGGTACGGAGAGCGAGTCTAGATTTGTTGATCTCGAATCCACCTTACGTTCCGTTGGCCAATCTGGCAGGACTGCAGCGCGAATTATACGCTGAACCAGCGACAGCTCTTTTCGGTGGTGAAGATGGGTTACAAAATTACCAGATTTTAATACCTCAAGCGGCCACTGCATTGCGGTCTGGTGGATTGTTGCTACTGGAGCTCGACTATCAAGTTAGACCTGCGGTTGAAGCAATGCTGCGCACGAGCGAATGGGAACAGTCCGAAGTCAAACAAGATTTAGCCCACCTTGACAGAGTTCTGATTGTGAGGAAAAGATAATAAGACCTCCAATGCACAATTTTCTAATGTGTGACGCATTCATCCTGCAGTTTGCAGAGCCGTTCATTAATGGACGATCCAACTTTACCCAAGGTACAATCGAGTTCATGCCCACAGAGATTGTAGCTCGCATGGGGATGGCGGTATGGTTGTTGAGTTCGACCATTGCGTTTGGGTCCGAAAACGCAGGAAAATACCCTAACATCCTTCTGATTACGATTGACACTTTGCGTGCCGATCATCTTTCGAGCTATGGCTACCCACTCAGAACTAGTCCCGCAATAGACCGTTTAGCTGAAGAGGGTACCCGGTTTAGCTCTGCTTACAGTCCGATTCCTTTGACCGGCCCTGCGCATATTTCTCTGCTTACTGGCCGCTTTCCACAGGAACACGGTGCACGAGTTAATGGCTATGCGGTGGGCAAAGATTCCAAGTGGCTTTTTCTGCCACAAGTTTTGAAAAAGTTTGGGTATGCCAACGCTGCCTTTATCAGTGCCTGGCCACTTAACTCACGACTCACACACCTAGATCGATGGTTCGATGTGTACGACGAAAATCTCACTCGCAGCTATCAGGTCTTCAATTCAAGTCGCTACGCGGAAGACGTCACTCCTGTAGTGACGCGTTGGCTAGATGGCCGTCCTTCAAAGAAGCCGTTTTTCCTGTGGGTGCATTACTTCGATCCTCACTCCCCTTATCACCTACGCGATGGGTTTAAGGATTTTGAACAGAGCGGTCATCCCAACAACCGTCCTGGACTGCTCAACAAGGCGATGGCAAAACGAATCCAGAGTTATGACTCTGAAATTGGCTACGTTGATGGTTACGTAAAGAAGTTATTGAAAAAAGTTGATGACCTGAAGTTGCGAGACTCAACACTTGTCGTGTTGACATCAGACCATGGAGAAAGCCTTGGTGAAAATGGGTACGTTGGACATGGACGGGCCCTATCGCAGGGTATTGTTAAAATCCCGCTGATCCTACGTTACCCTGGCGTTATTCCGGATAGGCAAGTGATCGATGACAACGTTTCCCTGCTCGACGTTATGCCAACTCTTCTGGATTTTACTATCGGCGTTCTGAACACGGAAAATCTACCTACGGCATTTGCAGGAAGAAGTCTGGTCTCAGCGATAACTAAGAAAGAATCGATTCCAAACCGACCGATTCGCTATCTTTCATTTGCTGGCAAGAAAGGCTGGATGCCGCATTGGCTTGCTCAGTTCTGGATAACTGCGGATCGTATTCCATTCAGAGTAGGGCAAACTGTTGGTAACAAAAAATCGATCTGGAATCCACGGGAAAAAGTACTCTCTTCCTTTGACTTAAGCGTCGATCCCTTTGAGCAGGAACCTCTTGTGCTTAGCCAGAAAGACCGAATGTACAGCAGCCGCACCAAACCACTGAGCCGCTGGTTCGAGGCCACTAATCTTAGCGGCGGGGAATCTCGCATGAACAAGCGCGACATGGAGATCCTCAGGAGTCTAGGCTACGTTCAGTAAACACAGACCGGATCAACACCGAGACTTATTTTTTCTTGTGATTTATCAAATTGTATTCCGTAATCTCACTCATCGCCCCACGCGGACTTTTTTGACTGTAGCCGCTATTGCCGTTGAAATTTGCCTAATTTTGCTGATTTGGGGTACGGCCGAAGGGCTTGTTCAGGAAGCGAACCGTCGCAAGGCCGGCACAGGGGCCGACATCTTAATTCGCCCTCCAACCAGTTCTACAAGCAGTCGGGGGGCCGGTTTGTCCTCCGGGTTGATTGATGAAATCCAAGCTCTTGCGGGGGTGGAATTAGCGGTTGGCGCAATTGTCCAAATGCAGTCAGATACGAATACCATTACTGGTGTTGAGATGGAGAAGTTTACCCGGATGGCTGGAGGCCTTGACTATTTGGAAGGTGAGTCGCCCAAAGGACGTTTTGACGTTGTGGTGGATGAAGTCTACGCCAAACACAAAAAGGTTACAGTTGGAGAAAGCCTGCGGTTACTAAATAGAGATTTTAATGTCGTCGGTATTGTCGAAACAGGTAAGTTGTCTCGTATTTTTGTACCCCTTAAAACAATGCAGGAATTAACCGGTGACCTGGGACAACTAAGTCAAATTTACGTCAAACTAACGGATTCGGAACAGACTCAAGCGATGATAGCCGATCTCAAAAAGAGATTGCCGTCAGCCCCGATTTTTTCGATGGAAGAGTTTATTTCCCTTTTTACGGCCGAAACTAAAGGCATGGCTAAGGAATTCATAGCAGTTGTGGTCGGGGTTGCCATTTCGGTTGGCTTCATCGTGGTTTTGCTGGCGATGTATACAGCTGTCCTCGATCGTATCCGGGAAATTGGCATTTTAAAATCGCTTGGAGCCTCTCCGTTTTATATTGTCAGGATCTTTTTACAGGAAGCTATCATTCTTACTGCAGCAGGTGTGCTGGTTGGTATTGTACTTGCTTATGGTGCGCAGTTCCTAATTCGGAGCAGCTTTCCGCTAGTGATGATGGAATTTCTAGAAAGTCATATTGTTTGGGCAGCAGCAATCTCTTTCATCGGCTCTATTATGGGCACTATATACCCTGCTCACCGAGCAGCCAGCCTCGACGCAATTGATGCACTTGCCTAAAACACAGCTTGATTTTGCAGCGTGTGACCACTCGGAAACGTGAGAAAACTGAGGTTTTAAACCCGGCCACTATTTCCCAAAAGCCGCATCAAAGTCTCTTTCGGAAGGAGTGAAATTCAGATGCTCAACAAATTGTTTCGCGTCGGCTGCACCATATTCGCGGTCCATACCGGCATCTTCCCATTCGACTGAGAGAGGACCAGTATAGCCTATCTCGTTGAGTGCTCTGATAATCTCTTTGAAATCCACTCCACCGCGACCCGGTGAGCGAAAATCCCAACCGCGTTCGGGATATCCAAAGTTTAGATATGAGCTGAGAATGCTACTACGACCATCCAACTGCAAACCGCAGTCCTTCATATGGGTGTGGTAGATCCGATCAGAGAACGTGCGAATGAAAAGAGCTGGGTCAACATACTGCCAAAAAAGATGGCTAGGGTCAAAATTGAACCCCAAAGTCTCTCGCCGCTCTACCGCGTCCAGTACTCGCTCGGCGGTAATAATGTCATATGCAATGCCGGTCGGGTGACATTCAAGAGCAATGCGCACATTCAATTCATCGAATATGTCGAGGATTGGGTTCCAGACCTCAGCGAACTGCTTAAACCCCTCTGCAATAGTCTTCTCAGAAACGGGTGGAAAGCTATAGAGTAAATGCCAAATTGGTGACCCCACCAATGTCGTGACCACCGAAACTCCCATATTGTATGCCGCACGGGCTGATGTCTTCACTGAACGGATTGCCCAGTCGCGCTTTTTTTCTGGGTCCCCAGAGCAGTCCGCAGGAGCAAAAGCGTCAGAACGAGTGTCGTTGTTAGGGTCGAGAGTTAATTGTCCGGCAATCGCACAAGAAATGGCCCAAACTTCAAGGTGGTGTTCTTTGAGTAATGCTTTTTGTGATGCACAGTAGTCGGGATCTTCGGCGGCACGAAAAACATCGAGATGATCACCCCAAGTAGCTAGCTCAAGACCATCGTAGCCCCATGACGAAGCTTTTACCACCAGCTCAGAGAGGGGCATATCTGCCCATTGACCCGTGACAAGTGTGATGGGGCGTTTCATTGTCGGACGGCAAATCTGCACAAATGCCGATCAGCCTGTTGGTATATTCTAACGTCTAACCTAAAGAGTGCACAATGAAGCCTTGTCCCCGCCCCTTGTGGGCTCCGGTCCTCGGCGGAGACCCCGCCGGGGACTGCCACGGCTTGTTTTTTCATGAGGACCATTCCAATATGCTCCCTTGGGTCTTAGCTCTCCGCGTTTAGTCGCCGCACAATACCAGATACTGTAGGATGGTTGGAAGAGGAGCGATGATCTTTACCCGGTCTAAATTTCTTACCTTGTTGGTCGTAATGGCGGCACTACCTGGTTTCGGTCAGTTTACTTCTACGACTTCGAGCAGCGACAAAACAAGGAACGCACCCTACTTGGATGACAAAGGAGCTCCTCTTAACCGACCCTCCACACCGTTAAAGATTGTCAAGCTGAAGGGTGTCGTCGAGAATGTCGATCTCGACAAGCGAACAATTACTATTTACGGCGGGAAGAACCGAAAAAGGTCTATCAAGCTGACTTTTCCACAACCGAACGGGTTGGAGCAAGTCAAAACTTCTAAGAAAACTTTCAAGATCCTTGGCAAAAAGAAACTCGCCCTGGAAGACTTAGAAGCGGGTTACAGAGTACGTCTGCAATACTATCCTCTACTTGAACAGGTGGCTGAACTTGTAGTCGAAAAACCGGGGTCATGACATAGCCCTACTCCCTGATATATCGGTTGTATAACTCTTGCACGTTGGCAGTTTCCGTGTTGCCAGGATGCAGAACAACCCGGTAGCGGAATCGCAAAGCTGTGTGTGGTTTGAGTGTTAGACTCGCGTCGCGCTTTGGGTCAGCATAAAAATCGTGCTCCCCAAAAATATTAGCCGCAAATAAGCCGTAGCTTCGCACATGCCAATATGTCGGATGTCTAGGGTTGCCGGGGTGATCGAGTATAGCTATACCAAGACTCTTACCTTCAATCGAACCGCTGTAATCGACCCAACGAGAACGCTTTCCCCAAACTTCGAGTTCTCCTACTTTGTGGCCAGCAGACTGAATGCGGCCCGTGCGCAGGACGCCAGTTGTACCAACACGTGCTTCCTCCAGTTCAGTGGCAATCCGAATTCCAAAAGTGCCTTCCTTGGTATCACCAAACCGTACTTTCTGGTCAGTGGCTGTGAGGAGAAAATCAAAGTCTATAACACGGTTGGGAGAACCAGCGTGGAATGTCATTGTACGATTTTCGGTCAACAACAATTTTCCTTTGGGTGAACGCCATTCAAATGTGGCCTCAATTATTCCCCGTTTTGATGACAGTTCTGCAGTGTGTCGAATTGATTGCAGAACGATTCGCCCTTTATTTCCTCTCTTACTGTCAAACTCATTCGCCCAAAAGTCGTATCCGTTGACATCACCGTGCGCAAACCAAACTCCGCGGTGATGACTGTGGTCGTGGCTTTCCCCCGGAATTTTTTCCATAGGAAAACTGCGAGTTACAACAGCTCCATTTACAGCGCGCAAAGGGTGCAAGAAGGGTTTTGGCGTGTCACAACCGAAATAAAAAGTTGAAAAATCACGTCCATCAAGTCGGATTTTGACTTGGCCATCGCCGGGAATAAACTCAATTTGTGCGTTACCTTGGGAAATTCCGAGGTTGATGAGGATGCAAAAGCAACAAAATACCTTGCAAACGTAGTACACGAGATTGCCCGAAGTAGTACCCAAATTAACCGTCACCCTAAAACATCTTCTGTGCCAGAGTGACTTCAAGATCACCCGAAGTTTGCCAGTTCTCGTACCGCACCCAACGTCTGACCTAGTGGCACGGTTGGGTGATATTCTAGTCCCACATAGCCATCGAATTTTCCAGCTTGTTGTAAGTCGTAAATTTGACGGAAGACGTTGCGGTGATGAATCTCACCAGTACCTGGTTCATGGCGTCCAGGATGGTCACCGACCTGGAAGTGCCCTATCATGTCTATTTTGTTCCGAATTTGTGGGATTAGATGACCGTCCATGATTTGTACGTGGTAAATGTCAAACAATAATTTGACACGCTCATCTGCTACACGTTCCATCACGTTGAAGGCCTCTTTTGAGCAACAGAGAAAATATCCAGGGCGTGTTACTAGAGTGTTGATTGTCTCTACGACAATTGTCATGTCGTGACGCTCAAGAAGAGGTATGGCAGCTTTGAGGCCATCAACACAGTGATCGAGTTGTTCTGAGCGGGAGATGCCGGGACGGTCCATACCGCTTAACACCACCAAACGTTTTGACCCCACCAACTTTGCAGCTGCAGCCGCATGTTCGATTTCGCGCAGGAAGCCTTCATGCTCTGATGGATTATTTAAGCTACACCCTGGAGCCTTAACGCCCCTATTTGCGACTAGGCAAGCACAGCTGAGGCTGTATTTTTGTTGTGCATTTCTGTACGCATTCAGCTCAGCAGCATCACGCCAATTAAACATTTCAAAAGCCTGATACCCAGCTGCGTGGAGCATGGCGAGAGCACTTTCTGGGCCATATTTTCGTTGTCGGACACCTTGTGTAGGCTTCCCCCAGGCTTCGGTTTTGTGAGCATCCTCAGGTAGGCCGCGGTCAGGACCGCGAAACATATCACATGTAACTGAGAGATTCAATCCTCGCACTGGAAAAGGCTCTAGCTGCGCCTGGCTACGCAAAGCTGATAACCCTGCAGCCGCGGTTAAAAAAGTTCGTCGTGTCATCGAGAGTATCTTACCTAAAAACCCCTGTTGTTTTGTAGCTTACGCTTACCACAATTTTAGTTGTTAGTTTTAGTGGCGGATGTTGTGACTTCGGGTACAGAGCTTTTTGCGTTTTCTGTGCTATCTTCACTTAGTGCGTTACGGCTCAGTTCCTCGAGCTCTTTTAAATTCGGAAGTTCGGATAAATCACTGAGTCCGAACTGCACCAAAAACTCCTTAGT
>Ga0310121_10004788_pt1 | contig 11809 bp, 12 predicted proteins | sample CB27_Tmax_986_MG_FD_203504 | JGI IMG/M metagenome (GOLD analysis project Ga0310121, IMG submission 203504) | Marine microbial communities from Western Arctic Ocean, Canada - CB27_Tmax_986 | ecosystem: Environmental > Aquatic > Marine > Oceanic | place: Canada: Western Arctic Ocean | collected...
CGCAAGGCAGGCGCGGGGAAACCCTCGCGCCGTAATGCGGGATGAATCGTTTGCGGTTCGGCGAAAACCTCCGACTCGAATCCCCAGTCTCGAAAAATGCCGCGCAGTACCAGGGCATCGTTGCTGATTGCGTCGCCCCGGTTGAATCCCGCCACAAGCTGATGAATTGCCGGCATTCCTGGGTTTCTTGTACAATCAGCGGGCGTGGACGGACAGCACCAAATGGGATGGGAGATAAGCGGGCTAGATCACCGGTCCCAGTTTTTCGCGGAGTTCGCGGTCAACATTACGCGCGTTGTACGCCGCCAGCCGTTTCCGTTGTCCCGCGAGAACAGGTTGCCGTACCGATGTGTCGCTAATGAGCCGATGCATCATTTCCGCGACCGCGGCAAAGTTTTTGTCTGAAAACAGGACCCCTGCGCCGCCGAGTGTTTCCGGCACGGCACCGGCTTCGTAGGCGAGGACCGGGATGTCGTAATGCATGCTTTCCAACAGCGGAACGCAGAAGCCTTCGTGCTCGCTCATGGAGAGGAACAGGTCTGCCTGTTCGTAGACCGCGTTCAAGTACGATTGCGGACGACTTCCCAGGATTTCAACATTTTCGGACCCGAGCTCGCGAGCCGTTGCGATAACGAGTGAGGCGTAGGTTTCCGCGCCGGCGGCGGACCCGATCTGTATGAATCGTGCATCCGTGGCGTATGCGGATTGGTACAGGGCAAACGCCTCTACCGCGTCTTCAACGGCCTTGTTGGGCGCGCAGCGCCCAACGAACAGAACCGTAGGCGCGTCATCCTCGTACCGTGAACGGACTTCCGAATCGACCGATTTTGACGCCTCATCCAGATCGACGATCAGCGGCAGGATGTCGACATCCCGATACCCCATTCGGTGGAGTTCGCCCGCATTGAAAGCGCTGTCCGCCAGGTTGACATTCGCGACACCCGCCAGTTGGCCAGCCTGTCGCCGGCCCTGATCAAGCGCGTCGGAAAGATCGGGATTCAGTCCGTCGAAAAAACAGGAAGGCGTTACGTTGTGATAGAGAATTACCTTGCGGCAGGGCAGCGAGGCGAAGATTTCATTGACCGGGGAACCGATCGAAAGGTGTAGCAGCGCCACATCATTCGCTTCCAGGTCCTGCGCTGCGACGGATGCTTCTCGCACATCGTGGCACAGTTGACGGGGTGCATGCGCCAGGGCCGTGTATATCTCCGACGGATGACCCCATTCACGAAAATGCCCGCGTATGATCCGGGCTTCGTTGCTGATCGCATCGTATCCGGTATACCCGGCAAGGAACTGGTGGATCACGGATGGCAATTCGTTGTCCGTATTCTTGTCGAATGGAGTGATGTACCGATTGCTACCGTCATATTTCGTATGCTAGCCTATGGACCTACGAACGGTCAAAGACTCGGTGAAGAGTGAGTTCGGCAAGTTCATGACGGAACACGAACGCTATCTATTCGATCTCCGCGGCTACCTGGTCGCGGAAGACATTTTGAGCCCTGAACTGGTTCGGGCGCTCAACGAATCGATTGATCACCACCAGGATCAAATACGGGTCCGGGGACCCGGGCAGGCCTTGGATGGTCGTCACGATACCCAAGGCGGCAGGGCTTCAGACGCCCTGAAGGGCTCTCATGGCCGCGGTGATTTCGGCGGATTTCTCTTCTGGGAAACGCCCTGGTGCCGGCCCTTTCGCGATCTGATCGCTCTGTTCGCCGTGCTCCGTTACATGTTCGGGGCCATCGGCCCCGAGTTCCGGCTCGACAGTGTGGATGGAATTACCATGACAACCGGGAGCGAGGGATTCGTGCTTCATGGCGGGGGTGCACCCGAGCGTCCCGGAATCGCTCCCCCGTTTTTCTTCCAATGCCAGGATGGTCGAATGCATAACAACCTGATGGCGGTCAGCTACGCCCTGACCGATGTTGGGCCGGATGATGGAGGCTTTGTCTGTATCCCCGGGAGTCACAAGGCAAACTTCCCTTGCCCCCGGGAAGTACGCCGTTTGGAAGCGGATGCGGCGTGCCTGAAGCGAGTCCCGATGAAGGCAGGCAGCGCGGTGATTTTTACCGAGGCGCTGACGCATGGGACCCTTCCATGGCAAGGGCGCCACGAACGTCGAACGTTAATCTACCGCTACACGCCCGGCATGGTTTCCGTTGGGAACCTGGGGTCCCGCGAGTTCGCGGACGAATTGACTCCACTCCAGCGCGCCCTCATTGAGCCGGCTCACTACATGGACCGTCCGGACATTTCCGCTCTGCTTGATCGAGAGCTCAGGGTTCAGTAGGGCTCCTGGCTGGGCCAGATTTTTCATGCTGTGAGAGTCTTTGGTTTCAGGGTCTCCTGAAACCTTGTTTGAGAGTAGCGGCCTACCCCTCCCCATCGCCGCGAGCTTAGTCGTTCTGTTCTAGCAGTATTTAGGAACCGGCTGTGATTCGTCGAACTAGGTTGGCGGTTCGATTAGGCTCGCGAGTTGGCTTTCCCTAACTCGCGAGCCTAATCGGCGGAAGCTCTGAGACAAAGCTTACGACGAAGTTCGGGCTAGCGGCTGCTGCGCTTGCGGCTTCTGGTGCGATCGCGGGAAAATTTGCTTTGCGGGCGTCCGCCGCGCCGCCCGTCCCTGCCGCCGCCTCCGCGCCTGGCATTGCCCCCGCCGCCGCCATTGCCGCGGCCGAAATTCTTCGGTGCGGCCTGCCTGGACCGGTATGCCTCATCGCAGTGAAATTCGTGTTCCATTTCAGCGGGCACGGGTTCTCCCAAGAGGCGTTCGATATCCCGCAAGTAGGCGCGATCCTCGGCGCAGCAGAACGAAATTGCGTCGCCGGAAGCGCCTGCCCGGGCAGTCCGTCCGATGCGGTGGATGTAAGTCTCGGCCTCCACCGGCAGATCGTAGTTGATCACGTGGGTGATGTCGTCGACATCCAATCCTCGCGCCGCCACATCGGTGGCGACCAATACTCGAAAACGCCCGCGCTTGAAACCATCCAGCGCCTTGGTGCGGGCCGCCTGGGTCTTATTGCCGTGGATGGCAGTTCCGCGAATGTTTGCGGCGAACAACTTATCCACGACCCGATTGGCTGCGTGTTTCATTTGCGTGAAGATAATGGCCTTATTGATCTTGGGATCGTTCAACAGGGAGACCAGCAGGGCATCCTTGTTCTTTTTTCCTACGAACAGAACCTTCTGAGAAACGAGATCAACCGTCGGCTGTTCGGGTGCGATGGCAACCCGCACCGGGTCGTGAACCATGGTGTGGGCCAGGGACACCATCTTCGGGGCCATCGTAGCCGAGAAGAACAGGGTCTGGCGCTCGGAGGGGATTTCAGCCAACACCCGTTGGATGTCCGGCATGAAACCCATGTCCAGCATCCGGTCCACTTCGTCGAGAATGAAGACCTCGACCTGATTGAGGCGAATGTGTTTTTGCTGAACCAGATCGAGCAGCCTGCCCGGCGTGGCCACCAGGATATCCACTCCACGGTTCAGGTCTTTCACCTGGTGAAACTGGCTGACTCCGCCGAAGACCACGGTATGGCGGAGGCGCAGGAAGCGACCGTACGTGCGGATGCTGTCTCCGATTTGCGCCGCGAGTTCACGGGTGGGTGCCAGAATAAGAACCCGGGGCGTGCCCCGGTGAGGCCGGCGCGAGTTTTTGGACAGGCGCTGTAAGAGCGGCAGGGTGTAGGCTGCGGTCTTGCCGGTGCCGGTTTGGGCTGTGCCCATCAGATCCCGGCCTTCCAGCAGGTGCGGAATGCATTGCTCCTGGATGGGCGTGGGTGTGACGTAGCCCTCGGCGGCCACTGCCCGTTTCAACTCCGGAATCAGTTCGGCAAAGACGCCTTTGGGAGGTTCGAGCTGCGGTTTCGGGGCGGAATGACTCTGGTGCGCGCGAGGCGCATCAATGGTTGTTTTCATGTTTTTCCTGGTCCGGGGTGTTACAAATCTCTACCCGCCGGACACGTGGAAAAGAAAGGACCGCAATTATCGCGGCAAACATGCATCCCCTATGTAAAAAGGGTGGGATACACGGAATAACTGAGCAAATGCGCTGTTTTCGGTAGTACGAAGACACACCCAGCGAATTCGTTATCAGCCAAACTACCCCAGCGTATCCAAGAAAACAAGGGGAATATCAAGAATTTGAAGAAACATCAAACGGTTCGTCCAAAGCGTGGAAAAGTTTGCGCGCAACCACACTCCAATTGTATTCGCGTTCGACGAATGCCCTGCCGGACCTGCCCAATTCAAGACGGAGTTCCGGCCGGTCAAGGAGAAGGGTCAGTTGTTCTTCGAATTCGGGGTAACTACGGAACCACAATCCGCCCCCGCTTTGCTCGCACTGGTAGCGCATGACATCGCTGAAGGCGGTGACCAGGCAAGGTGTGCCGGTGAGCCATGCCTCAAGGAGTACAATGCTGAGGCTCTCGTTGACCGATGGATGAATGAAAGCCGTAGCCCCGGCCATGGCTTCCGCTTTCTTCTGGTCCGAGACAAAACCGAGATCGATGATGTGAGGATAGAGTGATGTCGGCGCCTCGATTTCTCCGCTGCCTGTGAACACGAGTTTCACATCACGCCCGGTACGCCGGCGAAACACATCTACGTAATCGGTGAGCATGGGGGTGCCCTTGAGGGGTTCCCGTCGCCCCGCGTAAACGACATACGGGGTCTGCAGTCCGTGGTCGCGCGAAAAAGCGCTCGGATCCGCGTCCGGGCTCTCTAAACCCAGCCCCACAACTGCGGTCCGCGCGGTGGATATGTCGAAGAGTCTTTGGGTGAGCCGTCGTTCCGGCTCCGAATTGAAAAGAAATCCGCGAACTTGCTCGAAAAGTCGCTTCATAACCCGCAGCCAGGCGAACGGTTCGTCATGAAGGCAGGGGACGAGGTAGGTTTTTTCCGGCAGCACTTGCTGAACTTGCCAGGTGAGCCCGAAGAGGTAGGGCCCGACAACCACCCGGTCGTACGAAGATTCGCGCAGGTGGTTGACCAGGGTGCGGCTGTTCACGTTGTTGTCCAGCCACGTCTGCTCCTCGTCGACCGAGACATCGCCCCCCTGGCTCATGCGGCCCTGAATATCGATGAATTGCTCCAGATCACGGTCCTCATCCACTTCGAACTCGTGAACGGTCATACCGCCAACTTCGCGGATTCCGGCCGGCTTCTCATTGGCCCATGTGAAGTGATTGACGGCGCAGGTGGTCAGGAAATGAACATCCCGCCCATTCAAAGCGGCGCGCAGAGCAAGCTCCTTCAGGAGATTCTCCGCACCTCCCACCGTTCCCTCGTCATTGAAGCGGGGGCAAACGAACGCGATCCGGTCGGCGCGTGACATCAGGAGCGATTCGCGTCCTTCGCCGCCTCCAGCGCCGCGACTCTGGCCTCGAGTTCCTGGATCTTACGGACATTCTTGCGATCCATTCCGTCTACGGCGGCAACCAGGAGGCCGTTGACCTGGTTCTGTTGCGACCAGAGCCGGTAGGTGTAGAAAACGAGGAGTTTCCAGATCACCTTTTTCAGGGCAATGAGCGCGGGGGCGAAAAAACTCCTCCGCTCCCGGATTTCGAACGCATTGATATCGATGTAGGCTGCCTGGCGGAGGCAGTTCATGTAATAATCCATGAACGCGTCCTGCGTCTGAAGGTTCTTCAGATTGTGGCGTTCCGCCCTGGCGATTTCGGGATCGGGATAGATTCCGTCCCGGATTTTTTCTTCCACTGACTTTTGGATCTCGCCGACGACGCGGGCCGTGTCGATCCCCTCGGCCCCGATTTGAAACAGAGAATCATTCATCATAGAGTGGGTCCTGTGCCGGATTTGTGGAGTATTCAGCGGCTTGGGGGCGGTGTCAATGGCGGAGCGGGCCCATCCGCTTAAATCCGCGCAATCGGGATAGATTCCTGTCGGCGAATCATTTACACTTCGAATCGTGACCAGTTCTGTCGAGTTCATAACCGACCGCCGGATATACGAGCGGGTGATCCAGGAGTCTGTACCTGCGGCGGAGTCTTTTGTCTGGATCGCCACCGCGGATATAAAGGATATGTATGTTCATCATCGGGGGCGTAAGATGGCGCCGTTTCTTGCGGTTCTTTCTGAACTGGTGGATCGCGGGGTTTCGGTGCGGATGATTCACGCCAAGGAGCCGGGCCCCGCCTTTCGGGGGGACTATGACCGGTATCCCAATCTTATCGGGGGAATGGAGATGATTCTCTGCCCGCGCGTACATCTGAAATCCGTGATCGTGGACGGGACGTTCGCTTTTACCGGCAGCGCAAACCTCACCGGCGCCGGCATGGGAGCCAAAGGGGAGAACCGGCGAAACTTTGAGGCGGGGGTCATCACCCGCGACGAGAAAATGATTGGACAGATCATGGAACAATTCGATGCTATCTGGATGGGGGATCGGTGCCCGCCGTGCGAGCGGAAAGCGTACTGTGTTACCTATCTTGAACTCCTTCAGGGCGAGGCACAATAGTGGAAAAATCGGAACCGGACTTAATCTTTCCCGGCCTGGAGCCGTCATCGCTGTGGAACCTGGCGGGGGTCATACTCATATTTATGATGTTCGCGGGTCTCAAGGAGTGTCGTCATCACGTTTTTTTGGATAATTTTGGTGCGGTGGTGAAGGGGGAGATCTATCGCAGTGGCCAGTTGACCGCGCCGCAGCTTGAGCGGGTTATCAAGCGGTATGGATTGCGTACCGTCATCAACACGCGGGAAGACGGTGCCCGGGTCGATGCGGAGGCGATCGCGTGCCGTGAGCACGCTGTCAGAATGGTGCGCATTGCAATGCCGGGTGACGGGCGTGGAGAGTATGCCCAGTATGCGGAAGCGCTGCGGGTGCTCGGAGATCCGGATGCGCGGCCCGTGCTGGTTCACTGTGCCCGCGGCACGCACCGGACCGGCGCCGTCATCGCCGGCTATCGCGTCCACGCGCAAGGCTGGGAGAAGGAGAAAGCGCTCCGAGAGATGAAGCGGTACCGATTCGATGCCCGCGACCATCCATTAATTCGCCATCTTGAGCCTTTTCTGGATGGGGAATTTGAGCTTGCGAACCGGAAAGAATTGAACGGAATAGAGTAGGATGCGTCTGAAATACCGAAACGGCTGGAGTGTATCATGCCTGTAATGGCGTCCAATAAATTAGCGGGGCTTCTCGAAGCTACGGGTCTGTTTACCGAAGTCCAGATCGGCAACTTGCTGGCCGAGCGCCAGCAGAGTGGAAATACCATTACCGAAACGGTGCTGTCCCTTCAACTTGCCGAGGAAGAACAATTTCTGAAGGCCTTCGCCAACGCGATGTCTTTGCCGTTCGTGAAAATCTCCGACCTGGAAATTGACGAGAGCGTAATCGATACGCTTCCGACGAAGTTGATTTTCCAATACAATGTGGTTCCCATTGCGCGTGAGAATGGGTCGCTCCGGGTCGCAACCCTCGATCCGTTCACTCCCGGGCTGATGGATGCTCTCCGGTTGGCATCGGGGATGCGCATCGCGTTCGCTATCAGCGTTTCGACCGATCTTGCCGCTGCCGCGAAGACCATCTACGGGGTCGGCGCCGACACCGTGGAGCAGATGATCCAGGACGACAGGATTGAACTCTCGCCTGAGGAGGGCTTTGGCAAACAGGATCTTGACGAACTCGACCAGGAAGCCTCCATCGTCAAGTTCGTCAACCAGATCATCTGGGAGGCCTACCAGGACCGGGCTACGGATATTCATCTCGAACCGATGGAAAACGATTTGCGAATTCGGTACCGGATCGACGGCGTGCTTCACCAGACGCCGGTTCCTCCACAGCTGAAACGGTTTCAGTCCGCTATTATCTCTCGAATCAAAGTCATGTCGAACATGGATATCGCGGAGAAGCGGCTCCCGCAGGACGGCAGGATCAGCGTACGGATCCGCGGCGAAGAAATTGATGTTCGCGTCTCTACCATGCCCACCGTATACGGCGAAAGCGTAAGCCTTCGCCTTCTCATGAGAAACAGCGGGTTGCTCGGACTCGACAAACTGGGGCTGATTGGAAGCCAGCAGGATCTTCTCAATGGGTTGATTCACAAGCCCCATGGAATCCTGCTGGTGACCGGACCGACGGGATCCGGGAAATCCACGTCTCTGTACGCCTGGCTCCACACCATCAATTCTACCGACAAGCGAATCCTCACCCTTGAGGATCCCATTGAGTATGAAATGCCGGGGGTCAACCAGATTCACGTGCGCCCGGAAATCGGCCTGACCTTCGCGGTAGGGCTCCGTCACATTCTTCGGCAGGACCCGGATGTGATCATGGTGGGGGAGATCCGCGACCTGGAAACCGCGGAGAACGCGATTCGCGCGGCGCTGACCGGGCACCTTGTTTTCAGTACCCTTCATACGAATGACGCTGCGGGTGCGGTGACCCGGCTTCTCGACATGGGCATCGAGCCGTTTCTGGTGGCTTCTTCGGTGGATGGTCTGGTTGCGCAACGCCTGGTCCGCCGGCTGTGCAAGGTCTGCAGGAGCCCTCGTGATTTCAAAGAAGGATACCTTGAAAGCGTGGGTTTCCCCACGGACCTCCTTTCCGAGGGCACCGTTTACGAGGCGGTGGGTTGCGATGAGTGCCGGTCGACCGGATTCAAGGGCAGAACGGGGATCTACGAGATCATCTTGGTCGATGACTCCATCCGGCCACTGATCGTAACCCGGTCCTCCTCCAACCTCATTAAGCAACAGGCATTGAAGAACGGCATGAGAACGCTGCGTGACGATGGGTGGAGAAAAGTTTTAGAAGGCACGACAACCATCGAGGAAGTATTGCGAGTCACGGAAGAAGACGAAGCAATGACGGAGACGGCGCTCTAAAAATGGCATCCTACTCATATGTCGCGCGTACGCGTGCGGGGGAAAAGATTGCGGGAAACCTGGATGCCCATGACCGTCGGACTGCGCTGTCGCAGCTTGAGAGAATGGGGTACGTGCCGGTGTCGGTGAAGGAGAATGGCGCCGGCCGTCCGGCGCCCGCCAAAGAGCTTTCAAAGAAGGCGGCGAAGCAGAAAGCGCCCAGGGAAGCGGTTCTCAAAGCTCCGAAAAAGCCGAAGCAGTCAAAGAAGCGCGCTGCACCCGCGGACGGGTCGGTCGGTGTTTCCATCCCGGGTCTTTCCGGTCGCGCGCCCAGAATGAATCTTCGAGACGTGCTTCTTTTCACCCAGGAGATGAGCGATCTTCTTGCGTCTGGAATGACGCTGGGAAATGCGTTAACCACCTTGTCGCGTCGGAAGACCAGCAAATCTCAAGACGCAATTCTCGCCTCACTGCGAGACGAGATCGTACAGGGATCGAGCCTTTCGGAGGCGCTCGCGGACCATCCGGGAACGTTTTCGAATCTCTACATCAATATGGTGCGGGCCGGGGAGGCGAGCGGAACGCTGCCCGAGGTTCTCGAACGACTCGCGCATCATCACGCGCGGGTTCAGGATGCACAGGAGAAGGTGATGATGGCGCTGGTGTATCCGGCCATCATCATGCTGGTAGGAGCGGGCACACTGATTTTTTCCATCCTGTTCGTCATTCCGAGATTCACGGCAATTTTTGACGAACTCGACAGCACGCTGCCGGCTTCAACGCAGTTCCTGGCAAATGTCAGCCAGTTTCTCCTGAGTTATTGGTGGCTCATCATTATTGCCGTGGTTGCGGGGGTGATCGGTTTTCGCCGTTTGATTGCCACCCCGACCGGACGGCGGTGGTGGGACGGCATCCAGTTGCGGATTCCAGTCGTTGGCGGCATCGTGAAGGCAAACTCTTTCGGCCAGTTTTCCCGGACGTTGGGGGCGCTCCTTTCCAACGGCGTGCCGGTACTGAGCGCACTGACCATCGTGGAGGAAACAGTGGGAAACAGTGTGGTGACCGATGAGATTCGGGCGGCGCGCGAGCGGGTCACCGATGGATCTACCATTTCCGGCCCACTCTCGGAAGGCAAGGTTTTTCCTCAGCTTTTGACTGATATGCTGGCGGTAGGCGAGGAGACGGGGGACATGAGCGGCGCCCTGATGCACATCGCGAATCGATATGACCGTGAGTTGGATCGCACGGTGAAATTGTTCACAACGCTGCTGGAGCCTATTATGATCCTTTTTATGGCGGGGCTCGTCGGCCTGATTGCCGTCAGTATGCTGACCGCCGTGTTTGATATGACGAGCGGATTGAATCCATAGCTATGCGTACCAAACATCTGATGAATAGATCCAACGGAGATCCGACTATGAACAACCAGAAATACGATTCGGACCGGTCCTCATCCAAGGCCGGGTTTACCTTGATTGAAATTATGCTCGTCGTGATTATCATCGGGATCCTGGCCGGCGTGGCGGCAGTCAAATTCAGCGGCAGGGTTGGGCAGGGACAGACGAACGCCGCCAAGGCCAGCATCCATGCGATCAGCATGGCCGTCGCCCTGTATGAAATGGACAATGGGAAGTACCCGCCAAACCTTTCGGCGCTGTTAACCGCGCCGGGCGGCGCGCCGCTCTGGGACGGGCCCTACCTTGAATCTACCACGGTCCCGGTAGATCCCTGGGGCAACGAGTTCCGGTATCTCTATCCCAGCTCCCGGGGGGAGAAATTTTACGAACTGAAATCTCTTGGGCTTGATGGCGTGGATAGCGCCGACGACGTGACGAAGTAACCTCGTGACCCCTATCTATACGGGGAACTGCGGATCGTGCCGTCGGCGCGCGTTCACATTGATTGAACTGCTGCTGGTAGTGGCGATCGTGGGAATCGCCGCCGCCGTCGCCATCCCCAAGTTCGTGAATTCCCTGAAGGGAGCGAAGATTAAGACCGCTGCGCGCACGATTTCCATGTCGTGCCGGTATGCGCGAAGCACGGCAGTACTCCACCAACAGCAAATGGCTCTGATCTTCTATCCCGAAGGAGGCGAGATTGAACTCGTCAGCGTTGGCCAACTGTCGGGCCATACGGACCGGGAGGCCTTTCTTGACGGCAGAGATGCCCGCATCGTGGCCGGATTGGTGCATGACCGGGAAGACGAAACGGGGGAAAGCGCCCCCCCGGAACTGCAAATTGAATCTTTAATGAAACGCGAACTGCCTGAGGGGGTCCAAATCCTTACCGTCACCGTAAACGACGAGATCATGGACATCGAACGCGGTTATTGGACTTTCTTCGACACCAACGGAATGTGTGATCCATTGGAAGTGCTGGTTGCGGACGAAAACGATCGCGGGGCGGTCATCACCGTGAATCCACTCTCCGGAAAAGTAACGATTGATATGGAGAAGCTATTTTGAAGAAACGGCGGGACGGCAACAGGCATTGATGAAACGTAAACGCAAAATGAGCCGCGCCGGCGTGACGTTGATCGAAGTGCTTCTTGCCACCGTGATTCTTTCCGCGGGCATCACCACCCTGGTTCTTGCCGCGACCCGAGCGCTTGCCGTGGCGCGCAAAGCCAAGGAATACGAAACCGCGCGCCGTTTGATCGGGCAGGTGGACCTTGAGGTTCCGCCTAATTTCGAAGAGCTCGAAGAAGATGTAGAGACCGGTGATTTTGACGACCCGTACCGGGATTACTCCTGGGAACGCGAGATTACCGAAATGGAAGAAGAAGAATTGAAAATGTTCATCGTGCGTACCGCGGTGTTCTGGTCGAACAAGGGCCAGGAGAAAAGCGAGGAAGTCGTAACCTACATCTACGGCCCCGCCCATCCACGCCAGACCGGAGGGCCGTAAGATGAAGACGGCGGAGCTTTGCGTTTCTTGCGCCAAAGGAGAATCGATGTTGCCGTCGCGGCGCTCTATT
>Ga0310121_10004789_pt1 | contig 11806 bp, 10 predicted proteins | sample CB27_Tmax_986_MG_FD_203504 | JGI IMG/M metagenome (GOLD analysis project Ga0310121, IMG submission 203504) | Marine microbial communities from Western Arctic Ocean, Canada - CB27_Tmax_986 | ecosystem: Environmental > Aquatic > Marine > Oceanic | place: Canada: Western Arctic Ocean | collected...
CGTGTAGCCTTCGAGAGGTTCGCCTTTGGGTTCAGCACGGGGCTCTGGTGCAACAAGTCAATCGCAAGTCACTTTGAGCCTCGGACATGGTGGTAGTTCGGTGTAGTGTTTAAACGAGGATTTTTGTTTAAACACAAACCGCCCTATTTCAGGCGTTTAAGGTGCCGGGGAGTGGAATTGAACCACCGACGCAAGGATTTTCAGTCGTCATGCGGCGGGGAACTAGCGTCACACAGGATCACTCTTGTCACAGAATCAACGACTTGAGGCGTTTATCAGCGAGTCTAAGTGCCAGGTGTGACCCTGCTCGCCACCAGTACGGGGTCAGTACGGGGTCAGTCATTTTTTTTCGCCCACAGCTACGAAGCAGCGGCGACGGCTCAACTTCCCCGTCGAGCCGTTAAGTTCTCTCGATGCCCCTCGTCGCCGGAACTCGCCTCACCCATTGTTGAGATGCGCGACTATGACATATGGACCAAGCAGCAGTAACCGCGGAGACGGTCACGCCTATCCCTCCGCAACGGATCGATCTTCGTCGCCCTAGGCGAGCACCTAACGGGGATGTCACGGCCAGTGCCCAATTCCTGCGGGTCCGGCTTGAAGAACGGATGGGTCTTCGTTTGCTCCAGCTCGCTCCATCTAGCTATCCGTGCCTTTGGATGTGATACTTCGTGGAGTTGTGGGAGTTCCCACAACGAGGACTAGGCAGACCAGGAAACAAGTGGAGGAGCACGATGGGCGACAAGGGCGGCAGGAAAGATAAGACAAAGGGCCAGAAGCAGGTCATCAGCAAACAGAAGAAGGAGGCGCAGAACAAGAAGGACAAGCAGCTGAAGAGAAAGCCCTGATTACGATTGGCTCGATAGAGATCCCGCCTACGCTGCACGCTTCGAGGAGACGCACGAGGCTGCGGTAGACGATGCGGAAGCCGAGTTACGTAGACGCGGGATCGAAGGTTTCGAGGAAGCTCGCGGCGGGTCAGAAGAGCGGTTGGATGTACCTGCTGGATCCCGGGACGGGCGAAAAGATCTGGGAGACGAAGGTCGGTGCGGGCGGCGGTCTCGGAGGCATCGCGTTCGGCTCGGCCACCGACGGCGAGCGCATCTTCTGCGCGATCGGCGCCGGTGAGGGAAACACGACGGCGCTCGACGCCAAGACGGGCAAGATTTTGTGGCAAACCTGGACCGTCACGGGAGTCAATCGCGCTCCGGTCATTCTGGCCGGACCCAGGGACGATCTAGTCGTCTTCGAAGGATCGACCGACGGTGTTTTACGCGCTTACGACGCCAAAGACGGTCGCATTCTCTGGGAGGACCGTCTGGGGAGGGGCATCGGTATCCAGGGCGGTGCGGTGGTGGCGAACGGGATGGTGTTCGTCGGCGCCGGCTACCATTCCGCTCTGGGCGGGGCCAGAAAGGGCGAGGGAAACGAGCTCCGGGCCTTCAGCCTCGACGGAAAGTGAGCGAAGGTACTCGGGTCTCAACGAAGAACCAGAATCACGAGGAGCGATTCCAGCGCAAGAGGCTCGAAGCGCTCGCCCGATGAGTCCAGCGCTTCGTTACGCGTCGTTTCAGCGGGCGCCGACGATCCCCTTCACCGATTCCAGAATCTTCGGCGCGTCGTAGCCGACGCCGTCTTTGAACACAATGGTGGTGTTGCGAATGTCGGCCGGGTTCGCGATCGGATCGCCCTTTAGGACCACCAGGTCGGCGAGCTTGCCTTCGGAGACGGATCCCAGTCGATCGTATTCTCCTAGGATCCTTGCGCCGTTAGCGGTCATGATCTCGATCGCCTGAACGGGAGTGAAGCCGGCCTCAATCAGCAGCTCGAAATTGCGCTGATCCCCGAAGCCCGGAAGGGCTCCCCCGTTTCCCGTCGGGTCGACACCTGCCGCCAGAAGGCCACCCGCGTCGGCGAAAGCCTTTTCGAAGGCCAGCACCCGCGTCCAGACCTGCGGCATGAAGGATTCGGGGGCCGATTCCTGCACGGCGCGGTGGCGCTCCAGAAAAGCCTCACGGACCTCGGGAGCCATGATCTCCAGCACGCGATCCTCGACCGGCCGCCCGGGGACCATCTGCTCGACGACGGCCAGGGTCGACGTCACCGCCACGCCTTTGTCCACCATGCGCTGGATCAAGGATTTCACTTCGTCGCTCCCGATCTCGACGTTCGCGAGGCTAGCCCGCTGCGTGGGGGGGCAGACGTCCGGCTGCTTCGCGGGATCGAAGTCCGATGCGACGAGCAGCCCGTGCTCCAGGTTGTCGATACCCAGCTCGACGGCCTCGCCGAACGTCACCGAGCAGAGATGGCCGGTGAACTTGATGCCCTGACGATGGGCCTCATCGATCGCGGCTTTCAGGTTCTCCCGGCTGATTCGGCCGTGGGCTTTGATCCACGTGGCGCCCTCCTCGACCCAGTAGCGCACCATCCGGCGAGCGTCCTCGGGGGAGGAGGGTGAGTAGTTTCGAAGCCCCTCGCTCAGCCGCGGACCGGTGATGTGCATTCGGGGACCCACCAACTCGCCCGCCTCGATGCCCTTTTTCAAGTTGATCTCCGTGTAGGGCGACAGGCTTCCGGTGGTACGTATCGTCGTGAGACCGGACGCCAGGTAGATCCTGGGCGCGCTGAAGCTCAACGTCAGCCGCGCCCGAGCTCCCGCGTAGTCGGTGTGATCGTGCATGCCGACGAGACCGGGGATCACCGTGTGTCCGACAAGATCCAGCACCTCGGCTCCGCTCGGGACGGGGACCTCACTCGTAGCGCCCACGGCGGTGATCCGACCCCGTTCCACCACGATCGTCTGACCGGCCCGCGGAGGGGCGCCGGTGCCATCCACCACGCGGACGTTCGTCAAAGCGAAGACGGGAGCCCGAACGCGCACGAATTCCAACACGGCCGGCGAGAGCTCGTCGGCGGATTGAGACCGGGCCACGTTGCTCTGGAAGGCGAGGATTGTGATAGCGAGAAAAATGGCAAATCTCATCGGTTCCTCCTGTACGCGAAACGCCGGCCGTTATGCTGGGTCTCCGCCGCGCCCATCTTAGCCCGAAGCGCTCGCGTCTCGTGTTCCAATACCGCGAGGCGCTCGATGTCAATCGCCACACCGTAGTCGCGGCGCGCCCGCTCTGCGGAGACGTATCCTTTGCGCACGTCCTCCAGAACCAGCTCGGGATCTCGCTCCCAGGGCGGCCCGTAGCCGCCACCACCGGGGAGCGTCACCTCGGTACCCGCCGGCAGACTGGTTCGCACTTTAGAGCGGAAGGGCAACGGGAGGGTTTACTGCCCGCTGCAGTAGCCTAGCCAGCCTAGCCGTTAGCCGGTTTCAATCAAGACGTAGCGGACGTTCGGATCGTGCGTTATACTCGAGCCCTCAGGTCGACTCGAGCCACGTAGATGTTCGGAGAAGGGTCCCGCCGCAACTTTCTACGAACGCTTCTCGTCTGGCTCGGTTCGGTAAGCTCCGGACTCCTTCCTCGATGGGTCCTCACAGCGCGAAGCGCTTCGGCCGCGGACGGCGTGAACGAGGAGCTGCTTCACGATGTCGCTAGTGTCGTGCTTCCCAGCGAGCTGGATGATGGAGCGAGGATGGACGCGGTCAAGAGCTTCCTGCGCTGGCTCCGTGGCTATCGGGCCGGTGCGGTGCTCGATCACGGCTACGGCTTCACGGAGATTCGGAAAGCGGCCGAGAATCCTGCTGCCGGTTATCAGAACGATTTGACCGAGCTTGCTAGCCGAGCCGAGGCGGAGCTCGGCGCCGACTTCACCTCTCTGGACGCCCAGCAGAAGAGGGCGCTCATCGAGAAGGAGGTCGAGAACCGTCATGCTGCAACGAAGGAGCTTCCGGCGCGCCCCGACGACTCCCACGTCGCCGTCGCTCTCGTGACGCACTATTTTCGGAGCTCGGAAGCCAACGACCGCTGCCACCGCCGCCAGATCGGTGCGAGGACCTGCCGGGATCTATTCACCGCCGCGGAGGAGCCGCCGCTATTGGACGACGGGAGCGGATGAGGACGCACGAAGCGGACCTTTGCATTGTCGGGGCCGGCATCACCGGCACGATGCTCGCCGCCAAGCTCGCTGCCGAACGGCAGCTCTCCATTGTCGTCGTCGAGGCAGGGGAGAAGCTCTTCGATCTCGACAAACGCTTCGAGCATCGCCAGCGCTATCTGGACTACCGGGAGAACTCCTGGCCGGGCGACTTCATCGAGGACCAGGGCGCCGAAGGCATTATTTCCCGGACCATGGCGGTCGGTGGACAAGCGTTGCACTGGGCGGCCACCTCGCTGCGCTACTCCCGCGAGGACTTCCGGATCCGATCGCTTTACGGCGTCGGCTGGGACTGGCCGGTGAGCTACGAGGAGCTCGAGCCCTACTACTGCGAGGCCGAGCGCCGCATTGGTGTGGCGGGCTCTCAGGGTCCCGAGAGCGAAGGGTGGGATCCGCGCTCCGAGCCCTACCCGATGGAGGCGTTCCCTCTCGACTACAACCAACGACACCTGCGCGACTGGGCAAGCAAGGCGGACATCGAGTTCCGGGTCACTCCCACCGCGAGAAACACCCGGCCCTATGACGGACGCATGCAGTGCATGCGCTGCGGCACCTGCAACATCTGCCCCACCGGAGCGAAGTACAGTCCGGACTTCACCCTGAAGACGCTTCTCGATGAGCGCGCGATCGAGCTCGTGCCCAACACGCTGGTGCGGCGACTCGAGCTCGACGGCAAGGGCCGCCACGTCCAGCGGGCAGTCGCGGTGGATCGAACGAGTGGAGAGGAGCTCGAGATCCGGGCGCGCGCCTTCGCTCTCGCCGGCGGCTACACCTGGACACCGCATCTGATGATGTTGTCCGCGAACTCCCGGTCGCCCAACGGTCTGGCGAACTCCTCCGGCCTCGTCGGCCGCTACATGTGCGGCCATCGTCCCATGTGGGCTCTGATCGAGGTGCCTCACCGGATCTATCCGGGTCTCAGCCTCAGCTCGATGATCACGCGCCGGTTCATGAAGCCCCCTCCCGGAAATCCCTACATCCGGCACGACCTGGCACTGTTCACCCATACCTACGGCCGCCAGCCCCGGCTGCGAGACGACGGCGGCCGGCTTCTTCTCGGGGACAACCTCATGGCGGACTGGCGCCAGCGCTCGGAACGAGGATGCGCCCGCGTTCGAGGCTATTACGACGTGCTGCCGGCAAAGGAGAGCCGGGTCGTGCTCGATCCCGCCACGCGGAACCGGTGGGGCGATCCGCTGCCCGGGGTCGAGCACGTCGAGCACGAGACCTCTCGGTCTCTGCGAGACCAAACACACCAACAGCTCATGGGGATCTTCGAGCGGCTCGTCGCAAGGGGTCGCGGAAAGATCCTGGAGACGTTCGTCGGCGAGTACCTCGATCATCCGTCTGGCGGCTGCCGGATGGGAGACGATCCGAGCGAGAGCGTCTGCGACGGCACCGGCCGCACGCACGATCACGAGAATCTATGGATTATCGGAGCACCGACCTGCGTGAGCTCGGGCTGTGTGAACAGCACGCTCACGTTCGTTGCGCTCAGCCTGCGGACCGCGACGTTTCTGGGTAAGGAGTTCCCCCGCAGAAGTTGAGCGGCGGAGCCCTCACCCGCCACCCACCGCGCGCCCACCTCCCCCCTGGTTGGGGAGAGGCAATCTCACGGTTTCGCGTGGGCTCGCCACGCCTCAATATTTCCAGCTCGTCGTGTCCGCTCCGGCCGGGGCGTTTCGGGTGATGTAGTCCGCAATCACCGAAATGAACTCGGCGTAAGTAATCTGCCGCTCCGGCTCCACCGGACTGTGGCCAATCCAGGAGTGGCGTCCTCGAAACCCGTACTGAAACGTCGCATCCGAGGGTGGGTCGGTGGCCGAGTCGAGAAACTCCTGGACGAGATAGACGGCCTCGTTGAGATAGTAGTTGTCCATCATGCCTACGGCGAAGTGCAGTTTTCCCAGAACTTTGGGACCGAGCGTGCTCCAGTCCCGCCGCAGGATGTGGCTGAGGTCGTAGTTCTCGCGCCAGTATTCTGCCACTTCGGGATAGATGTCTCCGTTCTCCGGATCCCAGAGCGGCTCGGGATAGCCGTCTTCGCCTACCGAGCTGTACACCGCCTGCCACACGGCCCATTGTCCTCCCGAAATATCCTTCGGTCCCACGGTCTCCCCGTACGCGTACCAGTCGTGAACGGTGTAGTTCACCAGCCCGTCGATCTCTCTCTGGGCGGGGCGGGCCGTTCGCATCCACTCGTGCTCGTTGTAGAAGGCGTTTCGATCCTCGTAGATGTTCATCTGTATGTTCTTGCGGAAGTCGATCGGATCGGGCGCCCAGGGCCAGCTACCGGCGAAAAAATCGGGATAGAAGATCATCATCGCCGCCGCTTCCCAGCCTCCGGTGGATCGTCCGGACAGGACTCGCGCCCACGGCTCGCCGAGGATGCGGAACTTCTCCTCGATGTGGGGAATCAGCTCTTCGATCAGAGCATCTCCATAAGGCCCGATGTTCGCCGAGTTGACCGAGTACGAGGTGTCGTAGAAGGGATTCGAGTCCCGGAACGTCACGACGATCACTTTGGGAGTTTCGCCGTTGGTCCAAGCCGCATAGAAGCCGTTGAGCTGATTGCCCACCCCGGGGTGCGTGGGCGTGTGTCCCTCAGTAAACCACTCTTCCGGGGACCACGGAACCGGCGTCAATCCAGAGGAGTGGCCCTGCATGTAGAGAACCGGATAGTGCACGTCGGGGTACTCGTCGTAGCCTTTGGGGAGGAGCACGTTGGCCCCGAGGTACATGTCCTGTCCCCAGAACTCCGAGACCTTCTCGCTCTTGATCTTCAGGTATTTGACCCACTCCGTATCGTCGTAGTTGCCCTGCTGGAGAAGTTCACCCTCGCTGAGCGGCCGGCGGGGAGGGATGACGTCGCTCAGCTCGAGAGTCACGGTCTGTGAGCCGCTCGCGGGAACGGAGACGCGCTGGAGCTCGCTGTAGGCGTTTCCAGGAGCCCGGAACGGCGACTGGTGAGCGCCGGAGTTGAGGTGCAGCTCGACGGTATGTCCGTCGGAACGGCGGAACGTCGTGTAGACATTGAGAAACGCCTGGACGTAGTAGTCCCCGGGAGGAATCTCCGCCGTCGACTTGAGGGGGTAGCCGGCCACGCTGGGGTCCTCGTCCGAGATCGTGACGCGGCTTCCCGCACCGAAGCCGCGAACGTCCTTGCCCCAGAGCGGAACCCCTGTGGCCCCGGTCGAGAGTCGGGGCTCCGGGTCGCTGTTTCGGGAGACGATGGCGAAGGCCCTGCCGACGGCGGGCACCTCGAGGCCCAGCTCGGAGATCTGGCGTGCGGCCTCCTCGGTGAGCGTGACCTCGAAACGAAGCTCGGGCCCTTCCCGGACGGGCCCGCAACCCCCGGCCGCGACACCAACGGAAACGACGAGTAACAGGCGGAAGAATCTCGACGGCATGCGAACCTCCTTGGTCGGATGGCTAACGACGACTGCCCGAAGCACGACGAGCAAACGCCTCAAGTCAGAATCCTAAGCCTAGCCAGGTAAACCTGAAAGCTGTTGAAACGAAACCACTTAGATAGCGCCCGCCTCTCGCGCATCGCCCGGAGCCACGCGGACGAGGCAAGGCAACGTCACAGCATCGGCGGCGCGCACGAGGTCCTCACACTGGTCAAGGCCGTAGGAGCTGTGCTCGGAGTCGAGAATCACGAAGTCGAAGCCGGCGCCCCCGATGATCTCGACCTGCGAAGCGACCGGCCCGTTGAGCCAGGTTCCGACGAGTATTTCGCCTTTCTGGAAGCGCGTCTTCAAACCCACGATCTCTCCCCTCGTTTGTGTCGACTATAACCCAGGCGTCAAGTAACGTCGCTCAGACCCTTCCAGACCAAGCTGGCGGCTGCGAGGAGCAGAACGATTTGAAAGATCTGATAGAAGCGCGCGGTGGGAAGCCGGCGATAGAACCAAGTCCCGGAGAGCCCTCCCAGAAAAGCGACAGGACACAGTACTGACGCTTCCAACCAAGTTTGGCGCGTGATGTAGCCGCTTGCGACAAGGAGCGCCATCCGCCAGCCGACGAGAAGGGCGCTCAGAAGCAGCATCGTACCGCGGAAGGTCCGGGCGTCGGGGCAGACGTGCCGCAGGTACGCTGCGATGAAGAAGATGCCCCCGGCTCCGCTGACCCCGCTGACGAGTCCGGCGATCCCCGCTAACGGCACGAGAAGGCCTGTCCGGAAGAGGTCGACACGTTCCGAAAGCAAGGCGAGGAGCTTCCACTGCTCGGCGGCCGCAACGAGACCGAGCGCGGCCCCCAGAATAAGCGTCAGCCAGGTCGAATCGAGTCTCCCGAAGATCCAGACACCGACCGCAGCGCCGATGTAGTTGGCGATGATCACCCGGCGCGCGATCTTCCAGTCACCGTCACGGATGCCCTGAGGCACGAACTGGATCTGGGAAAGCGCATTGGTGGTGAGCCCGAGCAGCACGGCGCGATGGGGTCCCAGGAGAAACGTGCTCAGCAGGATCACCGGTGACAGAGAACCGACACCGACCGCCCCTTTGATGAAAAACGAGAGGAAGTAGACGAGAACCAGTACCAGCACACCGTTGGACGAGGTGTCGGAAAAAACCGGAAGGCCGAACAACAAGAATTCTCAGGCGTCGACGATACGTGCTACGTGCGACGGTTCCCTCTAGGGAATCGTGATCATAGCATATAGGATACTTCGTGTGGTCGGGTGCGTGAGCTGGAGTCCAAGTGGTATCGCAAACCAACGCGTCGCGTGAGGCTACCGTAATCGGGGCGGGGATTGTGGGCATCTGCTGCGCTCTGTATCTACAGAGGCAGGGCTTTAGCGTCACCCTCGTCGACAGAGGAGGCCCCGGCGAAGGCTGTTCCATGGGGAACGCGGGTGTCTTCGGCGCCAATTCGTGCGTGCCCCTGGCCATGCCGGGAGCGCTTCGCCGATTGGTGGGCACGCTCGGCTCCCCGAGCGCCTTCGCTGATCCGTCACCTGGCGCGGTTCACCCCCATCCGCCGAGACCACCCAAATCTCCGCGTTACCGCTTCGGTACGAGGTGAAGGCGATCTCCTTCCGTCCGGAGACCACCACACGTGGTAATTCGGTTCTGGGTCTGAAGTCAGTTGCCGGGCGGGACCCCCTTCCGCGGGCATCACCCAGAGATCCAGGTTTCCGCTGCGGCGTGACCGGAAGGCAATCTCCCGTCCGTCCGGCGACCATCTTGCGCGCCCATCACCCGTGGGATTCGTCGTCAACTGGGTCATAGCGCCCCCCTCGGCGGGGAGCACCCAGATATCCCGATTCCCTGAACGGTCGGAGCTCACCAGGAGTCTCCGGCCATCCGGAGAGATGTCGCTGACCCAGGTGTATGCCTGGCCTATGGTGATCTGCTCGGCATCCGCCCAGCTCGCTGGACGTTCGCGGAGAATGGGCACGCGCCACACGTTTCCCACCAACCGGCCCTTGGAGTAAGCGAGCTTCGTCCCGTCGGGAGAAAAGGCGCCCTTCGCATTCCGACACCAACGGTCAAGGGCTCCGGAGCACCCTCCGGCCCTTCCTCCCCGAGGCGCTGTTGCCAGAGATCCCATACTCCCGCCGCGGTTCGAGACGAAAAAGAGCCGGCGTCCATCCGAGGACCAGCTCGGGCTCCGGTCGCGCGAGTTCCTGTCGGTGACGGCGATGGGTCCGCCTCCTGTAGACGGGAAAAGGACTTCGCTCGATACACGTCCCCCATCCCTCCAGACCCGAGAGACGAGAGGATTTCGTAGGAACCAAGCCGAGTACCGGAACCGAGGGCCATTGGCCACCTCTAACGTGGAGCCAATCTATCCGTTATCTGGGTGAAGCGTCAAGACTCCGGTCCGGACCGCGTGCATCAGGTCTTCCGAAAGATTCCGTAGCGAACGTTTCGAAAATCATCGTGGTCGATCGCGCTCTCACCGAGCAAGTGAGTAGGATACCCGGTCGTCCATTGAAAGAAGTCTTGGAACGTATCGACGTGGTTCTCGACCGATGAGCTCGTCGGCAAGGTGCGCTAACTCGTTATAGGGTCTCGCTAACTTCTGTCTCGAAAACCAGGATTCTGCTCCACACCGTGCCCGAGCCCGAGCCCCTGCCCGAAGGTAGCGCCTAGAAGCATTGAGTAGCATAAGGCGTTGCGGAACAAATCGATTTAGCGGGAGCAGCTCTCCCTGTTAGAGCTGTTTCGGGCAGGGGCGTGGGCACGGGCTGGGGCTCCGGAGGGACCAGGGTCGCAGTTCCGCGCCAGATACTCGCTAACGTAGGTAGTTATTGGCAAATACTTATGTTATGTAACAGCACTCGTTCCGATGGAGCGTTGACCCTGCAGGAAAGGATTCGCCCATGACTAGACTCAGAGCTCCTCTGTTAGGGGTCTGTAACTGGGCCGTCCGTGTTAATAGGATGACACTCCAACTTGGCGACCATGGACGTGCACAAGTCGATACTGGTCGACTTGTGGCGTCTTCCCTCGAAGACAAGCACGTCCCGTGAATACCGGTGTTACCCATGGAAGCATGATCGAAGTCATTAGAAACAGCGCTAATTATTTAACATTCAGCAAGCCGCCAAACCCAACTCTCGTAATCAGTTACCGACGATGGGCGACCCTATTGGAGGAGTTCTGAGTCTTGCGCGTGCCCGCGGAGGAGTTGAGCCTGGTAAGTCTAACAAATGAAAGGAGTCCGCCATATGAACTGCTGAGACTCTTGAACGCTCGTGAAACCCACGAGGAAAGAAAGCCTGTCGTGTTTGCAGAGAATGAGCTACGGGGACCCGCTGCTTTTGGGGAGGTCGTTCAACTGTTGACGGATTGCCTCCTGATCGGGATCCATCTGCAAGGAGCGCTCGAGTATCTCCCTGGCCTTTTCCACTTCTCCAGTTCGCTGGTAACAATCCCCTAGAGTGTTGAGCAGCGTCGTGTCGGGAGGACGAATCGCCATGGCCTGTTCCAGATGCCGTTGGCTGCTGGCACAATCGCTCTTCAAGTAGTAAGCGAAACCGAGGCCGGCGACGACTTCGAACTGGCTCGAGAAGCTATCCGCCATCGGCTGAAGAAGCTCCAAGACGCGGTCGGCCTGCTTTGCGGCCAGAAGCGCTCCCGCAAGCTGCCAACGCGCCCTCGGCAGGTGCGGGTTGTTCGCTGCCACGGCCGCCTCGAACTCGCGCGTCGCTTCGTCGAAACGCTCCAGCGCCAGCAGCTGTTCTCCCCGCTGCAGCTGCAGGACCCCGGGCGCGCGCACGTTGACGCCGCGACGATAAACGATGCCAGGCCTGGGAATCGCCGTTCGGGGAGAGATGGTCAATGGGGCTCTTCGCGCCGCCACGACGGTCCCGGCAGGTTCCAACAGCTCTACCACGACTTCGTAGTTGCCGCCCATCATTTTCAACAGGGACAATTCCTCGACGACCGGTCCCGCTCCGTAGTGGGCGAGCTTGGCTTCGCGCGAATCGAGGATCTCTTCCCCGTTGAGCAAGGCAACCCGCAATCCGAAGTCGGGACCGGCGCCGTGCACCTGTGCAAAGACCTGCACCGTCTCGCCGATCGCAAAAATACCTCCCGCCGCCGGCTGCACGCGGCGGCCTTCCACCCGGAACGCGCGGTGATCACCGGGCGGCTCGTCGGCCGCGAAAGAGATCTTCCCGTAGCCCAGAATCACATCGCTAAGCAGGGGCTCGACATCGGTCAGCGGCTCGACGGTTAGCTCTCGCTCCGCGACCGTGAACTGCTTGAGCACTCGATTGCGGACGATCACGCTCACCTTGTAC
>Ga0310121_10004790_pt1 | contig 11800 bp, 8 predicted proteins | sample CB27_Tmax_986_MG_FD_203504 | JGI IMG/M metagenome (GOLD analysis project Ga0310121, IMG submission 203504) | Marine microbial communities from Western Arctic Ocean, Canada - CB27_Tmax_986 | ecosystem: Environmental > Aquatic > Marine > Oceanic | place: Canada: Western Arctic Ocean | collected...
CTGGTTTATTTTGGTGATCCCGACTTTATTTTGTGTGTCGCCGTCCATCCATTGAATGATCCCGGTATCGTAGGGTTGGCCGCCCCCGCCCGGGTAGAAAGCTGTCCGGTTAAGTACTAGGGCGCAGGCTTCGTTATCGACACGGGTGACCACACTGTCGAATTCACGCAAGTAGCTGTCGGTGTGTGCTAGGAGTAAGGTCATTGTAGTTAGCACTTTACGAGCCGTTTGAAGCATCGTGCAACAAGGAACTACACCCCTGTGACTCTTCTGCGAATACAAAGTTGGGCAATTATCTCGCTGATCGCTGTCGTGAGTTGCGGAAGCCAGGACGGGGGGACATCTGAAACTGGGTACAAGACCTGGACCGTATACGGCGGAGATCCCGGTTTTAGCCACTATTCGCGACTTGACCAGATAAATCGGAATAACGTAGAGCAACTTGAAGTGGCCTGGACCTATGATTCGGGCGACGCCTACCCAGACTCGGAGCTGCAAGCCAACCCCATCATTATCGGGGGCAAGTTGTACGCGGTCACACCTCAGCTGAAAACTTTCGCCTTAAATGCCGCCACAGGTGAACCGATCTGGAGCTTCGATCCTGCGCACGGAGCCGGAGGACGCGTAAACGGAAGTAGGGGCGTCAGCTATTGGACAGATGGCGCGGACGAACGAATTTTCACGGTTTTTACACAATATCTTTATGCGCTCGATGCCACTACAGGTCAACCAATACGCAACTTCGGTAATGAAGGTCGCGTGGACATGCGTGAAAACCTGGGACGGCCCATAGAAGAAATCTCCATTACAACTTCGACCCCGGGAGCAATCTATAAAGATTTAATTATTATGGGGAGCCGGGTCAGTGAAAGCCTTCCCGCAGCGCCGGGTGATGTGCGTGCGTACGATGTCCGCACGGGGGAACTGCGCTGGTCGTTCCACACGATTCCCCATCCGGGAGAACCCGGGTATGAGACCTGGCCTGAAGATGCTTGGCTCTATACAGGTGGAGCCAACAGCTGGAGCGGAATGAGCCTCGATCAAGAGCGGGGGCTAGTCTTTGTTCCCACGGGCTCTGCAGCATCCGATTTTTATGGTGCGAACCGCATTGGCGACAATCTCTACGCCGATTGCCTCCTGGCGCTCAAAGCTGATACCGGCGAACTTGTCTGGTATTTCCAGTTGGTAAAACATGATGTCTGGGACCGTGATTTCCCGACCCCTCCGGCACTCGTCACAGTGCGACGTGAAGGTCAAATGATCGATGCAGTTGCACAAACATCTAAAGACGGGAAAGTTTTTGTATTCGAACGTGAGACAGGGGAGTCTCTCTTCCCCCTAAAAGAAGTACCCGTACCTCCTTCGGACGTAGAAGGTGAAATCCTCGCAGAGACGCAAATTGTGCCGTTGGAACCTCCGCCATTTGCTAGACAGATCTTTACGGAAGACATGGTTACCGATCGTACTCAAGTGGCGAATAGTGATGTATTAACCCGGCTTCGTGCGCTGGTGAGTGGGCCGCAATTCACACCGCCGTCAACAAAGGGAACCGTTATTTTCCCGGGTTTCGACGGTGGCGCCGAGTGGGGTGGCCCAGCATTTGACCCTGAGTCCAGACTTCTTTACATCAATTCCAATGAAATGGCTTGGATACTTAAGCTTGTGGAAAACACAGTATGGAATGAAAGGACAAATAGTCGAGAACTGTACGAAACTCAGTGTGGAAGCTGTCATAAAACAGATATGACAGGCTCTCCGCCTGGTTTCCCCTCGCTCCTTAATATGTCCGAAGCTTACGACCAGAAAGGCTTCATCGAGTTCACCGTCGCTGGTGCAGGACGAATGCCCGCTTTTTCCTATTTATCGAAAACGGAACTCGAAGGGATCGCTCGTTATGTCCTTTACGCTGAAGAAAAGGAAGTGGACCGCGGAAGGAACCTTCGTTCTCCTTATGAGTTGGGATACCTCTTTACCGGCTATGAAAAATTCCTCGATCCGGATGGTTACCCCGCCATGAAACCCCCATGGGGAACGCTCAACGCGCTTGACCTCGATACGGGAGAATATCGGTGGCAAATTCCCTTTGGGGAGTATCCGGAGTTAGTTGCGCAGGGAATCACAAATACTGGTTCGGAAAATTACGGTGGCCCTGTTGTCACCTCAGGAGGCTTACTTTTTATAGGGGCAACCGTTTTTGACAATAAATTCCGAGCCTTTGACAAATTAACTGGCGAATTGCTCTGGGAAACAACACTCCCTTATGCCGCAAATGCTACACCCGCCATCTACGAAGTTGATGGGCGGCAATTCATTGTTGTTGCTGCTGGAGGGGGCAAAGGACTTTTTTCAGCACCTCAACCTTCCGGCGCGTTGTACATTGCGTTTTCCCTTCCGCAGAAAAAACCCTCTGACTTATAAGTCAGAGGGCTGCTGCAAGGCTTGTTTTTGGTCGCCGATGCCTAGGGGCGCAGAAAGTACTTCTCGATGCTACCTGCGGTCGGCATCGGTCGTAGCACTTATCCGGATTACGCCAACGCCGTCCTCGATGGTAATCGTAGTGCCATAGGGCTCCGAAAGCCGTTGCATCGTTTCGAGGATCTGCTGGCCGACTTCAGGCCGTGCTGTACCGGGGACCCCTCTGTGGGCACCACGTTCTTCGTAGCCTAGTTCAACTGGGTAGAGTCGAATCTCGGCCACCGTGCCACCTTCATATCGGCTTTCAGCAATGACGCTCTCATACCAGATTGAGTCGCCGAAGCCTCTCTCAAGAAAGCGCCGATTAAACTCGGAGTCGGTCACTTCCTTTGGGTCGATGCCATAGCGATCGTACAGGTCCTGTCCAACCGGCTCCTGCAACTCGACCTGAAAGATGAAGTTAGCCAGGCTGTAGAAGATTGGTTTGCCTTTGTAAATCTCGAGACCACGCAGTTGGTGCGGTCCGTGTCCCACGAACTGGTCGGCGCCTGCGTCGATAGCTTTGCGTGCTAGTTCCTCGAGGAAGTCGGGAGGCCGATCACTCCAATTGCCAGGATCATGCGCGTGGATCGTGGCAATCACAAAATCTGAGTTGCGTTTCGCCTGTTTGATGGCCGCCAGAATTTCTGCCAGATCGATATCGTTGAGATCATGCTCATAGCCGCGATGGTCCGCGACGCGGAAGTTCGTGCCGAACGAAGATAATTCGGTTACTGGTTCCTCATCTGATTCTCCTCCGGACTCAGTTTCGCCACTGCGGTACGCCGCTATCGAATCGCGAATGCCAACGAGCACATCCATTTCTTGTTGGGTTATCAAGGTGTGGCGTGTTGTGCGCACTGGGCTGAGGCCGGGTCGTCCTGGAGCTTCACCGAGCGAATTCATGGCACGCGAGAGCGGTGTAAAGCTCGATGCCATCGACACCACCGCCACCCGCCCTTTTGGTGTCTCGAAATAGCGGCCGGCTCGCGCTAATGCCAACGTTTCCCCCGCTCCAGCGTGCACGATACCGGCCTCATCGAGAATCTTGGTGGTCGACCGCATGCCTTCCACGCCCCAATCTGTGGTGTGGTTGTTGGCACGCGCCATCATGTCGAACCCCATGGCTTTGAGGTCATATGCGATCGCGGGGGGTCCGATGAGCCAAGCTCCACCGTGCTCCGCTGCCTGGTAGCCATCGAAGTCTTGCAAATCAATGGCCGAGGTTTCGAAATTACCAAAAGTGACATCGGGTCTCTGAAGTATCTCGACAATCTCAGTAAGTTCGGGATTTATGCCCTGTGAGATTGGCCGTGCGATGATTACGTCGCCAACAGCGGTCACAGTAAAGCCTTCGGCAACAGTCATCTCCAATTCTCGCTTTGGATTTGGATCCGCAGGGAGTTGGGCGACCACGGGAGCGGTGGTCGTAATCACCCCCGCTAGCAGGATGACGGCACACAAAAGGATGTGGTGGCGCCTTAAACGGGTGGTGGGATGATTATCGTTGCGCATGAGATTCCTCCTTGCCGGCCGGCCGAGAGGGGTTGGGCCACATGACCGGACTCAAGCGATTCTAGTCAAGATTGACAGACGTGGCCACTTCGTTCTGGCATCAGGGGTCGTTACCTTGTGTCGAGCCGTTATTGTGCATAGAGGTTCTTTTTTTGCGAGTTGCCATGACCCTTTCAACCAACCATGGTCCACGACCGGGTTCACTGAATGGGCAAACCTCGATGCAAATGGCGCAGCCGTCTGTTTTTACAAAATAGGGAATGCACTTATCGAAGTCGACGTACCATTTCTTTTCACCGCGCACGAGCTGTTTTTCAGGGAAAATTGCATCCGCGGGGCAATCGATTACACAACGTTGGCAATGGAGGCAAACATCATCGACGCCGATGTCGACTGGATCGTCCATGGTAAGCGGCAGATTGGTGGCCACTGTACACAACCGGAAGTTGGATCCAAATTCCTCGCTGATCATTGAGCCATGTTTGCCAAGTTGCCCGAGCCCAGCCTTAATAGCGAGTGGAATGTGGAGGATGTCGGTACTGTTCGGGTTGCCATAGGCATACGCTGGCCAGCCCATGGCGCGGATTTCTTCAGCGAGTTTGATTGCAATGCGTGAAACTTCCCGGTACGAGCGCATGACTTCTATACCCGCGCGTTCATGCGGCACGTGAAGCATCTCTTCACGCTTCATCGGAGCGCCTATGCAGATAGCGTACCGATAAGGAATTTCACGGCCATCATAGATTGCTTCATCTGAGATCTCGGTGATGCCGACCAGCTTGGCACCGAAGTCTTGAGCTTTGGTTTTGATTCGCTCGGCCATGGCGCAGGGGTCATCGACCTCAACCCGATGTGTGGAGACCGGGCCATTCTGTCGTCGAAGCTGCCAGATATTGGCGAGGATATGACGGACTGTCCCCCAGACCGCGATGCGGCTAAAGAACTCGTCGAGTGCTGTCCACGCGGCGTTTTCTGAGGGGTCGTGGAAGATATGCCGGGCCCGGGCTTTGTCCTTTCTACCCAGGCCGTTGATCTCGTTACCCGATGTCGGTGGCGATTCGTACCCAAAGGCGTAGGTAGGGGCCGGTGGATCGTTTACTTTCATGCGATTGTCCATTCACCGCGAGCTGTTGTCACAATGCAATTGGCGACCCTAGCTTCATTCACGACTCAAAGTTCCTTGTCCACCAGGAAAATCTCTTTTCTGCCCTGTTTTGCAGCATAGAGACGGCGTGTTCGGGCGCCAATGGTGAAATACGAGAGCATCATGCTTGCGATACGGAGAAGTAGCCGACCGTCTCGCTGCAACCGTTGGAACAGCGAATCTTCGGCCACGAACTGCCTGTCGATTGTGCGTACGGTACGCATTGGCTATCTAAACCTTGAGTGTGGCCGCCGCAGAATCGGTCGGTGACGGCATGGTGTGGATGGAATGTTGGTCTATGTACTCGAAACGGGCGAAAAATCTTTGGTGATGTGGAGTGCTTAGGGTGCCGAAAACTGGACCCGAATGAACACACCTCCAGAATGTGCGAGGCATGAGGAATTATTGAATAAGGTAAAGCTCTTTTTGCGGTGGACTAAGATACTCAACCCCATTCGCAGTGGCGATCACTGGCTCATGATCCCACCAAAGAAAGTATTGATCTTGCCCGTCGTCGGCAGGTGATGGCATATAAAAAAAATACTCTAAAACGAAGTGATAATTGTCTGGGAGTGGGATGTCTTTGGTCCAATCTGGACCATAGGATCCAATCCGGGGGCCAAGATAATTCTCGTTCGGCCTGTTGCGCGCACCTTTCATCATGCCGTGGGCGTCAACACTGAGGTGTGTTTTGCTGGGATCAAAGCCTTCAGAGTAAGCAGCGAAATCGTTCTTCGGGATAAACATATGTAATTGGGGATCCCTGACAATGATCCCTTCTTCTTCAAATTTCCGCGTGTACTCCCCGATTATTTCTCGAGGGGTACGTCCCGCCCTGATGGTATCCACCAGGATCCTGTCGACGGTCAGATACTTCTCCCAAAGCTTGTTGATTTCTGGAGGAGGCTCAGTCTCACCTTCACGAAGCACATAGGCGTAGAGCCCTGTTTCAGGTGATGCAACGATGTCGCCTTCCTGGACCACACTGTTCTCCCAGCCTTCGCTCCGGCCTCTTTGCGACAGCCCCTTGCTCATCCGGCGGAAAACAGTTTCCCGATTTGAGGTTGCACCGGGAACGATTTCAGAAAAGGTGTTCTTTACGCGTTCAACACTTTCTGCACTCATTGTTTTTAGTAGCTGAATTTCGCTCGGCACTTTTCTTAGGATGTAGTCCATCATCACGTATTCAGATGAGACCAGCCTGCTGGCATATTTATCACCGAGCTCTTCAGCTAATAGCCGGTAGTCTGTATACGACAAACCGTCTCTGGCCCCCCCAAAATCGGTGTAAGTTTCCCACTCTCCCAAATCCCCCTTGTAATTTAAGGCAATACGTTGCGGGTCACGTGCGGCAACAAATTCTCTGAGACCCTTAAAGCGGAAATCATATTCAATCATCGGGCCAGCGAGAGGTTCCCGTACGAAAATTGGGGCGCCGATGATGTCGTAGGCACCGAGTTCTTCAATCGGGTCCCTATAAGCAGCACCCCCACCGCGTGCACGCTGTCTAGCACCCCACCGTCGTCCCAGAATCGCGCGTTCGATTCTGTCGCCACCCCGGTCCGTGAAGACGAAAACACCGGAGGTACTGCCCAGTTCTTCCGCCCCGAAGGCATCGGGGATTGCTAGTCGCATCACATGGATCCACATGTCTATATCGCGCTCCCGCATGATTTGCGGCAGGACGAGATCAAATTTGTCTCGACGGATCTGATTGTTTTCTTCCAGATACCGTGTGGTTCGACGGTCTTCTTCCTGCGCCTCTGCTGATTGGGCCTGAGGGGATAGGACTAAAGCTAGAGAGAGGCAGAGGAAAACCAGAAAGGTTGAGTGTGGACCCACTAAAAATTCCTGAGTATTTCGCATACTTGTCCACCTATTAGCTTGCCAGCAACAGGAGCGGGAACTTGAATAGCCCCGCTGTGCGCGGTTACAAGAAATTAATGAATGAGATAAAGCTCCGTTTGCAACGGTGCTAACAACTCGACCCCACTCTCAGTGGCAATCGCTTGTTCATGATCCCACCAGAGTAAATATTGGTCCTGGTCTTCCCCGGCAGGCGACGGCATATAGAAAAAATACTCTAAAACGAAATGATGATTAGGCTGGAGTGGTATATCAAAAGTCCAATCTGGACCATAAGAACCCATCCTAGGGCCCAAATAAATGTCGAACTTCCTTGCGCGCGATCCTTTTCCCTTGCCATGGAGGTCGACACTTATAAGGGTTTTGTCGGGATCAAAACCCTGTGAATAAAACGGAAAATTGTTCTTTGGTTGAACCATATGCATCTGGGGTTCAACGACAATAATCCCTTCTTCATCGAACCTTCGCGTGTAGTCTTGGATGATCTGTCGAGGGGTAACTCCTGACTTGATCGTTTCCACAAATATGGCTTTGACTTTCAGATATTCGGCCCAGATTTTCTTGATTTCGGCAGGTGGCTCGGTTTCTCCGTCACGGAGAACATAGGCGTACATTCCTTGGCTTGGTGCTGCGAGTATGTCGCCTCCCTGGACCACACTGTTTTCCCAGCCGGCGCTCCGGCCTCTTTGTGACTCTCCCGTCCACATCCGGCGGAAAACAGTCACATCTACCTCTTCCGTGTGTTCACCGACCTCGACTTCCGCAAAAGCTTTGTTTACACGTTCAACTTCGTCCTTCCGCATTCTCTTGAGTAATTCAACTTCACTCGGCACCGGACTGATGTTGTAATCCATGACCAGATATTCAGACGAGACCAGCTTGCTGGCATATGTATCCCCAAGCTCTTTAGTCAACAGGAGATAATCGGTATGTGAAATGCCATCTCTTGCCCTGGTAGTTGCCCACGGTCCCAGCTCACTTTGGAAATTTACGGCAATGCGTTGGGGGTCACGTGCGGCAACAAATTCTCTGAGGCCCTTAAATCGATAGTCGTATTCTGTCATCGGGCTAGAGACCGGTTCTTGTATAAACACTGGGTCGCCGATTATGTCGTAGACTTCCATTTCGTCAATCAACCTGTAATCCGAATCTCCCCGTTCACGCTGCGTAGCTCCCCAACGTCGTCCAAGAATCGCCCGTTCGATTCTGTCTCCGCCGCGATCCGTGAAAATGAAAACACCCGAGGTGCTTCCCAGGTCTTCAGCACCAAAGGAATCGGGAATTGCCTCTCTCATGACATGGATCCACATGTCGATACCGCGCTCCCGCATGATTCGCGGCAAGACAAGATCAAACCTTTCACGACGAATCTGATTGTTTTCTTCCATATATTGCGAAGATTGCGAGCCTCTTCCTTGCGCCTGTGCTGCTGGTTGAACCTGAGTAACAACAACCACCAACAAAAAGAAGTACAGAAGACTCAAAAAAGCAGTTCGTGCCCCTAAAAAAACTTTCCATTTCTTTTCCATGCTTGGCTCCTTGCCCCTGAAAGCAGCTAACGCGTGATGGCTATGAAGTTTGTCAAGATATTTGTCGATGATGACCCTCAGCGCACACGGTAATGTTCCAATTGCTAGAGGGGTATGTGGATTTAATCAAACAATCCCGATCCTTCCACCCGAACATTTCTGTCCAGCCAGACGACGATATACAAAGAAGACCAAAATGTCGGTGGAAAATCGGAGATTCCATCATGGTTAATTCCTTGTCTCGATTGACAGAAGTAACAATATTCCAGGATGGCAGCTTGAATCCTAATGCGTACGGATTCTAGGCTCCGAGTTAGCCATTCGCATCAAACGCGCGGAAACCAGGAGAAACAGCCGCCGAGTTCGTCCAATCCGCTCACCAACCTGCTTAGGTAAGCCGCTACCGGGAAGGAAACCCTCCCATGCCTAAACCAGTAGCTTCGTTGTCACGTCGTGACGTCCTACGCCGGGGCGCTATGGCGACAACCGTTCCTTTCGTTGCCCCGTTTATCATCCGTGGACGCCACACGGTGTTCGGCGACACGCCATTCGCGCAGGATTTCTCGGCCCGTGCAATCCGCCTGGTGGAGGAAGCCACGGTCATGGACATGCTGTGCCCCCTATCCATCGCTGGGGACTACACAGAGAAGTGGATGCTCGATCCAGCGACCTTTGAGCAGGAGGACTTCGAGCTTTACCGCGACTCAGGCATCAACGTGTTTCACCCCACCGGCGGCGGATCTGGCGGCAGAGACGCACACGAGAGGGCGCTGCGCTGGGCAGCGGAGTGGAACGGCTTCCTTGCCCATCAATCTGATCGCTTCCTGCGCATAACCACACCAGGGCATCTTGACGAGGTGAACGTATCGGGCAAGCTCGGCATCATCCTTGGCCTACAGAATTCGGATCATTTCCGCCAAGTTGACGACGTTGACATCTTCTATGCGCTGGGGCAGCGGATTTCTCAGCTCACCTACAACTCGCAGAACCGCATTGGCACCGGCAGTATGGAAGACCGTGACGGTGGCATCAGCGACTTTGGCGAGGACATCGTGCTCCAGATGAACGAGGTCGGCATGGCGGTCGACGTTGGGCACTGCGGCGACCAGACGACGCTTGATGCCTTCGACATTTCTACCAAGCCGGTCTTGGTCACGCACTCTAACGCGCGTGCTCTGAACTTCGGCTATGCACGCAACAAAACCGATGATGCGATCCGCAAGATGGCGCAGAATGGTGGCGTGATGGGGATCACCATGGTGCGTAGCTTCGTCAGCGGCGAGGAACCGACGACGATCGAACAACTGCTCGACCACTTCGACCATGTCGCCGGACTCGTCGGTGTCGAGTACGTGGGGATCGGCGCCGATACAGATATCCGAGGTGGGTACGATGCTTCACCTCCAGAATCGTGGGCGCAAATCGGTGGTCGTTACCGCGACCAGTACAAGTTCCGTGAGAAAATTGATATGGACGAGATGCCGACGCAGAAGCGCACCTACCTGCTCACCGAAGGGTTGATACGCCGAGGTTACGGCGACGACGACATCAAGCTGATGCTTGGTGACAACTTCAAACGGGTGCTGAAGGAAATTTGGACAGTGTGAAGGAGGCTTCGTTGGCTACAGAGGTGCAATTGCGAGGGGGTGGCAAGAGGGCCGGCACCGTCGACCGCTTATTGCCTCACGTTTCCTACCCTGCAGTTATGATTGGCGGTGTCGCGCTACACCTTCTTATGTTGGAGTTGGGACTTCCGCTTCTAGTAAGCACCTATATCACTGTCTTTCTTGGGATGGCGACGGTTACCTGGCTAGAGTTGCGGATTCCGCATGAGTCGGCGTGGAAGGCCAAGCCTGAGGACGTAAAGGCCGATCTATTGTTCATGCTCGTCGTCCAAGGGCTGCTGCCGAAGGCGCTTTCGTTTCTCGCTGCGGTTTCATTGATTGCCTGGTTGCCGATGGGTTCGCCGTGGATCACAACGTTGTGGCCACGGGAGCTTCCGATCGGCATACAACTGGTGATCATGATCCTGGCCGCCGACTTTCTGCGATATTGGTTCCACATACTCTCGCATCACCATCCATTTTTCTGGAAATTCCACGCCGTTCACCATTCTCCGGAAAAGTTGTACTGGCTCAATGTCGGACGCTTCCACCCGGTCGAAAAGGCTCTGCAATTCTTCCTCGACGCACTGCCCTTTATCGTTCTCGGGGCCGGGGAGAACGCCTTGGCTCTTTACTTTGTTTTCTACGCGCTGAACGGATTCTTTCAACACTCAAACGTCGAACTACGGATGGGATTTCTCAACTGGGTGATCAGCAGTGCCGAGTTGCACCGTTGGCACCATTCACGTGTGATCAGTGAATCAAACTCAAATTTCGGCAATAACATTATCGTATGGGACATTTTGTTTAGGACGCGCTTTTTTCCAGTGGATCGCGAGGTCGCGGAGCTCGGTCTTGAGAGGCGGGGGTATCCGCAGGATTTTATCTCTCAGATGGCAACGCCGTTTCGTGTGGATCTCGATGCCACGCCCACATCCGACGTGAACCTGGACTGATAGCCATCGTGCGCTTCCGGAACGCAACCATCTACGGCCTGCGGATACCTTTCGTCGAAAGCTTCACGCACGGGACAAAGTCACGGCGCGTGAGCGACGCGCTGGTTGTTCGACTCACGACTGACGAAGGCGTATCGGGCTACGGCGAAGGGATCGCCCGACCTTATGTGACCGGAGAGTCTGTCGATTCGGTGGTTGACCGGATTCGAGACGTAATCTGGCCTGCGATTCGCGATGTCGAGTTAACGGACGATGATGGCCTTGATTCGCTTACGGTCATCAGCGAACTGCTGCCGTCGTCAGACCCGGACGCCAAGGACGAAGCTAGCGGGATCATCTACCACGGTGCCGCCCGCTGCGCGGTCGAACTTGCTTTACTCGACCTTCTAACAAGGATGCATGGGGAATCGGTTGCCACGTGTATGCCGCCGCGCACTCAGAAGCTCCGCTACAGCGGCGTCATCGGCATGGTATCTCCACGTGTTGCGGCCGAGCAGGCCACCAAGATGAATGCTGCGGGGCTCGATGAATTCAAGGTCAAGGTCGGTGATGATGCTGGCCTCGACAGGCTCGTCGCTATTCGCAATGTTGTTGGCGACGATGCGAGTATTCGAGTCGATGCCAACGGTGTCTGGAGCTTTGGACAAGCAGTGGACCAGATCGCCAAGATGGCTGCCTTCGGCATCGACATGTGTGAAGAGCCGTTGGGACGGCAAGGTGTCAACGTTTTAC
>Ga0310121_10004791_pt1 | contig 11799 bp, 10 predicted proteins | sample CB27_Tmax_986_MG_FD_203504 | JGI IMG/M metagenome (GOLD analysis project Ga0310121, IMG submission 203504) | Marine microbial communities from Western Arctic Ocean, Canada - CB27_Tmax_986 | ecosystem: Environmental > Aquatic > Marine > Oceanic | place: Canada: Western Arctic Ocean | collected...
TTTGTCGAAGGGCTCGCAGGAAGCGATGTATGCGGCGATTTCGGCGTCCGAATATTGCCGCATTTCGACCGACGAGGTCGTGGCAACCGAGCGCGGAACGTCGCTCTCGGTATCCAGCACCGTCACGCCCGTAACCACTCGGTGTGTCCGGCCACGTAGCGCCCGGAGCATCTGTCTTGCTTCGGCCGCGTCGGCCGGCTTGCCCAAGATCAAGTCGCCGTGTACCACGACGGTGTCCGCGCCCACCACTATCGAGGGCCCGGACGCTGTCGGAGCGCTCCTCGCCTTCATGAGCGACGACTGAATTGCATATTCCTCGGGCGCCTGGCCCGGCGCAGCCGGAGCCTCCTCCGACCGTGGGGACGTGATCGCCGGGCGCGGAACGAGTGCTGCCATCAGCTCCCGTCGCCGAGGAGAATCCGACGCAAGGACGACCCTTCTATGTTTGGGTCCATAGGCCACGCGTCGAGAAGTCTCGGTTGTCAGAACTTCGTTCCTGGCCATCGAATGCGTGCTATCCCACCAATTCCTGGAGCATCGATCGCAAGCGAGGCGTCCGGTCCAGAGCATCCCGCAGACCGATGATATCGTCCTCGCCGACCATCAAGGGACTGCGCTGAAAACGTCCCGTCCGGTTGTATGAGCAGAACCTGACGCTCGTACCACCGCCGTCGTATTCCAGGAGCTGGATACACGGCTGGTGCCATTCGCCATTGGACACCGCCTCTTCGACGATCCTGCCTTTGCCCCAATGCATCTCGAAAGGTCTTGGCAGTGGACGCTCCGGGTTGTCGGCCATTTCCCTGCTCCTTGCGACGATTCAGTTTCGTCAGGCCGGCTTGAGAGTGGCCACACATTCTACGTGATGAGTCTGCGGGAACATGTCGACGGGCTGAACGCCTTCGATTGCGTACTCACCCTGGACCAGGAGGTCGAGGTCTCGCGCGAGCGTCGCCGGGTCGCAGGAGACGTAGACCAGCGTCTCAGGACGCACTCGACATATGACGCGGAGGACGTCCGGATGGCACCCGGCTCGCGGCGGATCGAGGACGACCGCGTCCGGGGTGACCTTCAGGTCGTCAAGGACCTCCTCGGTTTTGCCCAGCCGGAGCTCGACGTTCGATATCCCTTCGGCGTTGATCTCGGCGTCCTTAACGGCCGCGGCGGACTCCTCGATAGCGATGACCCGCGCGACGGCGGGCGCCAGCAGCACCGCGAACACGCCCACGCCGGCATAGGCGTCGATCAGCGTTTCCTCGCCGGACAATTGCAGTCGCGACCGGACCAGGTCGGTAAGTTTCTCAGCCTGGGCCGTGTTCACCTGGAAGAAGGACGGCGAAGCGATCCGGAACGTGGCGCCACGAAGCGTCTCACGGTAGTGGGTCTGGCCGCTGGGGACCGATACATCGGCGCTCTCAAGCTGCGGCTGGACGAGCGTGTCGTCCGTATGGATGCCGTAACGCACCGATAGCTGGCTCGTCTCCTGGGAGCGCCCCTGCAATGCGCCGAGGGTCTCGTTGATTCCTTCGGCCATCAGCATGCACCGCTCGACACGAACGAACCTGCGGGTAATTCTGTTCACATAGCCGAGATCGCCCCGGCGGACCGTGAAGCGTGCGTGGTTGCGGTACGTGAACTGCTCGGGGCTCGGTAACGTCGCGGGCACGTCAACGTCGGAGAGCGTTCCGTACTTGGTGAGCTCTCGCTCGATGGCGGCCCGTTTCAGCTCGAGCTGGTGGGCATAGTCGATGTGCTGCCACTGGCAGCCGGTGCATGGGCCGAAGTAAGGACACGGGGTCGGAACCCTGTGCCGGGAGGGTTCGAGGACTTCCGTGACGATTGCCGAAATGTAGTAGCGCCTTCTTCTTCGATACCGAACGATTCTGACCATAACCTGTTCGCCTGGGATGCCCCCAAAGACGTTGATCGTCTCGCCCTCGAACTGGGCTGTGGTGTCGCCCAGCTCGCCCATTTCATCGAGCGACAGGCGCGCGAATTCGTCTAGGTCAGAATCGGTGCTGTGCTTCACTGACGGCTGAGTCACTTGTGGCAACTTCCCATGGAGTTAGGTACGAACCCGAAACCCAATATAGCACAGCGGGTCTGATTTCCTGAGACGGGCCGCCGACTGGACCGGCGTATCGAGCAGGTGCCCGATAGTAGGAGCTTACGTTGTATACGATAACTATCGCGAGAGTCGCTCCAACGGTGGCAAGCGCGGCGCGGTCCGACAATCTCCCCTTCAACCACGTCAGCGCGCCGTCGAGAGCAAGTCCGGCCAGTGCGAACACAGCCGGTAGAGCCACCCCCAATCGGCCATACTGCTCCTCTCCAGCGGTAAACGCAGCCGTGGCGACCCCCACGGCCAGAATGACCAGCAGGAAAAAGTACCTGCGGTCGCGCCAACGCCACAGGGCCGTCAGGAGACCCGCCAGTGTCAGAAGTGCCGTAATGGGGTCGACGAAGCGCGGTATGGTAGCCGCTTCGTCCGCAGTCGTTGGACGCCAGAGCAAGGCACCGACACCGGTACCCAGGCTGCGGACCAGATACCTGGTCTCCTCCGGTATGCCCGGCAGGTCCTGGTACTCCGCAGTGCCAAACACCAACGTGCTCGACCATCGGCTAGCGAACTCCTCCCATTCAATCCCGAGTACGACCAAAAACGGTAGCGCCAACACCAGAGCCGGAATGAAGAACGCAAGGCCCGATCGGACCGTCGAGCCGATGGGCCGTTCGGCGGCGAGAAGCTCCCGAGCCCACAGCGCCAGTACCGCCGCGCCAAAAAAGAGAAAGACGCTGTGGCAGTACAGTCCAGCGGCGAAGGAAATGCCAGCGACAACCAGCCAGAGACGTCGACGCCGAACGTCGTGTCGCTCCTGCCACGCCAGGTAGAGAAGGTACCCTACCAGCAACACGAACAAAGGCGCCAGGCCCGCCGGCACAAGGAGCCTACTATAGCTCAGGTGCCACATACTGAACGCCATCAGCAGTGTACCTAATGTTGCAGCACGAATCCCGAACAGCGACCGGCAGAAGGCGAAGAAGAGCGCGAGGGTGGCCAGTCCAATCACCGCGGGCAGGAGGCGCAGGCCCATCGCAGTTTCACCCAGGACGCGAACCCATCCCGCCGCAAGGTAGACGAGTCCGGGCGGCCGGCCAATCGCCGAGTCCGACCAGAAGGCAGGCCAGGCCTGCCCCGGAAACGCGAGGGCCGCGCGCCGGACCACGTCCTCGGCGGCATGCAACCCGGAGGGGATGTCGCCCAACCCGTAGAACCGGACGAAGACCGCTACCGTGAAGGCTATAGTGACCACGACGAAGGAGATGGCCCGCTCGTCGGGTCCGTAGGCCGCGTCCTGAACCGGCAGAAGCACGGGCGCAGGCTCGGGTGTGGCGGCCTCCAGCGGTTGCGCCGGCACCGGAGCCGGCACGGCGTCAATCACGGTCGGGCCCGCAACGGTCAGGGGCGTCCAGCATTCCAGGCAGTAGCGCTGTCCGTGGGGGTTGTCGCGCCCGCACGACGTGCAGTGCTCTGCTCTACCTGCGAGGTCGGCAGTGGCTACAGGTGATCCGCTCGGCGCAGCCGACATCTGATGCCGCGGGTTAACCACTGCGATAGACAACGGGTACCAGCATTGCGCGCAGTAGAGCAGGTGGCGGAGGTTCTCCGACCCGCAGGAGTCGCAGATGTGAAGCTGAGATCCCGTCAACATTCCCTCCAGAGGACTCGGCGCGGCGATCTGGGTGTTAGGACAAAGTCCAGGCCTTCAGTGGCCGGCCCTCGGCTGCTCCTGGAGAGTGACCTCGCCAGCGACCATCGTCAACGCCGTGCCGTCTCGTTGGACGAGGACGAGGTTACCTTCATCGTCGACATCGCGAGCGAACCCTTCGTGCACTCTGCCCCCCCAACGCACTTGCACCGATTTGCCGATGGTCTCGACTTGCTTGGCCCAGCGCTCGGTGAGAGACACACCATTCTTGATTTCGCGATACAGGATATCAAGTTGGCCAAGCAGCGAAACGAGGACCTCTCCCCTGTGCAGCCTCCGGGAGGTCTCGTTTCGAAGGCTGGTCGCCGTCGCGACGATCTCGAGAGTCTGCGTCGGGTCGGAATTGACGTTCAGACCGATGCCAAGCACAGCGTATCTGAGTCTCGGCCCTTCGGCGACGCTGTCGATAAGGATCCCTGCGACCTTGCGCCCGCCTATCCGTACGTCGTTGGGCCACTTGACCATCGCCTCCAGACCGCACACCTCGGAGACCGTGCTGCATATCGCCAGCGACGCCGCCATATTAACGTAGCGAAGCTGGGCAGCGGCGGGCTGAAGCACCACGGAGAACAGCAGGTCCAGTCCCCTGGGGGCCACCCACGAACGGCCGAACCGGCCACGACCGGCCGTCTGCTCCTCCGCTACGACGACGGTGCCTTCAGGCCGACCGTTCTCAGCGAGGCTGCGGGCCTCCTGCATCGTCGATCCGAGCGAGTCGTGGTAGCAGACCTGACCCCCTATGACGCACCCGCGGAGGCTCCGCTCTATCACGTCGGCTTCCAAGTCGGGAGTGGGCATTGTGGCCGCGTTGTTCGGAGACAAAGTGGCCCGATACTATTGGCGCTCGTCGGGTGTGTCAAGGAACGGCGCTGCAGAGTACAATTGTCGCGGCCCGCGCAGGCGCTCACCTTCGAGGTGTGCACTGATCGACCGTCAGGGCGCATGCATACCTAGGCCAACGACGGCTCTTCACGCTCACAGTCTGCGCTATCCCAACATCAGACCGAGGCGAGGAACATGACATACGACCTCTTGATCAAAGGCGGTACCGTCGTCGATCCATCGCAGGGGCTGGACGCCATCCTGGACGTGGCGCTTTCCGACGGCAAAATTGCCGCCGTTCAGGACAGTATCCCGGAGAACGACGCGCGGGAGGTGGTGGACGCCGGCGGGATGATCGTCACTCCCGGCCTCATCGACCTTCACGTGCACGCCTACTGGGGCGTGTGCTGCTACGGCATTGAGCCCGATGTCAGCAACATTTCGAAGGGCGTTACGACGGCGATGGACTGCGGATCGGCCGGCGCCCGGACGTTCCCAGCGTTCAGACGATACGTTATCGAGAGGGCGGATACCCGCCTATACGCGCTGTTGAATATCTCCGCCATGGGGATCATCTCGGACAAGATCGGCGAGCTCCAGGACCCGCGCTGGGCAGACGTCGACGAAGCCATCACCGCCGGCCGCCAGAACCGCGACCTCGTGCTGGGCATCAAGGTGCGCCTAGACAACACCGTAACCGGTGAAGACAAAAACGCAAAGGTCAACGCCCTCAAACGCGGGCTCGAAGCGGCCGAAGGGACCGGTGGCCTGCTCATGATGCACGTCGGCGATGAGAAGACGCCTCTGGAGGCCCTGACGACCTACCTCCGGCCCGGAGACGTGGTCACCCACGCCTTCCGTCAGTATGGTGGGATCGTCGGCGCCGGACGTCAGATCAGCGACGAGGTCAAGGAGGCGAGAGCGCGTGGCGTCCTCTTCGACGTAGGCCACGGGGCCGGAAGCTTTAACTTCGACTCGGCGGACCACGCCCTGGCGGATGGCTTTTTCCCGGACAGCATCAGCAGCGACGTTAGCTCCATCAGCGTCGAGGGCCCAGTCTTCGACCTCGTAACCACTATGTCAAAGTTCATCTACCTTGGTCTGCCGCTCTACGAAGTCGTTCGGCTGAGTACCGAGGCCCCAGCGAAGATCATGGGAGTCGACGACAGGCTCGGGACCCTGAAGGTGGGCGCTGAGGGAGACGTGACCTTGCTGCGACTGGACGACGGCCGCTTCGAGTTCACCGACGCCCAGGGCGTCACCGTCGAGGCGAGTCAGAAGCTGAACCATGTGCGTACGGTCAAGGGCGGCAAGGTACACCGACCGTGGCTCAGATGAGGAATGAGGTATGGGAGACGGGGTACAGGGGCAGAGGGGTACACGGGGGCTTGTAGGGGCGCGTCGCGTGCGCCCACTGTGCGCCGGGGAAAGTAGGAGCCAGTGACATACGATTTGTTGATCAAAGGAGGCACGGTCGTCGACCCGTCGCAGGGTCTGAATGGCGTGCGGGACGTCGCGTTGGCCGGCGGGAACGTCGCGGCGGTGGAAGAGTCCATACCGGAGAACGACGCCCTCGAACACGTGGACGCGTCAGGGCTTATCGTCACACCTGGACTCATGGACCTGCACGTCCACAACTACTGGGGCGTCACCCACTACGGTATCGAGCCAGACCCGACCAATATCACCAAGGGCGTGACGACGGCACTGGACGCCGGTTCGGCGGGAGCCAAAACCTTCCCTGCTTTCCGCCGGTACGTGCTCGAGCGGTCCGATACGCGTTTGCTCGCTTTGCTCAACATTTCAGCCTTGGGAATGATCTCCCCCAAGATCGGCGAGCTGGACGAGTTGGCACTGGCCGATGTGGAGCTCGCCGTCCGTACAGGCCGTGAGAACCGCGACTTCGTTCTGGGGATCAAAGCGCGGCTCTCCAAAGCGATAGCGGGCGACCACGATGTAGAGGCGCTGAAGCGAGCCCTGGAGGCCGCGGAAGCCATCGACGGCTTCGTCATGATACACGTGGGAATAACGAAGACCCCTATGGAAGATCTGACGGCGATGCTCCGTCCCGGCGATGCCGTCACCCACTCCTTCCACGGCAACTCGCACGGCATCCTCGACGACGCAGGGCGGGTAATCGACGGCATAGTCGAGTCCCAGAAGCGCGGGATAATATTCGACATCGGCCACGGGGCTGGCAGCTTTTCTTTCGACGTTGCCGAGAAGGCGCTGGCCCAAGGCTTCTATCCGGGGAACATCAGCAGCGACCTGCACGCGTACAACATCGAGGGTCCCGTTCACGACCAGGTAACGACGCTCTCGAAATTCCTGCACCTGGGCCTGTCCCTTGACAACGTCATCAGGCTGAGTACGGAGACGACGGCGCGGACCATGGGACTTGCAAACAAGCTAGGGACCCTCAAGGTCGGCGCGGAAGGTGACGTGACAATCCTGCGGCTCGATGAGGGCCGCTTTGCTCTAACCGACTCGTACGGGGCGACCGTGGAGGCCCGTCAGAAGCTGGGCCACGTCAATACCGTCAAAGGCGGCAGGCTCTATCGGCCGTGGTTGGGGGTTAGCGATTAAGGGCTAGGATTGGGGGGTTAGGGTTCATGAGGTCGAAGTCCTTCTTTTTTCCGCTGCTAACCCTGGCCGTTGGGTTAGTGGCAGGGAAAGAGTTCCCCGACCTCGATCAAGACGTCAGTTTCCTGGTACACCGCTCAATCTTCACCCACGGGCTGCTGTTGCCGGTGATGCTCTTCTCGGTGGCTTTTGCGTTCAAGGCCACGCCGGTCCGGCTGTTCGCGATCGGCTTCAGCCTTGGGGTGGCGGTCCATCTCAGCTTCGATCTGTTCCCAAAGGCGTGGACGGGCTTCGCGTTGATTCATGTTCCGACGGTCGGCTGGACGTATCCGGCGGTGTCATGGGTCTGGATAGCGCTCAGCATCGTTGTGTGTTTGTATGCGGCGATGAAGCTGGTCAGGAACGGTGCCCAAGGCGTTGCGTTGGTGCTGGGGACGCTCGGCGTGTTCATCTACGCGGGCAGTAGCGAAGATGCGTTGCTGGGACCGTTCGTGGTAATGATCGCGGGGGTCGCAGTCGGTGCAATCGCGCTGTTGTGGAGCAGTATCGCATGAGGACTAGTACTTGGTGTCGTAACTCCGCGTTACCATGATTCGTATCTGTTTGGGCGGCTCTCAGGTTCAGCAAAACCAGCGCGGATTGCCGATGTTAGGTACTAGCATGGCGTCTCTTCGAGCTATCCGAGCAAGCCAGCTATGATTCCTCCTGTCGGCTTTAGCTCGCTCAGCGAAAGAACCGGCTGATTCGGGCACACCGTTGCTATAATGGACACAGAGGGGGCGCTACCTACCTAATACTTCGCGCGAATCGCGCATCACGCCCTCCGGAGGCTTGACAGATTTTAGCTACTTCCCACCCGATGACCGCATTCGAAGAGGTCAACGTATTCTTCGATCAGGCCGCTGACCGCCTCGAGCTTGATGACGGTATCCGAGAGATGTTACGCATGCCCTGGCGCGAGCTCCAGGTGTCCGTCCCAGTACGGATGGACAACGGGCGAATCGAGGTGTTTGCTGGCTACCGCATTCAGCACAACGGCGCGCGGGGGCCTTATAAAGGCGGCACACGCTTCCACCCGAACGCAGGCCAGGAAGAGGTCAGAGCGCTGGCAGCCCTCATGACCTGGAAGACCGCCCTCGTCGACATCCCCTTCGGCGGAGCCAAGGGCGGTGTAGCCTGCGACCCGAGGAGCATGAGCGAGGGCGAGCTGAACCGCATGACCCGCCGTTACGTCACGAACATTGAGCACATACTGGGCGTGAACCGGGACATCCCGGCGCCCGACGTCGGCACAAACCCACAGACCATGGCATGGATGATGGACGCCTATAGCCTGATCCATGGCTACACTCCGGGCATCGTGACCGGCAAGCCGGTGGAGTTCGGCGGCTCTCTCGGGCGCGAGGCGTCGACAGGCCGAGGCGCCGTTTATGTGTTGTCCGAAGCGGCCCGGGACCTTGGAATTGCCGTGGAAGGGGCCACAGCCGCGATACATGGCTTCGGAAACGCAGGCTCGTGGACGGCGCTCCTCCTTGAAGAGATGGGGGCTAAGGTGATCGCCGTCAGCGATACCCGAGGTGGGATATTCAACGAGTCTGGTATAGACGCAAAGGGAGCAGTCCAACACAAGAAAGAGACGGGCTCGGTCGTCGGTCTGGCCGGGACCGACCCTGTGACCAACGAAGAACTACTGGAGCTAAACTGCGATGTCCTCATCCCAGCCGCCATCGATGGGGTCATCGACAGAGATAACGCACCGCGTGTGCGGACCCGCCTGGTGCTCGAGGTGGCCAATCACGGTCTGACGCCGGAGGCCGACCAGGCCCTGAACGATCGGGGCATCCCCATCCTTCCGGACATCCTGGTCAACGCCGGTGGCGTGGTCGCGTCTTACTTCGAGTGGACCCAAAACCTGTACCAGCACAAGTGGGAGGAAAGCAGGGTCAACAAGGAGCTTCACAAGATCATGACCAGGGCATATCGCGACGTGAGAGAGGTCATCGATCGCGACGGCATCACCTATCGAGAGGCCGCGTTCTCAATAGGCGTCGGCCGCGTGGCGCATATCTCGAATCTCAGGGGATTTCTGTAGACCTACGATCTCGCCGAATAAAGGCTCGTAGGCGTGGGTGGTGCTTGGATTCCACACTACGTTCAGAATAACAGTGCCATAGTCCGCGTGCCAGGCGTGACTCCACACGAGGCACACCTACACCCGATGTATAATGACGCAGCCCGCAAATTTGCGTCGGGGCGCTCCCGCACAACATGATTCTCGCGCTGGACATCGGGAACACAAACATCGTCTTCGGCGTATTTCAAGTCGAAGGGCCGGAGGCGGCCCGCTACTCCCCGAAGGCTACTTGGCGCATGGCGACCGAGTCCGGACGGTCGGGCGACGAATACGGCCTTCTGCTGACCCACCTTCTTCCCCTCAGAGACCTCTCTCCGGACGAACTCACAGCTGTGGTTCTATGCAGCGTCGTACCACCGTTGACGCCTGTCTTCGTCGAGCTTAGCCGAACCTACTTCAATCTGGAACCTATGGTGGTCGGCACGGGCGTCAAGACAGGAGTGAGGGTCCTCTACGACACACCCAGGGATGTCGGGGCCGACCGGATTGCCGACGCAGCCGCAGCGCTCAAATTGTACGGCGGGCCCGCGATTATCGTCGACTTCGGGACCGGGACCGTATTCGATGCTGTCTCAGCCGAAGGCGAGTACGTGGGCGGCGCCATCGCGCCCGGTATCACGGTTGCGGCGGACGCCCTCTTTCTCAGCACCTCTCAGCTTCGACGGGTCGAGCTGGTCCGGCCGCCGAGCGCGATCGGCAAGAACACGATCAACGCGATGCAGTCTGGTCTCGTACTGGGGTATGCTGAGATGGTTAAAGGGATGGTCGCCAGGTTCGACGAGGAGATGGGTGGCGGCTGCAAAGTCATTGCCACTGGGGGCCTCGCGAGTGTCATTCAGAACGAGGTCGATGTCTTCGACGCCGTCAATCCGGACCTGACGCTGGCGGGACTGCGCATCATATACGAGCTCAACACCGGATAGCCCGAGGCATCGGCCTTTACCAGGAAAGGAAGAGACCACAGGATGCCGAACCCCCTCAAAGAAAAGCACGTCGTACTGGGAGTGACCGGCAGCATCGCCTGTCACAAGGCCGTCGACCTGGCCAGCAAACTGACCCAGCAGGGCGCCCTCGTGGACGTGGTCATGACCGACAGCGCCCTGGAATTCGTGACCGAGCTGGCGTTCCAGAGCATCACCCACCGGTCCGTGGTCGTCGACCTTTTCGAGCCGCAGTCCGAGTCGGGTATCGACCACGTAGAACTGGCCGAGCGGGCCGACATCGTAGTGGTCGCACCTGCCACCGCGAACACCATCGCCAAAGTAGCGTTGGGCATTGCCGACGACGCCCTGACTACCTCGGTGCTGGCAACACGAGCGCCGCTGATCGTCTGTCCGGCGATGGACGGATACATGTACGACAATCCGGCAACGCAGGAAAACCTCGCCAAGCTGAAGTCCAGAGGCGTCACCGTGGCCGGGCCGGTCGAGGGGTATCTGGCTTCTGGACTCAGCGGGCGCGGGCGCATGCTGGAGCCGCATGAGATCGTGGGCCACGTGTGCCAGGTGCTCGGCCACGACGGGGATCTGGCGGGCCGGACAATAGTCGTGAGCGCCGGAGGCACCCAGGAGCCGATCGACCCGGTGCGGGTTATCACGAACCGCTCGTCCGGCAAACAGGGTTTCGCAATCGCAGAAGCCGCTCGCGACCGTGGGGCCAGCGTGCGCCTGGTCACGGGCCCGTCGGCTCTTCCGGACCCACCAAGCGTCGAGGTGACGCGAGTGGAGACCGTGGCCGAGATGCGGGAAGCGGTCCTGGGCGCATGCGCGGACGCCGACGCGCTGATCATGGCCGCGGCAGTCAGCGACTATCGCCCTGCAAAGGTGAGCGTTCAGAAGATCAAGAAGAAGAATAGTGACGGTCCCCTCGTTCTCTCGCTGGAGCCGAACGCAGATTTCCTGCCGGAAGTGCCGAACGGCGTGGTGAAGGTGGGTTTCGCCGCCGAGACCAAGGACGTGGAAGCCAATGCCAGCGTAAAGCTCGAGGCCAAGAATCTCGACCTTATCGCGGCCAACAACGTTACTGCTGATAGGAGCGGTTTCGCTTCGGACACGAACAGAGTAGTATTGCTCGACCGGAACGGCGGCGCGGAGCGCCTGGATCTCATGAGCAAGTACGAGGTGGGCCACCGGATCCTCGATCGGGTCGTCGGCTTGTTCAGTGGCCCGAAGACCTAACGGCAAGCGGTTGGAATACGGGCAAGTCTGAGACCTGCCCCTACAAGTAGAGGCTAGCCATGGAGATTTCCGAGACGATCAGAAGCATATCGGAACGCATTCAAAACGCCGCGACGGTGAAAACCGATCTCCGGCGATCCGATTGACGCCGAGGGCAAGACGATCATTCCTGTTGCCCGCGTGCGCTACGGGTTTGGCGCGGGCGGTGGCACCGGGCCGGTCTAAAGAGGGCCTGGAGGCGATTCCGGCGATGGAAACACCGCTGAGGTGCCGATGGGCAGCGGCGGAGGTGGTGGCGGCGGCGTGGATGTCA
>Ga0310121_10004792_pt1 | contig 11799 bp, 8 predicted proteins | sample CB27_Tmax_986_MG_FD_203504 | JGI IMG/M metagenome (GOLD analysis project Ga0310121, IMG submission 203504) | Marine microbial communities from Western Arctic Ocean, Canada - CB27_Tmax_986 | ecosystem: Environmental > Aquatic > Marine > Oceanic | place: Canada: Western Arctic Ocean | collected...
CATCTTCGAGGTCACCGACGAAGAAAAGATCGCCTTTGAGATCCAGACTCCTGATGCGCAGCCTATTGTGTTCAATCCAAAAATCGAGGTCTACGACGAGCGCGGCGATGAGGCGTGCACCAATCTTTTCAGACGGGTGGCCGGTGATGGCGACGACTGGATTCAAACACTCGAACCGAAAACAGTTTATACCTTCAAACTCGGCGGCAAGCACCTCCTGCAGATCCGGGATGCCACCTTCCGCTATGGAAATCCCAACTTCGTCTATCGCGTCCTCGTCCGCCGCCAGGTCCCGCATGTTGGAGAGATTGAAGTGGTGGAGGACCACCTCAACATCCGCCGTGGAAAGGCGCGGAAGTTGACCATCAACACCTTGCAAGAGGAAGGGTTCGACGGGGATGTCCTCTTCAAACTGGTTGGACTCCCGGCGGGGACCGAAATCTTCCCAGCTGCTGAAATTGAGCCCGAAACCGGCCCGCCCTTCGAGACAATCTTCGAAGAACGGTTCGTCCCCAAGAAACAGAAAACGAATATCATCATAGGCGCCGGCGAGGACGCACCACTCAGCAGCACGCCTGTATTCGCCAAACTGGTCGCACAGCCCATCATTGGAGGGAAACCGGGAGAGGAAGTTACGGTCAAGGAGATTCCAATTCTGGTGGTAAAATGAGGTTTCCGCAAAACGAGGTGGATTTCAGCGATTCTTGCCTGTAGAATCCAGCTTGCGGTTGATTTTCGAATATGATTTCTAAAAACGCCTGTTACCTGACCCTTTTCTCCGTTTTCCTGGCTTGTGCCTCCCTCCAGGGGTCTGCCGAAGATGGCCAGGATTCTTCTGGAAGCAAGAAATTGCTCTCCCTTCGCGTGGTTCCAGAGCAACCCACCCTCTGGGGTGCCGATGCGACTCAGCAATTCGTTGTGCTGGGCACCTTCTCCGATGGTCTGGAACGTGACCTGACAACTCGAACCATGTTGACCCTATCCGATACAAGTTGTGCCGCGATTGATGAGAAAGGGCGGCTTCGCTCTTTGGCAAACGGGGAAACAGTGCTCACTGCGGATGTCGGGGAACAAGTTGCCACCGCATCCATTCGCCTATCAGGCTTTGAGGAAACGAGACCGTTCGATTTTGAACGGGACATCGGCGGAGTTGTGACAAGACAAGGGTGCAATACAAGCGACTGCCACGGCAGCGTGAAAGGCCAGGAGGGATTCAAACTCTCCTTAAGTGCCTTGAAACCGCGGGCGGATCACCGCTGGATGGTGGAAGGCGGTACCTATCAGGTCCTCCGCGAGGAAGCGGCCGGAGAAAAGATACCGCGTGTCAATGTCGAGGAACCTGAGAAAAGCTTAATCCTCCTCAAAGCAACCCGCGCCAAGCCCCATGGTGGCGGTAAGCGGTTCGAAAAGGATTCGGCGGATTATGAAACCCTTGCAGCCTGGATCCGTGAGGGCGCCCCCTATGTGGAAGGTGAAGTGGATATCGAGCAGATCGAGGTCTTCCCCAAGGAAAATGTGCTCGAAGCGAAAAGCAGCTATCAGCTCTTGGTCACTGCTCATCTCTCTGATGGGGGAACAGAGGACTATACGCACCGGTCAAGCTACGAGTCCAAGGACGAAGATGTCGTAAAAGTCTCCGCGACCGGTTTGGTGAAGGCTGTGGGAAAAGGGGAAACCTCGATCATCGTCCGGGCTCCCGGCCATCTGGTTAATACCCGGTTCGGGGTCATCACCGATTTCATATCCGATTACCCCGAGGTCGAGCCGAATAATCTGATCGATGAACGCATCTTCGCGAAGCTTCGGAAGCTTCACATAGTTCCATCCGACCACTCCAGCGATGAAGAGTTTTTGCGTAGGGTTTGTCTGGATGTGACTGGTACTCTTCCCCCGCCGGAAAGGGTGCGGCAATTCCTGGCTGATCCGGATCCCGACAAACGAAACAAGCTAATCGAGATCCTTCTTCATTCGCCTGAGTACATCGACTACTGGACTTTCCAATTCGCCGACTTTTTCCGCGTCGCCCTTTATTCCGGAAATTCCTTCCCCACCTATACCCACACTTATTGGGAGTGGATCCGCGAGGCCATCGCTGAGAATAGGCCCTACGATCAGGTCGCGCGGGAACGCATCGCCGTTCAGGGCTTCCAAGGACCCGCGCGCCACTATTTCATCGATCGCCCCCCCCACGATTTGATGGCTGAACAGGTGCGTGTATTTATGGGGCGACGCTTCGATTGCGCACAGTGCCACGACCACCCGTGGGAGAACTGGACACAGGACCAGTTCTGGGGGTTGACCGCCTTCTTCGGGCGGTTTGCCGAAATCGGCGAGTACAGCCAGGGCATCTTCATCGATCAGATTGGAGGTCATGGTGACCGAGGCAAGGGCGGCCCAACCATCCATCCACGCAAGGAGAAGGAAATCCATCCCGCTTTCTTGAATGGGAAAGGCGTATCTGAAGATGCGACGCACGACCCGCGAATGGAGCTGGCGAAGTGGATGACATCGCATCCCTTCTTTTCAGAAGCAGCTGTGAACCGGATGTGGAGTTACTTCTTCGGCCGTGGAATTGTCGACCCGGTCGACGATTTCGGAGTCACCAACCATGCCACACACCCGGAGCTGCTGAAGGCGCTTGCGGAGGATTTTGTTCAACAGGGCCACGATCTCAAACACCTAATACGGCTGATTGTTCAATCCAGAACTTATCAACTTTCCAGCATCCCCAACGAAACCAACAAGGATGACAAGAGCAACTACTCCCATTCACTGCCGCGACCGCTGGTTGCCGAGGTCCTACTGGATGCGGTCTCCGCGGTCACAGAAGTCCCGGAGGAATTCCCACGCCTTCGAGGCGGCATCGCTTACAAAGGAACTCGCGCCGTCCAACTGAGAGAATCGGACACTTACCCATCCATCTTCCTGGATTGCTGCGGGCGTCCCAACAGGCAAATGGTCCCCGAAAGGAACAATGACCCGAATCTTCGTCAGGCGCTACACACCTTGGCTGGGAAAACCTTTTCCGACAAACTTGCTAGAGAAGGCGGACGTATCCAACGTCTGCTTGAAAGTGACCTTTCTGACCGGGATATTGTCGAGGAGCTTTCTCTGGCGGCCCTTTCACGGTTCCCGAAAGAGCGAGAAACAAGCGCTTCAGAAGAACTGATAAAGTTGAAATCCCCCCGCCGGGAAGCCATCGAGGATCTCGTCTGGGGAATGGTAAATTCTCGGGAGTTTGCGCATAACCACTGATGAAGAGGACTAAAGTATGAAAAAAATCGGTTGCCTTTGGTGTTCCGAAAAAGAATTGAAACGTCGCGATTTCATCCGCGCTGGGTCGTTAGGTTTGCTTGGGATCAGTCTGCCCCAGTTCCTGAAGGCTCAATCGGTGATGGCAGCTGCTGACCAGGCGCGAAAACAATCGAAGGCCGAGGCCTGCATCCTGCTTTGGCTGGAGGGGGGCGCCAGCCAAGTGGACACCTGGGACCCGAAGCCGGGCAGCGGTTTCCGTCCTATATCGACCAATGTTCCCGGAATCCAACTGTCTGAGTTGCTCCCACGCTGCGCCAAACACATGGACAAGCTCTCCATCATCCGCTCGATGCACACCGAGGAAAACAATCACCCGCAGGGCACGCACTACGCCCTGACCGGTCACCGTCCCAACCCCGCCATGCAGTTCCCAAGCTTTGGTTCGATCATCAGCAAGGAAATGGGTCGCCGCGGCGCTATCCCCCCGCATGTCCTGGTACCCGATTGGGGAACTGAGCGTCAGTATGAACAATACTTCGGCTCCTCCTTCATTGGCGCTGAACACAGCCCGATGGTTATCCCCGATCCCAGCCAAAAGGATTTCGAAGTGGCGGACCTGCGCCTGCCCAAATCCGTTCCCCTCGAGAGAATACAGGACAGGCGTTCATTCCTGGAAATATGGGACGCCCACCATCGTGAACTTGTCTCACGCGCCGAGTATGCGGATATGGATAAGTACCGTGAAAAGGCGCTCGATATGCTGATGACTACCACGGTCCGCGATGCGTTCGATATCTCTCAGGAGTCGGACAAGACGCGGGATGCTTACGGCCGGGACGCTGTCGGTCAGAGTGCGCTTATGGCGAGGCGGCTTGTTGAGGCCGGTAGCCGGTTTGTGACAGCCGCGGGTTATGGGACCAACCAGTGGGATTCTCATGCGGAAAACAACAAGGCGCACCGCGATACCCTTGTGCCCCCACTGGACCGGGCGCTTTCGGCCCTGTTGGAGGACCTCGAAGAGCGCGGGATGCTTGAGTCCACGCTAGTCATATCAATGGGAGAATTCGGCCGCACTCCTCACATCAACGCCAACCTGGGACGCGATCATTGGCCCGATTGCTGGTCTTTGGTCTTGGGTGGCGGCGGCATCCGTGGCGGCCAGATCATCGGCGCCAGCGACGAGCGAGGCGCCTACGTTGCCGAACGCGAAACCACCATGGGCGACGTGTTCGCCACCATCTACAAAGCCTTCGGCATCGACTGGACCCTCGAATACATGCACCCCATCGGCCGCCCTGTGAAGATCGCCAACTCTATCGGCGATGAAAACGGGACCCCAATCGCCGAACTGTTGTAGGGTGCGTCCATAACGCGCCTACAGGGTCCGTTTGGTGCGCCAACCTGATTCGCGTTATGAACGCACCACGCACAGACCCATGATAGAGGGGGGAAACAAAGTGCTTATGACTACCCTGGTCCCAAAACCAAGAAATCCATTCAAATGGTTTCCTTTCGTTGCAGTCATACTTTTGTTACTAAACTCAACATCGAATGCTGAAGAGGATATCCGCCTGACTCCAGGAAATTCTGGAGAGACCGCTGTAGCAATGCCTCCGAGTGTAACCAAAGTTTTATCTTGGTTGCCAACAGATACCGAAACAGTATTGGTCGCCCAGGATTTTTCTATAACCTCTCAATTACAGCTCGAGACATGGGACCCCGATTTTGTTGAAATGTTCCAACGATTGGGGATTGGAAGTCTGTCCCTTTACTGTAGCACCGGATTGGACCCTTTCATGGGAAGGAAAGTATCTTTGGCGGTTCACGGTGCCCGAAAATTTAGGGAGCCTAAAGGATTTGGTGGTTCACTCTACGAAGGATGCCATTTAATCATCTTTGACGGAATGACCGCCAATGAGAAGGAGTCTCTTCTATCTGGATTCGCCGCAGGCGCATCTGAAACTCTTCAAATTCACGGGGAACAAGTATTGAAATATTCGAAAGTCCTCGAAGATGATGAGTGGTTGTTTTGGCTGGCGTGGCCGAATGAGGATACATTCGTCATCAGCACAGATCTTGGTTATCTTTCCGAAGTACTCAATCGAATTATGCGTGGAGGCAAGGATCGCGCCCTCGCTGATAGCCTGATCGAATGGAAGTATGTGGACCGTTCTGCTCCCGCCTGGGGGATCCACCATTTTAACAGGCTAGGATTCGAGGATGATCCAACTTCTCCGTTTAAGAAACATAGTGATGGGGAGGTGTTTGATTCTGAAGCCGTAGGTTTTGTCATTAACGTGGGCAGAAATAATAGTTCGTCTGCAGAATCTTACTACCTGTCCAAAGATCCGGCAGGAATAGAAAAAAGGGTAAGTGCTCTCAAGGATCCATTGGCTCACACTGAGTTTACGCACGAAATCTTCAAGGAGGGAGAGTTAACCGTGCTAAAAATGAACCATTCAAGAAATGAAGATGGTGAAATTCCGGATATAGTGATTATCCTCTGGCTCTTGGGGCACGGTACATTCTTATAGTGCCTATACCTAAATGCGATTTTGAGGCGTGGAATGACCACTGGAGCTGATAGCAAACCCAATTTACAAAAGGCGTACTTTCCAGCGACCGCCCTGGCCAAATCAGTCACATTCGACGATGAGATGATGTATATCACCTTCACGGATGGGCGTATTCTGAGTGTCCCGATTGCCTGGTCCCCACTGTTGTCCCACGCAACTCCCGAACAGCGTGCAGATTATGAAATCGGAGGTGGAGGCGTTTCCCTACACTGGCCCGAAATTGACGAGGACTTATCAATTGCTGGTTTAATGAGTGGAGCGGATCCTGGTTCAGCCTAGAGGACCCACCGAAACGGTGTCGCGTACCCGTGGATTCCCTGTCGGAGCAGGGAATGACGGAAAACGAGCAGGGAATTACGGAAAAGGAGGAGGGAATTACGGAAATCGGCGGTTACCCCTTCCTACTTTGCTGATCTCCATCCCCCGTTTTAGCAACCATTGATTCGTTCCCCTGCAAACGTTCGACTCGCACTTTGCTGATCCGTTTCTCATCCGCTTCCAGGATTGTGAACTTGAGCGAATTGTTCATCAGGATTTCCCCAGGTTTGGGGAGGTCTTCATGCTTCTCGAGGAGATAACCGGCAAGACTCTCGAAACTCTCTTCCTCCTCGCTCAATTCGATTCCTAGTTCCTCAGCCAGGTCCTCCGGATCCACAGTCGCATCCACTATCCACGTTTCGTGAGCTACCCGGACGATGGGGGTTTCTTCTTCATCGAATTCATCGTGAATCTCTCCGACAATTTCTTCAAGCACATCTTCGATGGTCACCAAGCCATCGGTGCCGCCATATTCATCCACGACAATGGCCATGTGAGACTTTTCTTTCTGGAACTGTTCAAGCACATCATCGATCCGTTTCGCCTCTGGAATATACATACAAGGCCTCATCAGAGTGCGAACAAAATCGTTGCTAAACTCGGATGACCTCCAGTGATGGAGCAAATCTCTCATGTGAAGAATACCGACCACGTTATCCCGGCTGCCGTCCATCACCGGCAAGCGCGAGAAATCTCGCGCCTCAAATGTTTCCAGCACCGCATCGAGGTCATCTTCAATATTGACAAAAACAATATCCACTCGCGGAACCATAACCTCCCGGACCGGTGTTTCCGAAAGTTCGAACACCCCATGCAACATCTCCCTCTGCCCTTCTTCCACATGCCCCTGTTTCTCACCGAACTCGATCAGTGTCTTCAGTTCTTCAGAGGTAACAGCAGAAAAATCACTTGAGGGTTCCCCGCCGACGAGACGAACGAAACCATTGGCAACCCATATCAGGACATGAATCGGGTACTTGAGAAGTCGGTAAAGCACGTCGAGCGGCACAACCACCTTCGGCGCAATCTGGTCGTGATAATGTCTACAGTAAATCTTTGGAACAATCTCCCCAAAGACAAGGACCAGAAAAGCCATCGAAATGAAAGCCAGAATGCCGGGTAGGGGACCCTGGGCACTTGAGGGGCCGGACAACTCCAAGACCAGTCTCCGAAAGAAATCCCCAGCCAGCAGTGCCGCTGCAATGTTTGCGACGTTGGTGCCAACCAGCAGAGTAGTCAAATACTTGCTTGGGTTCTTCAGCCAGTCATTAAGAGGATGCGACTCACCCTCCTCGGCAGTAACATGAGAAATCTTAACCGCGCTGATGGACGTCAGCGCCACCTCCGACCCGGAGAAAAAAGCCGAGGCCCCCAGTAGAGGAACAATGGAAATACCCTCACTCACCATGTACCAAACATTTTCAGTCATGCGGTGTGATCGCCTCCAAGGCTCGCTCCCAAGTTTCCCAGCCTTCCGTCTCGTGATCGTGGCCAAATAAATGCGCCAACCCGTGGAAAGCCAAGAATTCCATTTCCTCGTCGAGACTTATGGCTCGTTCCTCGGCCTGAAGCTGCGCGGTGGGAACGGAGATGACAATGTCACCGAGAATGCTTGCAAAGGGTTGGTCCGCGGGGGTGCCTTGAGGGAAGGAAAGGACATCCGTTGTCGTGGAAATGTTCCGATAAGTCCGGTTGAGTTCGGCCATCCGCTCATCACCAATCAGCAAGACGGATAGTTCTGCATCCGGATGTCCGGCCCTATCCAGACCGGCCTGGAGCCGTGCCCGCAATCGGGCCGTGTCTATTGGGATTTCAGCGTCGTCTTGAACTTCAACACTCATATTCTTGGGAGCCGTGCTCTTCTCATGCCTCCGAAGCGTCCGGAAACAGCTGCTGGACTTTCTTGTCTTTCGATCTCTCCTCTTTAGAAAGATCGACCTCCGGGCTGGAAGGATAAGCGATTCTCCGGTGCATCATCGTTCGCAAGGTCCGCGCGAAGGAATCCGATAACTTGGAAAGCTGCTTAAAAGTCAGTGAACATTCATCGAACTGTCCGTCAATCATCTTTTCGTTAATGACACGCTTGACGAACACCCGTATCTCGGATTCGTTGACCAGATTCATTGACCGGGAGGCGGCCTCTATAGTGTCGGCCAGCATCAGGACTGCGCTCTCGACGGTTTGCGGTTTGGGACCTGGATACCGGAAATCATCTTCGGCCACTGTTCCGTGCGGGTCCTCGGCCCTTGCCTCATCATAAAAGAACGACATGAGCGTGGTTCCATGATGTTCGGGAATAAATGGGTGGAGGGCCTCGGGGAGACGTTGTTCGCGCGCCATCTCAAGGCCAAGTTTGACATGGTTGCGAATGATTAGAAAACTCATGTGGGGTGTAATCTTCGAATGTTTCTTCTTGGCCTCCTCGGTTAATTGATTCTCGGCAAAGTAGTGGGATTTTTCGATTTTCCCGATATCGTGATAGTAAGCAGCAACCTTTACGAGCACCGCGTTGGCTCCGATAGAAGCCGCCGCGGACTCCGCAAGCGCGCTGACATTTAGGGAATGGTAATAAGTTCCAGGCGCTTTTTCCTCGAGCTGACGAAGCAGCGGATGGTAGGTAGAAATCTCACGCAGCTTAAACTCCGTTGTAATCCCGAGGAGATCCTCGAGCAGCGGTAACAACAACAGCGCCATCCCAACCGATAGCAGACCGTTCAGGGTTAACCAGAAAAAGCTCCAGAGAATCGTCCCATAGTGATGAGAAAAAGCCTCCCAGGTCGGGTAATGGATAAGGTGGACTCCAATCGCCATGAGCGCGCCGGTCCCGATAATCCAGGGGCACACAATATAAATCCTGCTACGCCGGTTAATTCCGGTAACATGGTACACAGCGGTGGCGCCAGTGATGATCAAGACGAGAAGTGTCTCAAATTGCCAATGAAACTGGATACCTACCAGTAAGGTCGTGATAATTACGGAGAACAGCCCGAGACGAGCGTTTTCAAGAAGCGTCACAAGTATGGCCACCGTTGCCACTGGGATGATTAACCCAACCAGGGATGACTTACCTTCCCCCGATTGAAAGGCGTTAAATTCGACACCCCAGGCAATGAAAAAGCCCACGAGAACCACGAGGGAAACCTGTGCAACCAGTGCCGCGAGCCGTTGCGGCTCCGAATAAATTTCCGGCTGGTTCCTCCGCAGGTACCCAAAAAAGGCAAGCAAAAGACCAAGAATCAATATCATTCGCCCGGCCCATTCGCCATAGCCCCCCTCCATTCTCCTTTTCAGCTCAGCGAGAGCCCGCCCCTGGTCGTCTGTAACAATGTTGCCCCGGGATATGATGTTCTGACCCTGTTTTAATTCAATCGATACGGAAGGAACACGAGCGCGGGCCGCGAAGCGTTCGTTAGATGTCTTTACTGGGTCGTATTTCAGATTCGGACCTACGAAGCTTTCCGATAGAACTTCCGCGATCTCTCGCCCGGATTGGTCTCCATTAAAATCTTCGTCGCCCAAGTTCCGTGCGAGAGACTCGCTTTGCTGGGCCACTGATCGTATCGAGAGCCAGTTCATATAGTCCTGAGCCGGTTTACCGTCCTGGACCAATCGCCAGGCCACGGCGCCCGGTCTCTCGGTAAGAAACTCATCTATCTGCTCAGGATCTTCGATGATGTTATTCTGTTGAAAGGTCTCGCTGATTCTCTTCGCAACACTCTCGCTCCACTCATCATCCTCAAACTTCCCTTCCAGGATATTTCTCTGTTTCGGCGAAAGCTTCCGCCAGAGATCTCCAGCGGATCTGGAGGCACCCTCGATCATCTTTTCCGACCGAAGCTGCCGATTCTCGTTCCGGGCCACCTGGCTCAGAGCCCTCCATTTCGCTTCTGCGACACCCGCAGCGGCGGGAAGCCTGACAAAAGTGGGAGGAACACTCTTTTCCACCTCCGAACGAAGCCTCTTCGTGGCTTTGACATCTTCGATCTTTAAGGGGAAAGGCGCGATAACGGTACGGGATGCGGGTTCCCCGACTCGTTCGGCGAGTAGAGTCTCGGGGCTGGGCCGAGGAGGAATGCTGGCCCGCGTAAGAAGTAGGAGCCCTGCTACAAAGATAACCAACCGGGCAATCCGGTCTTTCCTAGCCTTATCCGACTTCTTCGGAGGAACAGGCTCCATATCAGGAGTCGATGGAGTGATTGCCATATTCAATTGTCCTGCGAGTTTTCCGATTCGTCGTAGGCGCGAATGATATCCTGAACGAGAGGATGCCGAACGACATCTTCCCTCCCCATCCAGGTCATTTCAATTCCCTTGATCCCCTTTAGCAGACTAATGGCATGAACCAGACCGCTTTCCCTCTGTTGGGGAAGGTCAATCTGGGTTACATCCCCGGTGATGACAGCTTTTGAATCATACCCCAGGCGGGTCAGAAACATCTTCATCTGTTCACGCGTTGAGTTCTGGGCCTCATCCAAAATGACGAACGAGTCGTTCAGTGTCCGCCCTCGCATGAATGCAAGCGGCGCCACTTCGATCTGGCCTTGCTGCATCAGCCGGTTCACCTTTTCAAATTCCATCATGTCGTAAAGAGCATCATAGAGAGGCCGCAGGTAAGGATTCACCTTTTCGTAGAGGTCCCCTGGAAGGAAACCAAGAGACTCCCCCGCCTCCACAGCGGGTCTGGCGAGGACAATCCGTTTGACTTTCCGTTGGACAAGGGCAAAGACAGCGCATGCCATCGCGAGATAGGTTTTGCCGGTCCCGGCCGGACCCACCCCAAACACGATATCGTGGTTCCGGATGGCAGCCATATATTTCTTCTGGCCGGCGGTCTTCGGCTTAATCATCCGGCTCTTTCCGTTGACAGGTATTGCCTCATCCATAACTTGCTGTGCCGACATCCCACCCTGCTGCTTCACGAGGCGAATCAGGTCGCGCATCTGTTTCCTGCCGATGGGTTTTTCATGATGTGCCAGTTCACGCATCCCCTCAACCACTTTTCGAACCTGTTCTACCTGATCATCCGTCCCCTGTATCCGCAACTGTTCTCCTCGGGAGACCAGCTCAGTTCCGAATTCCTCCTCGAGCAAACGGAGGTTTTCATCCAGGTTGCCGAATAGCAAAGCGCATTCTCTGGAGTCTGTTAATTGTATCGAATGGGTCTGCTGGCTCATTAGGGATGCTTTGAGTTTAAATAGGTGGTCGCTTCAAAAGGGAAGGATCGGATGGATTTCAGAGTGGTTTGATGGGTTCGTCAGCCCAATAGGGTAATGGTTCATGCCCCAACGGGAGCTGGAAAGGAAAGTTGACGCCGCAAGGGAGAAGATATCATCAGAGTGGCGGCGACCGAGTTGCCTCGCCGAGTTTTCAATCATTACGCATAATTATTTGGGGGTAGCGATGAACTGTCAAGCCTGAAATTAGATTGGCTACCTATTTTTTGCTGCCTGGAAGCCGACAATCCAAAAATCGAGATACGGTCCCCTCTTCCGCGCTTTTACGGGGGATTTCGACAGTCGCGGAACTGGCGTAGTATCCAGATTAGAGGGGTTTAGCGAGGCGACCAATTATGGACTGGGGAGATTACCTGCAAAGTGGGCTGCCATCCGGGGCTGTTGAACCAAACTTTCCCCTGAGCCGGCGTACTACC
>Ga0310121_10004793_pt1 | contig 11798 bp, 20 predicted proteins | sample CB27_Tmax_986_MG_FD_203504 | JGI IMG/M metagenome (GOLD analysis project Ga0310121, IMG submission 203504) | Marine microbial communities from Western Arctic Ocean, Canada - CB27_Tmax_986 | ecosystem: Environmental > Aquatic > Marine > Oceanic | place: Canada: Western Arctic Ocean | collected...
TCTCGGTAAACAATCAGGCCACCATCACTGGTCAGCTTTCGCCGTGGAATTCCATCTTCACACTGGGGTCAAACTGGACCCGCAAGACCTCTTTTTTGCTCTCACCCATCAGATCTCTCAACTTTTGCTGCTCGAACATCGACTTCAGCCTTTATTCATCGGCCATTTGAAAAATTATACCATGACTTTCTATTTCTAAAATGGGAAATATGGGTCAATGTATCTGTAGACCAACGTGGCCAGAGAAATCGGGCTTTAAGCTGGATAGTCGATCCTGAGAAAGCCCTGCTCAAGCAGCCCAGCCGATCAGAGCTGAACTCGGGTGAACCAAAGGCATCCGTTTTCGACTCGTGATTTGCGCCAGACGCAGCAAAACATAATGAAAAACCGCCGCGTGGGCCAGCAGTTTACAGAAATTCATCCCCGCCGCGCTTGAGATTGCATTGAAGGCGTTGCCCTCGGCGCCCCACAACCGACAGCGATCCATGCGGTGTTCTTGTTTGAGATGTCCGATGCCCGGTTCGATCGCGGCTCGTCGGTTCATCCGGCGCCACAGTCGCGCCCGTGGGCCTACCTCCTGCCGCCGCCTTTTTTCCCTCTTGTCGCTTGACTCCGATCTTCGATGAGTCATGCGGAATCTTCGACAAAGACGCCACGCCGGAATTGCGAGATGGGTGTACTCAGGAGCATGCGTATCTTTTGCGCGATACGGGTGCCGCAGAACTCGATCGGGCAGGCTGCTGTCCTCGAGAGAAGATTGACTCGCCGCCTACTATTGTCTGATCATCAAAGGGGAAGACGTTAACAATTGATTCGGGCTCAGAGATAACTCGTTCGCTGATCCAACAAAGAGAGGGATAAGAGTATGACTTACACATCTTGGCCGACCAACATGAGGTTTACGATCTACGTATTGGTCATCACGTTGATCGTTCAGGCCGTCGGTGCCCAAACACCGGTCGGGACGGCCTTCACGCATCAAGGCCGACTCACCCAAGCCGGAGCGCCGGCGGATGGCGAGTTCGACTTTGAGTTCCGGCTCTTCGACGCGGCCACAGGCGGCAACCAGCAGGGCGCAGCTTGCGGGCCTCGCCCTCAAAGTACCGTCGTTTATGGTAGGGGCCTTTGGGAAGGTCATTGAAAGAAAAATAATGAGCCGAGTAAAATAAACAGTAAAGTAGGCGACCGAATTCGCGGCGGATTTGACGCTTCACGTTGATCGGAGCTATAGAATCGCCCCAGTAAGTGTCGGGGCGGAAGTCCAGGTCGTAGTCGGCGGGATTTGGCATGATTACTCTCCTCTTGGTTGAGGAGACGACGCGGGTATGCAGAACGCGCCTTGCGGACGGATATACCCCGCCGGTTGGTTGCTCGTTTGAGCCGCATCGTCCCCTCATTGGGCTGGCATTGGCACCTTGGCGGCGTCGGCCAGGTTGCCGTGGCGGTCGTCGAGCCAGGACTCTCGCGCCACTCTTGATGTTGATTGCCGGAATTGGACCGGCGGCCATCTTAGGTTCGGCTCTTACTTCCCTTCATCGCGCTTGTCTTTGGGATTACGGGAGCGGTTGCCTTCGGGCGACGGGGCTTCGGGTCCAGGCACCCCATCCGTTTTGGCGGGTTGTTTGGGCGACGGCGCCGTCGATTTCCTGCGCGAGAACACCAATGGGCCCGTCCCGAAATGCCGCCTGATGTCCTCCGGCGTGGCCGATTCTAATGCCATTTTCTACTGCCTCCAGATAGTCTTCGCCTCGCGGGGGTTTCCCACGAGATCAATTATCCGACGGTCTTTTCGGCGCTGCATCACCCCCTTAAACGTGAAAACGCCCGACCAAAAGGCCGGGCGGCGAGAAATTCTCACTTACCCCAGCCCTTTAGCTCGTTGTTTGCGTGGCGGCAAGTAAGCTGGTTTAAATCGCCACGTCTATCTGAAGGACATTCTAGGCGAATTCGGGCGCGATTGTCAAGGCCGAAATCGGTTTTTTCTTGGGCCGGGGTGATGTTGGGCGTGGGTGAGCCTGACAAAACCGATCTTGGACGCTGTAAGGGGTCTTCTCGGGGACGGAAGCCCCACCAACCTCTCCGCCTTAGCGTCATTCGGTAATTCCCTTCCATCGGACTCGGCAGGGCGACATGCCGAACCGCCAGAAGGTCAGGGGGCGACGGGGGTTGGTCGGCTGGGCCGGGTCGCAGCTCGGGTCGGAGATCGAAAAAACTTGCGCGACGCGAGTATCCCCATGAAAATATCCGAAGCCTGAAGACCCAGTGAGGAATCTTCATCAAATGTCAGAATCACAGCCTCCGCACCAACCAGTGGAGCAGGCACTCGGCCTTCATAATACAACTCCTTATGATTCAAAATTGGTCTACGCGGGCTTCTGGAAGCGTGCTCTAGCTATAGCAATCGACTTTGTTATCATTTTGGTCGTCATGTATCCAGTCGGTGTTGGCCTCGGACTGGCGATTGAGCCGATCGTTTCCGAGATGGATGATGTAGATTCTCTTATAGATTTTCTTGGTCCTCTGTTGGCTCTGCCCCTTCTGTTCGAAATAGCAGTAGGGTGGCTATATTTCGCACTGATGGAATGTTCCAAATATCAAGGAACGCTGGGCAAGCTGGCGTTGGGTATCAAGGTAACGGATTATCAGGGAGCTCCGATAAGTTGTGCTCGCGCCACCGTACGCCTTCTCGCGAAAGGCGTATCGTCTATATTAGGCGTGGGCTTTCTTGTAGCGGCATTCACGAAGAAGAAGCAGGCCTTTCACGACACGTTTGCGGAATGCCTTGTGGTCGTCCGAGGTAAAGTATCCGAGACCATTGGCCAAGAGGCCTACTCCTCGACAAAGATAAAGATGAAGTGGTTGCAGATCATCATCATCATCATCGTCTGGCTGTTCATATATGTCAGCCGCTGGGCCCGCGACTACTATGAGACGAAACTCATGATCACGATGGCCGAGTTGGAGGCAAAGGGCTATTGGGACGACTCGCTCAACTATCACCGTTACGACCAAGATTCAATAGCTCGCCCGCCCGCACCTTCGCCCTCACCGTCACCGACTTCTTCTCCTACCCCAAGTCCTTCGCCTGCCCTGCCGGGGCGTGATTACACCGAGGATTTAGGCTTCATAGGTCAAATCGAGAATGAGGAGGTCATGGAGCTTTATCGTGTGGGCAAATATGACCGTGCCGTCGTTGTCGCCAAGAAGGCCCTCGAAGTAGCCGAGAAAAACGTCGGTCCCAATCACCCTGACGTCGCAACAGACCTGAACAACCTGGCGGTGCTCTACGACACCCAAGGCCATTACACCCAGGCCGATGTGGCCCTGAGCTTGAACAACCTGGCCGCGCTGTATCGAGCTACGGAACGCGACGAAGAAGCAAAAACACTGGAGAAGCGGGCGGCCCGTATCCGAGCGATTCAGCGATGAACTAAGCGGCTGACTGTTCGACGCCGAAACCGGCCTGAAACGTCCATATCTCGCGCTCACGGGAATTTCTCGGCCCGATCCAGTAAAACCCACTCGTTTCAGTGGAGATAATCGATTCTCGCGGCTCTATCGGCGTCCTGTTGTAGGTTTCTCATGAATCTGGCGAGGGCTGTGATATGCTCGGCGGTGAGGATACCCATCATGCGCCGTCTCAAGCCTGGTCTCAGCATCACCCGCGCAGCCGCTCTCCTGCTCCTGGCTTGTGCGGCGAGGCTCGCCCCGTGTCAAGGCGACGGCGAGACTCTGACCATCATGCTGCCGGGCGGCGTGCCGCTGGAGATGGTGCACGTTCAAGATCTGGATCGATCCCTCCAAGAAAGACAACTGGGTGAAAGGCGCTCTTGAGTATGCTCAAGTCGGCGGCCCCTGGCACTATAATCAGGATGGCCCCGCCCTCCAAAATCCGGAATCGGCTGTGAGATATTGGGGCTCGCCTCGTTTCGCCCAGGCCGGCGACGCGTGGCCCTTGGGCGGTCATGAAATGTCTTCGACTTTTGTGGAGGCATTCCAATCGAGCACCTCCAAGGCCAACGCGCTGACGATCCGCGTAAGGTTGGGCGATGAACTGGGCGCCAAGCTGGAATGGTCCACCGACGGCGGCAAAATTTGGACCGAAGAAATCGACACCCGGGAAGAGCGTGGGGGCAAGCACAGCATGGTTTACGTCGGCTTCGCCAGCTATGGAACGGAGGTCTTTATTGATGATATCCGCGTGGAACAAGATGCTCACACCGGTGGCGGCGATGTCAAACCAAAGACAACAACACCTCCGGCCTCTTGATTATGGACCAAATTACCACCGAGGTTAAGCAACCTGAGCAAAATTAGCCCCAGCATCATGAGCTTCTTGTTCGGGACCGCACTGTTGTTAGCGCCGGTGCGCATCGCTGGGACGGCACTGGACGATTACGTCGCTCTCGAAGACCCTAACTTCGGATTCAACCTCGTAGACACACTGTCTCTATTTGGAGCAACGGTTTATGTCCTGAATATGACCTCTCAACAATGGCGGTCCAGCAACGAGGCAGATCGAACTCTATGGACGCATTGGGTATCGATTATCGTCCCTTCCGACCCGCGCGAGGGGATGGGGGCTCTTTTCATTGACGGAGGGAACAACGGCGACACGACGCCTCAAACTGATGACGAGATTCTCTCAGGTCTTGCCCTGCTAGCAGTGAGCACGCGTACCGTCATTGTGGATCTGCAGATGGTTCCTAATCAACCACTCACTTTTGCTGGTGAAGCCAGTTCGCGCAGCGAGGATGCTATTCTTGCTTATTCGTTCGATCAATACTTGCGAACAAATGACGAGACCTGGCCGGCTTTACTACCGATGGTCAAGAGCGCCGTTCGGGCCATGGACGCCGCCCAATTGTTCTTGCCGACCATTTCAGGTCCCTCCATTAACAGTTTTATCGTCGCGGGCAACTCCAAACGGGGCTGGACAACCTGGCTCACAGGCGCCGTGGACACCAGAGTTGTGGCAATTGCCCCGCTTGTATTTGAGCTGCTCAACATGGATGAACAATTGAACCACCAACTCGAGGTTTACGGCCTCTATCCTGACCCGCTTAGCGACTACGTTGATCTAGGAGTATTCGACCGCTTTGATCTACCTGAGGGCCAAGCGTTGATGGACATCATTGATCCATACGAATACCGCAGCCGATTTGCAGATATCCCTAAATATCTCATCAATTCGACCGGAGACCAGTTTTATCCGCCCGACTCGTCCCAATTCTATTTCGGCGATTTACCCGGCACGAAGTATCTTCGCTACGTTCCCAACACCGATCATTCGCTGGCGCAGGCTTTTTTAGATGTAGTTGTGAGCCTCGCGGGATTCTACCATTCTCTTACAGGTGGCCCCCCGCTTCCCGAATTCACTTGGACCGTGGAGGAATGCGGGTCAACCATTCGCGTCGTCGCCACGGATCAGCCCGCATCCGTTAATTTGTGGCAGGCTACGAATCCGACAGCTCGTGATTTTCGGTTGGAGACGATTGGGCCAGCCTGGACAAGCTCAACACTAGTCTCCACGGGTGATAGTGTATATTTGGGGCAAGTATCTGAACCTGTCCAGGGTTGGACGGCGTTCTTCGTTGAGCTTGTTTATGAAAATGAGGGATTCTCCACCCAGAAATTCACAACCGAGGTCCGGGTCATCCCCGATACTTTACCATTCCAATCTTCATCCGTGCGCGGCGACCATTGGGCTCAATATGAATAACGGGAAATCATCAAAGTGAAGGTTCTCTCACCCTTCAGTGCCCTTTTCCCATAATACGATTCCAAAGGCCATACTGGAAAAAGAAATTTGAGCGACGCACGTTTCTGTCGATCTGCTAGCCGCACTGGACATCACAAGTCGTGGGTTTTCGCCTCTTGGCTTGGCTTTCGATTAGCAATGTATGAGTAGGACGCTCCCCTGACGACATAACCCGGTGACCATCGCCCAGACCATCCTCCGCCCCATCCGCGCCTTCCGCGAAGACCTGCGGACCAACCCGCTCAGCCGGTTGACGTGGGGGATTGAGCCGTGGAACTACAGGCGCCAGCTAAAGGCGATCAGCGCGGTCCTTTTCCCGCCGCTGCTTTTATGCGGTATCCTCTCGCTGTTCCTTTTTGGGTTCTTCCCGCTTCCATTTATTGGACGAGTGGCGATTTCAAAGATACATGATCCACAAGAATTCCTTCTGCCGTGCTTACTCCTCCTGGTCTACGGGATACATTTGTGGCTGCCTGTTGTTCTGATTGCACGGAGCGTTCAAGTAAAAAGCATGCATAAGCTCCGGGCCAATCGGGATGACTACCAGTTGGCCGGCTTAACCGGACGACAGATGATCTGGGCGGCCACGGACCCGTGGTCTCTGGGTCTCGTTGCGGCGTTGATTCCCCATGGCGTCGCTTCATTGGCGCTAACGATCTATATTGTTGTACATGAGGGGATGTCAGATGATGATACGTGGTTGACGTTCGTAATTCTATACGGCCCGGTTTTTTCGATGCTCGCTTGTTCCGTCCTTGATGCGGCAATGCTCATGTTAACTACGCATGTTGTACTTCGCCTGTTCGCATTGATATTCATCGGTTTGCTCACGAGTCCCATTCTTCTATGGTTGGTTGGTGTAACTATGAGCATTTGGAGCATTGAGAGCATAGCTCTATACGGCGAAATCATCAGCTGGCCCCTCCGCCTCTGGCTCGTCGTCTGGCTCTGGCGCAAGGCGGTGCGCAGACTCGAAAGCGGGGAATTCGGGGGCGCGGCGTGATATCTACATTGACAGGTGTCGGCGGGCGACCATAAGATCGATTGATAGACAGCCGGTAGCCACCTCGGCGGGCGATCGCGAGCCGGGAGTGATTGTGAGCGGCCAGGAAAAGGAGGGTTCCTTGATGACTCGGCCAGTGTCAGTAAAGATTTCTCCGCGGCGGGCGAGGGGTGGCTTCACGCTGATCGAACTGCTGATCGTCGTCGCCATCATCGCGATCCTGGCGGCGATCGCCGTGCCCAACTTCCTGGAGGCCCAGATGCGGTCCAAGGTAACCAGGGCCGTCGCGGATATGAAGTCGGTCGGAATGGCGATGAGAATGTATCAAGTCGATAATAACCAGGTTCCCGTCCTGCCGGGAAAATTCAACTCAAAATGGATGGTCGACTACATGAGAGTCGATGGAGACAGACAGCCTCATGTGGGTCAATTGCTGACCACGCCTATCGCATACATGACCGAAATCCCTTTCGATTATTTCAACAGCCGCCTCAAAAAGAGATCAACCTTTTTCCCAGGCTACAGGAGCTGGTCGTTCATTCTTTCCGTCGCGGCTACAGGTCATCGGCCGCAATTTGATGAGGTACTACCTGGATTTTGGTTCATAGAGAGCTGTGGGCCGAGTCTGCAATGGGACCATCCTGCCGGGCCCTGGGAATATGATCCAACGAACGGCACGATCAGCAAGGGAAATCTGGGCTATATGTCTACCGGGAGAATTGTTCCAACGATATAGGGCTTCAAGTCTTCAACCAGCAAGCACGCCTCTTATTGGGGTTTACTCAGCCCGTTGAGAGATATCAGATAAAGCGAAAATGATCTATTCAGGAGGCCACCAAGCATGAATCGAAGAATTAGCCGGGCATTCACCTTGATCGAGCTGTTGATCGTCGTCGCCATCATCGCGATCCTGGCGGCGATCGCGGTCCCCAACTTCCTCGAGGCGCAGATGCGTGCGAAAGTCTCGCGGGTCAAGGCCGACCTGCGTTCGATCGTCACCGCGATGGAGGCCTATCACGTCGACAACGTTTGGATCATCCAGGACCACAGCGACAGCCCCGAGGAAGCGGCGCCGAGAAACTATCACGGCACGCTCGATTTCTTACGCTGGACCGATTTCGACGGCAATGAACACGGCCCCGGCCGGCTGCTGACCAGTCCGGTGGCCTACATGACATCGGTCCCGTTCGACGTTTTCAACACCGCATTCTTCCAGGAGCAAAGGGCCCATAACTTCCCCTTCGAGATCGAACAGGCCAGTTTCTTCATGCGCGGCTCCTCGCGGAGGATTTACAATCATGGGGTCAGCGACGATGATCCGTTCTTTTCCAGTTTCGTGTGGCACCACGATAACGAGCGGACCCGGTTTTTCTATCGCTACCTGCTTCAGTCGAGCGGGCCTGATTTGCTCTTTTGGAACAGTACTCCAGGGCGGCGGTATTACGATCCAACCAATGGGACGATCAGTGAGGGGGACATTTTCTACGTCGAAAACATGGGTTTTCGCGGAGGCGGCGGCTCGAAATAGCAGTCCTCCGGTTAACTCCGTCAGTCACCTGACCAACACGGTTGCGAATCCGTCTGGGATCACTCGATCCGCTGGACAAGGCCGTGAAGGAAGAGACGGTCTCCCAACCGCCAATTATCAACCCTCCTTTCGCTCCCCGCCCCCGAAAGCCTGGTTCAGCGCAATAGACGCGCGACTGATCCCCCGGCCCGGAATTCCCCTTGCGCCCCCAGCCACAACCGAGCCTTCTGACGACGCTCAGATGGACAGCGGCCGGCGCGAGTCGGCCAGCGACGACCGGCCCTGTTCGATCCATAAGGACGATGTAATGGGCTGGTAACATACGCCGCTGATGCCTCAGTCGCTTATCTCAAAAGGCCGTCGGCGGCCAGCAACACGATCTTGGCGCGCAACACGAGGCGCGCCGGCGTGGAGCGTCCCCGCGACCAGCGCACAAGCGTGGCGCGTTGCTCCGGGGTCAGGGTCAATGGTTGGGCTATTCTCATCGGCATCGTCCTTGCAAGTCATGTTCAAGAACGATACCACAACCCCCAGTTATAATCAACTGTAATTATGAGACACTACACTAGCTACTCGTCTTCACGGCGCGCATCTATCGTGATGTCTTCGTCCGTGCCGATTCGGATGCCCAGATGTATGGGCTGACAGCAGGTTTCGCAATCCGTCGTAAACGTCTGCCGCGAGCCCACCCCGGGCTCGACGCGGACGGTATTCGGGACTCCACAATAAGGACATTCAAACGCAGCGTCTTCCTCAATCATTTCCGTGCTATCCGATTCCTTCCCACACCGATCCCTACGGATTACGATTGGAATCAGCTCATCAAGGATATAGAGCGTTTCTATGCTCTGAGGGAGCTGGTCTCTTCATACATAAGGGGTCAGGTTGGACTTCCCCCGATATAGTGGACACCTCAGCCTCCTATACCGTGCCGTTTGAAAGTCGATAACGCTATATCCAGCTCAAAGATAGACCAAATCCGACTCCCGCCTCAACCATCAACGCGACCGTGAGTCTGCCGCTTCCGTTTATCCCGGTGATGTGATAATTCATCTTCGTCTCCCGTCTAGTATTAATTTCGCGAACCTAGTCCGCCCCTGAAGACGGGTTTGTCAACGCTTAACCCGGATGGCCGGAGAAGTTGGCCAAGGATCGCCACAGATGGCCGCCACGGGCAATCGGAAGCCGGGGCCGACGTTCGATACCCTGGCGGGCGGTCAGGCCGTGACGGGGCTGGAATCGCTTGACGACTGCACCCGGCCCAGGGTTCGGACGGATACGGTGTGTAGACCGTGACAAAGGCCCCAGAATCCGTTGTCTCGGCCAACCGATACAAACGAGTGACGCACACTTGAGACCGCCTCGCAACGCGTAGTAGGCGCCTGCCGGAATCCAAGTCTTCTCAATCTGCATTATGGCCCCCCTCCTTGTCGTCATCGTCCGGCAGCATTACTGGCTCCTCGTCCTCGTCATCAATGCCAAGGAGCATTCCCAGGTCCGCGCTCTCAAAGTCAGCTTCCTCCTCATCGTTGTCTTCGCCGACGGTGATGTCGCCAAGTCCTGAACTCAGTATGTAAACCATCACGTTCCCTCCTTTCTTAATGATTTTACCGGTCAGGCAAGACTCACCATCCTATCAGCTTTTAAATCTCGGGCGTGAAACCGCCGAGTTCAGCGTGGCGTTCGCAGAGCGGATATAGGAGTCTTTTAAAGATCGCTCACCTGGGACCGAGCCCAGCATTTCATCCGCGTCCCCGCGATAAGTTCTAAAGTTGCCGACGGTGTTGTTTAATCCATAAAGCATCACGTCCCTTCCATTCTTGATTATTTTGCCGGGCAGGACTCGGGACCTGCTCCTCCGCCGGTCAAGACTCACCGCTCTATCAATTTTTAAATCTCGGGGGCGTTCGCATCGGCGGCTTCTACATCTTCATTTGTTGGGTAATCCACAGTGATCGTCCTCCAACCCTTACGATACAACCAATTAGGGGCTTGTCAAAGGAAGGGTAGGGTCCAGGAAGATAATCGATTGTGGGCGGCGCAGGCGGCGTCCTACGCGGGACTCTCGCGCCACTCTTGATGTCGTTTTCGCCGGAATTGGACCGGCGGCCATCTTAGGTTCGGCTCTTACCTCCCTTCATAGCGCTTGTCTTTGGGATTACGGGAGCGGTTGCCTTCGGGCGACGGGTCCAGGTGCCCATCCGTTTTGGCGGGCCGCTTGGGCGACGGCGGTCAGCGTTAAGGCGATACCGAGGCCAAAGAATAGGACGAGCCAGAGGCCGAGGACTGGCTTGCCGATACCCCAGGCCATGATCAGCACAGCCAGGGCACCGGGGCAGGGCAGCAAGCCACCAGTCACGCCAGCGGCGATGACGTCGCGAAGGCGGACAGCGCCTGATTGAGTCACGCTCGACCAGTCGTAGTCGTGCGAGTGGCCGTGCTTGCCGTGGTGATGGTGGGAGCCGGCTTCAGCGGTTCGATGGGAGAGCCAGTGCCGAAATTACGCCCAGCGTTGCCAGACCATCCAGAGGCCGAGCAGAATGACAAGGCCGACGCTGGCGTGGACAAGGAACTCCATTGCCCGGTCCTGGGAAAACCACTGGGCGCCGACGACGGAGAGGATAGCGAGGAACAAGACGACCGCGGTATGGGTAACGGTAACGGTGGTTGCCATCAGCCGCGTGGAGCGCGCCGAGCATGAAGGCAGTTGGAAAGAAAAGCCAGGTGAGGTTGTCAGGGTTCATGGCAACTCCTTTTGGTGGGGGATGTATTCCGTAAAGCATAGAAGGGGGGGCAAGGGCAACTCAGCCAAACGGTGCCTGTCAACGAGAAAAGGCGCTGGTCTTCATCCGGAAAACTTCTGTTCGACAGGATAGTCTTGGCCTCAAGTTTCGGCGGTCGGGATCCCCTATATAAACCGCCATAGCTCAAATCCCATGCCTTCTACGGCTTGTCGATAAGACTATAGGAGCCCTTGAGTTTTAAGGTGACCACGACATTGTGTGTATTACTGTTCTTCCAGTACCAACCATGCGTCCCCTCAAAGGGAGCAGTAAGGGAACCTTGGTGCTTTTCTGAGGTGTCCTTCTTGTAACTTTTAAAGTACCCAGTCATGTCACCCTTCGGTTCACCATGGAAATCAAAAAACAGCTTTCCTTTATCCGTTTCCCAGGAATACTCGATTGATGCTTCTTTGGCGATATTGATCTTATACTCCGTACTGGATCTGGCGGGGATGGATATCGTGAACGGGTTGCTCCATTGAGCTTCTTGAGATTCTTCAGGAGTTTCAACGATCGCGGAGACGCTCTTATCACTACTTTCAGACACCACGGTAGCAACACCGAATTCTTCGGGATTGCTGGTATGAGCGTAGCTGTGCATCTGCATGAGGAAAAGATAACCACCCCATAGGATCAGAGTATAATTTGCGATCAGGCTGAAGGTCTGGAACGTGCGGCTTTTTCGCCAGGCGGCAATGATCAGCAACATCAGGGCCAATGCAG
>Ga0310121_10004794_pt1 | contig 11798 bp, 12 predicted proteins | sample CB27_Tmax_986_MG_FD_203504 | JGI IMG/M metagenome (GOLD analysis project Ga0310121, IMG submission 203504) | Marine microbial communities from Western Arctic Ocean, Canada - CB27_Tmax_986 | ecosystem: Environmental > Aquatic > Marine > Oceanic | place: Canada: Western Arctic Ocean | collected...
GCCGGAACGACCGTAGCGCATGAAGCAGACGAGCGCGGGCGGGGGGGCCGGGGAGGGGCCCGAGCGCAGCGAGCTCTAAGGCATGAAGCGAGCGCGGAGGCGGAGCGGCCGCAGGCCGCGTAGCCGCAGCAGCCGAGTGCGGGGGTGGAGAGGTGGTGGGGCCCGAGAAAAACTAGCGGGCGAACTCCAGGAATTCGGTCGCCGCCCAGCCGGCTCCCCCGGCCGGTGTGGTTACCGCGAGCCACTCGAGGTCGCTGCCCTCGTCCGTTCTGCCCTCGGTCTGGAAAAGCACGCCATCGGCGAAGCAGCCGAGGACGACGGCCGACGTCGACGGTTCCGTGCGTACGTTCAGGCACTCCCCGTCCGCGGCCACCCTTGCGAACGGCCCGCGCTGTGCGGCGACGAAGAAGTTGCGACCTGCTAGCAGATCCTCGCCCGCATCGGAGAAGTTGCTGGCGAAGGGCCCTTCGAGGCGCGAGTAGGAACCCGATCGCCAATCGATCAGGATGGGCTCAGGCAGTGCGCCGCTCGCGGTCCCGGCGCGATTCCCCAGGATGATGTCGTCATCGAGCCAGCCCCAGACGAGCAGCAGTGATGTTTCCGTGGCGTTGAAGACCGCCCGCGCGTCTCCCCGCTCGACGATCGCGAGCACGGAGAGGCCGGGCCCTGCGCCGTCCGCTCTCGGGACGAACACCGACACCGCCAGCCGCTCCTCCGTGGGGTGCGCGGCGATGGCCGTGAGCGTCCCCCCGGCGGGGGCGCGGAAGTAGTCGCTGCCGTCGCTGCGCAGCAAGGCGCGGCGATCGGCCGAGAACCAGACGAGGGTTCCGCCGGCGAGCGAAGCGGCCAGCCCCCCGCTCCCCGGCGGTGCATTCACGGGGTCGCCCGAGGGGAGGCGGGCGAGTGTTACCGGACCGCCCGGCGCCGGTGCATAAGTCGCGGTCACGAGGCCGGTAGCGTCGAGCTCGACGGGGTAGGCGGCCCCGTCCACCGTTTCGATCGGCCGCCAGCTCACACCCCCGTCGATGGAGCGGTGCAACGTGACCTGGGCGTCCTCGCTCGGGAACCCGAGCAAGCCGCAGAAGCCAACATCGCACACCCCCAGCCACAGCTCCCCACCCTCCTTGGCGACGAGGTAGTCGGTGAGCCCTCGACTCCCACTGAGCGGCTCGCGCAGCAGCGGCTCGTTGCGCGTGACTCCTGCGGGGTCGACGTAAAGGCGGACGAGGCCTTCCGTCGGGCCGTCGCACTGCCAGCAGCCGCTCTCGATGATCACGGCGAGGCCGTCGAGCGGTGTTGGTGGCCTTTCGACGAGGGGCCCGATGTTGACCCCGCCGACGGAGATCGTCGGAGCGGCTGTGGGGCTCGCGGCTGCGGCAGTGGATGTCGCCGGGTCCGTGGATGAGGTGGGGTCGGTGGCCTTGGTAGTCGCTCCGCCCGCCGGCCCCGGGGTAAGCGGGGAATCGGAACCGCCCCCGCACCCTGCCAGCGCCAGGGCGAAAGCGGCGAGCAAGCCGAACGCCAATCGCGAAGGCATACTGCGAGCATGGTACTGCCCGCGCGCAGGATTCCGGCAGGCGGCCGTTCGCGGGATGAACGAAGCTGCCGGAGGGACCGGCCCCCGGTGGGCTTCGCCCGGATGGAGCCCTTGAGTTTGGCGGTTGCCATCCTCGCGGGGCCCGCGCCGGTGGCTCCGGCCCGGCTCGTTCAGCTACTCTCGGCCAGCAAGAAACGCAGGTGCGGCCGAGGCCCGTTGTCCTCGTCGCCGGACGCCATCAGCGAAGGGTGGATGGAGATGGTGCGACAAGAGCTGATCGATCGGAGCACGGAGCTCGCGAAGACGCCGATGCGCGAGCGCATCGCGAACATGAAAGAGGCGCTGACGGCCGCGGGCGACGAGGCCCAGGAGCTTCGCCGTTTGCCGGACTGGGCATCGAAGGAGATGGCCGCTGCCGGGATCTACCGCATCGCCATGCCGAAGGAGCTCGGCGGCGAGGATATGCATGCCCGCGGCCAAATCGAGACGATCGAGGCGGCCTGCGCCATCGACGGCTCAGTCGGGTGGTGCGTCCAGATCAACTCAGAGATCAACGCCCTCGTTCTGCGCCGGATGGACCCCGCCTTCGCCCACGAGATCTGCGACGACTGGGACTTCCTCGTCTGCTCCGGTCTGGGCAGCCCGAACGGGGAGTTCCCGGGGCGGACCGCCAAGCGGGAGGGGGATGGCTGGCGCACGACCTACCAGGGCGCGTTCGCCAGCGGCTGCTACAACGCCACCTGGAACCTCGTCCTGAACCCTGCTGCCGAGGTCGTGGACGAGGACACGGGCGAGATGGCGCAGGCGTCGTTCATGGTGCCGAAGGGTGAGTTCGAGCCGGTCGACACCTGGAACATGGCGGGCTTGCGCGGTTCCGGCAGCCACGACGTGCGCATCGTCGACCAACACGTTCCAGAAAAGCACGTCCTCCCCCTCGATGCGCTTGCGTCGACGGAACACTGGGAGAACCCGACCTACCGCAATCCCTCGCAGGTGCCTTACAACAAAGCTGCGGTCGCACTCGGCATCGCCCGCGGGGCGGTCGACGTGTTCACAGAGCTCGCGACGACGAAGACGCCGTGGATGTCGGGAACTCTGCTGAAGGACCAGCCTGAGGCCTACATCCGCCTGGGCGAGGCAGAAGCGACGCTGCAGGCGGCACGCGCCTTCGTGATGGAGACCCAGGACGAGATCGAGGCGAACCTGGGGCCACTCGAGGGTGGCCGCTCGGTGCCCGAGTGGCCGTTGCTGCGGCGGGGCCTACTTGCCGCGACGCATGCGGCCCAGTCCTGCCGCCAAGTCGTCGATCTCATCCACAACACGGCAGGCACCACCGCGAGCCGGATGGAGCATCCGCTGGAGCGCAAGCTCCGCGATGCCCATCAGGCGGCCGCGCACGGCGGCGTGAGCTGGCGCAACTACGGGAACATGGGCAAGACCTACCTCGGCGAGGAGCCTCCGGGGCAGTACGCGGACGTGCGCCGGGCCTAGGCCGCGTTCGCGCGCATCGCCGCCATTGAGTCGACCGACAACCCCGCCCCTCGATAGGGTCGAGAGCGGTCTGCCTCGGGGTCTGAAGCCCAGCGACAATCGCCGCCGATCCTGCTGCGTTCGGGCATCGGCCCGAACGCAGACCTCGACGCTATCGGCGTGCCCCTCGCGCACGAACTGTCGGGCGTGGGCACAACCTCGTCGACCATCCCCTGGTTGCGATCAGCTATGCCTCAAAGCCCGGCGTCTCGCTGATGCCGGACCCACCCGTGCAGACGATGCTGCGCTACACCGCCGACGGCGGTGAGAAGAACGACACGCAGATCTATATGGTCAACCACTTCCCCGGCGGCGAGGGCGTGTTCGCGCTGATCGCGATTTTGCAACGGCCCAGGTCGCGCGGCCGGCTGCACCTGGAGAGCGCCGACTACCGCGTGCAGCCGCGGATCGAGCTCAATTTCTTCGACGACGAATCGGATGTGCGCCGGCTGCGCGAAGGGCTGCAGCTCTGCTGGCGCATCGCCGAGCACCCGTCAATCGCGCAGTTCGCGGAGGCGCTCAACGGCCCCGACGCGGCGGTCCTCGCCGATGACGACGCGCTCGACGCCCACATCCGGGCGACCGGCTCGCACAACTTCCACCCTGTCGGCACGGCGAAGATGGGCCCGGCTGGCGACGCTGAAGCCGTCGTCGACGCGCGTGGCCGCGTCCACGGGGTCGAGGGGCTGCGCGTGGCGGACGCCTCGATCATGCCGACGATCGTGCGCGCCCACACGAACCTGACCTGCATCATGATCGGCGAGCACATCGCCGGCTGGATCCGGAACGGCGAGTAGCCCTGGGCCGGCGCCTTGACAGCGCCGATGTCGTCCGCCTGAATGGAGCCGCCGGCCGCCCCGAGGCGGCGTTGCGCGGAGGCACCATGACCGCACCCGTCGAGGCAGACCCAAGCCTGATCGAGCCGGGCGAGTTCCTGACCGAGGAGTTCCGCGTCGATCCCTTCCCCATTTATCGCCGCCTGCGTGAGTACGAGCCGGTCTACCAGGACCGGTTTCAGAACCGCTGGATCGTTTCGCGTTACGAGGACATCTGGGCGATCTACAAGAACAACGCCGAGTTCACCCGTGCTGTCTACGACCCCAAGGGAAAGTTCCACTTCGGTTCCGACACCGCGCTCGGGCAGACCCTGAACGAGCTGGGTGAGGGGGCGGATTACATCTGGCTGCGCGGCATCGTGGCCGGTGAGTTCGTCGGCAATCGCCTACTCGAGCGTGTCCCGATGATCGAAGCGGTCGCGACAAAACTGGTCGATGGTTTCTTGGAGAAGGCCGCCGGCGACCGCGCGGCGGGGCTCACAACACGTGGCCAGGTCGACCTCGTTGCGCAGTTCAGCGCGCGCTTCCCGATCCGGGTGATCGCGGGGATGCTCGGCCTGCCCGAAGAGGACAACGATTACTTCGAGGAGCTCTACGACGAGCTCTTCGCCGGCGGTGGTTACGGAAAGGCGCACCAGCGCCGGGGGCTGAAGGCGCGCGATCAGCTCTTCGCCTATCTCGATCCGCTGATCGAAGCGCGCAGGCGTGAGCCGCAGGGCGATCTGCTCTCCACCTTCTGCCACGCGGAGAAGGACGGTGCGCGCATGAGCCTCGGCCAGATCCGCGGCTACGTCGCGCTCCTCCTCGTCGGCGGTGGCGATACCACGCACAAGGCGATCGACGCTATGTGGTGGAACCTCCTCCGCAGCCCGGAGCAGTACGAGGCGGTGCGGGCGAAGCCGGAGCTGATGGACCGCGTCTTTACGGAGATGCTGCGCTTCGATGGCTCGAACCACTGGCAGCGCCGCCGCACGAAGGTCGAGGTGGAGCTGCGCGATCGCGTTCTGCCCGTCGGCGCCAGCGTCTGGCTGGGGTTGGGTTCGGGGAACCGCGACGAGGCGATCTTCGCGGACCCCGATACCTTCAACATCTTCCGCGAGGACCTCTACTTCGGGAAGGAGTTGCGCACCGGGTACTGGAAAGATGGCGTCGCCAGCCACCTCGGCTTCGGCCAGGAGACGCACTTCTGTTTGGGCTACGCCCTCGCCCGCCAGGAGTCCGTTATCTCCTCGCGCGTCCTCCTCGATGCGCTCAAGCACCCCCGTCTCAGGGACGTGCCCAACGAAGGCATCGCCTTCCCGCCCCCGGGACGCGGCGGCGTCCGCGGCGTCCAGCACCTCGATATCGAGTTCGATCTCTAGCGACCGGACGTGAGGCCGCGGCGCACCGCGGCGCGAAGCGTCATAATACGCGCCGCCGCGCGCGGCCTCAGGCGCGCCGCCGGCCGCAGAGGAGGAGCCATGGGTAAGCCCACCACCGAGGACTACACCGCGATCCGCATGGTCGCCGAGCGCTACGTCGACGCCGTCAACCGCTTCGATCCGGAAGCCTGGATCGGTACCTGGGCGCCAGATGGCGAATGGAACGAGCGGAAGGGCCATGAGGCCGTGCTCGAGGCGTGGATGGGGGCCATGACCCGAATCCCCAACGTCTACATGCACGTCTACTCGGGCGTGATCGACGACGTTACGGGCGATACGGCATCGGGCCGCTGGTACATGGGCGAGTTTCTGAACATGCCCGATGGCAGTCGCTCGATGAACTCGATCTGCTACATCGACGACTACGCCCGCATCGACGGCCAGTGGTGCTTCAAATCGCGCAGGTTCTCGGCGCTTTATCGTGGCCCCGCCGACCTGAGCGGCGAATTCGCGAAATACGCCGGCTAGATAGCCGGCAGGAGGTAAGGAAACCATGCCAGTGGACATTTTGCTCGTGACCAAGGGTCACGGATTCGACTACGGCGGCTTCTACGCGATCTTCGACGACGACCCCGAGCTGCACACGACCCAGGTCGAGCAGCCCGCCGCCCAGGTCCTGCTGCGGCCGGAGAATGTCGCCGCCTACGATGCGGTCGTCTTTTACGACATGTGGGGGGTCGCCCCAGACGCGAACGGGCAGCTCGCGCAGCCGTCGGACGACTACCGCCGCAGTGTCGAGGCGTTGCTCGACAACGGGGTGGGCATGGTCCTCATGAACCACGCCATGGTGCAGTGGCCGGGATGGCCGCTCTGGCGCACGGTGCACGGCTCGTCGTTCATGTACAAGCCTGCGACTCCGGAAGACGAGGGCGTGCCCCGGTCTGGATTCCGTGGCGGAGCCAGCGAGCCCGAGCGCAACGTCGACCACTTTCTCTCGGTCGTCGATCCGAATCACCCGGTCCTTCAGGGGCTGGGCGAGGGCTTCCAGATGGTCGACGAGGGCTACCTCAAGACTGCCGATTTCGAGAATGACCCGGACATCGTGCCGCTTCTCCGAAGCGACTACGACTGGGTGCAAGAGAACTTCAAGCTTCCCGGAGGGACGCCGGAAGAGCTCGCGAACTGGCAGCACCCGCGCGGGAGCAACCTGATAGCGTGGGCAAAGCGCTCCGGGAACAGTCCGGTCGTGGGGTCCGATGCGGGCGATGGGCCTGCGGGCTACGCGAACCCCCAGTTCCGGCGCTTCCTTTCGAATGCGATCCATTGGGTGGCGTCGGACGAGGCGAAGGCTTGGGCCCGCGGCGGGTAACGCGGCGGTCTTGGCCGCTTCGGCGACGAGCCGCAGGAGGAGAGCAGCGATGACCAGCTCCAGTGCTGAAGCTCCGACGATCGAGCCGGGCGAGTTCCTCACCGAGGAGCACCGGATCGATCCCTTCCCCCTGTACCGCAAGATCAGGGACTGGGAGCCGGTCTACCACGACCGCCTGCAGAACCGCTTCTTCGTGAGCCGCTACGCGGACATCTGGGACGCCTACAAACGCAGCCGCGACGGGGGCGACTTCACCCGCGCCATCTACGAGCCGCAGGGGGATTTCGAGTTCGGCTCGGAATCGCCGCTGGGCTCGACGATCTTGGAGATGGGCGAAGGTGAGGAACACCGCTGGAGCCGCGGCATCGTTGCGGGCGAATTCGTGGGCCGGAAGCTCACCGCCTGGCTTCCAATCATCGAGCGGACGGCGGCCGAGATGGTGGGGCGCTTCTCCGAAGAGGCCGCGGAGGGACTTGCCGGTGACCTTTCGGGGGCCGGTGAGATCGACCTCGTCTCGCAGTTCAGCCGCCGTTTCCCGATCCGCGTCATCGCCGGGATGCTCGGCTTACCGCGGGAGGACTTCGACTACTTCGAAGGCGTCTACTCCACGCTCTTCGCGGGCATGGGCTACGGCCGTGCCTATTTTCGCACGGGCGTAAACGCGCGGAACGAGCTCCACGACTACCTCGATCCGATCATCGCCGATCGGCGCGCGAACCCAACTGGCGATCTCGTCTCGAAGCTCTGCGCGGCCGAGATGTCGGGTAAACGCATGTCGACCGACGAGATCAAGGCCTTCATCACGCTTCTCCTCGTGGGCGGTGGCGACACCACCCACAAAGCGATCGACTCGATGTGGTGGCACCTCCTCAACAACTCGGACCAGTACGAGGCCGTGCGAGCGAACCCGGACCTGCTCGACCGCGTCTTTACCGAGATGCTGCGCTACGACGGCCCGAACCACTTCCAGCCGCGGCGGACGACGTGTGAGACCGAGCTCGGCGGCCGCGTCCTGCCCAAAGGCGCGACCGTCGCCCTTTGCCTGGGCTCCGCGAACCGGGATGAGCGCGTCTTCAAAGATCCCGATCGGTTCAACATCTTTCGCGATGACCTCTACTTCGGGAAGGAGCTGCGCACGGGCTACTGGCAGGACGGCGTCGCCAGCCACCTCGGCTTCGGCCAGGAGCGCCACTTCTGCATGGGCTATGCGATGGCCCGCCAGGAGGCCGTGACGGCGTCGCGGATGCTGCTCGAGGTGCTCAAGAATCCGCGCTTGAAGGATGTCCCGAACCACGGCATTGTCTTCCCCCCACCGGGCAGGGGTGGCGTGCGGGGCGTGCTCCATCTCGAGATCGAGTTCGACGCGTAGCGTCCGAAAGGCTCCTCGCCGTGGCCGCCAAGAAAATGAAGAAAACGAGCGTCCCGCCCGAAAAGCTGGCGTTGTATCAGCGCCTGCTCGAAGCGGTGGAGGGCGTCGAGGAGAAGTCGAACTTCGGCTCGGCCTACACCGCCGGGAACGAGAACATGTACTCGATGATCTCGAAGTACGGGCTCGTCGGCATTCGGCTGCCAAAGGACGAGCGCGAGGCGTTCCTCGAGCAGTACGATGCCGAGCTCTTCCGGGGCGACCCCGCGTGGCCCGTGTCGAAGGAATACGTCGCCGTGCCGAACCCCATGCTCGAAGACACGGCGGCGCTTGCACCCTACCTGGGACGAAGCCTGCACCACGCCCGCGGCCTCAAGCCGAAGGCGCCGAAGAAACGAGCAGCGAAGAAGAAGGCGGTCTCGGCAACGTGAGCCGCCGATCCAGCGTGGAGGGATCGCAATGAGAATCGGAGTCTCGCTACCCGTGCGTGAGCTCGCGGACGACCTCGCGGGAATCGCGCAGTTCGCCCAGGAAGCGGAGAGCCTCGGCTTCACCCACCTGCGCATCCCCGATCAGGTGATGCGCCCCGGGAACGATCACCTGCACGAGCCGCTCACGCTGCTCTGCTACATCGCCGCGGTCACCGAGACGATCGAGCTGGTGCCGTCGGTGATCGTGCTTCCCGCGCGCCAGACCGTGTTGGTCGCGAAGCAGGCGGCGGAGGTCGATCGCCTGAGTGGCGGGCGCCTCCGCTTCGGCGTCGGGGTGGGCGGCAACGCCGACGAATACGCGGCGTTGGGCCAGGATTTCCACACCCGCGGCAAGCGCTGCGACGAGCAGATCGCGCTGCTCCGGTGCCTCTGGACGGAGGAGTCCGTCGACTTCGAGGGCCGCTGGGACCGCGTTGCCGGTGCGGGCATCAACCCTTTGCCGGTACAGCAGCCCATCCCGATCTGGATCGGCGGCAGCGGCTCTCCCAGCGCACCCGTGGTGAAGCGAATCGCGCGGCTCGCCGACGGCTGGTTTGCGCTCATGGCCCCCGAGGATTTTCGAGCGACCCTCTCACAGATTGAGGCGGAAGCGCAGGCGGCTGGCCGCGAGGCTGCGGAGATCGGTTCGGAGAGCGCGGTCGCGATCGTGGGGAGTGACGAGGGCACTTGGACGGGGACGGTCGCGGCCTGGAACGACCTCGGCGTGAGCCACCTCTGCCTGCGCACGCTCGGCGGCAGTCTCGATGCCCGCGGCCACGTGCAGGCGCTGAGCGCGGCCCGGAAGACGCTCACCAACTTCTTCTGAGTCGTCCGCGCCCCGATCCTTCGGGGATCTGGCCCCGCGGGCAGGTATCATCGGTGTCGTGGAAGCGATCATCGCCGCGATCCAGCCCTACGAGATCCACGGCACGCCCTATTTCCGCATCGCCTACGCCACGGCGGAGCAGCCGGACGCGATCACCGAGGCGCGCATCGCCGCGGAGAGCATCTACCGCGACCCGCAGCCCGGCGACCGCGTTCAGATCAGCCTCTTGCTCGGTATCGTCAACACGATCGAGAAGGCTCCGGTCGAGGGCTAGCCTTTAGGCGAGGGGCTCATCCTCGCCCGGCGGGAGCTCGACCGCGAAGACGTTGAGGGTGGCCGAGACGAGGCCGTAGTAGCCGACCGTCCCGACGAGGTCGACGAGGCCGGTCTCGCCGAACGTCTCGATCGCCTCCGCGTAGGTCCCGTCGGACACGCGACTCGTCTCGAAATACTCGCCCACGAGCTTGTCGACGAGCGCGAGGTCCGGCCGCTCGAGCGAGAGCGGCGCGCCCTTGCGGATGGCTTCGATCACGGTGTCGGGGATACCCACCTCGCGGGCCAGGCGGGCATGCGCCCAGAACTCGTACTGCGCCCGCCAGCGCTTTGCCGTGAGCAGGATCGCGAACTCCGAAACGTCCCGCGCCAAGGACGAGCCGAAGCGGCAGTGGGCGCCGAGTTCCTGCGCCGGATTGGCGAGTCCGGGGCTACGCAGCCACACACCGAAGGGGCCGGTGAGGCCGCCGGAACCCCGCGGGCCGCTGCGGATCGCGTCGACCACGGCTCGCTGATCGTCACTCAAGCTCTGCTCCTCGAGGGCGGGCAGGCGGGACATGGGCGCTCCTCCTGGTTCGTTCACACAAGCAGACGGGATGCACGCGGGCCTGTCCAGCGCGGGCACGGGCGCGCCCCACCCGCGTAGGATCGGGGCGGTACGGAGGTGTGCCCTGTCTGAGACTCGACTGCCGCTCGAGGGAACGCACGTGCTCGACCTCACAAGGGCGCGCGCGGGCCCGACCTGTGCCCGTCAGCTCGCCGATTGGGGTGCCGATGTCATCAAGATCGAGCTGCCGCCGAGCCCCTCCGAGACGGACGGCATCACCGGGCCGCGCCACGACTTCGACTTCCAGAACCTCCACCGCAACAAGCGCAGCCTGACCTTGAACCTCAAAGCGAGCGCTGGGCGCGACATCTTCCTGCGGCTGGCGGAAGCGGCGGACGTGGTGGTCGAGAACTACCGGCCCGACGTGAAGCACCGGCTCGGGATCGACTACGAGGCTGTGCGCACGTTGAACGCCCGCATCGTCTACGGCAGCATCTCCGGGTTCGGGCAGGAGGGCCCGTATCGGGATCGCCCCGGGGTCGACCAGATCGCGCAGGGCCTCGGCGGTCTCATGTCGATCACGGGCCTGCCGGGGCAGGGGCCGGTGCGGGTGGGCATCCCCATCGCCGACCTGACCGCGGGAATGCTGCTCGCGCAAGGCATCCTCCTCGCCCTCTTCGAGCGCGAACGCTCCGGTGAAGGCCAGTGGGTGCACACCTCGTTGCTCGAAGCGCAGATCCAGATGCTGGATTTCCAGGCCTCCCGCTGGCTGATCGAGGGCGAGGTCGCGCCCCAGGCGGGGAACGACCACCCCACCAGCATCCCCACGGGCGTGTTCCCGACGGCCGATGGCCACATCAATATCGCGGCCTCGGGCGGGGTCCTCTGGGAGCGGCTCTGCCACGCCCTTGGCCTGCCGGAACTGCTCGCTGAGCCGGACTACGCGACCGGGGTCCTGCGTTCCGAGAACCGAGCGCCACTGAACGCACGGATCGCCGCGGTCACACCTTCGCGCCCGAGCGCCGAGTGGATTGCCGTCCTGAACGAAGCCGGCGTCCCCTGCGGGCCGATCAACACCATCGATAAGACCTTCGCGGACCCGCAAGTGCAGTCGCTGGGGATTGCGCGCCCGGTCGCGCACCCGCTGCTCGGCGACCTCCGCGTCGTCGGGCAGGCGATCAACCTTACGCGTACGCCCCAGCCCGCGAGCCTCGCCCCGACCCCCGAGCTCGGCGAACATACGGACGAGATCCTGCGCGACCTCGGCTTCACGACCGACGCGATCCAGCAGCTCCGCGACGACGCCGTCATCTGAGCGCCGTGCGCGCCATTCGCACAGGAGAAGGAGTTCGAATGCAGCTCGAAACCGACAAGATGATCGCCCGCAAAGAGGGCGGCATCGGCTGGATGGTCTTCAACAATCCGGATCGGCGGAACGCGCTCGCGCTGGAGATGCAGAAGGCGATCCCCGTGATCCTCGACGATTTTCGTGACGATCCGGACGTGCGCGTGGTCGTGATGACGGGCGCGGGCGAGAAGGCCTTCGTCTCCGGTGCGGACATCTCCGAGTTCGAGAACCTCCGCTCCGACCCTGCGTCGATCGCCGAGTACAACCGCATCGGCGGGGACGCGACCCGCGCCTACGCCGAGCTGGGCAAGCCGCTCATCGCCATGATCCGCGGG
>Ga0310121_10004795_pt1 | contig 11797 bp, 5 predicted proteins | sample CB27_Tmax_986_MG_FD_203504 | JGI IMG/M metagenome (GOLD analysis project Ga0310121, IMG submission 203504) | Marine microbial communities from Western Arctic Ocean, Canada - CB27_Tmax_986 | ecosystem: Environmental > Aquatic > Marine > Oceanic | place: Canada: Western Arctic Ocean | collected...
CCTTCACTGGTCATGACGTCCGAGACGGTTATGAGATGTCGAACATCGACTTCGAGGCCAGCGCCTTCGAGGGTGTCTTTCATTTCGTTGATGATGGCTTGTCGGGCGGCCTCGACACCAAGATATTGGTGGATCTCATTGATGTTGTTGGTGTAGGTTCGCCCACGATCGACGCCGGCGAATTCGCTGACACGCGCAAGATTCGAACCAATGGTAGAAATATAGAATTCGCCAGTGTCGCGATTCGGACCTTGGACATTCGCTCGAACGATGTCGGGCAAACCCTTCAATCTGAGTTTTTTCACCTTTTCTTCAAGTTGCAGAAGAGCGGTGTAAGTGGGTGGATCATTGGCCAGTTCGGCCAGATCATCTTCCTTGGTGATGCCTGGGATGATTTTCAGAACCTTGGGGCGAGCTTCATTATCGACCTGAATATAAAGGCGCAAGGCGCGCTGAAGTTTGTCGCGAACCTCAGCACCTGTCATTTTCTTCAGCCTGAGGTTCGAGATATTCAGTTGAAGATTCAGATGGCGTTGGGCAACGTCAACATCGATGGAAGCGATGTCTCGTGTGGTCGTTGTTTCAAGAGCAGCAGCAATCTGCTGAACCTTCTTCTCATCGGTGCGCAGTGGTTTACCCTTCGAGTTGTTCTCCTCAAGATAGACTTTCATCGTCGGAGTCTTCGGAACCTTCCGTGAGTCGACGATTTCGATTACACGTGGCAGTCCCTGAGTCACATTGACAGTAGCGACACCAGCATAGTGGAAGGTACGCATAGTCATCTGCGTACCCGGTTCACCGATGGATTGCGCTGTCGTGATTCCTACGGCTTCGTAAGGATCAACGCGCGATTTAACCATGCTGGCATCGGCAGAAGCGATTACCTTCCTAGCCTGCGCTGCAGTCAACTTCTTCTCACCTCGCGCGTGGATTCCTAAAACCAGATCATAGATGGTCTTCGGCGTGATTCTGATGTCGCCCTTGGCCGCTGCATCGGAAAGTTGGACGAAAATCGGATCGTCGACATCGATGTCACGGTGAATCTGACGCATCTTCTCTTCACTGTCGTAGGATTGCAGAGGAAGGAGGCTCTTCTTGCGACGCCGAGAGGCGACTCGGCGTCGAATCAACGTCTTTGGGGCTGCTTTCTCCTTCTGGGCTGCTTTAGTCGAGCCTTGAATGACCTCACTGATCTGTTGAGCCATTCCAGAATCCGTGGCACATGTCTGAGCGATCTCTCCGGCTGAAAGGACCTTGACATCATCCCACTTGCGATCGTCGGCAAGCCGGTGAGCATATTCTTCTGCGATTCCGAGATCCATGAGTTTCTTCTTCGTTGCACTCTTTACGACCATCACTCACCACCTCCCAGAGCCTCGTCGAGAACCTGTGTGACATCGAAAGGCATACCCTTACGGCTGCGCGCAGGATCGATACCATCCTCACCGTACTCGAATTGGATGATGCGGTCTGCGGTGTTACGAACAGAGCCCTTTCCGTCAGGAGCGACCTTGAGATCCTCCATCGCATTGATCAATCGACGCTGCATATATCCAGACTTACTGGTACGGACAGCAGTATCGACGAGGGATTCGCGCCCAGAGATTGAAAGCATGAAGAATTCAGTCGGTTCGAGTCCCTTCTTGAAGGAAGAAGCGACGAATCCCTTCTCCCTCGAACCCTTCACGCCTCGCGCGAAGTGAGAAAGAACACGGTCTTGATAACCACGTTCAAGGCGCTTTCCACGAACCTTCGGTTGTCCTATGGAACCAGCCATCATGGCTAGATTGTCCATCGATCCGCGGGCGCCGGAAGTAGCCATGATCACCGCGGAGTTATCATCTCCCAGATAGGACTTGGCGACATTTCCAGATTCGCCCTTCGCGGAATCGAGGAGTTGCAGGATGTTCTCCTCCAGAGTCTCGATTGGCGTGCGCCCAGGTCGTGTCTCGTATCGCCGTCCATCGATGCCGAACTTTGCTAATTCTGCATCAACATCCTCACTGGCGCGGACGTTGATAGACGCGATCTCCTCGATGGCTTGAGGTGGCAGATCCTCGTCGTCAATACCGGTCGTGAAGCCTATTGCGGTACATGTGGCGATGGTCATCTTTGTCATTCGATTGATGAATTCGGCGCCCATGTCGGTACCATGAGTCTGCACCACAGCATCGAGCAGGCGGCCGTCTTCAGCTCCAATTCCACGCTTATCGATGGTTCCAGTAACATTGCCATCAGCCTTTACCTTGACCTCGTCTCCTGAACGGCTTGTGTATTCCAACTTGAATCCCCCAGGAATGATCAAGCTGAGCACATCTGTACCTCTGTATCCTACGACACCGTCTTTCTCGACTGTTTCTGGCAAAGGACCATCCCATCCAACGGCTCCTAGAATCTCCATGACTAAGTTCTTCGATAGGATGCGATTCCCATGAGTCAGGAGATAAGCGCCGGAGATATGATCGTGGATTCCGCCTATCACAGATCCACCATATCTAGGTGTGATGATGTGTTCTTGAACGCGCATCAAAATCTTCGCCTCAGCACGAGCTTCTTCTGACTGAATCACGTGAAGATTCATCTCATCGCCATCAAAGTCCGCGTTGTAAGGTGTACAATCGGCGAGATTGAATCTGAATGTCTTGCCAGACATGACTCGGACTTCGTGGACCAACATCGACATCCTGTGAAGAGATGGTTGTCGATTGAAGATCGCTACATCGCCATCAATCAGATGGCGCTCGACGATGACGCCACCCTTCGGATTTCCGTCGCGGTCATAAGTCGACAATCGATCCTCGACCTCAGTTCGGTACACTTCGCCTTGCTCATCCTCGATTGAGGGGCTTCCACAGTGAGGGCAGTTCACTTCAAGATGATCAGGGAGGAACTCATCAGGGTGATTAGCTTCCCAGGCCCAACGTTGGAAGACTACCACGCGTGGGTCTGTCTCGTCTATTGGCTGACCATCCTCATCCTCCCCACGCAGGTTGCGCAGGGTGGTTTCGAGATCGACAGACCACTGTTCCTCTAGTTCTCCAAGTTCATTCCGACGCATCTGCATCTTGAGTTCAAGACCGGGCAGGAAATTAGGAGCGGGGAGTACAGTGTTGAGGTCCGGTTTGTAACCGGGATATGGCTCCTCGTCACCGCCCGAGTGACAATCTGGGTTGAGGCAGCGGAAACCAGACCAGATGTACTTGGTTCGGTCGGTGATTCTGACACGGAAATGGTCTCCGCGAATGATGTAATTCACACCGGGGTGAGTGTCTGGGCCACGGAGAATCATTCGACGGAGTTGTTCTCGGTTCCTACTCGTCACGCGAATCGGAACCGTCAGTTCCTTCGCTGTATGAACAGGCACTCCGACCTCGTTGATACCGAGGTTCGGGTCGGGGCTGATGACCGTTCGAGCACAGAAGTTGACGCGCTTTCCAGAGAGGTTGCTGCGGAAGCGTCCCTCCTTTCCCTTGAGGCGTTGAGATAGCGTCTTCAATGGACGGCCGGAGCGATGTCGAGCTGGTGGAATGCCACTTGTCTGATTGTCGAAGTAAGTCGTGACATGGTATTGCAGGAGTTCCCACAGATCCTCGACTATCAGTTGTGGAGCACCAGCGTCGCGATTCTCGCGAAGTCGTTGATTGATTCTCAACACGTCGACCATCTTGTGGGTCAAATCGTCTTCTGAACGATCTCCGCTGTCCAATGTAATCGAAGGCCGGACCGTGATTGGTGGTACTGGAAGAACCTTCATGATCACCCATTCTGGACGACTTGCATCAGAATCCATTCCAAGGAAAATCAAATTCTCATCAGGAATCTTCTCAAGCCATTCTCGGATATCGCGAGCGTTCAACTTGTGTTCGCCCTTGTCCTTCTTCTTCTCCTTGAAAGTAGTCGGTTTATCGAGCATAATCTTGCCTTGCTCCGATCCACAGTGCATGCAGATGGCGCGCCTGGCCATCGAGCATTCCTTCTCGATCTCCTTGATGATCTTCTTGAATTCAGTCGACCCGACACCGTGCTTCCGCATCACATCGTGAATCCTGTCGCGAAAGTAGTCTTGTTCGGATTTCTCGGGGTCGAGAGGGTGTGTTTCAGGAGCACTGTGAAGAAGGATATTGCTGCATTGGTTGCAGGTTGATTTCAAAGCTGTTTTGATCAGCATGGTGAATCCAATGTGCATCACTGGTAGTTCCAGAGCGATGTGACCGAAGTGGCTTGGGCACTCATTGTGCTTGTTTCCACAAGTCTCACAGCGGATTCCAGGATCGATGACACCCATCTTGGGATCCATCAAACCCTGCTTGTAGGCATGTCCATCGTCTTTGTAAGTGTCAGCAGTCTTGACCTCAACAGCGGACATCTTACGTATCTCATTCGGATCCATCAGGCTGAACTTGATCGAATCGATCCTCTTCGGGATCTTGGCTACTCCACGGGCGCTCATCTCTGGTCCTCCAGTTCGAGTCGCATAGCGACTCCAAGACTCTTCATCTCATCCAGAAGCAGTTTGAATGCATAGGATGTCTGAACTGTATGAACATCCGCTCTGTCCCCACAGATGGGGCACACGGGCGTGCGCCTCTTCCAATCATAGTATGCAATATGGCCGCAACCACTGTTGTTACAAACCTGTAGCGGCCAACCGTCAGACTCGTCTAGGAGTCTGTCCTTGATGACCATCGAAGCGCCATGGGCGATCAAACAATCTCGTTCCATCTCACCGAATCTCAGACCGCCTTGGCGGGCTCGACCTTCGGTTGGTTGACGAGTGAGAATCTGTACTCGTCCGCGGCTGCGGGCGTGCAACTTGCTGCTTACCAAATGATGCAGACGTTGGTAGTAAATAACGCCAGCGAATATCTCGGCTTCGTAGGCTTCACCAGTCTCGCCGCTCATCATCGATTCGCGACCGGTGTGTGCGAAGCCGTTTCGCAGCAGACCAGCGCGCAGAGAATCTTCCTTCTCACCACTGAAGGCGGTTCCATCGATGTGACGACCTTCCATCGCACCGACTTTTCCACCGACCATCTCAAGCACGTGAGCGACCGTCATTCGAGAGGGGATCGCGTGCGGATTGATGATGAGATCAGGGATGACGCCGTCGACGGTGAAAGGCATATCCTGCTCGTCGACAAGACGACCGATGATACCCTTCTGACCGTGCCTGCTAGCGAATTTATCGCCGAGTTCCGGGATCTTCTCGCTCCGTACAATGATGCGACAAAGCAGAGTGGAATCGAGGGATTCGGTTACGTATATATTGTCCACCCATCCTGATTCGCCGTGACGAACCATCATTGCCGATTCACGGCGTTCCTGCGCTTGGAGGAAGTGACCATGAGCTTCCTCGAGGAATCGAGGGGGACTGGTCTTGCCCACGAGAACAGAGGATTCTCCGCCAACACTCGATAGGAATGTCTCTGGCGTTGGCAGTCCATCTCTTTCTAGATGGGTATAACTCTCCCAAGACTTGAGACCCTTGATCTCATCGAGTCCAGTTCCTGGGATTTCGATGCGCTCTTCTTGTCCACCAGGGAATCTCTTGTTCTCGGCATTGTAAGTACGGATGAAAGAGGATCTGGCGAGGGAACGCTCGACTGCAGCCCGATTAATGACCACAGCATCTTGCATGTTGTAGCCGTGGTGACTCAGAATGGCGACGACGAAATTCTGTCCACCGGGACGTTGAGCGAAATTCGTGGTCTTCATCGCACGCGTGCCGACGATGGACTGCTGAGGATAATGCATCACGTGCATACGAGTATCAGGTCGCAATCGGAAGTTGGCGCTGGGTAATCCAAGGCTCTGCTTGACCATCGCAGTTCCGCCTGTGACTCTAGGAGTGGAATTATGCTCAGGATACGGGACGAGCGAGGCGCAGACACCGAGAATCAACTGTGGATCAATCTCGACATGAGTGTAGACAAGAATCAAATTCTTACGCTTCTGCTTGCGCCGAAGAGCATCTATATCCTCTTGGTAGTAATTCAGCGGCACACTGAACTCTTCGAATACGGATTCACCATTTGGCATATGTACTTCGACGCGTAGATTAGCGTGTGAAATCTGCTCTTCACCTAGGTTGAGCCATTCGACATTCGCCGGATTGATTGGACGGTTGTTCTCCGGTGAGTACATCGGCAGGTCGAATGGTCGAGGTGCTACAAGGAGATCCTCTTCCTCTTCCGCATCCACCCACTCGACGACGCCGTTGGAGACCAGATCGTTGAATGTCCATTCGCCTGAACGGATATTCTCAAGACTCTCTTTAGATAGTTTCAGATCACCATCATCGAGGACCAGCAGAGGTCGTAGGATTCGACCGCGATCTGTGTTGATGAACACATCACGGTTCTCCGAATCATGACGGATGCTGACTTCTGATCGAATCCGTCCCTGTCGGCGACGACGCTTGAATTGATTCACAAGCTTGGTCGGATTCTTATGAAGTCCGAAGATGTCGCCGTTGACGTGGATTCGGGATCCTTCAGCCCAGCCTGCTGGTGATGAGTCGACTCCGGCCTCACGGAGTAATTCCTTCACATCGGCCTCGGCGACCTCCTCAGAGACGTCGATCATTTGCGCAGCATTCTTCACGAGGCCGCAATTCTGACCTTCTGGAGTCTCATTCGGGCAGAGCCGACCCCAGTGTGTCGGGTGAAGGTCACGGGCTTCGAAGTGAGGTTGGCTGCGAACCAGAGGGCTGGTCACACGGCGCATGTGAGAAAGCGCAGCAAGGTAGGTCGTGCGATCAAGCAATTGACTGACTCCACTTCGGCCACCGACCCAGTTTCCTGTGGCCAGAGCGTGCATGATCTTCTGAGTCAGGACATCGGGTCGAAGACATGCATTGATTCGAAGTTCTCGCTTTCTGTTGTGATGACGTTCGAGTTGATATTTCAGATCACGAGCGAGTTGCTGCATGCTGACTCGATAGAGATCTTCGATGAGGTCCCCAGCGAGCCTGACGCGCTTGTTCGCATAGTGGTCCTTGTCATTCGGATCTCGGTCGGTGATCGCCATTTCGAGAACTTGGCGGACGATTCGTCCGAGGAAGATTGCTTTCTTCTCACGATTTTCCTCAGAGGACCCAAGGTGAGGAAGGAGTTCCTTATCGAGTAGATTCTGGATTCTCGCTTCTCGGTATTCCTTCTGTTGACCCGCTGCGAACTTCTTCTCAAGCCACTGCAGCGCCTCCTCGGTACTCTCGACACCATATTCCTCATTGTCCTTGACATCGTTGATATTCGCGACGGTGTATTTCATCGCCTCGACTGGGCCAGCAATTGCAGCGAAAATCTCCTTGTCATTCTCCATACCGAGTGCACGCATCAGCAGGACGACTGGTATAGGGGTAGTCCCAGCGCTGGGAATCTTCACCATCAGCATCCCATCGCGGCGCTTCTCGATATTCAGGGGCTTTCGAACTCCATCCTTCTGTGAAAAGATCTTTGCGACCTCGGTCTCGTGAGCGTACTTCTTGTTCTTCTCAACTGTGACTCGGTTCGGTGCAAGATCCTCCATCGAAATCAGAACTCTTTCCGTCCCGTTGATGATGAAGTAACCACCTGGGTCGAGGGGATCTTCGCCAGCACGCCTCAGCAGTTCCTTCAGGCGGTCGGCGTCTTCTGTGGAGGTGTGAGGGGATAGTTTGCGATCAGCGTCGCCACAGAGGTGTGAGATGTGGTTCGCGTGTAGATTGCATTGAGCGGAGCGGACCATGATCGGTAGATTGCCGATATGTACACGTTCCTCGATCAATGGAGTTGGCTCGTCCTCATCGATAATCTTGAAATCGAGATAAACCGGAGAGAAGTATGTCAGCTTCCTCAATCGGCATTCCATGGGAGTCGCAGGGTGTTCCGCACCATTCGCTTCCTTGATGGTCGGACGACCGAGGTGGATATTCTTCATTCTGATGACGATCTCCTTGTCGAGAACGTCTAACTTGATGATGCCTCCATCATTGTCTTCGACCGGTTCGTCTGTACCGATTCTGATGTTTCGGACGATGCGATCCATTCGGCTCATCATGCCATCACTTGATGGAATGCAGTCGTTGTATGATGCAAGTTGGTGATTGACTAAACTTCGCTGTTCGAAGTAGCTCTCTACGATTTCCTTCATCTTCTCAACTCCTTCATGCAGTCTCCACAATCAGCCGGAAAGCAATACTTGACCCGGCTGAACGGCTGTACCTGACAACCTTCACGATTCTGTTGGACAACCAGCCCGCTGGTAAATCATCGAGGTCTGCTTCAACCTTCTCCTTGATCGCTTGAATGGCAGGGTCGGTGATCAGAATCTTTGGTAGGAGTTCCTTGGCGATTCGCATTTCACCATTTTCGTCAGGAGTCTCCAGCAACCAGGGAGACAATTGCCCCGCCTCATGCTCAATCTCAACCAGTTCGTGGTGAGGAACGAGAAAGTGATTCAAGACATTGAATCGGTCATCGCCCTGAGGAATATCCTCCAACTCGAGGGCTTTACGGGAAATAGTGATTCTACCCGATCGGCTTCGGCGTCTGGAAGTGTTGTGTTCGCGAATTATCGACATGATGTTCTCTAGAATCGCATCAGTCGAGCTGAGGCCGACCTTCTTTGCGACTTGGTCGACAGTCATTCTCTTGATCGCGTCCATGTTCGCGTCGTCGGCGAGTTTGTGCGCGTGATCCGTGGCGACGCCCAGTTCGATAAGCCGCTTCTTCGTTGAACTTTTTACTGCCACTTTGCCGCCCCCGGACCCAGTAAAACCAGAGGCCTGAGGCTTTGTCGGGCGGGCCTGGAGGGATTCGAACCCCCGGCCACCGGGTTAAAAGCCCGGCGCTCTACCCTGACTAAGCTACAGGCCCATGGCTAATGCTGGGCCTTCCGCCGACCGAGGGGGGGTTTAAGAAAGTGACGGTTTGTACACAGCATAAGCCACGCTGGACCGAATGTCCTCTTCGGGGGCTGAAGGGACAAATGACAACTCGGGGCTTGTGGGGATAAAGTTTTGCGCAAACTGGAGGATTTGGATGAGAATCGGGGAAATAGAGCGGGAAGTTGAGATTTCGACCTTCGGCAAGACTCGGGATTTCGTCTTCGATTCAGCAGTGTATGAATCGATTCATCTCAAGATTCCACCCACTGTTTACCCGCCTCGCCGAGACACTGAGATTATCGTCGGGGCGATTGATCGCTTGAAGGGGGAAACTGGCTTCGCAACAGAGATTGGTTGCGGCTCGGGTGCGATTTCTATCTCACTCGCTCGCCGAGGCTGGAGAGTCAATGCGTGCGACATCAATCCACTGGCTGTAGCCGCGACTCGAGGCAATGCGATTCAGAACGATGTCGGGGATCTCATAAGCGTCGAGGAGGGTGGACCTGGGGAAGAAAAATGGTTCATTCCTGACAACACTGACTTGTTGGTTTGGAATATTCCATACCTTCTGAGCCTTGACTCAGAGGCAAGCAGCCTCGGGCCGATGGAGGAAGCAAGTCTGTCAGACCGAGATGAGCAAGGTGGATGGTCGGCATTCCTGCTCGAATATCTAGAAAAATGTCGAGATCGTCTGCCAGGAATCTTGGTCATCCTTCTTCTGCGAATCGATCCAGTCAGCCCAAGCAAATCATCTGATTGGCACCGTCAGGGTTGGGCGTCGAGGTGCTTGATCACCGAGAGATTGGGAGACGAGACATTGGAGGCTCGTTGTTTCTGGAGACCTGGCAATGGTCGTGAAGCCGAATTGAGACTGACCAGTGACTCAACGATGGATGATGCGCGAATGCTTCCGACCGAGGGCTGGCAACGACTCAGAGCAGTTGAACAGAAAGGTGGACGAGGTCGGCGTGGAGCGGAGTGGAGGTCCGAAAAAGGAGACATGACTGCAACTTGGTCCCTCAATCAGAGGATCTTGAAGCGAATTGATGCCGGACTTCTGCAGACTTCAATCGGGGCTGAGATAGCGAGTCGATTGACGATGGATTGTAAATGGCCGAATGACCTGATGCACGAAGGAGAGAAGGCAGGAGGGATTCTACTTGAATCTGGTTCAAATCAGGAGTCCATCAGAGTAGGGGTAGGAATCAATAGATACCCGGGGGAATTTGGCGGGGCACCAACATCTGGTTGGAGTGAGACGATTGGAGAATCAGAAGCCGAGGCAGTCTTTCGGATGGCGGATGCAGCAATAGCATCGATCGCTGAGAATCACTCACGTCTCCCTCACCTCTCGACCTCAGAGTTGATGGCATCCACATGGTCTAATCTGAGCCGATCGATTTCGACAGGGATGATTGCATCGACGAAGACGAGCGAAGTTCGAATCGCGGGGTTGGAGACATCAGGGGAATTACAGATTCTTGATTCCTATGTAATGGAGAACTGTGGCGATGTAGATGGCATCCTCATGACTTTCTGATTGTCTTCACGATTTCCATCCTCTCACGCACCAATCGAATCTTTCCGGAGCTGGTTCGAGATGAAATCGAATCGGCTGATTCAATCCTCGTCAGAACCTCTCTGTAGTCCCCTAAAGCCACCTTGATTATCGCCGGAACTGGTTCTATATCAGGGATGCAATCGAATAATTGGAACTCGAGACCCCCTAACTGCTTCGTGAGAACCTCTTTACAAGCGTCTCGGCCATTCTTTTGGCCATGGATAGTCAAACCGATCCAACGGTGCTTGCCGCGAGCCGCTTTCCCAAGTTTCACCACAAACACCTCGGAGAGGTCACCCTTAACCAATTGGACGGTCATTGGTCCATGATATGTAATCAGGGAGATTTTTTCAGCGTTTAAATACACTTGACCAAGGAAAAAAAACCAAAAAACTCTGACCTCACTTTCCAAACCAGCGCCGATGGTTCACAAACCACTGACCACCGCGACTAGGCGTAATCGGCCAACCATCTCATCGCTGGCTCTCGCTCCAAGCAGGACTTGACAATCAGGATGCAGTGATGAGATGAAGGACTCGGAAACCTCATTCAGATGAGAGAGAGTCATATCAGGTCCACCTTCGACTTGAATCAAACATCCTCTGGCACCGGTCACATCTGTGTTCGCCAGAGGGGATTGACGAGCGACTTCGACGACTTCCATTGGATTGGAGATGGAGCCGACGCCAACGATCAATGTCGCTTTACCAGGATGCTCGACCACGGTCCGTAGATCCATCAGATCGAGATTCATCTTCCCGACACGTCCGAGAGTGGTCACAAGGCCTTGGATAAGATCCTGAATCCAGCCTGATCCGGTCTGCCAGTCATCTTTTCTGGCTCGGGCGTACCATGCGAGTCGTTCCATGCTGACGTGGATGCAGACGTGAGAATTAGCCTCGAGTGCGGGTAGTGCCGCTGAAGCGATTGCAGAGCGGAGAGGTTGTTCCGCGAATGGCAGACCTGCGATAGAAAGTACCAGACAATTTCGAGATGCAGCGATTCGCGCGAGTTCACTCGCAGCTCCTGAACCCGTACCACCTCCGAGTCCGGTCATCAGTATCACGAGTTCCGCGCGTTTGAGAAGACCATCCATCGAGGAAAGACCCTCGGCCAATCTATGGGCCGCGAGTGAGGGGAGAGCCGCAGCCCCATTTCCGTCGCCAATGGCATCGAGATGGAGACAATGAGCCTGCCCAGAGCCTCGGAATGAAGTTTCGTCAGCATCGATAAGAAGCAGGTCGGCGAGATCTGGGCAGGTTCTGTGCGCTGAATCCGCCCAGATGCAACCGAGGCCTCCGACTCCACAGATGAGGATCGCGCCTTCGTGCATACCGTGACGAGGACCGAGGAGGCGTCTTGTAATT
>Ga0310121_10004798_pt1 | contig 11796 bp, 9 predicted proteins | sample CB27_Tmax_986_MG_FD_203504 | JGI IMG/M metagenome (GOLD analysis project Ga0310121, IMG submission 203504) | Marine microbial communities from Western Arctic Ocean, Canada - CB27_Tmax_986 | ecosystem: Environmental > Aquatic > Marine > Oceanic | place: Canada: Western Arctic Ocean | collected...
CCTTTATTATAATATATTTCGTGCTACTTACTGATCACCAGGTTATCCAATTTAATGCTAGGACCTTGGGACAGCTATGTAGAACCTAGGTTGAGGATAGCATAATCGTGAAAAAGAATCAATCTTACTACCTCTCAAAACGTCAATGACTATTATTACGCGAGTGAGCATTTGTGCTACTAGTTATTACCCCTCTAGCCTGTCGACCACTTATCGAGTAGACTATTATCATCGCAGGTACAATTATACTGCTTATTTTGCATGTTTATAATTCAATAAATCAATACATGTAAGCTAAATCTCTTTAGCATCATTTATGAGGTGATATCCATGACTACTTTCGCAAGATACTCGTTCGGCGGAACGAAAGACTATGGGATAGTGGACGGGGAGTTTATAAATCGGATAAAGGGACTCCCCTACGATGATTACGAGGTAACAAATGAAACACGTCCACTGTCTGAAGTGAGACTCTTAGCCCCAATTGAGCCTAGTAAAATTATTGCGATAGGTCTTAACTATAAGAGTCACCTTGGGGACAGAGAGCCTCCTAATGTACCAGAACCGTTTTTGAAAACGCCATCGTCAATTATAGGTCCGAACGATAGCATAATAATACCCCGTGAAGCCTTAGAAGAAAATATTAATATACAGGAAGAAGCGGAACTGACAGTGGTTATAGGCAGGAGATGTAAAAGAGTAAAGAAAGACGATGCTCTTAATTATGTACTGGGCTATACATGTGGTAACGACGTAAGTAGTCGCCCCTGGCAACGCAACGATCTCCAATGGTGGCGAGCAAAATCTTCCGACACATTTACCGCAATCGGACCCGTCATCGTAACGGGTCTAGATCCGTTTAATTTAGACATCAAGGCTCGTGTCAACGGTAACACTGCACAAGACTCTAATACTTCTGATCTATTATACGATCTTCCGACTATAATCGAATTTGTGACACGAGCAATGACTCTGGAACCTGGTGACGTCATAATGACCGGCACCCCAGGAGAACCCGTTGATATCAAGGCTGGCGATACTGTAGAAATTGAACTGGAAGGCGTAGGTATTCTAAGAAATCCAGTCGAAAACGAATAATGGAATAATATAGAAGGCTTATCTGGATCATTGACTCCTTAGGGCAAGCATATTGCCTACTGTTAGCCAATAAAACACTATATATATGCCTGCTCCTATCATGAGAGCAATGCCCAAAGGTTCAATATACCGGAAGACTCCCTTTGCTATTTTCGACAACGCCCGCTTGAATAAAGCCACCCCAATCGTCAGTGTCATAATAACCAATCCCATTCCGAGTCCGTATGCTAAAAACTGATTGAATGACGTGGACAACTTCTGAGTGGCAAAACTGGTGCCAACTACAGCCAAGAAAATGGGTAAAGTACAACTTAATGACGCTACACCATAACTCAAGCCAAACAAGAAATAGCTCTTTGCACCTATTTGGTTAGGATTACCAATTCTATCTGCCATCCGGGTAGCCAGGCTTGTGTATAAACTTCCACCTGAAAGTAACCATGATCCACCTATGATAAGAAGAATTCCAACAGACAATCCAAACCATGGCAAAACATTCGTAAGGATGGATCGTGCGCCAAACGCAATAAAAATGCCTGTTACAGAAAAAAGTAATATAAACCCAGCAGTGACTACTATTCCAACAAACACTGCTCGGATGACGCTTGTTACTATATTCTTCCGGGATTTAATCTCATTGTCAGAGCCAATATATAAACCTACATATGCTGGAAGCATGGCAAATCCGCATGGGTTAAAAGCCGCTGCCATACCTGCGCCAAAAGCAAACGCCAATGGCGCTACTATGCCAATATTATTCAAAGTGACCCTGGAACTATCACCGAGAAATAACCCGGATCTCCCAGAAATAGTCTCCATCATCAAGTTAACGCCGCTCAAACCAGATGTGCTACTTAATAATATAGCCCCTAGCAACGATACGAAAAATGCCGTACAGGCTACAACAACGCAGAGGATAATCCGTTTTGCCACGAGTGTAAGTAATGCCTCCCGATAGAATTAATATCCACTAGTATCTAGCGAAATATTTAATGACTGTATTATAGACTACCTACTCCATTACACGAAAGATAATTGTACTGCTGATCTCCTTAATAAAGTATGAAAGTATGAAAGTATGAGGGCGGTGAGACCTAATCAGATCGAAACAATGAAGTCCTGTCATAACTGGCAGATAAAAGTCGGTCTCATACATAGGGACGAATCGGTTGACATTCAACAAGCTACGATGCTATAGTTCCATCGTAATGAGCGCTAAAGAATTTCTAACACAATGCACCTGTATGAGACGACCATAGGGTTCTCTCGGAGCTAATGTCTGAAAGCCAGCCCTGCCTACATTTGGAAAGAGCGGGGCTGTTTTAATTTAGCGGTGACTAAAAAGCAGTTTATATAGATTGTGACCATACATAAGGGGCCAAACATGACACAAACAGAATGGCAACCACGAACCCAAGGGGTCTTAGAAGTTCTGCCCGAGGAAATAAGTGACTTTGAAAAGCAGGTTGCTAGATTCAGAAATGGTGAATGGGTGCCAAACGATTTCATGGCCTATCGACTTAAACAGGGGGTTTACGGACAAAGGCAAACTGAGTCTCAAATGGTCAGAATAAAGGTCCCTTTCGGCGGCCTAAACGCAGATCAATTAGACGCTCTAAGCGTAATATCGAATAGATTCGCCCCTCTCGAAAAAGGACATGTTACTACTCGAGAAAATTTCCAGTTTCACCACATTCAACTAGAGGATACGCCTGCAATGATGCGGTTACTTGCGGACGTGGGGCTTTCAACTCGTGAAGCCTGTGGGAACACTGTCAGAAACGTGACAGGATGCGCGAAGGCTGGGGTTTGCGCAGATGAACCTTTCGATGTTACCCCCTATGCAGCTGCCTATGCTAGGTTTTTCGTCAGGCATCCATTCACTCAGGCCCTGCCCCGCAAAATTAAATCAGCCTTCTCAGGATGTGAACGAGATTGCGCCATAACTGCAATACATGACGTAGGGTTCATACCTAAAATCCAAAATGGTGTCAAAGGGTTCAAAATGCTTACAGGCGGGGGCACATCTATTATGGCCCGTATTGCCCCAACTCTCTATGAATTCGTCTCGGAAAACGATTTCTTAAAAGTGACCGAGGCGGTGCTGAGGATATTCCACAGGTCTGACGAACTTAGAAAGAATCGAATGAAGGCTCGGATAAAGTTTCTAATAGACAGAATAGGTATCGATGAATTTAGAACCATGGTTGAACATGAGCTATTAGAACCTTGGGCCAATAAATCATTCGATCCTTCGAACCTTCTCTTTATAGAAAACGAATCTGATAATGCACCTTCACTAAGTGGCAAATATTCCACTATCAATCAAAGCTCTGAATTCGAAACGTGGGTGCGTACCAATGTCGAATCTCAAAAGCAAGAAGGTTACAATGTAGTGACAGTTAAGTTACCACTAGGTGACATACAAGCTCAACAATTCACTGAACTCGCCCTTATGTCTAGAAAATACGCGGGAGGAAGAGCTAGAATCACCCACCAACAAAATCTGGCTTTCAGATGGGTCCCCGAGAACGCATTATATGAGGTTTGGCAAGAATTAAAGAGAATAGGTTTCGGCGAATCAGGAGCCCACAAAATAACTGATGTAGTCTCATGTCCTGGTACGGATAGTTGTAAACTTGGTATAACTGCATCCATGGGCCTAGGTCGGGCAATTGGGAATACTCTGAACAATATGGATACATCCGATCCATTAATCGAACAAATGCACGTAAAGATGAGCGGGTGCCCTAATGGTTGTGGGCAACACCATATAGCAGACATTGGTTTTCATGGAGCGGCTGCCAAAGCGCCGGGTGGACAGGTACCTGCCTACGAAATATTTTTGGGCGGAAGTTACGAAGAAGGCGATACGAGGATTGGTCAACGTGTAAAAACCAAGGTTCCGGCGAAGAAGATGCCTGAGGCAGTTGAGAAAATTATTTCTTTCTACAAAGATCAACGCCAAGAGAATGAGCAATTCAAAGACTTTGTTGTAAGAGTGGGTTCTCCAGCCTTCGAACCAATTCTAGTCGAACTAAAGGACTTGCCAGATCTGAACAAAGATTCAATTCAATACTATATGGATTGGGATAAAACTGTTAAATATAAGTTAGAACGCGGCGAAGGCGAGTGTGCGGTTTGAGGCGAACACGAGTAAACTACTAACTACGAATTATTCCTAGACTGAAGTACTAACAGCCCCTCATCGGTCCTCTTTGGTTTTGCGTCGTATACGATCCCACCAAGAAGCCGTCTTGTCTTCTAATGATTCCCCCCGCCAATATTTCTCGGTTCGATGATTTCTTGGTCTTACTAGAAACCAAATATATCCTATCAGACAGAGTATAACTCCACCCCACATCAAAATTGGGATACTGAATAAAAACGAGAGGAAGACAACAACAGCCGCCGCAACGATAATTCTCATCACAGGAATTTTTCGTAGTCTCTTCGATATAGCCCAAAAAGACCGCCTCCAAACACCTTCTTCAGAATTGCTGCCAGGCTGAAGATCACCCGTTTTTTTCAAAATTTCTTCTATTTCTCTTTGATATTTATCTGACATAAATTAATCTAACACGTAATACTTGTATTTAGTCTGTCAAAGTAATCAATTTTCATTTGAAACAGAGTAACGTCTAGAAACGGAAAGTCTACCTACATTATAAACGGTCAATATGAACGGTCAAATCTCAGAATCCAAAGTGGGTCTCACAGAAGATTTTACTTCCTATAGTAGGCTAGTTGCCGCGAAATCAACCAATCACGTAGATAGCCATTCCAATCACTGCTTCGTTCATCGATAATGGACATATCAGGAATGTCATACATCTCTATGCTCGTTTGAAGTGTTTCACGTCTTTACATTTCGGGGATGAAAATTACAAAGTTGTTCCGATAATCAAACGATTGTCTAGAGTTGATATAACAGTCTAACAGCGTATATAGCATAGATGCTCTTTTGTATTCAAAAGTGCCATGATATAATTAAATCCAGCAATTAACATTCAAATCGGAGTTTCACTTGAAGATCACTGAAGAAGAGGTTGTTGACCGACAGTCAGCTCTAACAATTGAACTCGAAGAAGAAGATTTAAGACCGTACCTCGACCGAGGTTACAGGAAGGTTGTCCAACGTACGAGAATCCCGGGTTTTCGTAAAGGCAAGGCACCCCGAAGCATCATAGAATCTTATGTGGGTCGTGATGGCCTACTCAATGAGGTTCTAGACACAATGCTACCAGAAGTGACAGGATTGGCCATAGAGAAACAAAACTTGGATGCGTCCGGACTGCCTAGGATCGAACTTCTTGATTTCTCCCCGCTAACATTCAAGGCGATCGTCCCTCTTACACCTCTAATTGATATGGGTCCCTACAGAGAAATCAGAATAGAGGAAGAGATTAAGGAGATTTCAGATGACGACGTGGCAAATCGTCTACGTCAATTACAAGATACAAGAGCCGCTTGGGAACCAGTAGATAGAGCCGTGAAATTTCAAGATATGATAACTGCAGAAGTTATAGGTGAAGTAGAGGGACAGAAAATTATAGATGAAAGCAACGCTGTTTTCGTTGTAGATGAAGCAAGTACAAATCCGTTCCCAGGTTTCTCTCAATTACTTGAGGGATTAATGAAAAATGAACAGGAAGAGTTTGACTTATCTATTCCAGAGGACCATCCCTCAACAGAACTTAGAGGTAAGACATGTACATTCAACGTCAAGATAGCTGAGATAAAAGAAAAGGTCTTGCCTGAACTAGATGACGAGTTTGCAAAAGAAATAGGTGAGACTTACGCCAATCTACAAGATCTTTCCAAATCAATCAAAGAAGAGTTAGAAGCTGAATCTACAAAAGAAATGGACCATCAGTATAAGGAAACAATTCTGAATGCATTGCTAGAACAAGCTAGTATAGATTTACCTCCTCTATTAGTGGAACACGAAATCGACCACCTAATGGGAGAACGGAACAGAATATTGGGACAAGCTAACATAAGATTAGACGATTACCTGACTTCAATTGGTAAATCCAAAGATGAAATGCTTGAAGACCTAAATACAGAAGCCATGTCACGACTCAACAGGACGTACATTATAGGAAAACTTGCTGAACTAGAAAGCTTGGATGTGACCGAAGAGGAAATTAAAGAAAAAATGGATGAGGTTATGCCTAAGAACGAAGGCAAAACGAGCCATCTTCAAGATACTGAAAGGGTTAAAAATTCAGTAGTTAGAATGCTTTTAGTAGAGAAAACGATGGATCGACTAGCTTCTATAGGCAAGGGCGAATCGCCATCGCCTTCTGAAGCGCAAAACAATTTTGCTGAGGACCTGGATACATCTGACGAAAAAAACAACGAAAGAGGAGATGCTGATTATGGAAAGTCCTAAAGACATTATCCCAATGGTGGTGGAAAGCAGTCCGAAAGGAGACAGGGCTTTTGACATCTATTCCCTACTGTTAAAGGAGCGAATCATCTTTCTTGGAACGCCCATTGTAGACCACGTAGCAAATGCCATTGTTGCGCAGCTACTATACTTGGACAGAGAAGATCCAGAAAGAGATATCAGTCTTTACATCAACTCACCAGGGGGAGTGATTAGTGCAGGGCTAGCCATCTATGACACAATGCGATTGATCCGTCCTGATGTTTCTACAATTTGTGTGGGACTGGCAGCCAGTATGGGTACCGTCTTACTTTGCTCAGGAGCAAAGGGGAAAAGATATGCTTTACCCAATTCCACTATACATATGCATCAACCCATGGGCGGAGCACAGGGCCAGGCGGCGGATATTGAAATAGCAGCCAGAGAAATCCTACGGATGCAAGATATAATTCGACAGATCCTTTCTGGTCAAACTGGACAACCGTATGACCGAGTGGCGCGAGACACCGACCGTGACTATTATCTAAATGCAGACCAAGCTAAAGATTATGGACTTGTTGACGAAGTGCTAGACTCTTCTACAGAAAATTAAAATACTCTAAAGCAGCGTAACCACCATATAATAACTCACTAAGGAACAGTCGTATCAAGATGGATAACCGTTCAGACTTTCAATGCTCATTTTGCAGCAAGGCACAAGTACAAGTGAAAAGGCTCATTGCAGGACCGGATAGAGTGTTCATATGCGATGAGTGTGTCACATTGTGCTCCCAGATAATATCTGATGAAAATCCAGAGAATTCAGATGATTCGGCATCCCTCCTGATAGAGGAATTAAACCCTAAATGGATTCACGAAAAACTAAATGAGTATGTTGTAGGGCAGGAGCAGGCCAAAAAGGTTCTAAGTGTTGCTGTCTATAACCATTATAAACGAGTAGGCTCGGAGCAAAAAGACGAGAATATAGAACTCCAAAAAGCTAATGTATTGATGCTAGGGCCTTCAGGCTCAGGTAAAACGCACTTGGCCCAAACATTGGCAAGAGTGCTTAAGGTCCCATTTGCTATTGCTGACGCTACATCATTAACAGAGGCTGGTTACGTCGGAGAAGACGTGGAGAATATTCTGTTACGTCTCATACAGGCCGCTGATTATGACGTAAATAAAGCTGAACAAGGGATTATATATATAGATGAAATAGATAAGATTGCTCGTAAAAACCCTAATCCATCCATAACTAGGGATGTCTCAGGAGAAGGGGTGCAACAAGCACTTCTAAAAATCATTGAAGGCTGTGTAGCCAATGTGCCTCCACAGGGAGGTAGAAAACACCCTCACCAGGAATTCTTGCAAATAAAGACAGATAACATTTTATTCATGTGTGGAGGTGCATTTGAAGGCATTGACGATCTGATAGAACGCAGAGTTTTCAAAGATAAACAAACGATCGGGTTCAAATCCAGTGCTTTGACAAGCGAAGGGCCATATGTAGATGATGATGTTATACAGTTCGTCAATTCAGACGATCTTTTAGACTACGGATTTATCCCAGAATTCATTGGCCGATTACCTATAGTAGTTAGTCTGAGTCACCTTAACAAAGAGGCACTTGTAGATGTTTTGACACAACCCAAAAACGCATTTGTAAAACAATACCAATGCTTATTTGACATGGATGGGGTTGATCTACGTTTCACTGAAGACGCACTTGAAAGAGCTGCCGAACTTGCTCTTGAGAGAAAAACAGGAGCAAGAGGCCTGCGTTCTGTTTTGGAACACACACTTCTGGAAGTTATGTATGAATTACCAAGTATGAACAATATAAATAAATGTATCATAAATGCGGATAGTATTGGTGGGAAAGAACCGCCGCTAATATTGGATATAGATGGTAACACCATACCCATACAATCCAGAGAACCAAAATCTGCCTAGAACCTCCATATCAAAGTCTTTCGAAAACATTTTGATTGAATTTACACTCTAACCAGGCCGGCTTCCACGTTTATTAAGCTAAGTTACTGGTTGTCTCCTATACTAATTAGTAGTTCTATTGCTTTCCGTCTTTCGCCCTGGTCCAAAGGCATCAGTAGAGACGTTTTTATGGCGTCTAAGGCACCTATATTATCGCCTATATTGAACAGAATTAGCGCGCGCATATAGTATGCTCTACCAATCCCAGGCTCACCTTGTATTACCTTGTCAATTTCAATCAAGGCTAATTCATACTGATTCGAATCCAGGTACTTTTCTACTTTCTTTAGCCCAATGTAAGGTAGAGCTGCTTCAGAGTAATTGTGCTTTCCTATTAATGTACCCAAAATTAGAGTTAATATCAAAATAACGGAAGACATCGTACGAATTAGATTCAAATTAAGTGTTATCTTATTCCAGCTTAAAATTGCCTGATAAGAGTGAATTAAGGCAAATCCAGACAGTGTTCCTCCTATAAATCCCCCTATGTGAGCCCAATTATCTATTCCAGGGGTAGTAAATCCAATGAATAAGTTTATTGCGCCAATTATTAATATTCCCACCAAGGTTTGACGGGCGTATTTCCCCAATAGCCTATAATTAACAGTGTAATATGATACAAGTGACCCTAGAACCCCAAAAATGGCTCCACTGGCCCCGGCGCCTATTGAACCAGTGTTGAACATGAAACTCAAAACGCTGCCTGACAGTCCAGAAGTAACATAAATGGATATAAACCTCAGGCGTCCAAATACCCCCTCCACTATGCGTCCAAATATTAGCAAGCTAATACCATTAAAAAATAGGTGCATAAGCCCTACATGAAGGAAAGTAGATGTAAAAAAGCGCCAATATTCACCTGAAGCGACATAGGGTCCGAAAAGAGCACCGAACTGTAATAGGGTATGTCCATCCCCAGAATTTCCCATAATTTCCATCAACAGCCAAACTAGAATATATGTCCCCAATAACATATATGTAACATCCGGACGTCTGTTGATTTCTGGTAATTGAAACAACTAGGTCATCTCCAATAACTCAAACTAGCCAAACAAAGAACAAGTCCATTCTCCTGATTACGAGATTACCCTTATAACTAAAATGGCTATCCTTCTTCCCAGACAGACATATTTGCCTCGACGGAAGGTGCCTTGCTCCATAAGACGTTAGTTTCTAACTGTACTGTTTCATTCCTTAGAAAGCTCTCAAATAATGTCGCACAACATCATATCTTCAAAGGTTTCTCTACGCCTGATTAAATCGGAATGACCGTCTTTTACCATAATGATAGCCGGTTTAGGATTAAGATTATAATTACTAGCCATAGATGGAGCATAAGCCCCTGATGCAGGTATAGCTACAAGATCTCCTGGTCCCATAAATGGCATATTTACGTCTTTAACCAGAATATCTCCTGATTCGCAGAATTTCCCTGCCAAAGTAACCAATTCGGTGGGTTCCTCCATCATCTTGTTTGCTGAAACCGCTTCGTAAAGAGATTCGTACAATGCAGGACGGATGTTATCTCCCATACCACCATCGACTGATACATACTTCCTGATACTGGGTATATTTTTAGTGGCACCAACTGTATAAATAGCTACACCAGCTCTCCCTATTAGCGAGCGACCTGGCTCAATAATTAGTTTGGGGATACCAAACCCCAACTCTGTACTGCGTTTCAACAGTGTCGTGCTAATCACTTCGGCGTAGTCCGCTATCGCTGGGGGTAGTTCGTCTCTTACATATCCAATGGCGAAACCTCCGCCAGGGCTAAATTCAAGAAGATTTAATCCTTCATCCTTAAATTGCGCTAAATAAGTTAAGACCGTGTCTATGGCAATGGCGTATGGCTCCAACTCGAATATAGGGGAACCTAAATGGAAATGGATCCCGGTCAAATTCAGGTTTTTAGTCTTTAGTGCCTTACGAATTGCCATACTTGCATCACCTGTTTGGATAGAGAATCCAAATTTGCTGTCAAGAATTCCTGTCGTTGTATAAGAATGAGTGTGGGGATCAACACTAGGTGATAGACGAAGCATTATATTCTGGACTAAGTTCTTTTTGAAAGCTATATTGCTTAATAAATCCAATTCATAAAAACTGTCAACGACTATGGTTTTAACACCATAATCTAACGCCATTTCCAATTCTTCAGGAGATTTGTTGTTACCGTGGAAATATATGTCATCTGGATTGAAGCTCACTCTCTTGGCAACAGCGAGTTCCCCACCAGACACGACATCTAGGCCTAGTCCTTCCCTACCCATAAGAGATGCTAATACCGGATTAATGAAGGCTTTACAAGCATAAACTACTTTCACATTTCTATATCGAGTTCCAAATTCGTTGACGAATTGACTACACATTCGCTGAATTGTATCTTCATCAAAAATGTATAGAGGTGTCTTATATTTCGAAACAAGGTCAACCACATCGCAACCACCTATAGAAAGATGGCCAGATTCATTTATGTCAGTATTGAATGGAAAGAGATCTCTGTTTGAAAACTTCACTTAATGCACCTCATACGCTTTCTTGTTTCTAAATACTTTATCATCTGATATCAGTTTGTTTAAATGGCATATTATTTGCCCTTTTGCCGAGTCATGTAATCTCGAATCAAGACCAGGATACATCGCTCGAAATAATAAGACTACTGAATTATTACCCTTCAGTATCAAATTCATTATTTGGGATTCTCTAGCTAACCTATGATCGATGAGGGTCTTAATCCAGTAATTTGTATTAGTTATAGGAGGCCCGTGGCCCGGTCCTATTAAGAGGCTGTCATACTCTTTAAGTTTCACTAAGGATCTAATATACAAACCCATATCGCCTTGATCAGGGTCTATTGCAGTGGTGCTCTTTCCAAGAATGGTGTCGCCCGTAAATAAGATTCTAGCTTCCTTATGGAATATAGATATGCTACCCATAGTATGGCCTGGACTAAAAACAAACTCCAATGTCGCTCCACCTAAATCAAGAGTGTCTGATTCCTCAATCTCAACTTCTACGATAATCTCATGCTGACTTGATTCAATAGCTTCCTTTTCAATAGATGATGAAATTATTTGAGCACCGCTATAATTGTACAGTTCTCTAGCACCACCAATGTGATCCGAGTGCATATGGGTCAATATTATTGCAATAACTTTAGGATTACCCAGGATTTTTAATTGATTTCTATATGTTTCTATCTCTAATGCTTTACCATATCCCGTATCGATAAAAGCTACACCTTCACTGCCTGCTACTATGAATACATTAGGGTCTGGTGAAAACAATCCTATATTCTCCCCTTGTCCTGAGGTAAGCTGATAAAC